>Ga0316578_10000979_pt1 | contig 10870 bp, 10 predicted proteins | sample J0NA_2_FD_203076 | JGI IMG/M metagenome (GOLD analysis project Ga0316578, IMG submission 203076) | Rhizosphere microbial communities from salt marsh grasses in Alabama, United States - J0-2_160517rDrC | ecosystem: Host-associated > Plants > Roots > Rhizosphere | place: USA: Alabama | collected...
TGTCCGGCATTCTCGACAAGCTGACGCGGCGCGGTGCGCTGACCGCGGGCGATGTCGATGCCGCCGCGCGCGAGGTGCGTCGCGCCTTGCTCGAGGCCGACGTGGCGCTCGACGTGGTGCGCGGCTGCATCGAGAAGCTGAAGGAACGCGCGGTCGGCGTCGAGGTCATCAAGTCGGTGACCCCCGGCCAGATGATTGTGAAGATCGTGCACGATCAGCTCGTCGAGACCCTGGGCTCGACGGCCGATCCGATCGACCTCAATGCCGCGGCGCCGGTGCCGATCATGCTGGTAGGGCTGCAGGGCTCGGGCAAGACCACGACCGCGGCCAAGATCGCCAAGCGTCTCACCGACCAGCTGAAGCGCAAGGTGTTGATGGCCTCACTCGATACTCGCCGCCCGGCGGCGATGGAGCAGCTCGCCGTGCTAGGCCAGCAGGTCGGCGTCGAGACGCTGCCGATCATGGCCGGGCAGAGTCCGGTGCAGATCGCCAAGCGCGCGCTCGATGCAGGGCGGCTCGGCGGTTACGACGTGGTGCTGCTCGACACCGCCGGCCGCGTCACGCTCGACGAGGCGATGATGACCGAGGCGGCCGAGGTCAAAAACGCCGCGCATCCGCATGAGGTGCTGCTGGTCGCCGACGCGCTGACCGGCCAGGACGCGGTCAATCTCGCGCATTCGTTCGACGAGCGCGTGGGGTTGACGGGCATCGTGCTGACCCGGGTCGACGGCGACGGCCGCGGCGGCGCTGCGCTGTCGATGCGCGCGGTCACGGGCAAGCCGATCAAGCTGATGGGTACCGGCGAGAAGATCGACGCCCTCGAGGATTTCCATCCCTCCCGCATCGCCGACCGCATTCTCGGCATGGGCGACATCGTCACGCTGGTGGAAAAAGCCGCGGCGACGATCGATGCGGAGAAAGCCCGCCGCACCGCCGAGCGCATGCGCAGGGGCGCCTTCGACCTCAACGATCTGCGCGAGCAGCTTGAGCAGATGCAGAAGATGGGCGGCATGAGCGGCCTGATGGGCATGCTGCCCGGCGTCGGCAAGATCAAGAATCAGCTTGCCGATGCCAATGTCGATGACAGCCTGCTCAAGCGGCAGATGGCGATCATCTCCTCGATGACCAAGCAGGAGCGACGCAGTCCCGATCTGCTCAAGGCGAGCCGCAAGAAGCGCGTCGCCGCCGGCTCCGGCACGAGGGTCGAGGAGATCAACCGGCTCCTGAAAATGCACCGGACCATGGCCGACATGATGAAGGCGATGGGCGGAGGGAAAAAACGCGGGCCGCTGGCCGGGCTGGCTAATGCGCTCGGCCTCGGCGGCGGCATGCCGAGCCCCGAAGATATGGCCAAGCTCACGGAGAAAATGCCGGGCGGTGTGGGAGGTCCAGGAGGCTTGCCGCCGGGCTTTCCGGGGGCACCGGGCCTGCCGCCGGGGATGCCGGGCCTGCCGCCGAAATTTCCGGGAGGCCCGGGCGGCTTTCCCGGCCTCGGCGGCAAGGGCTTGCCGCCATTCCCGGGCCTGCCGGGCGGAAAGCCTGGAAAGAAGAAATGATCACCGCGCGTCCCGCGGTTTGATGTCAAACGATTCGTTGGAAAGGAACACCTGACATGGCTACCGTCATCCGCCTCGCACGCGCGGGCACCAAGAAGCGACCGTTTTATCACATCGTGGTCGCCGACTCGCGGTTTCCGCGCGATGGCCGTTTCATCGAGCGGCTCGGCTTTTTCAATCCGCTGCTGCCGAAAGAAAACGCCGAGCGGATCAAGTTCGACGAAGAGAAGATGAAGGGCTGGCTCGCCAAGGGCGCGACGCCGTCCGACCGCGTGATGCGCTTCCTCGACGCCGCCGGTATCAAGAAGCGCGAGCCGCGCAACAACCCGGAAAAGGCGGTGCCGCGCAAGGAGCGCAAGGCGCGCGCCGAGGCCGCCGCCAAGGGCGAAGCCGCGCCGGCCTGATCAGGTGCGGAGTAAAGGCCTGTCTCGGAAAAGCGGCTCTTGCCTGTAACGCTCACCATGGTTCGAGACGCCGTGCTGCGCACGGCTCCTCACCATGAGGACCGGGTGATAGCCATTCGACGGTACAGCACCTCATCTTCAGGCCTGTGTGCGGGCCATTCGACAACAACAGCACCTCATCCTGAGGAGCGGCCGAAGGCCGCGTTTCGAAGGATGCCCGGCGACGGGAGCGAATCCGAGAACTGCTCTTGCCCGCACGATCCATGGTTCGAGACGCCGTGCTGCGCACGGCTCCTCACCATGAGGACTGTGTGATAGCCGTTCGACGTTACAGCACCTCATCTTCAGGCCTGTATGCGGGCCATTCGACAACAACAGCACCTCATCCTGAGGAGTGGCCGAAGGCCGCGTCTCGAAGGATGCCCGGCGACGGGAGCGAATCCGAAACCGGAAGAATGTGCTACCGGCTGCGCTCGTTCCAGAAGCGCTCGAGATTGCGGATCAGGGCCGGGCTGAAATGGCAGCCGGCCTGCTCGCGCGCATAGACCGCGGCGTAGCTGCGGAACATGTCGAGCGTTTCCTGCCCGATGCGGATGGCGCGCCGGTTCGCGGCGGCGCTCACCACGCCCGAATTTGACAGCCCCTCGACAACGCGCGCGATGGCGTCGTCCATCGGCTCGGTCTCGACGATCTCATCGCAGATCATGCGGCCGTCCGGCTTGGCGCAGTCGATTCGCCGCTCATACTGGATCGCCTGACGCGTGATGCGGTCGCCGACGAAGCGCGGCATGCGCAGATTCGCAAAGCCCGGGATAATGCCCTCTTTGCGTGCCGGTAAAGTCAGATAGGCATCGCTTTCGGCAAGGATGTAGTCGCTGACCAAAAGAAGCTGGCAGTGACCGCCGATTGCGAAGCGCTCGACCGCGGAAATGAACGGCTTCTCCCGCGTCTCGCCGTGGACATCGTCCGGCCGCGCCTCCGGGCTCGCCAGCCCGCGATAGATCTTGTGGACGTAACCGAGATCGCGTTCGAGATACCAGAGATAGGGAATCCGCCCCTGATACAGATGGGTGAGATTGATGCCGGCGCCGAAAATGCGCCGACCGCGGAACTTCGGATGCTCGACCACCCCGCCGCGCAGCACGCCGACGCTGGTCGCGGGATCGAGCAGCGCAAGGTCGACGCAGGTCGCCATGGCGCCGAGCGTCGTGTCGTCCTCGGCATTGAGGTGGCGCGGGTTCTGCATCGTGACGATGCTGGCCTGTCCCTGCCGTTCGATTTTGGCGCCGCCGAGATCGATCATCCCGTCCCGCGCGAGTTTGGGAACGAGGTCGAGCGCCTCGGGACGCGGCAGCAGCATGGCGTGGCAGAGATGCTGCCCTTGCGTTTTGCTGGCGAGCACCGCGGACAGCAACAAACCCTGGTCGATCTCGACACCGCTTTTCTCGGCGAGCGGCAGGCTTTGGTCGGTGGCGAGTTCTTCAGCCGTCGGCACCAAGCCCGGTACGGCCTCGGCTGCGTCCGCAAGCAGCTCAGTCAAATTTAAGAATCGTGAGCGAAGGTCGGTGACGGCGTCATAAAGCTCGGCACCATGGGCGCTGAGAAAGCGGGTGCGGGCGTGGCGGGCCTCCTGCGTAATCAATGCCGCCGCTGCTGTTTCCGCTTCATTGCGTCGGGCTTTGGCCGGCAGCCGTGCGAGCAATTCTTTCGAGGTCCGGAAGAAGGCCGAGAAAGGCTTGGCATCCCTGGCAAAGCCTGAAACCTCTCCGGGTCGCGCGCGCACCCACGCATCGACCGCCGCGGCGTCGAGACCTGCACTCTTCAAGCAGGCAATATCGATATCGTTTTCAATAGCGTCAGATTGTTTTGTCATCACACTATACCCGTAGCAACGCGAAGGATCATAGACGACGCTCACCGATTGTCAGCACGCTTCGCGGCACTCGCGGGTCCGCTGATAGAGGGAGGCGGGCGGTAACGAGCGGCACAAAATCCGTCTCACATCTCCACCACCTTGTTGGGCAGCTCGTCATGGTTGATCGCGCCCGGCGGAAACTCGGCCGCCAGCACGGTACCACAGCGCTCGACCGCGGCAACGAGGCCGTCGCTCAGCCGGTCGTCGCGGATCGCGGCGATTGCCGCCGCGATTGCGTCCTGCCAGACCGCGGGCGTGACCTTGGTATGGATCCCTTCATCGGCGATGATCTCGGCATAGTGCTCGGCGACCGAGACGAAGATCAGGACGCCGGTGCGCTGCGCGGTCAGGTGCAGGCCCTGGGCAAGGAACTGTCGCATCGCTTCGACATGGGCGCGCTCGCGCATGGCCTGCCGCGGCACGATACGGTAGCGGATTGACGGGATCGACATGACTGCGGCGGCGACGGCAAAGACCGCCAGCTGGATGAGATAGATCACGCCGACCGGCAGCTTTGTCAGATAGATTAGTGGCAGCGGCACGAGGAGCGCGAGCAGCGCCGCCCAGGCGATCGGCACCAGCCGGTAGCTGCTCGACGCATGCGCGATCACACAGAAGATTTCGCCAGAGGTCCGCGTTTCCGCGACGCGGATCGCTTCGACCACCCGGGCCCTGTCGGCATCGGAAATCATCGCTCACCAGCTCCCCGAGGCACCGCCGCCGCCGAACGAGCCGCCGCCGCCGGAAAATCCCCCCGAGTCGGACCAGGACGAGCCCGATGACGACGAACCCGATCCCCAGTTGCCGGGTGGCGGAATGATGATCGGGCCCCCGCTCCAGGGCCCGCGGCGCATGTCACGCTGGTAGCGGCTCTGCCGCGAGACGCTGCGCACAATCATGATGAACACGATCAGCAACAGCAGCATCATGAACAGGTCGACGGACGAGGATTGGTGGTCGGCACGCTTTTCCGCGCGTGAGCGCCATTCCTCCGGATCGACGCTGACGGCCTGGATGATGTCGTCGACACCGCGGCTGATGCCGCCGGCATAGTCGTTGACGCGAAAGCGCGGCAGGATCGCATTCTCGATGATCAGTCGCGACACGGCATCGGTAAGATCGCCTTCGAGCCCGTAGCCGACCTCGATGCGAACCTTGCGCTCATTCGGCGCGACGATCAACAACGCGCCATTGTTCTTGTCCTTCTGCCCGATTCCCCAGTGACGGCCGAGCTGGTAGCCGTAATCCTCGATGGTGGTGCCTTGCAGCGATTTCAGCGTCACCACGACGATCTGGTCGGTGGTCTTGGCTTCGAAATCCGCGAGCTTTTGCGTTAGCTCCTGCCTGGTGGCGGGATCGAGAATACCGGCCTCGTCGACGACGCGGCCGGTCAAGGGCGGAAAGGTCAGCGCCTGCGCGCCCAGTACCGAGAGCAGCACCGCCCAGGCGGCGACGAGGACAGTCGCCAGCTGCCTGGCGTCAACGCCTGGGACACCCCCGGATTTGCGCGCTGCCGCGATCATTCTGGGCCCGGCATTGCTGTGCCGTCTCGACCGTTCAGAACTTCACGGTCGGCGCGCGTTGGGAATCCGGCGTCGCCGTGAAGGTCTCCATCGGCTTGTAGCCGCGATAGAGGGTCGAGGCCCAGATCAGGCCGGGCCAGGTCTTGAGCTCGGTATTGTAGGTCCGCACCGCTTCGATGTAGTCGCGGCGAGCCACCGCGATGCGGTTTTCGGTGCCTTCGAGCTGCGACTGCAGCGCCAGGAAGTTCTGATTGGACTTCAGATCGGGGTAGCGTTCAACCGTCACCAGCAGACGGCCGAGCGCACCGGTGAGGGCGTTCTGCGCATCCTGATATTCTTTGAATTTTGCCGGATCGGTGATGGTCGAGGCATCGACCTTGACCTGGGTCGCCTTGGCGCGGGCCTCGATGACCTGCGTCAGCGTCTCGCGCTCCTGTTGGGCGTAGCCCTTTACCGTCTCGACGAGATTGGGAATGAGGTCGGCACGGCGCTGATACTGATTCTGCACGTCCGACCATTTGGCTTTGGCCTGCTCCTCCATCGTCGGGATCGTATTGATGCCGCAGCCGGCAACCGTCAGACCCAGCAGCAGCACCAGCCCCAGCCGTCGCACGGCACGGACGCTTTCCATCAAGCGCGTCATGTCGGGTATTCTCCTCGAAGGATGTTTCCGTCCTCTCCATGCAACGCCGGGAGCGACGCAGCAAGGACAATCATAAATGGCGCCGCCAGGCACGGTTGGACCCGGCTCACACACCGGTACGGAACAGCGCGGCGCTGCGGATCAGCCTGGCAGTTCGATCCGATGCGTCGTCCCGAATCCCTGCGCGTAGTCGATCAGTGCGATCGCCACCGGTGTGATTTCGAAGACCGCAAGCTGTTTCGGATTTTCCGGCACGAACCGCCGCGATTGCGGAACCGTGCGGAACAACCGCAGCGTCAGTTCCTCGGCCCGGCTTTCGTCCATGATCCGCGTGGCTTTGCCGGACAGAGACAGGCCGCGCAGCTTATAGAAATTCTGCTCTTCGCTGGCGATTGCCGCCGAAACCTTGTTGTTGAGCCTGATATTGCCGGCCTTTTGCGAGTCCAAATCCACGGCGAAATACAATGTGAGGTCGTCGTGAATATAGGTGACGGTCGTCGCCTGCGGGTAGCCGTCAGGGCGCACAGTTGCCAGCACCATGGTGTGATGGCTCTGCAGGACGTCGAGAATCTTTGCTTTCAGTGCTTGGTCCATTCGCTCCAAGCATACTCAAAGAAAGGCACCATCAGGATTGGCCTGGATCAAAATTGCAGCTGGCGCCGCCGCCAGATTTTTGTTTGATCACATCCGGATTGATGGTGCAGTCAAGGTGGGTCAGCGCCGCGAAGGTCGAGCCGGCGGCACCGTCCGGCGGTACGCCCGCTTCCAGGATCGTGGCATAGAGCTCATGAGCTTGGCGGCCTTTCACGGTAACCTGATGCTTGCCGAAAGTCAGCTCGCACGACCATGCGGCGATATCGACATTGCCGGCGCGGCAGACGATCGAATCAGCCTTGACAGCGATCGCGCTATCCGCCGGCCAGTCGAAGTCCAAATTTCCGGCAAACAGGTGGTTCAGAGCCTCGCGGTCGGCGTCGCTGACCTCCGGAGAATGGCCGGCGACAATGCCGGCGAGCGCCAGGGCGCTCGCACCTGACGCCGTCGACGCGGTCGTCGCCGATGCATGGCCCGATGCGAACAGCAGTGCGGCAGCGCAAAATGCCAGTGTCTTCATCGTCGTTCTCGCTTCACTTTGAGCCGTAGTGACTTGTGGCCGCTTCTGCCGGCTCGCCACCGGTGGCATATTAAAATGCAAAAATCTATCATCTGGGACCCGAGCCTCAAGCGGCTTACGCTCGCAAAGACGCTCCAAGAACCGCTAGCAACCTCGGAAACTCAATAGGCAATGCATGTATCCATAGCTCTGATCAGAGAACTTTAGCGCGACCGATTGGGTCCCAAGATCTAATACCAGATCCCTGCGCATGATCGCTCACGCACGGGGGGCAAGGCCCTCCGATTTCCCGGAGAGCAATCATGAACAAGATCATCCTTCTCGCTGCCGCAACTGCCATGATCATGGCGAGCGCATTCACGTCGGCAGCCGAAGCTCGCATGCGCAACGGCACCTTCACCGGCCCGCGCGGCGGCGTGACGACGTGGTCGTCGCAGCGCAACTGCGCCGGCGGCACCTGTACCGGATCAGGCGCCGTGACCGGTCCCTTCGGTCGCACGCGCAGTTGGCAGGGCTCGCGCAGTTGCGCCGGTGGAAACTGCACTTCGCAGGGCAGCTATACCGGTCCCGCCGGCAATACCTGGTCGCGCCAAGGCTCCGGCAGCTGCGCCGGTGGCCAATGTGGCTATGGCGGGACCGTCACCGGCCCGCGCGGCAATACCGGCAGCTATAGCGGCTCGTTCATACGCTGGTGACGACGGTTTGCACGGCGGCCCGGACCGGGCCGCCTGGCAATCCTTCAGCGATCGGTGCCCAGGGCGCGCGATCGGCGTGCCACGTGAAGCGGGGGCAAATCCCATGTTCATCCGATATTTCTACGTCACCTCGACCGCAGCGTTTCTCGTGGTGGTTTTTGCCTCGATAGCGCTCGCAGGGCCTGCCGTCCTTATCGTGCCGGCAGCTGTCGATGGTTACGTTTTCAAAACCCAGGGCTGTCATCGTTCCTGCGCGCCCGGTCCGGTGATCGGCTGGCATCGGCATGGCCTCCTGTGCCGCCCCGTTGCCTGCGTTCCGTACGCGGTCTATCCGCGGCGCTGCTTCGTCGATTGGGCCGGTGTGTGGCGCTCCCGCTGACAGGGCGCGTCACTAGAGCATTTTCAGGCGAAGTGAAAACCGGTTCGCCGTCAGAAAATGCGATCAAACAAAGAGAAATTGAGCGAAACCTGATTCCATCAAAACGGGATTCGCTCTAGGACCGCGGCCTCAAAGGTCACGGAATTTCCGGAGCGGCGCGCGCTGGTTCGGCCGATCCCGAGCGAGCCGGCTTTCCCGTGATGCCGGGGTGATCAGGCAAGACGAAATGCGATACGATTCTTCCCATCTCATCACGTCCGCGCTGGGAGAAGCCGGTTTAAATGTCATTGCTTGCCAAGATCGCCCTGATGATCGTGGGATTTTCGTTGGTGGTTCCGGACTTCGCTTCGGCGCAGGGTTTTGGTTTCCGCCGCGGCCCGCTGACGTCGCTTGCGGCCTGCATCGGCGACTACCGGCGGCTTTGCCCGGGCGTCCTGCCGGGCGGGGGACGCATTGCGGCATGCCTGAATGCGCAGGCGGAAAAGCTTTCGCAGCCGTGCTTCCAGGCGCTGGCCGAGCGCGGCCTCGCGCTCACCGCGGCGCTGCGGCTCTGCCGGGCCGACTATGAACGCCTGTGTTCGGACGTGCCGCCCGGAAGGGGCCGCGCGCTCGCCTGCCTGCTTGACAATCGCAGCCGCCTGTCGCCGGCCTGCCGAAATGCGCTGTCGGCGCATGCGCTCGACGACGACGGAGAATAGCCGCCGCGGTTTCATCCGAAACAGGAAACCGGGATGGACGGCGTGGCGATGACTGCCGCGGCCTCGGCGCGAATCCGCTAACATCGCATCATGGCTTTTTCTCCGCGCGTGTTCACCGTACCCGCTGCCGTGCCGTTTCTGCCGACGCTTGCGCGTGCGCTCGTCGACGGCACGCTGGTGCCCGGCAAAATGGAGCCGGGCGATCCGCGCGCGCTTGCCAAGGCGACGCTCTATCTGCCGACCCGGCGCGCCTGCCTGCTCGCCCGCGATGTTTTTCTCGATGCGCTCGGCACCGATGCCGCCCTGCTGCCGCGCATTGCCGCGCTCGGCGATATCGACGAAGACGAATTCGCCTTTGAGGCGATCGCAGGCGCGGCCGAGCCGCTCGATCTGCCACCGGCGCTGTCGGGGCTCGCCCGGCGTTTTCTGCTGGCTCGCCTCGTGATGCGCTTTGCCGAAGCGACGCGCCCGGTCGGCGATGATGCGCCGCTGCTCGTCGGCACCCCGGTGGCGGCGCTTGCGCTCGCCGACCATCTGGCACGGCTGATCGACGATATGACGGTGCGCGGCGTCCCCTGGGACCGGCTCGACTCCCTGGTGCCGGACGAGCTTGATGAATACTGGCGCCGCACGATTGAGTTTTTAGAGATCGCGCGTGAGCATTGGCCGGGCATGCTGGCCGAACGTGGCGCCATCGAGCCGATGGCGCGGCGCGATCGCCTGCTTGCCGCGGAAGCCGCCCGGCTCGCGCAAAAGCGTGACGGCCCGGTGATCGTTGCCGGCTCCACCGGGTCGATGCCGGCGACCGCGCGGTTCATCGCGGCGGTCGCCAAGCTGCCGCATGGCGCCGTGGTGCTGCCCGGCCTCGACACCCATCTCGATCGGGATAGCTGGGACGCGATTGCCGGCGCAGCGAGGAAACGCGGTGAGCCGCCAAGCGAGCCGGAGAGCGGCCATCCGCAATTCGCGCTCCATGGATTGCTCCGCCAGCTCAAGATCGGCCGCGACGATGTCGAGGTGCTCGGGATCGCGCCGCCGCATGACCGCGCTTTGGTGATGTCCGAGGCCTTGCGGCCTTCCGCCACCAGCGACCGCTGGCAGGTGCGGCTCAGCGAGCCGGTTTTCACCGCGGCGCTGACGCCGGGCCTTGCCGGGGTTGCCGTGGTCGAAGCAGTCAATGCCGAGGAAGAGGCGCTGGCGATCGCGGTCGCGCTGCGCGAAGCGCTCGACGATCCGCGCGCCCAGGTCGCCTTGGCAACGCCCGACCGCGCCTTGGCACGCCGCGTCGCCGCGGCGCTCGGGCGCTGGAACAACGTGGTCGCCGACTCTGCCGGCGTGCCGCTTGCCGATATGCCGGCCGGCATATTCGCGCGGCTCGCGGCGGAAACGGCGCTTTCCGGCGCCGCGCCAGTGCCGCTGCTCGCGCTGCTCAAGCATCCGCTGTGCCGGCTCGGTGCCGCCGCCGATGGACATGCGCGGGCGATCGCGGCGCTTGAACGGGCATTGCTGCGCGGACCGCGCCCCCGCGCCGGATCGCGCGCCCTTGGGCGGGCGCTCACGGCATTCTCGGAGGAACTGAAAAAGCTGCGATGTGGTGAACTTTCGGCGCTGCATCGCGCCGACCCGCGGGCCCTGGTACGCGAGGCAGATCTCGTCGCCGCCGAACATCTGCTGGCAAGACTTGCCGCGGCGCTCGAACCGCTGGAATCGCTCGATCGGGACCGGCCGTTCAGCTTGGCCGAATTCGCCAGCCGCCATCAGGAGGTCCTCGTAGCGCTCGGTGGTGACGATGCGGGTCTGATCCCCGCCTTCGCCGGCCCGGACGGCACAGCGCTCGAAACCGCTTTCGACGAGATCATCGTCGAAGACGCCGCGTCCGGCCTGAAGGTGACGGCGGAGGAGTACCCCGATCTGTTTCGTCGCGTGATCGCCGATCGCGTGAT
>Ga0316578_10000980_pt1 | contig 10870 bp, 8 predicted proteins | sample J0NA_2_FD_203076 | JGI IMG/M metagenome (GOLD analysis project Ga0316578, IMG submission 203076) | Rhizosphere microbial communities from salt marsh grasses in Alabama, United States - J0-2_160517rDrC | ecosystem: Host-associated > Plants > Roots > Rhizosphere | place: USA: Alabama | collected...
TTTCGATGTAACTGTGTCACAAATGGGCGGAGGATCGGATGTGCTTTACCCAGCAGGGGAGGCAGTACCGTTCAACCAGGGTTCGCTTTACACCATGGGCCATTTTCGCATGGCACTCCAGGGATTTCTCCCCTCTGCCAGAAAGCAGCTGGTTCGTGCACCCCAGGGGCAACGGGGATCGCACCTGGGGGCGGTCAGGCTGCAGATCCGTTACCGCGGTATGACCAGTGAGGTATATGTTCCGGGGCTGGCCAGGTTAAAGGGGACCCCTGTAACCGGAACCATGGGGGAAATGAGCTATTCGATCACCTACGGATCGAGGGAGATCCCGATCCCGTTCTCCCTCTATCTGAAAGATTTTGAAGTGGAACGTTATCCCGGTTCCAACAGCCCGTCCTCATTTGCCAGTGAGGTGGTGTTGATCGACAAGGAGCTCGGGTTACAGGAGGACCGCAGGATCTTTATGAACAATGTGTTGAAGCACAGGGGCTACCGTTTTTATCAATCCTCTTATGATACTGATGAAATGGGAACCATTCTTTCCGTGAACAAGGACTGGTTAGGAACCTTCGTCACATATATGGGGTATGCTATATTGATGCTTGGAATGTTCGTGGCCTTGTTCGTGAAAGGAACCCGTTTTGCCATGATCGCCAGAAAATCCTCAAAGCGCCCGGCTGCAGCGCTCCTTCTCCTGTTGATGCTGGGTGTGACTGCCCGGGGTTTCGGACAGGAGGTGCCCCCCAAAGATGTAGCCGGTGAATTTGGAAAGCTATGGGTGCAGGACCGGGGAGGCCGTTTCGAGCCCATGAATACGCTGGCCAGTGAAGTTGTCCGGAAAGTGACCAGTAAATCCTCCTACCAGAATTACACGGTCGACCAGGTGCTGCTGGGAATGATGATGTATCCGTCCACCTGGCAGGATAAGCCCCTGTTCAAGGTAAAGCACCCGGAATTGCAGCGAATCACCGGATACAGGGGGGAGCTGGTGAGCTTCAATGACCTGATGGATGATGCCGGAGAATCATACCTGCTCAGCGACCTGATCAACGAGGCCTATTCCAAGCAGGTGGCCGCTCAGACGGAGCTCGACAGGGAAGTGATTAAGCTGGACGACCGGGTCAATGCCATGTACCTGGTCCAGTCGGGCGGACTGATCCGCATTTTCCCCGATCCCACCTCAGAGAATCACAAATGGGCATCTGTTTCGGAAGCACTGATGGGACAGGTGCCGGGACAGGATTCCATTGCCAGAATCTTTCTGAGCTACCTGAACAGCCTGCAGCAAACCGATTACAGTCAGGCCGTCCTCCATCTGGAAGCGTTGAAACAGAACCAGCTCAAAGAGGAGCTGCTTCCCGGTGCGGCCAAAAAGAGACTGGAAGTTGTCTATAACAAGATCAATATTTTCCCCAGACTGGCTAAATTATACGGGATCTTCGGAGTCATCCTGATCATTCTGCAATTCCTGATGATCTCGGATCCCAGAAAACTCTTTAAGTGGCTCTTTATTGTGGGGGTGATCCACCTGGCGGTGGGCTTCGGCTTCCATACCTTTGCACTCGTGATCCGGTGGTACATCAGTGGCCATGCCCCCATGAGCAACGGGTATGAATCCATGATATTCGTCTCCTGGGTCACCCTGCTTGCCGGATTGATTTTTGTAAGAAAATCGGGATACGCCATGGCCCTTACTGCCATCCTGGCGGCGCTTTCCCTGCTGGTCGCAGGGATGAGCAACATGAACCCGGAGATCACCAACCTGGTGCCCGTGCTGAAATCACCCTGGCTTACCATCCATGTAACGGTGATCATGGCGGGATACGGCTTCCTGGGCCTTGCATCGATCATGGGCCTGCTGAATCTGTTTATGTATGCCATCCTCACGCCGGCCAATAAAACCAAATTGCATCAGGTGATCGATCAGATCACGCTGGTCAATCACATGACCCTGATTGTGGGCCTCTATTTCATGACCGCCGGAGTGTTCCTGGGGGGCGTCTGGGCCAATGAATCGTGGGGACGATACTGGGGGTGGGACCCCAAGGAAACCTGGGCATTGATTACCGTGCTGGTATATGCCTTTGTGAGCCACATGCACCGCATTCCAGGACTGAGGGGCCAGTTTGCCTTTAACCTCGCCTCATTAATAGGATATTCGTCTGTGATGATGACCTATTTCGGGGTAAACTATTTTCTGGGTGGGATGCACTCCTATGCCAGCGGTTCCTCTTTTCTGATCCCCTGGTGGGCGTATGTCATCGTGGTAGGACTGGGAATATTTGCCTTTTTTGCCTACACGAAACAGCGGAAGTTGTTACCCGAGAGTGCGGTCCAGGACGTGTGACCAGGAGGCAGGATTACAGATAGGGAACCTCATTCAGCCCGGATGCCGGGCGGGATGCGAAATCAATGACGCACTGAACCCTGTACCGTTCATGGGAGCGGATTGCTACCCCTACCGAGTTAAATTGCGGATGCAGGATGTTCTTGCGGTGCCCCAGGTCCCGGATCCCCTCGTCAATTAAGAGTGAAATGACGATATCAATGGCTTCCGCGTGGCCATAGGCCAGGTTCTCTGCCACCAGGGTGTAGGGATTTCCCAGTACCCTTTCGAACCGTTGATTGAAATTCTGGTGGCCCGTTTTACCGGATTCACCCGTGGCGCGGGCATGTTCCAGGGCGATGGCAGTCAGGTCGGCCTGCGGTTCAAGCGGGGAAAGACCCGAGGTTTTTTTCAGGTCCCGGAAGAGTGATCTCACAGTTCCGTTTTTTTTGATTCCTTTCTCGTTCAGGTAAGCATCCAGGAATGTACGGGCAAACAGCGAACCATCGTGCCGGGCCAAATTCATGAACAAAATTACCTTCTGCTCCTCCTGGTTGAGACCCGGCACATTCACAGCGGTGTGCAATGATCTGACTACCTGTTCATCCCATGAGGCCCACACCCCCTCCTGTGCTGTCAGGGGAACGAATATACCCAGGAGGGTACATCCCAGGAAGAACCGGATCAATCGATGAATCATGAACGTAAAGTTGCCGCCGGATTGGTATTCAAATAAACATGATAATCCTGAAATTGTTTGAATCCAAGTTTCTTGTAGAGCCGGATGGCCCGTTGGTTATCCCGGTGTACCTCCAGTTTGACCGGACAACCATATTCCAGGGCTGCTTTGAGAGATTCCCTGGCCAGGGTCTTCCCCCATCCCTTCCCCTGGATGCATGGGCGGATCGTAAAATGATGAAGGTGTACCCGGCGTCCATCATAGGTCATCCAGATGGTACCGTTCAGGGAACCTGCAAGGGGGTCCTCCAGGATCAGGAATTTCCCCCCCCGTTTATTGCAATGCAAAATGGAAGTGGCTGTATCTGCCCGCTGTTCACTATAGATACCGGTTTCTTTCCACAATTCCACTACCCTGGGGAAATCTTCCGGGCAGTAATCTCTGATGATCATGCGTTGCTTTCAGTCTTGACAACATAGATCTGTCCGGTTTCATAGCGAATGACCTTCACCGGCTGGCCCTTCTCAATGAGTCCGTATTCAGACTTGGCATCGTAAAGTTTATCTCCGATCATCACTTTTCCGGATGGACGAAGAACGGTGTGGGCGATCCCGGTCATTCCCACCAGGGAGCGCTGTGCAGTTTCTACTCCCACAAATCCTTCCTCGATGCGTTGCTCGCTTTTCAAAGAGAGGTTGCTGAATGCCGAGGTGGTCAGTAGTTTTCTGGCCGACCACAGGGAGAATATCAATCCGAGCAGCACCGAGACCAGGACCAGGCTGAGTGCCCTCATAAGCACACCGAGCCCTTCCCCGGTGAATTCGGGTTCTTCAAATACCACATTATCGACCAGGCTGAGTGTGAGCCCTGTGATCATGGCAATGATACCGGCCACGCCCGCCACCCCGAATCCGGGAATGGCGAAGATCTCCACCATGATCAGGATCACCCCGACGATGAAGAGGATCAGCTCCCAGTGCTGTGCCATCCCTTCGAGGTAGAGGGGCGCAAAATAGAGCAGGGCCGCCAGGATAGAGGCCGCCAGCGGAAATCCGATCCCCGGGGACTGCAATTCAAAATAGATCCCTCCTATGATGATCATGATGAGTACCCCGCTCACCACCGGGTTAATCAGGAACCCGATCACCTTGTCCAGCAGGGAGGGGGCAAATGTTTTTAACTCGTAGGTTTCAATGCCGAGCTGCTCGATCACTCCTTCCAAATTTTCGGCGGTCCCTTCGCAATAGCCGTGGGTCATCGCTTCCGTGGCTGTAAAGGTGAGAACCTGGCCCGTATCGCTGACCCCTTCCACATAAAGCCGGGGATCGACCATCGCTTCAGCAATGGCAGGATCGCGGTGCCAGACCAGCAGGGTATCCGAGCCCCGAATGAGGGTGTCTTTCCCATGCGCCTCGGCCGTGGCCCTCATGGTGGCCCTCATATACGACTGGTATTTGTCGGGTACCTGCTCCCCTGTCTGGTTCACCACGGTAGCGGCCCCGATCTTTGCGCCCGGTCTCATATAGATGCTGTCGCAGGCAATGGCGATCAGGGCCCCTGCCGATGCCGCGTTATCGTCGATAAATACATGAACGGGAATTGGCGAATTGAGGAGCTTGGTCCGGATCGAGTCGGCGGCGCTCACCTCCCCGCCATAGGTGTTCATGTGCAGGATCATCACATCGGCACCCAGCTCAGCCGCCTCTTCAAAAGCTTCCTGGGTGGTCCTCCAGGCCGGTGCAGCGATGTTTTCTTTAATGGCAAATGTGTAGACCAGCACCGTATCGGAGCGGGAGTTCTCCGGTGCCATCACCTGACTGCTTAAAACCAGGGAAAGCAACAGGAGCGTGACCGTTTGAAGAGGGCGTTTCATAATGGACCTTTATATCTCCAAAAGTACGAATATTTTCTGCTAAATTTGTAGAATGGAATTAAACATACTGACCGCCATCTCTCCTGTAGATGGTCGTTACCGTTCAAAGACCGAACTGCTTTCTGATTATTTCTCTGAATTTGGTTTGATCAGGTACCGCGTCATGGTGGAAGTGGAGTACTTCATTGCCCTGGCCCGCGCAGGTATCTCCCAGCTATCCGTGTTGAACCGGGAACAGCTGGAATCCCTGAGAAGCATCTATACGGAGTTTACCCCGGATGAGGCGGAGAAAGTGAAAGAGATTGAAAAAGTGACCAACCACGACGTGAAGGCGGTGGAATATTTCGTGAAGGAGAAATTTGAATCAGCGGGGCTCGCTGCCTACAAGGAGTTCATCCACTTCGGACTGACCTCACAGGACATCAACAATACAGCCACCCCGCTTTCGCTCAGGGACGCATTAAAAAATGTTTATTACCCTTTGCTGGACCAGCTCACCCAGGACCTGGAAAAACTGGCGGGCCAGTGGGATGAAATCCCCATGCTTGCCAGGACGCACGGTCAACCCGCCTCCCCTACGCGGCTGGGTAAAGAATTCAGGGTATTTATCGAAAGGCTGGATGTGCAGCTGGAACAGCTCGAGGAGATCCCCATACCCGCAAAATTCGGGGGGGCCACCGGGAACATGAACGCCCATGTAGTGACCTACCCGGAGATCGACTGGTTTGATTTTGCTGAAAATTTTGTGGGGAATGTACTGGGGCTGAAAAGATCCTGGCCCACTACCCAGATTGAACATTATGATAACCTTGCCGCGATATTCCATGCCCTGGAGCGTATCAACACCATCCTGCTGGACCTGTCAAAAGATGTGTGGACCTATATTTCCATGGAGTATTTCAAGCAGAAAATTAGGAAAGGGGAGATCGGTTCATCCGCCATGCCTCACAAGGTGAATCCCATCGATTTTGAGAATGCCGAGGGGAACCTGGGTGTGGCCAATGCCCTGTTTCATCACCTGGCTGCCAAGCTGCCCGTATCGAGGCTGCAGCGTGACCTGACCGATTCAACGGTCCTGAGGAATGTGGGGGTTCCCCTGGCCCATACGGTCATCGCACTGCACTCCCTGATCAAAGGATTCGGTAAGTTGATCGTGAACGAAGGGGCCATGAAGGCTGATCTTGAACGCAACTGGGCGGTTGTTGCTGAAGCGATCCAGTCGATCCTCCGCAGGGAGAATTATCCAAAGCCGTATGAAGCACTGCTGGAGCTGACACGCACCCATGAGGGAGTAACCCGTGAAACCATCGAGCAATTCATCAGGGGACTGGATGTGAGTGACAGGGTAAAAGAAGAACTCCTGAAAATAACCCCGATGAACTATACCGGATTGTAAAATCCTTCGTTGGTAATTGTGAAGCTGACCCCATGAGAAGATTCTTCCGGCTGCTGAGGTACCTGATCCCATATAAATGGTATGTTATCCAGAATGTTATTTATAACGTCCTGGGGGCATTTTTTGCCATCTTCTCGTTTGCCATGGTGGTCCCTTTCCTCAGGGTGCTGTTTGCCAATGAGCCTCCTCAATATGAGCCCATGCAGTTCGAACTGAGCACCGACTACCTGATGAATACGATATACAGGTACATGGGCAGCATCATCGAGAACCGGGGAAGCGGAGGGGCCCTGATCCTGGTGAGTATCCTGGTGATCTTTTTCAGTCTGCTGAAGAATGGATTTCTGTTTGGGGCCAACTACATGCTTGCCCCGATCCGGGCATTCATTGTCAGGGATATCCGGAACGATATTTACAGGAAGGTGCTGAGGCTTCCCCTTTCCTTTTACACCGAGGCCAGGAAAGGCGATGTGATCGCCAGGATCTCAAGCGATGTGCAGGAAATCGAAGCTTCGATCATGAGCTCCCTGGCCATGCTGTTCAGGGATCCCCTGACCATCGTCATTTACCTCATCTTTCTATTTTCCATCAGTGCCAACCTGACCCTGTTTGTGATACTTGTGCTGCCACTGGCAGGCACCATGATCGGCAGGGTGGCACGGAGCCTGAGAAAAACTACTTTCAGGGGACAGCAACGCCTGGGTGAGTTGCTTGCGCTGCTGGAGGAAACCCTGTCGGGTTTACGGATCATCAAGGCCTTTAGCGGGGAGGAAAAGATGAAGGAGAAGTTTTACACCACCAACCACAGGTTTGCAAAAATATTCAAAAGAATCGTCCGGAAAAGATACCTGGCGGTTCCGTTCAGCGAATTCACCGGCACCATCGTTCTGATGGTCATCATGGCGTACGGGGGATCGCTCGTACTGAACGGGACCGGGAAAATGACCGGTGAGAACCTGATCCTTTTCCTGATCATTTTCAGTCAGATCATCCCACCTGCAAAGAACTTCACCACGGCTTGGTTCAATATTCAGAAGGGGATGGCCTCGGTGGACCGTGTGGATCAGTTGCTGGATGCGGATGACAGGATCTTCGAAAAACCGGACGCTAAAAAGGTCACCGAATTTCACGAATCCATCGAATTCAGGGATGTCTCCTTCAGGTATGAAAAGGAATATGTACTGAAAGAGATCAGCTTCACAGTGAAGAAGGGACAGACTGTGGCCCTGGTGGGGAAATCGGGGGCCGGGAAATCGACTTTGGTGGACCTGATCCCCAGATTTATGGATACCACAAACGGTGAGATCCTGATCGATGGGGTACCGGTCAGGGATTTCGAGATCAAATCACTGAGAAGGCTCATGGGAATTGTCAGCCAGCAATCGATCCTGTTCAACGATACCTTTCGCAATAACATTGCTTTCGGCATGAACGGGGTGGTGGATGAGGAGAAGGTGATCCACGCTGCAAAGGTGGCGAATGCCCATGAGTTCATCACAGAAACCCAGCAGGGGTATGACGAAAATGTGGGGGAAGGAGGGGGGAAACTCAGCGGAGGCCAGAAACAGCGTATCAGTATTGCCCGGGCGGTGATGGCCAATCCACCCATCCTGATCCTCGATGAGGCTACTTCGGCACTCGATACCGAATCAGAGAAACTCGTACAGGATGCGATCATCAACCTGATGAAAAACCGTACCTCCCTGGTGATTGCGCACCGGCTATCTACCATCAAACATGCGGATCTGATCCTGGTGATGGATGAGGGCCGCATTGTGGAACGGGGCACCCATGATGAGCTGATCCGGAACAAGAAAGGGGTGTACCATAAACTTCATTCCATGCAAATGTTTTAACGGGCCATGAAGATCAGTGGATTTACCATGGGCAAAAACGCCCACAAGCTCTATTACCCCATGCGGCATTCGATTGAGTCGATCCTCCCCATTGTCGACGAGTTCGTAGTGGTCCTGGGGAACTCCGATGAGGATGACCTCACAAAGCAGGAGGTGGAAGCCATCGGGGATTCCAAGATCAGGATTATCGAGACGGTGTGGGATATTGAGAAATACCCCCGCGGAATGGAGCACGCCCACCAGACCGACCTGGCCAGGCAGGAGTGCACGGGCGACTGGTTGTTCTATTTGCAGTCGGATGAGGTGGTGCATGAAAAGGATCTGGAGACCATCAGGAACAGGTGCCGGGAACTGCTGGAAGAACCGGAGGTGGAGGGCCTCCTGTTCAAGTACCTCCATTTCTGGGGCGATTACGACCACATACAGGATTCTCATTGCTGGTACCGGAATGAGATACGGATCATCCGGAATGACCCTGAGATCCATTCATGGGAATCGGCGCAGTCTTTTCGCAGGATCCCGCAATTCGACGGAGTCAATTACCGGCAGCAGGAGGGGACATACAAGTTGAAGGTGGCCCGGGTGAATGCGGAGATTTACCATTATGGATGGGTTCGCCCGCCTTCGGTCATGCAGGAAAAGATCAAGGCGTTCAGTATCAATCATAAAGGGGTGAAAAAGGTGGCGGAGCAGGTGGCGCTGCATCGGTATGATGCCATTTACGATTATGGGAACCTGTCGGGCCTGACCCGCTTTCAGGGAACCCATCCGGCAGTCATGAATCCCTGGATCGCCAAATTCAACTGGCGGGAACAGCTGAGATTTAAAGGCCCTGCCCGGAGCCTGAACCCCCTCAAATCGAAACATGACAAACCCAGGTACCGGCTGGTCTCATGGATTGAGAAACACCTGCTGGGAGGCAGGCGCCTGGGAGAATTCAAAAATTACATTCTGGTGAGGGATTAAGCTAGTTGCTGAGCAGGTTGCCTTCCCGGTCATACTTTTTTTTGTCCGGAAGCTCCTCTCCCATCTCATAGGTCAACTCCTCCATGAGTTCTCCGGATTCGTAGTAGCGTTTGGTGGGTCCGTCCCTCTTCCCGTAATGAAAACTGGTATGTTCGTATACGCGGCCGCTGCCGTAATACCAGATGGCAGGTCCGTGTTTTCTTCCATGCTCGTAAGTGACCTTTGAATGCACATGGACCCCGTCTTCGTAATAATTGATCTTCACCCCGTGCACATAACCCTCCTCATCCACAGGATTGATGCTTGAGAGCGTACCATCATCACGGTACCTCCGGACCATTTCCGGACCCTCTTCCTGTTCCTTTTCCGTGGCATCCTGTCCGTTGTTACATCCCATGAGGGCCGCAATTATCCAAAGGAAAAGGGTGTACTTTCTTATTTTATCCATTTCGCCTGAGGTTGAACCAGGTCCCAAAGATACCTCATTTCTTCCGGATTCGGTCCCCGGTTCCCTCAAATCTGTCATCATACGTGGTTGATAGAGATGGATCGATTGTGTATATTTAAGCAACCGCAGGAAAGTCATATGGTTGTGGAATACCACTTCATCACGGTACGGATGATCAGGCACCTATGCTACCTGGTCCTTTTTATCCTGCCCGGGATGTTGCTTTATGCCTGTGAGGACGGGGAAGAGCTGACCGGCAAACACGTGTACACAGGTATCAACAGGCTCGATGAAACACTCCTCCAGGAAGTGGATGAGATCCTCACCGAATATCTGACCCATTACAGGTACATCAGCATGGGAATCGTTATGGAGGGTGAGCCTGTACTGATCAGGTGCTATGGAGAGAACAGGCTGGGGAAGAGTGATCCATACGCTTCCGTATCGAAACCGGTGACCTCCATGATCACCCTGCGTTTGCTGGAAGCGGGCCTGATCAGGTCACTGGATGATCCGGTGGGGGATTACTGTTCCAAATACAGGGATGTACTTCCGGAGGCATACCCAGATGTCCCCATTACCTTTACTCATCTGCTGTCTCACACCAGCGGGATCCCCCACCACGAAAGGATCTGGAAGGATGGTAAACTGGACCTGGCTTTTGAACCGGGAACGCAGATGATGTATTCAACCCGGGGGTACGGAGTCCTTGGGGAAGTGATCAGCATGATAGGAGGCAGTTCATTCAACCGCATGGTGAAGGAAACCATCGGAAACCCGGCCGGGGCCCCTTCCCTCAGCTGCCCCTTTCCTTTTTTTGAAGCACCTGGCGGACTGGTGCAATCCACCATCACCGATATGGCGCTCTTCGCCTCGGGAATACTCAACGGTGTGTTTGTGGAGGATAGATTGTTGTATGATCTTGCCTGGATTCCATTGGGATCTGATGGATATGGTCAAATGGGGCTGGGATGGTATATTACGAATCCTGACTCCAGCGAGCTCGGGGTATACCATGCGGGATCCAATGGTAAACCAAGGGCTTTCATTGCAATGAAACCATATCATCACATGGCGGTCGTAATGATGGGAAAAAGCGAAGAGGCGGATGGGCCGGCCTATCTGCCGGAAATTACGCGAAGGCTCATATTGCTGCTGGACCAGTTGGCAGTGGAAGAATAGCCTTTTATCAAAACGCTGCGGATCCCTGTCAACATTGTTTATAAAATCTGTGCGGCTGGCCCTGTTTTTTCATACATTTATTATCGGAAACCCGACTCATTTCGTATTGTTCATCTTGGATGGAAACTTCATTTGAAGTTACGG
>Ga0316578_10000982_pt1 | contig 10861 bp, 7 predicted proteins | sample J0NA_2_FD_203076 | JGI IMG/M metagenome (GOLD analysis project Ga0316578, IMG submission 203076) | Rhizosphere microbial communities from salt marsh grasses in Alabama, United States - J0-2_160517rDrC | ecosystem: Host-associated > Plants > Roots > Rhizosphere | place: USA: Alabama | collected...
TGCGCTGTAGTCTGCCAGGTTGAGCGTCAGGGCGGCCGGCATCGCAGGGTCCGGGCGATGACGGTGGAACCAGTCCAGGGCGGCTATTCCAAGGGAATGGCCGGCACGGCGTTTCTCTTCGATGTGCCGGACGAGGTGGCCCAGCCCTTCAGAAAGCCGATCCACTGTGTCACCGGCAATGACAAAGAGACCGTGCTCGGGGATTCCCGCCGGTGCCGTTTGCAGCAGGTCGATTGGCCGGCTGCCTTCGGGGGAATATTCCTCCAGGACCACGGATACGGCGTTGCCCTCCACGGTAAGCGCATTTAGACAGGCACGCCGCGGCAAATCAGAACGATCTGCGGGCCAGAAAAACGGATGGATGGGGACGTGAACATGCCCCCCAAGAACAGGCATGTCCGGAGGCGCTTCAAATCGGGGTAGGGGGGGGATGATCTGATGGAAGAGACAGAGAGCCGTCTTGACGAAGCCAGCCAGTCCAGCCGCGGCACCGGCATATCCCAAACAGGACTTCAACGCTCCAAGTGCTACGGAGGCGTCCTTGCCCTCGACGAATATATTCGCGAGGGCCTGGATTTCGGCGCGATCTTCTTCGGGGATGCCCGAACCGTGGGTTTCCACATACCCGATGGCGTCCTGGGATACATTGGCTTCTCGCAGACCGGCTGCCAGGGCTCTGGTCAAAGGCTCCGATGCATCATCCCCTTCGAAGGGCAGTCCTCCCCTTGCGGCTCCAAGCCCGCGGATCACAGCGTAGATGCGGTCACCGTCCCTGCGGGCGTCCGTCAAACGTTTCAAAACCAGTGCGGCGGCTCCCTCTCCCGGAAGGGTGCCGTCCGCCTGATGGTCCAGGCTGCGGGGTGATGCATGGCGGCTGAAAGAGTGAAGAGCTTCGGCTTTAAGCATGCGCCGCAGGTCGCCGGGGAGGTCCACCGCCCCCACGAGCATGGCGTCGACCTGCTGCTGTTCTAATAGGTGCACGGCGATACCGAGGGCTTTCAAACCAGACGCGGTGTCATCCGACACGGTGAAACTGGGGCCGCCGAAGCGGAATTCGCGTGCGACCCGGCTGGCAATCAAGCCCCCCAGCGCTCCCAGGGTTCGGGTGTGGGTCAGGGGGGGGGCGAATGCTTCTGACAGGCCGCTGGCCCAGGTAGTGACCTGTTCCTCTGAGAGCCCCAGATTATATTGGGCGTTCCATTGGCCTGCCAGTCTTTGGGTATCCCAGCGCATTTGGAAGTTCGTATTTTCCAGATCAAATTCCATGCCGATGATACACCCCATGCGGGGGCGTTCATGACGGAGGTCCAGCCGCGCATTACCCATCGCTGCCTGGGCAACCTTGAGCATTAGCAGATGCTGCGGCAATATATCGGGTATCTCTTTGGGTGGTATACGGAAGTCGGCTAGGTCGAGCTCAAAATTTTCGATATAGGCCCCGCTCACACACGGGAAGTCTTCCAGGGAAGCCCCCGTCGCGAATTCGCAATTTTTCCAGCGAAGAGGCGAGGCGGATTGAAATGCCGGAAGACCATTGAATACCGCCTCCTGAAATGCGCGCAGGCTATTGGCAGATCCCAACCGAACGCCCATCCCGACGACGGCGACAGGATCGAGAGGAGTTCCCGGTTTTTCTTTCAGGGAGAGGATTTCAACGGCGTCGGCAGCCACGGCTTTTTCAGACGGGAGACGCCATTCCTCCACCAGAAGGTGAGCGTTGATGCCACCGAAGCCGAAGGCGCTTACAGCCGCCCTCCGGGGAGTCGCATCATCGCGCCGCACCCATGTTGCCGCACGGGTCTGGACACGAAACGGGCTGTCAATCAGAGGACTGTCAGGTGGTGCCGATTGGAAATGAAGGGAAGGCGGCAGCGTTCGGTGCTGGAGCCCGAGCACCACCTTGATCAATCCGGCGGCACCGGCGGCCGTCAAAAGGTGGCCGATCATGGATTTGATGGAACCGATGGGGCATTGCTCCGGCTGCCAATCCTCTTTGCCCCAAAGGGCTTTCAAACTGCGAAGTTCCGTTGCGTCGCCCACGGGGGTGGCCGCACCATGACATTCGATCAGATCGACATCGGAGGGTTGCCAGCCGGCATCGGCATAGGCCGCTTGCATGGCGCGCAGTTGCCCTTCCGTATCCGGCGCCAGCAGGTTGCCGCGCATGTCGTTGGAAATGCCGGTGCCGCGTATCAGTCCGTAGACCTTATCCCCGTGCGTGAGGGCATCTTCCAGGCGCTTCAAGACGACCATGCCGCACCCTTCACCCACTACCAGTCCATCGGCGGACCGGTCAAAGGGTGCGCAGCGCCCTGAACGTGAAAGGGCCTGCAGTTGGGTGAATCCGATCTGGGTATAGAGCGTATCAGGGCGAGCAACGCCGCCTGCCAGAACAGCATCGGCGCGACCGGTCTGAAGAGCGTCGCAAGCAAGTTTGACGGCGAAAAGCGAAGATGCACATGCGGCGTCAAGGGTCAGGGTGCTGCCCCCCAACCGAAGGGCCGCTCCCAGAAGGGCCGCCGGGAAGGAGGTGACGTTGCCGGCCAGTGCTTCATGGCGCGAAAGTGTAATCCGGTGTCGGGAAGCCTTCCTAAAAAGCTTGTTTTCGGCCGCCTGCAGGAAAACGGTTCGGGTCAGGCGCGAAGCCGCATCGGTGGGAAGGGCGATAGCCGCCAGGATGACATCCACTCGGTTGGGATCGACAGCATCGTAGCGGCAATTCTGCCAAGCGGTCCGCCCGGTCTCCAGAACCAAATGATGCATTGGATCCAGCCTGGAAAGTGTCTCGGGATCAACGGCGAACCCCTCTGCATCGAAAGAAAAGTGCTCAACCAGTCCAGCATTCAGCGAGCGGGCTTTGTCCGGGTTCCCGGCAGGATCGTAGACCGATTCGGCCGGCACGGGCCACCGATCCGGTGGCACAGGTTGAACAGCGTCTACACCGGAGGCGATATTTTCCCAGAACTGGGTGAGGTTCGGCGCACCGGGGAAAACACCGGCCGCGCCGACAATGGCAATGGATGGAGGTTGATCAGTGTCCATACGTTAGAGACCGGAGATCAGTCACCGTTCACACCTCATGGTGGCATGGGCCGCTCCGGTTAGATTGAGGTTAAAAAACTAATTTAGTTACTCTTTTTCATCAACCAATGCAATACGATAATTCTATTTTCTAAGGCAGTTGGGTGGCCCCGCACATATTCTTTGTCCGGGTAATTGCGAATTTGGCCCGCTATCTTGACAACTTAGAACGGTTTATCTAAAAGGAGAACTTCGTGATCTGAGTATGGCGTCGATGTCGTCGTCCGGCCAGGCTTGGTTCGGCAGGCGAATCGGGCTTATATTGGTGTGCTGATGTCCAATTTTTCGGGCGTGGAGGATCCGATGGGAAAAGAAGAAGCTGGTCAGGTTCGCGACAGCGCCATGGTGCGTTCAATGCTGCGCGATGCCGGGTATTCGGAGAAGGCGGTGAACTATTATCTGGAGACGCCGCATCTGGGCGTTATCGAAAATGCGGATCAGGTGTCCGAAATGACCGGGACCTGCGGCGATACCATCAAAGTTTACTTGAAGATCGAAAATGAGCGGATCAGCGATGTCAAATACCAGATCATGGGATGTCCGGGATCCATTTCGGCTGCCATGGCTGCCGGAGATCTCGTGCGCAACAGAACCGTCGATGAAGCCCTGGCCCTCAACGATGGGGATGTCTTTCAGTTTTTAGAAGAGATCCCCGTTAAAAAGCATCATTGCATTCAACTGGCGGTAAAGGCTCTTCTGGGCGCTATCAAGACTTATCGGGACGGAGACGCCACCGATGACCAGGTTTTAAAGGCCGGTATTCCTACGGGCCACGGCCGCCGCGGCAAAGATGGTGATGATGGAACAACCTGTTGCGGGACACCTAAGGGGCAGGGCGATTGCACGACTGCCGGCGCTTGTTGTGGTAAAGCAGTCTCTCTCGTCGAAAAAGAGTGATCCGTGTCCGGCGCGATCCGGTTTGCTGAGGGACGCCCTGATAATGGGGGCCTTGGGATGGTCTCAAAAATTGACCGCCAGCCTCCATTTTTATTTCGGGAAAAGGGCTTTTCGTCAGAGAAGGAATCGAGGGTAATGGACTACCGCACCGAACAACTGCTCAATCAAGAACTCGTTCAGGACTACTTCCTTCGCAACGGCGGGGAAGAGAAAGAACGGGTCAAGCGGGTATGTCGCGACTACCTTAGTTTCCGGGAAGAGGTGACGGCCTTTCAGGACCGTCACTTCCACGCTCTCTGCCGTGCCGCCTGCTATCAATCCCAACGCAGTGCCTGCTGCAATAAAGACGGTATCATCACTTTTTTTGCCGACCTCGTCATTAATGCGGTGGAGAGCACGCCTGAGGAGTTGACTACGCTTATCGCCAGTCTGCGAGAGCCGCGCTTTGACATGAAGTGTATTTATCTTGGACCGGATGGTTGCCGTTGGCACCTGAAACCCATTGTGTGCCAGATGTTTCTTTGTGAGCACGCACAAAGAGAAGTATTGGGCGCCGCATCGGAAGCTTCGGATAGCTGGGAAGGGATGAAGAAGCGGGAGATGCAGTTTCGCTGGCCGGATCGTCCAGTGCTGTTTGATCAGATCGAGTCGCGGTTTATGGCTGCGGGCGTGAGTTCTTCTTTGATGTACCTGCACAACAGCCCCGGGCTTCTGAGAATCAAAAAGAAAGCCGGGCTGCTTTAGACATCTTAGGCGGCACTATACCGAATCGTAAGCCTCCTCAGATACCGACGTTTCGGCCGACCCAATCTTGACAACATTTTTTGCGGCCGGGCCCCGTTGGCCCCGTTCAATATCGAACGTTACATGGTCGCCCTCCGCAAGGGTTTTAAATCCTTCCATCTGAATAGCGGAGAAATGGACGAATACATCGCCCTCTTCTTCCTGCTCGATAAACCCATAACCTTTTTTGTCACTGAACCACTTCACAATACCATTTGGCATGTTTAAAATCTCCCCGTGTAAAGCAGGTTGCGATGTAAGGCGGCGAAGGCTCTCTAAGGGAATCGACGAAACCTCTCTTCGCAACCGGCCCGCAGCCAAAACCGGGACGTGAATCATATTTTTGTTAGACTGAAAAAGGGTTCAAAGTCAAGGGAAACCTATTTCCCGGAACGAAGGATGAGGGCGTCCGACAACCCGTGAAGCGAGCTGTAAGGGTTTGTTTGAGCGTGGCAGGAGAAGATCAGGTGCCTTTTCGAACGCACAGCCGACCATCGTTATCTGAATATCCTCCACCGGCATCCGTCTTGCCTTCAAGGACCCGTTAACCGCGACACCTTTGAGACAGTCCATGTTGGATCGCGTCTCATCGTCGACGACTAGAACAATTCGACATAGGATCCCCGGCCCTGAATGCAAAAGAGCGCCATCGACGACATGTGCCGGAACGGCGCCACTGTCGCATATCACTCTAAATGTTGTCAGGGATGAGACGTTCGTCAATTTTTCTGGGCGAGGCGGTGATAAGTCATTTGGCGCACCACCAAAGCGTGTCTCTCTCCTTCGCGTTCAAATACAAAAAGCTTCTCTTGATCCGAATGGCGGGGCCTAGGGACTGGACTGGTGGTTTCGGGGGTTGGTAATCGCATAAAGAGGTCCGGTTCCGGTCTTCCTATCAGGCGGATCTTGACGTCCAACGTCATCTTTGGCCCTCGTGCGTCAGGTCATCGGTCAACCGAAGCTTTAGGATGACGGCCGGGGTCCCTTGACCTCGGGCACGTCGTTGGTGGAAATGGTGATTGAATCAGACCAACATGATGGTTATGCTGCGGCAGGTCAAGTTTACCTCGATTCGTAAACGCAATATCTTTTTGCATGCGATTCTTCACCGCCTGGTGCTTGTCCAAAATGAAAGGAAATAGGATGCGCCGTAAAACTAAGATTGTGGCCACTATCGGCCCGTCATCGGATACCAAGCCAAAGCTAGAACAACTGGTTGAAGCCGGCATGAACGTAGCCCGCCTGAATCTTTCCCACGGTAACTATGAAAAGCACGGGGAAGTGATTAGAATGATACGATCGATTTCGCGGATGATGAATCAGCCGATCGGCATCCTCCTGGATTTGCAAGGGCCGAAAATTCGTGTCGGCAAGTTTTCCGATGGTAAGCCGGTGCGTCTCAAACGTAATGCTCATTTTTCGATTACCTCCCGGTCGGTTTCCGGAACCTCAGAGATCGTTTCCACGACCTATCAGAATCTTGCCGCCGATCTAAAAAAAAACGATACCATCCTTCTGGACGACGGGTTGATACGACTGCATGTGCTGTCCATTCAGGGAGACACCGTGGACTGCCGCGTTGTCAACGGAGGCTACCTGGGCGAAAACAAAGGCATCAATTTGCCGGGCGTGGCCGTTTCTGCGCCTTCCCTCACCGAGAAAGACAGGCGCGATGTCAATTTCGGCATCCAAAACAAAGTCGATTTTTTTGCGCTGTCTTTTGTGCGGAAAGCCGACGATCTGCAGCCAATCCGATCGATCATGCAAAGAAAGGGCGTCGCTATTCCAGTCATCGCCAAAATTGAAAAACCCGAAGCGGTGGACAACCTGGACAGCATACTCGCGGCATCGGACGGCATTATGGTGGCCCGAGGCGATCTCGGGGTCGAGATGCATCCGGAACAGGTACCCACCATTCAAAAGCTGATCATCGACACGAGTAGACGAGCGAATAAGCCGGTCATTACGGCCACTCAAATGCTGGAATCCATGAGCGTGAACCCAATTCCTACCCGCGCCGAAGCATCGGATGTCGCCAACGCCATCTTTGACGGTACCGATGCCGTTATGCTTTCAGGCGAAACGGCATCCGGTAGCTATCCTGTCAAGGCATTACAGATGATGGCCAAAATAGCCGACCAGGCGGAAGCTTCTCCCTTTATGCGCTACAATATTCCGTTCGAAGCAGACCCTTCGGATCTCGTGACCCATGCCGTTGCTCGGTCGGCCGTCCATATTCTTCACGAAATCAAGGCGCGTTGCATTGTTGCCTTTTCGGTTTCAGGGAAGACTTCCAAGCAGATATCGAAACAGCGGCCGAAGGCACCGGTTTTTGCGTTCACTTCGCGGAACGAGATCTACAACCGGCTGGCCTTGTTATGGGGTATAACGCCGATGTACATTCCCGCCATCAACGATACCAAACGGCTGGTTGAAAGCAGTGAACGCCTGCTCCTGGAAAAAAAACGCGTTCAAAAAGGCGACCTGATCGTTATCGTCATCGGGTTGGGGCTAAAAGAAGGCTCTACCAATATGATCAAAATCCATCGCGTAGGTGAAGATGACTGAATAGACCGATTGGATTCTGAAGTGCCTCGATCGGCTAAGTAGGGCGTGAGGCCGGGGGCGGTTTGCGCTCAGTGGGGGGGCAAAGGTTGGCTGGGGCTCACCTTGAAGGTAACCAAGATGCTGTTCTCCTGGCCTGGAGCCAGGCGCAGTGAGGCGGGCACCAGTACGACGGCGGTGCGTAATTCTCCGGATTGTCTGATATTGTCGACCACAACACTTGATGTGTAAATCGTATCCATCTCCTGCAGCAGAAGTCGCCCGCCGGTGATCACCACTGTGGCGGGTTCGAGTTTTACGTCCTGAATCAGGAGCCCCGGCGCTAACGTGCCGGTCCAATCCACTTGCACGGGCAATGCCTTCTCGCCAAGGATATCCACCATGATTTCAATGCTGTTGGGCTCTACTTTTTTCAAGGAAGTTCCGGGCGGAAGGATGACGTCATCTTCCGTAATAGTGAAGCTGTTTCGTCCGGCAACCGCCTTGCGGATATCGACACGCACACGGATTTGATTCGGATCAAGACGGTTGATCAACTGCAGGGAGCCGCTCAATTGAATGCGCACCGATGAGGTTGAGCTTTCGATGATTTCCATTCGGGAATCGCCTCGAATGTACTCGATGGGCACTTCCAGAGTGGTGAGACTGCGGACGAACCCCAACGAGAAGCTGTACCATACCGATCCCACTACAATAAACGACAGCAAAAAGGCTACAGCGGCAGACAAGCGTTCTTTGGCAGCTCGCTGCGGTGTATCCACGGACATACCGGTATGCTGGCGCAGCCGCTTTTCCAGCGTCGCTTCATCTTTAACCGGTTCGATTTGTCCCATGTACGATAGTGTGACCTCGCCCCGTTCCTCGGACACGATGATGACCAGGGCGTCGGTCCGTTCGGTCAACCCAATGGCGGCCCGGTGGCGGGTACCGTAGCGCATGGGAAGATTGGGTTGTTCGGTGAGGGGCAGGATGGCCGCCACCCGGTTGATTCGGTCGCCCTGAATGATCGCCGCGCCGTCATGGACGGGGTTGTCCGGCCAGAAGATACTCTCGATCATCTGGCGGGACACCTGGCCGTTCCAGGAAACGCTGTTCTGTATTGCGGCATCGACCGGTTGGCGTCCGGGCAGCACAATGAGCGCGCCAAATTTCTTGCGCGCCAGTTGGTAGACGCTCGTCGTGATGATTTCCACCGGTGTGATCACCGGTTTGGCCGAGACATACCACAAAAGGTCCTTGATCCCCTTGGTTTGGAACAAGCTGCGAATTTCATAACGGAAGACGATCAGGACGCCGATGGCAGTAAGGGCGGCTATGCCCTGGAGAACCGTATGGGTGAGAATCATACTGGCCGCGGCGACCATCTGCTGGACGAGCAGGAGTAGAAAAATGATGACCACTACGTGAAAAAGGCGCGTGCCGCGCAGGACGATATAGAGGCGGAAGAGAATGAAGCTGTTGAGCAGGATATCCAGTACGTCCTGCCATCGTAAAACCTGGAGGAGATTTGCGATGAAAGCGGGCATGGCGTCAGTCCGTTATGCTGAAGCGTAGAACACGCAGAAGGCTGCCATCCATATCGCGGACCTCAACCCGCCAAGCCCCTTTGTCGGCTTCCCGCAACTGAATGCTGCTGACAGACGACCAACTCGGTGTTTTCAAAACCAGCTTTTTCCGAAAGATCAGCTTGTCATGCCGAATCCAATTGTGAAAAATGCTGGTTTGCTCCGGAACCTGATCGAAAGAGGTGAAACACATGACACTTCCCGTCTGGACCGAAAAGACCGCGCTTACATTGAGAGGCTTGAAGTTTTCAAGCTTTTCACACATGACCGCTGTTCCCAGTCGCAGCCGATTATCGACTGCCACCGTCGCGGTTTGGGCGAGCGCAGGTCTGCTGATTTCGGCTCCGAAGTTGGTAAGCAGAAGGCTTGCTCCCAACACCAATCCCGTTATGATCCGCTTTTCTACCATGGCTAATTCACGATCAGATTAACGGCGATGTCAACCTCTGTTTTGACCTGTCACCGCGCAAGGACTGCGTTATCATTCGCAAAATAGGGTCCCAGCGGTTATATGGCAGGAGGGCGATCAGCGGGCCGCAGCATAGCGCTTCGGTTTGAAAGCGCGAATCAAGCGGTCTTCCATGACCGCTTCAAAACCCGTTATGTCGGCCAGCACCTGTCCCTCCGGGTCGAGGAAGATAAAATCGCCGACCAGTTTGTAGCGGGAAACGGTTTTAGCTACCAGAACCGCATGAATTGGTAAGGCCGGGAACCTCCGACAGTATTGCCGGTAAACGGAACTGTAACTGGGCAGGGAAACACGTCCGGTTTGCTCATAGCACCAAAGGCTTGCCATCTGAAATGCGCAGTCGAGGACCAGGGGGTCGGCAATCCAGCGGTTGCGGGGCGGTTTTTGAATCCAACTGCCGGGAGGCGGAGCTGTCTTTAACTCGGCACGCATGCCTTGGGCGTTGCAGGAAAACACGCGGCGAATCCCCTGAAGGGCACTCCCATGGAAAAGAATGTCATTATAAATTTGAGGAACATCACGATCATAGGACGCTTCACGCAGGGTCTCCGGGATCTGGAAATCGGGCGGAGACGGCAGCCTCTCGCTCAAAACGGCCGTTGCCCGGGAATGAATGACTTCGGCGCCATCAGCGACGCCGTCGCGGAGTTCAAGATCGACACGGATGCCGTCGTCACTGGATACGGCTGGGGCGGCTAATACCCGGATGGGACGCTGGCGATCTTCAAGCACGATACCTTTCAATAGTCGCATGTTGTCCAGTCCTGCCAATTGAAGGCCGGGGTGATTGTGCAGGGCGCCATGACCGAACCATTCCGCCATGAGGGCAAACGGGACGACGGGTTTTTCATCCAGGCGATGATGGTCCAGAATCGGATAGTGGTCCAGATTCAACTCACTGATAAAAATGGTGCTCAAACCGCGGCTGTTGTCATCACCTTCCGCCGGGGGTCGGTTGGGCGTTCCTCCCGCAGTGTGGGGCGTTTTGAGAACCGGCAGATCCGATCCGATGACGACTTCCACGGCCTGGGTGTTCTTCGCACTCATCTCCGCCACCAGGGCTTCGGCACCTTGGGCGAGAGGGATGAGGGCAATGCCTTTTTCCAAAAAGGCTTTCTTAAGCGACGCATTGACCATGCCGCCGTCCCAGGGACCCCAGTTAATGGAGCGCACGAGACAATCTTTGCGTCGTGCGCTTTCGGCGACGGCGAGTTTGTTTAAAACCTCATTGGCAACGGCATAATCCACCTGGCCCATATTGCCGAAACGGGCGGCGACGGATGAGAACAGGATGATATAACGCAGAGGATCCTCCCGGGTGGCTGTCAGGAGGTTTTCCATGCCGTCCACTTTCGTGCTGAAAACCTCATGAAATTCCTCGGGTGTCTTGTCGGTAATCAGCCGGTCGCGCAGAACGCCGGCACCATGGATAAGGGCCTTTATAGGGCCGTGGACGAGACGGACGTCGTTCAAGACGGCCTCCACCCGGTCGGTATTCCTG
>Ga0316578_10000983_pt1 | contig 10860 bp, 8 predicted proteins | sample J0NA_2_FD_203076 | JGI IMG/M metagenome (GOLD analysis project Ga0316578, IMG submission 203076) | Rhizosphere microbial communities from salt marsh grasses in Alabama, United States - J0-2_160517rDrC | ecosystem: Host-associated > Plants > Roots > Rhizosphere | place: USA: Alabama | collected...
GACCTCCCCCGCATGCCAGCGCTCCCCGGCCTCGTGCCGCAATTGGGAGACCAGCAGCGGGGGGATGAAGTCATCGGTGACGCACCAGCCGCGGTCGGCGATGGACATGGCAATGTGATCGGCGATACCCGGCGGCTCGCCGGGCGGCAGGCAGGCGGCGGTGTTGGGCAACCACGGAGTACCAGACAAACACGATGCCGGATTCTCCGCGCCGGTGTCCCTGTCAGTCCAGCGGTTTTGCGCATCGGTTACGGCCGCTTGTCAGCGGTCCGGTAGACACGGCCTCGCGATCGGGCCGGCGGGCGGATAGGACAGGCACGAATGCGTCACCGCCGCCAGAAGGCCGGCGTCAGCAACACCAGCAACGTGAAGATCTCCAGCCGTCCGAGCAGCATCGCGAAGCACAGGATCCAGATGCCGGTGTCGTGCATGTCGTAGTAATGCTCGCCGACGGTGGCGAGCCCCGGCCCGAGGTTGTTGATGCAGGCGGCGACGGCGGAGAACGACGTGATCAGGTCCAGGCCGGTTGCCGCCAGGGCCAGGTACATGAAGACGAAGGCTGCCACGTACAGGGAGAAGAAGCCCCAGACCGCATCGACGATGCGGTGGTTGACGACCTTGCCCCCGACGCGTACCGGCAGCTGGGCGCTGGGATGGATCAGTCGGCCGATCTCGCGCAGGCCCTGCTTGATCAGCAGCAGGAAGCGGATGACTTTGATGCCGCCGCCGGTGGAGCCGGCGCAGCCGCCGACGAAGGCCAGGAACAGCAGCAGGATCTCGGTGAACGGCGGCCAGAAATAGAACTGGGCCGTGGTGAAGCCGGTGGTGGTGCCGATGGAGACGACCTGGAACAGGGCCTTGGTGAAGGATTCCTCCCAGTCGATGTAGGTGTTGGTGTAGAACAGCGTCATCGTCACCATGATCGTCGCGACGACCATGAGGAATAGGTAGAACTTGAACTCGCTGTCCTTGGCGTACACCAGGGGGTCGAGGCGGCGCCAGGCGACGAAGTGCAGCGCGAAGTTGACGCCGGAGAGCAGCATGAACACGACGGCGATCATCTCGATCGGCGTGGAGTCCCAGTAGCCGATGCTGGCGTCGTGGGTGGAGAAGCCGCCGATGGCGACAGTGGAGAAGGCATGGCCGATCGCGTCGAAGGCGCTCATGCCGGCGAACCAGTAGCACAGCGCGCAGGCGATGGTCAGGGACAGGTAGATGTACCAGAGGGCCTTGGCGGTCTCGGTGATGCGCGGGGTCAGCTTGGCGTCCTTCATCGGCCCCGGAGTCTCTGCCCGATACAGCTGCATGCCGCCCACGCCGAGCATGGGCAACACGGCCACGGCCAGGACGATGATGCCCATGCCGCCCAGCCATTGCAGCTGCTGGCGGTACCAGAGCATGGAATGGGGCAGATCGTCGATGCCGAGGATGACGGTGGCGCCGGTGGTGGTCAGCCCGGACAGGGACTCGAACACCGAATCGGTCAGGGACAGGTCCGGCACCGGCGACAGCCAGAACGGCAGTGCGCCGCTGACGCCGAGCACGACCCAGAACAGCACGACGACGAGGAAGCCGTCGCGCAACCGCAGTTCCTGGCTGGAGCGCGCTACCGGCAGCCAGATCAGCGCGCCGATGCCGAGGATGACGGCAAACGCGTCGACGAAGGGCATGCCGGCGCCGTCGCCATACAGCAGTGCAACGAAGGCCGGCGGCAGCATGGTGACGCTGAACAGCATCAGCAGCAGGCCCAGCACCTTTTGCACGGCGACGAAGCGTTTCATTTGTGTGGAGGTGTGCGGTGCGGTTGGCTCGTGCGGCTGCGCCGAAATGCGGGTAACGGCCTAACCGGGCTCGAAATCGAAATCCGGATCGGGGTCGAAATCGGCATCAGGCACGAGGTATCGATACCGATACCCGGTGGCAGTTGGGCTGGATCAGGCAAGGGTATCCATGGTCTCGCCTAGAAGAACGTCACGCCGACCTGGAACAGGCGCTCCACCTCGGGCACGCGCAGGCGGTCCTGAAGGAACAGGATGACATGGTCCTCGGACTGGATGACCGTGTCGTGGTGGGCAATGAGCACCTCATCGCCGCGGACGATGGCGCCGATGTTGGCGCCCTTGGGCAGATTGACGGCCTCGATGGCGCGGCCGACCACCTTGCTGGAGCCCTCGTCGCCGTGGGCGATGGCCTCGATGGCCTCGGCGGCACCGCGGCGCAGCGAATGCACGACGACGACGTCACCGCGACGCACGTGCTTGAGCAGGCTGCCGATAGTGGCCTGCTGCGGCGAGATGGCGATGTCGATGGGGCCGGCCTGGACCAGGTCCACGTAGGCGGTGCGGTTGATGAGCGCCATCACCTTGCGGGCGCCGAGGCGCTTGGCCAGCATGGCCGAGAGGATGTTGGCCTCGTCGTCGTTGGTGACGGCACAGAACACATCGGTGTCCTCGACGTTCTCCTCCAGCAGTAGTTCCTCGTCGGCGGCGTCGCCGTGCAGGACGATGGTTCGCTCCAGTACCTCGGCGATGTGCTTGCAGCGGTCGAGATCGCGCTCGATGACCTTGACCCGGTAGCCGCGCTCGGTGGCTCGCGCCAGGCGCGTGCCGATGTTGCCGCCGCCGGCGAAGATCAGGCGCTTGTAGGGCTTCTCCAGGCGCCTGAGCTCGCTCATGACCGAGCGGATATGCTTGGGTGCGGCGACGAAGAAGACCTCGTCATCGGCCTCGATGACGGTGTCCCCCTCGGGCTGTATGGCGCGGTCCTGGCGGTAGATGGCCGCGACGCGGGTCTCGATGTGGGGCATGTGGTCGTAGAGGGTGCGCAGCTCGTGACCTACCAGCGGTCCGCCGTAGTAGGCACGCACGGCCACAAGGCGCACGCGGCCGTTGGCGAAGTCGGTGACCTGCAGGGTGCCCGGATTTTCGATCAGGCGCAGGATGTACTCGGTGACCAACTGCTCCGGACTGATGCGCACGTCGATGGGCAGGGCGCCGGGGCCGAACAGCTTGTCGTGGTCGAGGAAGCCCTGCGCGCGCACCCGGGCGATCTTGGTCGGCGTGTGGAACAGGGTCCAGGCGACCTGGCAGGCGACCATGTTGGTCTCGTCGCTGTTGGTCACCGCGATCAGCATCTCGGCGTCCTCGGCGCCGGCCCGCGCGAGCACGTCTGGATGGGCGCCGTGGCCCTGCAGTGTGCGCAGGTCGAAGCGGTCGGCCAGTTCCCGCAGCCGCCCCGCGTCGGTATCGACGACGGTGATGTCATTGGCCTCGTTGACCAGGTTGGCGGCCACCGAAGTGCCCACCTGGCCAGCGCCGAGGATCAGAATCTTCATGGAATGAGCGGCTAGTGGCTGGATGCTAGAGGGCTGGGCGACGCCTAGTCACTAGTTGCTAGCAACTAGCACCTCGCTCTCATCGTCTTTCCTTGATCTCGATGCCGAGGGAGCGGAGCTTGCGATACAGGTGTGTGCGCTCCATGCCGGCCTCCTTCGCCATCTTGCTCACATTGCCCACGTGCTTGTCGAGCTGGTACTCCAGGTACGCCTTTTCGAACTGCTCGCGCGCCTGGCGCAGGGGCTGGTCGAACGAGACCAGCCCTTCCAGCGGCTGCGCCGGCAGCGGCGGCGCGGAGCCGAGCGCGGTCTCCACCTCGTTCTGGCCGATCTCGTCGCCGGCGCCCAGGATCAGCACCCGCTGCACGAGGTTCTTCAGCTCCCTGACATTGCCGGGCCAGCTGTAATTGCGCAGGAAATTCTGTGCGCCGACGCTGAAGCGCCGGTAGGGCAGCTTCTCGTGGGTGGCGAAATAGTCCACGTAGTAGCTCAGCAGCTCCGGGATATCCTCGGCGTGCTCGCGCAGCGGCGGCACATGCAGCGGCACCACGTTGAGATGGTAGAAGAGGTCCTCGCGGAAATTGCCGGCGCGGACCTCTTCTTTGAGGTCGCGCTGGGTGGCGGCGATGATGCGCACGTCGATGGCCACCGGCTCGCTGCCGCCGACGCGCAGGAACGAGCCGGTGTCCAGGGCGCCCAGGAGCTGCCCTTGGGCCTCCAGGTCCATGTCGGCCACCTCGTCCAGCAGCAGTGTGCCGCCGACGGCCTGCTCCAGGCTGCCATAGTGAACGTGATCTTCGGCCTCGCGGCCGAACAGCTCCGCGGCGGCGTTGCCGCGGGCGATGGCGGAGACGCCGAGATCGACGAAGGGCCGCTCCCGCCGTGCGCTCTGGGAGTGCAGATACCGGGCGAACGTCTCGCGCCCGCAACCGGGCTCGCCGGTGATCAGCACCCAGGTGTCGTGCTGGGCGATGCGCTTGACCTGCTCGCGCAGGCGCTGCATCGTCGCCGACCGGCCGACGGGCTCGTGCACCAGCGGCGTGCGCCGGCGCAGGCCGACGTTTTCGCGCACCAGCTTGTCGGCCTCCAGCGCGCGCTCCACGGTGAGCAGCAGCTTGGCCATGGACAGCGGCTTTTCCAGGAAGTCGTAGGCGCCCAGGCGCGTCGCCTCCACCGCGGTTTCCACGTTGCCGTGCCCGGACATCATGATTACCGGACAAGGCAGACCCTCGTCCTCGGCCCATTCTTTGAGCAACGTGATACCGTCCAGGTCCGGCATCCAGATGTCCAGCAGCATCAGGTCGGGCCGGCGGTCGCGCAGCGCGTGACGCGCCGCCTCGCCGTTCTCGGCGCTGACGACGGTGTAGCCCTCGTCCTCGAGGATGTCCTGGACGGTCTCCCGGATGTCGGGCTCGTCATCAACGACGAGGATGTGGGTGGCGCTCATGGTCCTCCTGTGTGCCGCATGGTCGGTGCCGGCGTCTCGGGGTCGGCACGCCAGACGGGCAGTCTGGCGATGAAGCTGGCCCCTTGTGGCGTATTGTCAACCCAGATGATACCGCCGTGCTCTTCAATTATCTTCTTGACGATGGCGAGTCCCAGGCCGGTGCCCTTCGCCTTGGATGTCACATAGGGCTCGAACAGCCGGCCGATCAGGTCGGGGTCGATGCCGCCGCCGTTGTCCTGCACCGAAAGCTCGATGAACCGCGTGTCGCTGCTGTCCACCAGCCGGGTGCCGACGTCGATGCGGCCGTCGGTGCGGTTCTCCAGCGCCTCGATCGCGTTCTTGAGCAGGTTGTGCAGCACCTGGCGCAGGCGCTTGGAGTCGCCGCGCACGCGCGCCCCGGAGGCGTCCAGCTCCGGCACGATGCGCACTGGTCCGCCGCGGTAGAGCTCCAGCACCTCCGCAACCAGCGCGTCCAGCGCGAAGGGCTCGGCCTGAATCTGTGGCGTTCGCGCATAATTGGCGAAATCGTTCACCATCGCCTTCATCGCGTCCACCTGCTGGACGATGGTGTGTGTCGCCCGATCGACGACTCGTGCGTCGGCTTCCTCCATCTTGCGCAGGAGCTTGTGGCGCAGCCGCTCGGCGGAGAGCTGGATGGGGGTGAGCGGGTTCTTGATCTCGTGGGCCAGGCGGCGCGCCACCTCGCCCCAGGCGGCGTCGCGCTGGGCGCGGATCAGCGTGGTGATGTCGTCGAAGACGACGACGTGGCCGAGCGCGGATTCGCCGGCCACCGCCGGCAGCGGGCTCCCGCGGCACATCAGCACCTGGCGGCCGTCGCTGCCGAACAGCGTGATCTCCTCGCGCCATTCCTGGCCGGCGCCGATGCGCCGGCGCAGGGTCTCGACCCAGTGGGTCAGCCGCGGATGGGCCTCCTCCAGCGCGTCCAGCGAGATGCCGCTGCCGGCGTCCGGCTCCAGGCGCAGGATGTGCAGCGTGGCCGGGTTCATCGTGCGCAGACTCAGCCCCTCGTCGAAGGCGATGACGCCGGAGGACAGGCGCCCGAGCACGGTCTGCAGATAGGCGCGCTGTTGCTCCACGGCCTGCTGGCTGCGCGCTGCCTGGTCGCGTGCCTGGGCGATGCGGCGGGTCATGGCGTTGAAGGAGGCCACCAGGAAGCTCAGCTCGTCGTCCTGGGACGGCAGCGGCAGTTGCTGCTCGTAGTCGCCCGCGGCCACGGCGCGAGTGCCGCGGGCGATGTCCGCCACCGGGCTGACCAGGGCGCGGGCGGTGCGGAAGGCGGCCAGCAGAGCCGCCAGAAGGCCCACGACCAGCACCAGCGACAGGGTCAGCGTGAAGCTGAACTTGAGGGACCGGCGCAGGTACGAAAGTTCGGTATAGCGGTTGTAGGCGTCCTCCAGCCGGGTGGCCAGCTCGCTGATGCGGGCCGAGGTGGGAAAGATGGCCTGCAGCAGCAGCCGCCGGGCGTCCGGGTCGCGCACCAGCACCCGCACCACGAGCTCGCCGTCTTCGCCGGGCTCCAGGCCGACGTAGTCCGAGCCCATGCGCACGTTCTGCATGATCTCCCGCTCGGGGTGGTCGGGCACGATCTGCAGCGGGTCGTCGTTGGCTGTACCCAGCACCTGGCCGCTGGTGTCGTAGAGGGTCAGCTCCAGCGCGCCGGCTTGCCGGCGCAGGTCGCCCAGGGTCAGGGCCAGGGCCGTGGCCGAGCGGTCCTCGATGCCGGCCAGCAGCTGGGCGCTGTATTTGAGCAGCACGCGCTGGTTCAGGTCCAGCGAGGCCTGGTTCAGCGTCAGCGCATCCTCCATGGCGCCGTCGATCTCCACGTCGAACCAGCTGTCGATGCCGCGCAGCAGGAACCCCAGGGAATAGTAGTAGACGATGCCCACTGGGAGCAGCGAGATCACGGCGAACAGAACCACCAGGCGGCCGGTGAGACGCGAGCCCGGCGTCTGCGCGCGGTGCGCCGCGACCAGCTTGATGATCTGGATGGCCACAAGCACCGCCAGCGACACGAGCCCCGCCAGCACCAGCGTCAGCAGCGGCACGAAGGCGCGGCTGAGACTCTGGGAGTTCTGCACCGCGTCGCTCATCAGGTGCAATGCCACCATCAGCCCGATCAGCAGCGCGGCGCCGGCCCAGGTGCCGGGGTGACGCAGGCGTCGGCGCGGTGCGGTCATGGGGTCAGCGGCCACTTGGTCCAGTCGCTGGACTGCTTCCAGGACGGACGCAGGTAGGCCATCGGGCGCAGCGGCAGCGGCAGCTCCTCGATATCCAGCGAAGCGCGGATGTGCACCTCGTAGTCGGTGTCGGGTTCCAGGCGCTTGGCGCTGATCAGGTCCAGGCCGCGGAGCTCGCCGAGCGCCGCCAGTGCCGCTTCGCGGGTGATATAGGTATGGCCGTTCTCGCCTGGCAACTGCGAGACCAGGTAGCGCTCGGACAGGGGCTTGTAGCGGATGCGGTAGCGCAGCCGTGCGTCCAGCAGGCTGTTCTCCCAGATCCAGGCATCGGCGCTGCGCACCTGGATGTGCACTTCCAGCGTCAGCGGCACGCCGTTGTCCAGGGCCTCCAGCGCCCGCTCGCTGAAGTCGTAGTCGATGGTCGCGTCCAGCTGGTAGATGCCCTGGTCCAAGTGGGTGCGGGCCTGGACCACTTTGAAGTCGTCCGCGCCGGCCGCCGCGACCATTACCAGAAGCAGCGCCGCGAACAGCAGCCGTGCCGACCCGGCCGCGCTCATGCCGGCGCCTTTTCCAGCAGCGCGTAGTAGAAGCCGTCCCCGCCGCCGTCGCCGGGGAGCAACTGGCGGCCGGGGGCGCGCGGCCGCCCGAGATCGCTCGGCGGCGGTACCTCCCGTGCGTCCGGGCGGCGCGCGAGGAAGGCGCGTACCTGCTGCTCGTTCTCCTCCGGCAGTAGCGAGCAGGTGGCATACAGCAGCCGGCCGCCGGCGGACAGCAGCGGCCAAAGGGCATCGAGCATGGCAGCCTGGGTGCGGACCAGGGCCGGGATGTCCTCGGCGCGCCGCAGCCGCTTGATGTCGGGATGGCGGCGAATCACGCCAGTGGCAGAGCAGGGCACGTCCAGCAGGATGCGCTGCCAGGGCCGGCCCGGCCAGTCCGGTGCCGGCCGGGCGGCGTCGCCGGTGAGGATGGATGCGGACAGGCCAAGGCGGGCGAGGTTTGCGCGCAGGGTCTCCACCCGCGCCGGGTCGCTGTCCACCGCGGTCAGGGCCAGGTCGCCGCCGGCCTGCTCCAGCAGGTGGGCGCTCTTGCCGCCCGGGGCCGCGCAGGCATCGAGTACGCGCTCGCCGGCCCGCGGGTCCAGCAGCCGGGCGCCCCACTGGGCGTTGATGTCCTGCACCGATACCAGGCCGTCGTCGAAGCCGGGCAGCACGGCGGTGGCCACGGGGCGTTCCAGCAGCAGCGCCCGGGGATGCCCGGACACGGGACGTGCGGCGATGCCGGCGGCGGCAAGGCGGGCGGCATAGCCGGGGAAGTCGGTGCGCAGCGGGTTGGTGCGCAGGAACATGGGGCCGCGGCCGTTGCTGGCCTCGACGATGGCCTGCCAGTGGTCCGGCCAGGCCTGCTGAAGCCTTTCCAGCAGCCAGGTCGGGAACAGCCAGCGCGCGGCTGGGTCCGTATCGGCTCGCGCAAGCAGCCCATCGCGCTCGCGCATGAAGCGGCGCAGGCTCGCGTTGATCAGGCCGCTGGCCCAGGGCCGCTCCAGCGGGCGGGTGGCGGCGACGGTGGCGGAGACGGCGGCATGGGCGGGAATGCGGGTCGCCATCAACTGATAGAGGCCGACGTACAGCAGGGCTTCGAGGACGCGGTCCGCCGGCTTAGGCGGATGGCGAAGCAGTATAGCGCCGAGTGCCTGGAGTCGCGGCAGCAGCCGCAGCGTGCCGAAGGCCAACTCGCGCAGCAGCGCCGCGTCGCGCGGATCATCCGGGAGCCGGGCCTCGGCCAGGGCGTCGGTCAGCGAGCGTCCATGGTGGCACACCGCGGACACGGCGCGGGCCGCGGCCGCCCGTGCCGCCGCGCCGTGGCCCGCGGCGGCAGCGCCTCCGGCGGCACCACGGGCGCGGCGCCGCTCAGGCAAACACGGCTCCGTGCAGGTCGCGGGCATTGACGAAGTCGGCGGCGGCCATGGGCCGCTTGCCCGGCGGCTGCAGTCGGGTGATGCGCAGCAGGCCGTCGCCCGTGGTCACGTCGATGCCGGCCTTGCCGGCGGCGAGCACCTGCCCCGGGGGGGCGCCGGCGGGGCCGGCCAGCGGTTCGGCGGCCCAGATGCGCAGCGTCTGTTCACCCAGGCCGGTCTCGGCCACCGGCCAGGGATCGAAGGCACGAATCAGCCGATCGATCTCGGCGGCGCTGCGTCCCCAGTCGATACGCGCCTCCGCCTTGCTGAGCTTGGATGCGTAGGTGGCCCGTGCGTCGTCCTGAGGTACGGGCTCCAGGCTGCCGTCGGCGATGCCGGGCAGCGCCTCCAGCAGGGCCTCGGCACCCAGCTCGGCGAGCCGGTCGTGCAGGCTGCCGCCGGTCTCGCGCGGCGCGATGTCGATGGCACGGGTCAGGTAGACCGGGCCGGTGTCGAGGCCCGCGGCCATGGCCATGATGCTGATGCCGGTGCGGCTGTCGCCGGCGGCGATCGCGCGCTGGATGGGGGCCGCCCCGCGCCAGCGCGGCAGCAGCGAGGCATGGATGTTCACGCAGCCAAGCCTGGGTAGCGCCAGCACCGCCTTGGGCAGCAGCAGGCCGTAGGCGGCGACGATCATCAGGTCAGCATCGAGCCCGCGCAGCCCCGCCCGCACGGCCTCGTCTTTCAGCGTCGCCGGCTGCTCGACCGGGATGCCGGCAGACAGCGCAGTCCGCTTCACCGGGCTCGGCTGAAGTTTGCGACCGCGGCCGGCGGGGCGGTCGGGCTGCGTGTAGACGGCGACGATCGGCCAACCGCTCCCGAGCAATGCGGCGAGCGCCGGCACCGCGAAGTCCGGTGTGCCGGCGAAGATGATCCTGGGCAGTGGCATGGCGGGCGATGCTGGGGCCGCGGCAGCAACTGCGGCGGCGACGGGGTCAAATGGCGCGGCGGCGCGGCTCGGCACTGCCGGCCTGGGGCTGGCGGCGCTCCTTTTCCAGCTTCTTGCGGATGCGCTGGCGCTTCAGCGAGGAGATGTGGTCGACGAACAAACGGCCGTCGAGGTGGTCGATCTCGTGCTGGATGCAGACTGCAAGCAGGCCGTCGGTGTCCAATTCGAAGGGCTCGCCGTCACGGTCGAGGGCGCGCACCCGCACCCGTTCGGCACGGGTCACCGGTTCGAAGTAGCCGGGCACAGACAGGCAGCCCTCCTCGGTCTCCTCGACGCCGTTCGACTCCAGAATCTCCGGGTTGATCAGACACAAGGGCTCGTTCTTGTCCTCCGACAAGTCGATGACGACGACCCGCTTGGGGACGTTCACCTGTACCGCGGCGAGCCCGATGCCGGGGGCCGCATACATGGTCTCGAACATGTCTTCGACGAGTTGGCGGAGGTCGTCGTCCACCTGCTCAACGGGCTTGGCCTGCTGCCGCAGCCGAGAGTCGGGAAAGGTTAGGATTTCCAGTCTTGCCATGATCTTGCAGCGTCTGTCTCGCGTTCTGGTACTGGTGTCTCACACTGCGCTAACATTGCGATGATACACCATTGTGCAAGTCCTATCGGCCCCCGCGGAGGTCTGAAAATCCCAATGGGCCAACGTGTTGCACCCGACTGATCCGGCCCGCGCCGGAGCGTCGGCGCGCTCTGGCGCGCAGGCGGTCGCCGGCGCGGATGCAACAGTGTCTCAGCGCCGCCCCGGCCAGGACTCCCGGATACCCCGAACCGGCCCGCGCGGGCTGGACCCGGCGCCAGGCGCGGATGGTCAGTGGTGTCGGCATCGATCGCTGCGGGGCGCCGGTGCTACGGGAGAGCCACGGCGGGTCCCGGCCGCCCACGAACCGGAGCCGTCATGAGCCCGATCCTGCCAACTGAATCCGCGTCTGCCCGCCCTGCCACCGCCCGGGCCGGCGCCGGCCTTCGCCTCTTCTG
>Ga0316578_10000984_pt1 | contig 10859 bp, 11 predicted proteins | sample J0NA_2_FD_203076 | JGI IMG/M metagenome (GOLD analysis project Ga0316578, IMG submission 203076) | Rhizosphere microbial communities from salt marsh grasses in Alabama, United States - J0-2_160517rDrC | ecosystem: Host-associated > Plants > Roots > Rhizosphere | place: USA: Alabama | collected...
GGATCGAGCGCAGAAGATGGTCGGAGCGGGTGCAAACGGCCAAGTTTCTGCCAGCAGAAAGTCGGGGGTTTATGGGCGGTTAGCTCCACTCAAGGGCAAACGCGTGCTTCCCCTGCCAGGCGAACCCGGAAGGTCCCCGAGCGCTGGTCGAACGCGGCGTTCATGAAGCGCGAAGGCCAGAGGCACTGGCCCTCAGCCGTCTCGGAGCACGGACACTCGGCGAACCCCGTGAGGCGGGCCGCCTGGTCGCATGAGAGGCGTTCTGCCAGCCGGACACGCAAGTCCACGGCGCAGTCGTCGGCGTAGTGGACTGCCCAGAGCTGATGGTACGCAACCCAGCCGTCGCCGAGGTCCTTGGGCGGAGCTTCCACGATGGATTCCACCTCCGCACGGGTGCGGCCCAGGAGTTGATCCAGAGGAACCGGCGGTGGGGCGGGCAGTCCCCAGGAGCCGGCGGGGGGCTCGACGGCAGACCGGCTGGGGGTGTCTCGCTCAGCCACGAGAGGATGGTCCGGGGGAGGGCTCGCACTGGGTGGGGGCCCCGGTGGGCGCCGCGCGCTGGGCGAACCGCCGCCACACGCCACTCCAACCAGGGCCAACACTGCCCACCCCCGCCGGGTACGCCCTCCCGTCCATCGCGAGTGCATTCTCAAGGTCCAGTCTCCTCCGGGCCCTCGGGCCCGAGCACCCGGGATTGCTTTCGAATGTCCCACACCGAGAGCCAGGTTGGGCCCCCCACGGCAACCAATGAATCGTGCGGCGACAGGACGACGTTGCGATTGCGGGTCGCCGCCTTCACCCAATCTGCCCCGACCAGTGCTTCGTCCATGGGAAGATCCTCGGTGAACACCTCATCGCCCTTCTGATCGACCACGACCAGACGCCAATGCCGCGGTTCCCCGGCGACCTGGCGCAGCAGAATCACAGCGACGTAACGGTCGCTGCTGGTGATGTCGTAGGGGTCGCCTGGCAGTTCGAGGGTCCGCACGACGCGAAGCCGCGCGCCAATCTGAACCAGGTCGAGTCGACTGCCGCGGTGGGCCACCCAAACGCGATCGATGCGACGGGTCACGAGTAGTCTCCAGACCTCCACGGCGGCAGCCGGACCCTCGAGCTTCGTCTGCTTGCCCAGCGGGAAGAATCGTCGAAAGTGATCGCCGGCCGTGAACATGAACGATCCGTCCTTGAGCCCGGCGAAGCCGCGCCGGTCGAAGCCGTCGAGGGTCAAGTACTCGTCCATGCGCAGGAGCACCGAACCTCCGGCATCGAGGTCGTACCGATACAGCGTGGGGTCGAACTCGTGCAGCAGCCAGAAGCGCTTCTCTTGGAGTCGGTCCGCGAACACGAGGGTCCCAGCGAAAAGCGGGATGCGTGGGTGACTCTCTGCGGTCTGCTGTCCGGGGACCAGCCGCAGGGTGCGACCGCCACCGGCGACGAGTAGACTGCCGTCGCGCAGCGCGACGACGCGGCGGGGCTGGGCCAGCGAGGGCGCAGCTTCCTGCTCGAACGTTTCGGTGCTGAACAGTTCGATCCCTTCCGGCGTCAGACGCGCCAACCGCTTCCGACCGAAGGCCAACGTTTGAGCGGGAGAGGGCAGCGCGTCCAGTCGGAGCTTGCGCTCCCGAAGCTGGACGATGGCGCTGGGGACGGGTCTGGCGTCGGCTGCGGCGTCGCGATCGAGCAAGTGGGCTGCAGCCAGGGAGCTTGCGACCGCACTGGGGCTTCCCCCCGGCGCGCCCGGAGGCGGCGGGGGCGGGCTTGGTTCCTTCGGCGGCCCCTCCGCGAAGAGAAGCCCGGGCTGCTTGGTCAGCCACATCACGCCGACGGCTGCGACGAGCCCGCCCACAACGGCCAGCCACAGCCACGTGCGCGCAGGACGCCGTGCACGGGGCGCGTGAGACGACTGGGGTGGACGGGGGCTCGTCGGAAGCGGAGGGCCACTCACCGGGCCAGCAACATAGTCGCTTTGGACTTGGGCCGCGACGCTGGCCTCACCTTGGGTTAGAAGCTACGGTCTTCCCCCCGGGAACAGACCCCATGACCCGTCCACCCTCCAGCGCCCACTGTCACGGCAGGCACTGCCGGATCCGGCTGGGGCTGATTCTGGTCCTCGTCAGCACGTTCGGTTCTGGAGGCTGCGGACGGGTCGAGCGTGCGAGGGAGTGCCAGGCGCTGGTGGCCACCATCAATCCAGCGCTGGACGCCATCGAGGCGCGCCAGGACGCGGGGGCGGACCAGCGAGCCATGCTGCGGGAGGCGGCGCGTCGCTACGATCACCTGGCGGCGCGGGTGGCTCGGCTGCGGTTCAGCAACGCCAGTCTCACCAAGGACGTACGGGACTACACCGACTGTCTGCGACGGGCGGCCCAGGCGGCCCGCGCCATCGCGGCGGCGTTGGAGCATGGCAATCTTGGCGCGATCACGCGTGCTCAGACCGAGATGGCAACCGTCGTCCGGAAGGAGAAGGCACTGGCCAGGCGGCTCAGTCAGAAGTGCCAGAATCCTTGACCGGGTGCCAGGGTCAGTCCCGTTTGGGTTTTGGCATCCGTCGCTGTTTGGGTCCGACGTCGATGCGGCCCCACTGGTAGGCGACCAGGCGCCGGAACCTGCCGGCTCGATCTCCGCCGAACAGCCAGAGGTCCCGTGGATCGACATCCGTGTGCACGCTCGGAATGAAGCGGCCACTGGAGCTCCAGGCCAGCACCTGTGCGTGATCGTACAGGACGCGGGCCACGAGTATCCCGCAGGTCGGCCTCTTCCCCAGCCCGGCGCACCCTCCCGCCACCTGCAGCTCCTCGTTGCCGAGGGGACGCCAGACCCACAGGCGCTCGAATTCGAATCGAGTCGGGTCGGGAACCTCGGCGTACGCAGCCTCTGGAAAGCTCTTCCTCAGCTTCGCGGCGAGCTGATTGCCCACCGTGTCGCGAGATTCGAGCTTTCGGCCGCGGACGATCTTCAGCGACACGTCGGACTGGTTCACGGGTCCCGCGCAGCAGCGAAAGCCCACGCTCGGTGACTTGGAATCCGGCGTGCGTCCCACGCCGTTGGCACAGCGTCCCACCAACTCGCCGGCGGTCGAGTTTCCTCCCCGCACGGTGACCAGCGTGCCATGCGTGCCTCGACCCCAGGGGCTGAGCGTCCACTCCCACGTGCCCCCGTGCATATCCCGGACTCCGAAGTCGCTCTGGCAGCCGACCATGATTCCGTTGGGTCGTAACGTGGGGGTGGCGCCGGTGCCGCAGCGCTCTGGGAGGTACTGGGTTCCGTATTCGTACCGGTGGTTGTTCGGTCCCTTGCAAGCCCGTTCCCATTCGAGCTCTGAGCAGAGCCGCTTGCCCTCCCGCTCGCACAGCGCGGCCGCCGCGGACCGGGTGACATTGGTGAGTGGCAGAGCCCCCTCCTCGTTCGGGTAGGGATAGACGTCGATGTGGAAGCCCTGCAGGATGACTTGCTCTCCTGGCATCTCCTCGTCCGCGATGCGTGGCAAGCTGTCGGGGGGCGTGCCCGCGACCAGAGCCCCACCGGGAATCCACACCATTCCCCGCCGAGGGGGCGGACCGAGATCAGGAGGCCCAGGTGTCGAAGGACCTGATTTCTCTGGGGCTGCAGACGCGGAGTGGTCGCGTGACCCCGGCGATTCTTCGCGGCACGCGACCAGACATCCCGCCATGACGACGAGAGCCAGACCGAAACGAATCCCGCTCATTGATTCCCGGCGCGAATTCGTTCGAGACGCTGGGGTGGAGTCCGCGGGGGGCCAGGATTCACGCTTCCGGGTGCTCATCCCGCTCCCTGAGTCCCAGCTCCTTCATCTTCAGCTGCAGCCCCTTACGCGAGATCTTGAGCAGGCGCGCGGCGTGGGTCACGTTCCCGTTGGTCTGTTTCAGTGCTTGAACGATGAGCTCCGACTCCAATCGGCTCATCGCGGCCTTCACCTGCTGCTTCAGGCCGCTGGCTTCGGGGGGGACGTCGAGGGACGGTCGAGAAGCCATCGCCGCCCGATGCCCCGATTCGTTGTCGCGCACTTCCGGTGGCACGTCGTCCGGGCGAAGTTGGTCCCCGTCACAGAAGAGCACCGCCCGCTCGATCACGTTCTCGAGCTCGCGAATGTTGCCGGGCCAAGAGTAGTTGCACAGTAACTCGACCGCTTGGGGCTCGATACCGGAGATCTGCTTGCTGAGCCGGCGGTTGAACTTCTCGATGAAGTGCGTGGCGAGCAGCTCCACGTCGGACGCCCGCTCCCGCAGCGCGGGCAGATGGATGGGAACGACGTTGAGCCGGTAGTACAGATCCTCCCGGAACGTGCCGGCGGCCATCTCACGCTTCAGGTCGCTGTTGGTCGCGGCTACCATGCGCACGTCGATCCGAATCGTCCGGACGCCCCCCACGCGCTCGAATTCGCTTTCTTGCAGCGCCCGCAGCAGCTTGACCTGCATTTCCAGGGGGATCGACCCGATTTCGTCCAGGAAGAGCGTGCCACCGTTGGCCAGCTCGAAGCGACCGGGTTTGGACGTGACCGCACCAGTGAAGGCTCCGCGTTCGTAGCCGAACAGCTCGCTCTCCATGAGCTCGCGCGGGATTGCCGCGCAGTTCACCTTGATGAAAGGCTTGTCGTAGCGGGATGAGTTTTCGTGTAGCGCGCGCGCGACGAGCTCCTTGCCAGTGCCACTTTCACCACAGATGAGCACCGTGGTCGGAGTGTCCGCGACCCGCTCCAGCACGGCGTACAGCTCGCGAATCGGGGGACTGTCGCCGATGATGCCGTAGCGAGTTCCGGGCGAGGCGGACCGCGACGGCCGTGTGGCTTCGGTCGCGGACAGGTCCCGAGTCTTGAGAGCCTTGCGGACGACCGCGCGCACCTCGTTCTGGTCGAAGGGCTTGGTGATGTAGTCGAATGCCCCGGTCTTCAGCGCTTCGACGGCATTGTCGACCGTGCCGTGCGCGGTGAGCATCACGATTGGCAAGGTGTCGTCGAGCTCCAGCGCTCGGCGCAGAAGCTCCATTCCATCGACCCGCGGCATGCGGAGATCCGTGATGACCAGGTCGATGTGGTGCTCAGCCAGGAGGTCGAGTCCCTCTTGGCCGTCTTCGGCAGTGTGCACGTCGTAGCCGTCCCGCTCGAGCTGGGCGCTCAGGACCTTCCGCAGATTCGGCTCGTCATCGACCACCAGGATCTGCTTGTGTTCGGGAAGCATCATGGCGAAGGTCCCGGAGCTGCCCGGGGTCGACCAGAGGGCTTGCAGCGGCACTTTGTCCCCGAAGCGCAGCCCAGTACAAGCCGCGAGTTGGGCGCCCGAAGAGCGTGTTCTGCCGTCAGTCCACCGAAATCGTGACAGATCGAGCGTTGGGCCATGGGGCCGGTCGATCCCCGTGCAAACCTGGATTGCGACTCAAGGGGTTTCGCGAAACACAATCGAGCTGACAGAATTGAGGTCCGGGCGTCAGTGCCTCTATGCTATCGGCGCCGCTTTCGTTTTCGGGGAACCGTCGCATCATGCTCAAGCCTTTCAGGTTGTGGCCAGTCGTGGGCGCCATCGTGCTGATGAGCGCAAGTGCCAGCGCGCAGGAGCAAACCCATACCTGGCCGGAGTGCACGCGAGAGGCGAGTGATGCCGACGTGAAGGCGGCCAAGGGAGCATTCCAAGCTGGGCAAGCGTCGTTCGACGAAGGCGACTACGCGCGTGCCATCACGTATTGGGAAGACGCGTACCGACGCGATTGCACCGCACACGCGATGCTGTTGAACCTGGCCAGAGTCTACGAGTTGGCCGACAGCAAGCAGCAAGCCGTCCTGGCGCTGCAGACGTACTTGCAGCGGGATCCGGAGACGCCGAAGCGCAATCAGATCCAGCGCCGCATCGACGTGCTGAAGGAGAAGATCGAGGCGGAGAAAGCCCCACCCCCGCCCCCGCCGACGCCCACACCGACGCCGGCTCCTGCCGCCACGCAACCGACCCCCACGCCGGTGGAGCCACCGCCGGAGCCGGCCGCGGAAGGCAAGCGTCCGATCACGCCGCTCTTCGTTGCGGGCGGCGGGGTCGTGGTTGCCGTCGTGGGAGGAATCCTCACGGCGAACGCTGCTGCCGAGGTGAAGGATTGGGAGGAGACCTGTCCTGATCGCAAGTGTCCGGAGGGGGTCGACGCGGACGAGGCCAACAGTGCGCGGCACACGCAGACGGCGTGGACCGTGGTGACCGCAGTTGGTATCGGCGCTGCAATCGCGGGCACCGTCTGGTACTTCCTGTCTCCACGAGAGCCGGCTGAGCAGGCGGGACGAGTTGCGCCGCGGCGTCACACGGCCCGAGTCGAGCCGGCGTTCGGGCCCGGCTACGCTGGCCTTCAGCTCAGCGGCGCGTTCTGACTCGCGGCCGACGGTTCAGGGCTCGGCCATTTCGTCAGGCTCTTGGCTCGATCCCCAGGTCGACGGAAAGTCGTGTTCCGACGGAGCGTCGGGCTGAGCGTTCGGTGCGCTGGCCGCAGAGGTGTCGTCACTCTCTTTCGGGGTGGCGCTTGCCTGCTTGCCCTGGGCACGTGCGAAACGGATGTCCGGCTCGAGCGGCCACGGCGTCTCGCTCGACGAACCGCCACAGCCCGCTAGGACGGCTGCGGCGGCCCAGCAGACTGCCACCAGAAAACGTGGCAACATGCGCGGCAGCTACCACGTTGACAGACTGTTTGAAAAGCATGCACGGCGCTGGGGTGCCCGCAAGGGTGGTTGCGGGCTCGTTTCGGCCTGGAGGAGGACGGTGATCGGGCGCCTCAACGGAAAGGTCGTCAGCGAGGAGGCGGACGGGACGGTGGTGCTCGACGTGAACGGCGTCGGCTACGACCTGACGACGCCGCTCGGCACCCTTGGCCGGGCCCACCGGGATCCGGCGGACGGACGCACGGTCCTGCTGGTCCACACGCACGTTCGGGAGGATGCGCTGGAGCTCTTTGGCTTCGCCTCCGAGTTGGAGCGTCGGGTTTTTCGCCTCCTGATTGGTGTCCCGAACGTCGGTCCGAAGATCGCCCTCGGGACGCTCAGCGCATTGCCGCCCGAAGAGCTGGCCCAGGCAGTGCATGCTGGGGACGTCGCCCGTCTGAGCCGGGTCCCCGGAATCGGCAAGAAGACGGCCGAGCGACTGATTCTCGAGCTCAAGGGCAAGCTTTCGCAGCCCGAAACAGCCCGTCCCCTGCGCACTGACCCAACGCAGGGCGGCGATACTGCTGCCCGGTTGGCGGGAGCCCTCACCAACATGGGCTACCGGGCGGCCGAGGCGGATCGGGCGGTCAAGGCGCTGGGTGACCGAGTCGCGAGCGAGCCGCTGGGGCAGCTGCTCCGGGAAGCCCTGGCCTGGCTGACTCGCTGAGACTGTGCTGGACCCGATTCTCTCGCCCGGGGGTGTCGAGCGGTTCTTGATTCCTGACCAGGGCCGTGGATAATCGCGCGGTTACCAGAGGTTCTCGGTTTGTCTAGGGGGCAAGCGGCGAACGGCCACTTGGCCAGTCACGTTGGAGGCCACTTGTGATCAACTGCGAGAAGTGCGGCAAGGAGAATCAGGACCACTACAAGTTCTGTCTTGGTTGTGGTGCGGAGCTGCCGCGCGCAGATGCGGCGCCCAAGCCGTTCCATCCGCAAACGCCGCCGCACGGGGTTCCCGCCGCCGGTGGGCAGCCGGCGCCTGCACCGCAGGCCGCTGCGCCTCCGCCTGCAGCCGCTCAACCCGTGCCGGTGCAGACTGAGGCACCGCCGCCGAATCCGGCGCCGGTTGCCGGCGCGCCCGCTCCTCAGCAGGCTCCGGTCCCGCAAGCGATGCCAGCGGGAGCGCCTCCCCCAGAACCGGGGCCTCCTGCGACGGCTCCAGCTGCTGGTGGTGGTGCGACCGTGGACTGCCCGCAGTGTGGACAAAGCAATCCGCAGGGCAATCGATTCTGCGCAGCTTGCGGGTACAACCTCGCCGGTCTGGTCGGCCAGGCCCCACCGGTCGTTTCCGAAGCCGTGGCTCCGTCGGCACCGGGGGCTGCGGTGCGACTCACGGCGTTGCGCGCTGATGGCACCGAAGCGGGCCATTACGATCTTCCGGCGGTCCCGTCGATCGCCGTGGGGCGCGACACCGGGTCCATCTTCGCGGGCGACAGCTACCTTTCGCCCAAGCACGCGACGCTGACGCGGCGTGGGAACGAAGTCCTCGTCAAGGATGAGGGGTCGTTGAACGGCGTCTACATCAAGCTGACTCCCAATCAGCCCTGGAAGCTCTGCTACGGCGACGTCTTCCGCATCGGACAGGAGATCATCCGGTTCGAGGAGCTCAAGGGGCAGCCGGCGGGTGCTGATGGCGTGGAGCGGTTTGGCAGCCCATCCAAGGGCTACATTGGTCGGATCTGCCTGGTGATCGGCCGGGACACCACCGGCAACGCATTTCCAGTTCCCGCCCAGGGAATTCATTGTGGCCGCGAACGCGGAGACGTTCTCTTCTCCGAGGACGGCTATGTGTCTGGCCTGCACTGTTCCGTCGCCAAGGGCGACGACGGCGACATCTACTTGACCGACGTCGGCAGCTCAAATGGCACGTTTGCCCGTCTCAACCGGGAGCACGCGCTGGTGTCCGGCGATGTGCTCCTGATGGGGCAGCAACTCTTCCGGATCGACTTCTGAGGGGAGTCGCGGAGCCAAGACCCCCGCCCGCTCATGGACAAACCACCCACGATTAGGGTCGTTGCCGCGGTCGTCGAACGCAGCGGACGGTACTTGATCACCCAACGACGGCCATCCGCCGTGCTTCCGCTGATGTGGGAGTTTCCCGGCGGACGTGTGGAACCCGGCGAGACCGATGCCGAGGCGCTGGAGCGTGAAGTGAGACATCGTCTCGGGGTCGACGTGGTTCCCGGGGAGCTCATCAGTTTCGTGAGCCACCCGTACGAGCGATACGTGGTCGACCTGTACCTCTACGAGTGTCAGCTCGCTGGCGGGCAGCCGACCGAGCTCAACGTGAATGCGTTCAAGTGGGTCTCGAGCGCCGAGTTCGATCAGTATCCCTTCACGCCCGCGGACGAGCTGTCGATGAACAAGCTTCTCGGGGTGGGGTGAGCGTTCGGGGAGTCACTCCCGTCATCGTAGCGGCGGCGTTCTTGGGCGTTGCCGTCCCCAAACCGGCGGGAGCTCAGTCGACATCACCCGCGCAGCCTGTCCACTCCGCGACTGCTCCGCAGCGCGCTGCGCCCCCTCCACCCCAACGTGCGGCACGCCTGCCTCCCGGCGCTTCTCGGACCTCGGCTGGGCCTGCACCCACCGCACCGGTCGGGTTGCAGCCATTCGGTCCGGGAACGCCGGTCGAGGTGACGACTCCGGACAGCCAGCAGGTGACGGTCTATGTCGCTAGAGCAGTCGAGTTGAAGTACCGGCCGCCGGATTGGGAGTTCGTCAAGCTCGGCAAGACCCCGCTCACCTTCGAGCTGCCCCCCGAGGAGAACTACTGGCTCGAGGTGGAGAGCCCCGAGGTCACACGGGGCAGTCTGCTTCTACGCGTGGACCGGCAGCCCAAGCACCTGCTGGTGCGACCCGGGTCCTCGAACCTGGGATCGCTCGGCTCATTGACCCTGGCTGTGGGCGGGTTGGCCGTGGCGGTAGCGACGGTGATACTGATCAGCGGAACCGGTGGCGAGAGCGGCATCGACAAGCCCAAGATCCTGATTCCGATGTACGTGGCGGGCGGTGCCCTCCTAGCGGGAGGCATCGGGCTCTATTTCGCGTCACGGACGGACGTGGAGGACCCTTCCCGGCCCGAGGCTGCAGCCTGGCCCCACCAGGCCCCTGGCACCGGTCGGCTCCCGACCCTGGTGGCTGGAATCGGATTCCAGTTCTGACCGCGAACGGACTGCCCCTCCGTAACGGGCACGCAACCCGAGCTGCCGTGGTTCCGATACGGGCAGCATGCACGCGGGTCGAAGACTCACGTCCTGGTGGGCGTCGCAGGTCTGGGAGTGGCTCTGTCCTTCCCGTTGCGTTGGCTGTGATGCGGCCGCGTCGGGTGCGTTCTGTCCAGTCTGCGCAGGACGGTTGGACCGATGCGGGTGCGACGGATCGTCGGTGCAAGGATGTCCGGTCGTGACCGCAGGCGCCTTCTCGCCACCGCTATCCGACGCGATCCGGGCATTCAAGTATCGAGACCGCCCCGATCTGGCCCAGCCCCTGGCCGAGTTGGTGCTTCAGCAACTCCGTCGCGTTGCCCTGTCGGCACCCGAGGTGCTCGTGCCGGTGCCGCTGCATCCGCGACGTCTTGCCGAGCGCGGTTACAACCAGGCTGCATTGCTGGCGCGGCGACTGGGTCACGGATGGGGGGGAAGAGTCATCGAACGGGCGCTGGCCCGCCAACGCTGCACGCCGCAGCTCGCAGGGCAACCTCGAGAGGTCAGGGTGGCGCAGGTCGAAGACGCCTTCGTCGTGAGGCGCCCGACCCTCATCTGCGGACGTCGCACCGTGCTCGTGGACGACGTGCTGACCACCGGCGCGACGGCTGCGGCGTGCGTGCGTGCGCTGCGTGCGTCCGGCGCGACCGTCTGCGCCGTCGTTGCCGTTGCACGTGCCGGGCGTGACGATCCTCCGCATCAGTCAACGCGCTGAAGCACCTTCAGGAACGTGTCCGCTGGCACGAAATCCGTGCACCGAACGGCCTCGTTGCCCGCCGAGTCGAACAACAGCACCGTCGGCAGCCCAACCACGTCGAGGTGGTCCTTGACGGCCTCCACCGCCGGATCGTCGTCGTTCGTTGCGTCGACTTTGATGGCCACGAAGCGGCCTGCCTCTGCGGCGACTTCAGGCTGAGAGAAGGTTGAGCGGTCCAGCTTCTTGCAGGCAACGCACCAGTCGGCGGTGAAGT
>Ga0316578_10000985_pt1 | contig 10858 bp, 8 predicted proteins | sample J0NA_2_FD_203076 | JGI IMG/M metagenome (GOLD analysis project Ga0316578, IMG submission 203076) | Rhizosphere microbial communities from salt marsh grasses in Alabama, United States - J0-2_160517rDrC | ecosystem: Host-associated > Plants > Roots > Rhizosphere | place: USA: Alabama | collected...
GTCGGGGCCGCGTCGAGAAGGTTTGGGTTCTCCGGGCCCACGCCTTTGCGTTACCCTTGGCGGGCTGACAATGACGGACAACCCTCCGCGGAGGCCCAGGTGAAGCGTCACGCGATCAAGGTAGCGGTCAAGAGCGAATTTCAACCCGAGCAATCCTCTCCAACGGATGGCCGCTATGTCTTCGCCTACACCATCACCATCGAGAATCAGGGTAGCGAGCCGGCGCGTCTCCTCGACCGCCATTGGATCATCACGGATGCAGACGGTCAGGTACAAGAGGTGCGCGGCAAAGGGGTGGTGGGCGAGCAGCCCCACCTCGAGCCGGGACAGCGCTTCGAGTACACCAGCGGCACGGTCATCGGGACGCCGGTCGGAAGCATGCACGGCACCTACGGAATGATCGCGGAAGACGGGACCCGCTTCGAGGCGGAGATCCCGGCCTTCTCACTCGCGTCCATCAAGACCATCCACTGACCCCGGGCCAGTGCCCGCGCCGGCGATTGGGCCGGGCCGCTCCAATGCCGACCTACGCCATCGGAGACATCCAGGGGTGCGCGGAAGAGCTGCAGCGCCTGCTCGATCGGTTGCGCTTCGATTCCGCGCGGGACCGTCTCTGGTTCGCCGGGGACCTGGTGAACCGGGGGCCGGGCTCCTTGGAGGCGCTGCGACTGGTGCATGCCCTGGATGCCTGCTCGGTGGTGGTCCTGGGCAACCATGACCTGCACCTGCTGGCGCTCGCCGAGGGCAACACCAGGCACGCCAAGAAAAGCAACCTGGAGGCCATCCTGGAGGCGCCGGATCGGGACGAGCTCCTCTCCTGGCTGCGTCAGCGACCCCTCATGCATCATGACGCGGACCGCGGCTTCGCGCTGGTCCACGCGGGACTCCCGCCCCAATGGTCTCTGGCCGAGGCCCTGGGTCATGCCGGGGAGCTGGAGGAGGCCCTGAGGGGCCCCCGGTATCGCGAGTTCCTGTTCGCCATGTATGGGAACGAGCCGGGCCGCTGGTCCGCGTATCTGACGGGTATGGAGCGACTGCGCTTCATCACCAACTGTCTGACCCGGCTGCGGTACTGCACCGCTGACGGCACTCTGGCCCTGAAGGAGAAGGGGACCTTGGCGAGTCGTCCCCAGAGCCTGATCCCCTGGTTCCAGTGTCCCGCGCGCAGGACCCGGGGTGATCGGATTATCTTCGGCCATTGGTCGAGCCTCGGCTACTGGGACCAGGACAATGTCTGGGGGATCGACAGCGGCTGTCTCTGGGGTGGTCACCTCACCGCCCTGCGTTTGCGCAAACGCCGGCCCCTGGAGCCGATCCACCTCCCCTGCGACGGTTACCTGACGCCAGGCTCGGGCGATTGAGCCCGTCGCCCCTGCGGGTGTGCCTGGGGTATCCTGTGGCCGAAACCCCAGGACTCCTATCCGAGCCGAGCCCATGCACAACGACTATGACCCGCGCGCCGTGGAGGCCGCGGCCCAGGCCTTTTGGGAGAGCAGCCAGTCCTTCAAGGCGGTGGAGGACCAGAGCCGCGAGAAGTTCTATTGTCTCTCCATGTTCCCCTACCCCTCCGGCCGCCTGCACATGGGCCATGTGCGCAACTACACCATCGGGGACGTGATCGCCCGCTATCAGCGCATGCTGGGCAAGAACGTGCTCCAGCCCATGGGCTGGGATGCCTTCGGACTGCCGGCGGAGAACGCGGCCATCAAGCACGGTATCCCGCCGTCCCAATGGACGCGCTCCAATATCGGCTATATGAAGGGCCAGCTGAGGAGCCTGGGCTTCGGCTATGACTGGGACCGGGAACTCGCGACCTGCGACCCCGACTACTACCGCTGGGAGCAGTGGCTCTTCACCCGGCTGATGGAGAAGGGCCTGGCCTACCGGGCCACCGCCCTGGTCAACTGGGACCCCGTCGATCAGACCGTGCTCGCCAACGAGCAGGTGATCGATGGCAAGGGCTGGCGCTCCGGGGCCCTGGTGGAGAAGCGTGAGATCGAGCAATGGTCGGTGCGGATCACCGACTATGCCCAGGAGCTTCTGGACGCCCTGGACACCCTGGAGGGCTGGCCGGATCAGGTGCGCACCATGCAGCGCAACTGGATCGGGCGCTCGGAGGGGGTCTACATGGAGTTCGGAATCGACGGGTCCGACGAGGTCCTGGGGATCTATACCACCCGCCCGGACACCCTGATGGGGGTCACCTACGTGGCGGTGGCCGCGGAGCACCCCCTGGCGCACCGGGCCGCCGAGTCGGACCCCGCCGTCGCCGCCTTCATCGACGAATGCCGTCGGGGCGGCGTGTCGGAGGCCGAGATCGAGACCGTGGAGAAGAAGGGCCATCCCCTCGGCCTGGACGCCATCCATCCCGTCAGCGGCGAGCTCGTGCCTATTTTCGCCGCCAACTTCGTCCTCATGGGCTATGGGACCGGCGCGGTGATGTCCGTGCCTGCACACGACGAGCGGGACTTTCACTTCGCCAAGAAGTACGGAATTCCGATCAAACCGGTGATCCTTCCGCTGGACTGGAAGGGTTTGGAAACCAATTTGACCAGGGACAACACGACGGCAGGAGGCGTCCCTTTTGATCGCTCCAATTCGGTGCCCTCGATCGGAGCACCTGGAAAGGAGCCATTGCTTTGGGAGGAATGGGAAGGCCGGTTTGAGCAGAAGGGCGTTCTCTACGATTCGGGCCTATTCTCTGGCCTCACGAGCGAGGAAGCCTTTGACGCGATCGCTGGTTGGCTCGCCGAGCGTGGCCGTGGCGAGAAACGGGTGAACTTCAGGCTGCGCGACTGGGGCGTCTCCCGCCAGCGCTACTGGGGCTGCCCCATCCCGGTGATCCGCACCGCCGACGGCGGCGTGCGCCCGGAGACCGATCTGCCGGTGCGTCTGCCCGAAGACGTGATCGTCGACGGCTCCGGCTCCCCGCTGAAAAAAATGGAATCATTCTCTAATCTCGCCAACGGCGAGATTAGAGAGACCGACACCTTCGATACCTTCTTCGAGTCCAGCTGGTACTACGCCCGGTTCTGCTCCCCTGACTGTGCCAGCGCGATGCTCGACGAGCGTGCCCGCTATTGGCTGCCGGTCGACCAGTACGTCGGCGGCATCGAGCACGCCGTCCTTCACCTGCTCTATGCCCGCTTCTTCCACAAGCTGATGCGCGACGAGGGCCTGTTGGACTGCGACGAGCCCTTCACGCGTCTGCTCACCCAGGGGATGGTGGTGGCGGAGACCTGGTATCGGGAGGATGCCGAGGGCCGCAAGGAGTGGTTCAACCCCGCGGACGTGGAGGTCTCGCGCGACGACAAGGGCAAGCTCCTGGGCGCCGTCCTCAAGTCGGACGGCCAGCCGGTGAGCTTCGGGGGCATCGAGAAGATGTCCAAATCCAAGAACAACGGGGTGGATCCCGAGACCCTGATCGGGCGCTACGGGGCCGACACGGTCCGTCTCTACACCATGTTCACCTCCCCTCCGGACCAGTCCCTGGAGTGGAACGACGAGGGGGTTGAGGGGGCCTACCGGTTCCTCAAGCGGCTCTGGGCCCTGGCGGTGGGGAAGGCCGGGCAGATCCGTGACGCCGCCGAGCCCCTGGATCTGGAGGAAGGGGCGGCCTCGGCCCGGCGGGAGGTCCACGGCGCCCTCAAGAAGGCCCTGTTCGACTACGAGCGCCAGCAGTTCAACACCGTGGTCTCGGCCTGCATGACCATGGTCAACGCGCTCTACCGCCTCGACGACAGCCCCCCCGCGGCGGCCGTGCTCCGGGAGGGCCTGAGCATCTGCCTGCGCCTCCTGGGACCCATCGCCCCCCACGTCACCCACCACCTGTGGCGGGAGCTCGGCTTCGGGGACGACATCCTCGAGGCCCCCTGGCCGGCGGTGGACGAGGCCGCCCTGCGTCAGGAGACGATCGAGTACGTGGTCCAGGTCAATGGCAAGGTGCGGGGAAGGGTCCAGGTGCCCGCCGAGGCTGACCGGGCCCAGGTGGAATCCGCCGCCCTCGAGAGCCCCGCGGTTCAACGCTTCACGGAGGGTCTGACGGTACGCAAGGTCATCCTGGTCCCGGGCAAGCTCGTCAACGTGGTGGCGGCCTAGACCCGTGGCCCGGAGCGCGCCCGGCGAGGACGGGATGGCCGGGACCAAGCGGGTCCCCGGCCGGCCCCGGTCCTGGCCAGGGCTGGTCCTGGCCTGCATCCTGGTGACCCTCGGGGGGTGCGGCTTCCACCTGCGCGGGGCGGTGGAGCTTCCTGCCGATCTGGCGCCCATGTATATCCAGGCGTCCCCGGCCTCCCCGGTGCGCCGCGCCATCGAGGACCAGCTCGCCGGCGCTCCCGCGCAGCTGGCAGCCAGCCCCGCCCCCGCCAGGCTGCTGCTGCGCATCCTCTCGGAGAACCAGTTCTCCCGTGTCGCCGCGGTGGACTCCAGCGGGAAGGTTCTGGCCTATGAGCTCCATTATCTGGTCCGCTTCGACGCCGTCGACAAGGCCGGCAAGGAGCGGCTGTCGCCCCAGACCCTGGAGCTGGTGCGCACCTTCGACAACCCGGACGTGGAGGTCCTCGGCAAGCAGCTCGAGGAGCAGATGATCTACGAGGATTTCGCCACGGACGCCGCCGACCGCATCCTGATGCGCCTGCGTGCCGTGCTCACCTGATCCGCCGAGCCCGTGCGCCTGCGCTTCAACCAGCTGACGGCCCAGCTCACCCGGGGACTCGCCCCCCTCTATCTCGTCTGCGGCGACGAGCCCTACCAGCTGGGCGAGGCGGCCCGCCTGGTGCGCGAGCAAGGCCGAGCCCGGGGCTTCCAGGAGCGGGAGGTGCTGGACGCGGATGCCAGCTTCGACTGGGGGGCGCTGGACGCGGCCGCCTCCGCCTTGTCCCTCTTTGCGACCCGCAAGCTCATCGATCTTCGGATCCTGACCCCAAGGCTCGGCAAGGCCGGCGGGGACGCGATCCGTGCCTACTGTGCCCGGCCCTGTCCCGACAACCTACTCCTGATCGTCGCCCCCGCCCTCGAGCGCAAGGAGCTGGAGACCCAATGGGCCAAGGCGGTGGACGCGACGGGGGCCATCATCCAGGTCTGGCCCCTCAGGGGGCGGGAGCTCACCCATTGGATCGGGGAGCGGCTCGGCGCCCTCGGGCTGCAGCCCGGTCCCGGGGTGGCCGAGCTCCTCGCCGAGCGCTCCGAGGGGAACCTGCTGGCCGCCGCTCAGGAGACCGAGAAGCTGCGCCTCCTGCGGGAGCCCGGGCCCCTGGCCCTCGAGGACTTGCTGGGAAACCTGGCGGACAGCGCCCGATTCGACCTCTTCGCCCTCACCGATGCGGCCCTCGCCGCCGACCGGGCCCGCACCCAGCGGGTCCTGCGGGTGCTGCAGGCGGAGGGCACCGCCAGCGCCCTGATCCTCTGGGCCCTGGCCCGGGAGATTCGAATGCTCGCGGAGGCCGCGGCCGCACGAGCGCGCCGCTCCCCGATCGCCCCGGTCCTCGCTGTCCACAGGGTCCCACGCATGCGCCAGGACGCCGTCGAGCGCGCCCTGCGGCGCCTCGCCCCGGACTTGCTCCAGGACCTGCTGGGCCAGTGCGCCGAGGTCGATCTGGCGATCAAGGGACTCGCTCCCAGCGAACCCTGGCACCAGCTCGCCACCATCGCGGACGCCCTGGCGGCGGGGGCGTCCGGGATCCCGTTGCCCAGTCACTGAGGACCGGTCGCGGGCCCGGTCTGGGCCGCAAACGCCGACCCCCTCGCCCCGGGGGCCGGGCGGGCCGACCTGTCAGATCAGACCGAGGAAGGGCTGCACGTCGACCAGATCGCCGGGGGCCACACTGCCACGGTCTTCCGGGAGGCAGATGAAGCAGTTGGCGTCGGTCATCGAGCGCAGGACGCCGGAGCCCTGGTTGCCGGACAGGCGCACCCGCCAGCCACCGTCGGCTTGGTAGAGGACGCCTCGCGGGAACTCCTGGCGCCCCGGACGCTTGCGGATGGGGCTCTCGCAGGGGACCGGGAAGCTGGGATGCACGGGCAGGGGATCGAGTCCCTGGAGCCGGTGCAGGGCGTCGAGCAGGATCTGGTAGAAGCTCACGAGCGCCGCGACCGGATTCCCCGGGAGGCCGAACAGCCAGGCGCCGCCCAGCCGACCGAAGGCCATGGGGCGTCCCGGCTTGATGTCGATCCTCCAGAAGCGCACCTCTCCCAGCCGGCCCATGATGTCGCGCACATGGTCGGCCTCGCCCACGGAGACCCCGCCGGTGGTGAGGATCGCGTCCGCCTGGGTCGCGGCCTCCCCGAACGCCTGCTCCAGGGCGGGCCGGTCGTCGCGCACGACCCCCAGGTCCAGGACCTCCAGGCCGAGGCGGGTCAGGGCCCCGAACAGCGTATAGCGGTTGCTGTCATAGATCTCTCCGGGACCCAGTGTGCGGCCGATGGAGGCCAACTCGTCGCCCGTGGAGAAGAAGGCCACCCGGGGTCGGCGGTAGACGGGCACCTCGGCGAGGCCCAGGGAGGCCAGGAGCCCCAGCTCGGGCGGCCCGATGCGACGGCCCGTGAGCAGGGCGGGGCGCCCGGCGGCCAGATCCTCCCCCGCCCGCCGCACGTTCTGCCCGGGCTTGTCGACACTGGGCAGCACCACGGTCTCCCCATCCAGGTGGGCGGACTCCTGAACGATGACCGCGTCCGCGCCCCGGGGTAGGACGGCGCCCGTCATCACGCGGACCGTCTGCCCCGGTCCGATCACACCGGAGAACGCCGCCCCCGCGTAGGCCTTGCCGACCAGCGTTAGACGGTTCTCGGGAGACCCCAGGTCCTGTGCCCGAGCGGCGTAGCCGTCCATGGCCGAGTTGTCGTGGGCCGGGACGTCGAAAGGGGCGACGATGTCGCGCCTGAGGACGCGCCCCAGGGCCGCGCGGATGGGGACCACCTCCCAGCCGCCGACCGGGGCCACGGACTCCCGCAGGATCTGGCGGGCCTGGTCCAACTTCAGGGACTCTTGCAGAAGACCTCCTTGAGGAATCGCGCGCTGGCTCAGGTTGGGGGCTCGTCGGTGACCGATCGGGCCCCAAGGTCGGCGAGCCGACCCTTCAATAGTATTGGAGAAACGCCTCGCGGCTGTAAGCCCCGCGTGAAGCTGGTAAGCTCCAGGCTCATTCATTGTCCAGCCAAGCCTCGCTGGTGCCAACCGTACTGACTTACGCCCCATGAGTCATCCTACGATCAACGACATAGACGCCTACATGGCCGATCTCGGCCGACGCGCGCGCATCGCCTCCCGGGATCTCGCCCGCGCCGGCACCAAGGCGAAGGATCTCGCCCTGCACGCCATCGCCGACGCCATTGATGCCAGCCGGGATGCCCTCGCCGCCGCCAACCGTGAGGATCTGGACGCCGGTGCCGCCAAGGGTCTGGACGCCGCCCTGCTGGATCGTCTAGAGCTGACGCCCGGGCGCATCGATACCATGATCGAGGGGCTGCGCCAGATCGCGGCCCTCCCGGACCCGGTGGGTTCCATTACCGACCTCAATTTCCGTCCCTCCGGCATCCAGGTGGGGCGCATGCGCGTGCCACTCGGGGTCATTGGCATCATCTACGAGTCCCGTCCGAATGTGACGGCGGATGCCGCGGGGCTCTGCCTCAAGTCGGGTAACGCGACGGTGCTGCGGGGCGGATCCGAGGCCTTCGCCTCCAATCGGGCCATCGCCGAGTGCATCCGTCAGGGGCTGGCCCGCGCGGGGCTGCCGGAGGATGGGGTCCAGGTGGTGGCGACCACGGATCGGGCCGCGGTGGGGGCCATGATCACCGTGCCGGAGTCCATCGACGTCATCATTCCCCGCGGTGGCAAGGGGCTGATCGAGCGGATCAGCCGGGACGCACGGGTCCCGGTGATCAAGCACCTGCATGGCATCTGCCACGTCTTCATCGACGCGGCGGCGGATCTGGACAAGGCCTTCGCCATCGCCATGAATGCCAAGACCCAGCGCTACGGCACATGCAACACCATGGAGACCCTGCTGGTGGATGCCCCGGTGGCGGAGGCCATTCTCCCTCGTCTGGGCGCCGCCCTCCGCGAGAAGGGGGTGGAGGTGCGCGGCTGCCCCCGCACCCGCGATTGCCTTCCGGCGGCCGTCCCGGCCACCGAGGAGGATTGGGACACGGAGTACCTGGCGCCCATCCTGTCCATCCGGGTGGTGGACGGCCTGGACGCGGCCATAGACCACATCGCCCGTCACGGCTCGGACCATACCGACGCCATCGTCACCGAGGACTATGGCCGCGCCCGGCGCTTCCTCCGGGAGGTGGATTCCAGCTCCGTGATGGTGAACGCCAGCACCCGATTCGCCGACGGCTTCGAGTACGGCCTGGGGGCGGAGATCGGCATCAGCACCGACAAGTTCCACGCCCGCGGACCTGTTGGGCTGGAGGGGCTGACATCGGTCAAGTTTGTGGTGCTGGGCAACGGCGAGGTCCGCACTTGAGGAAAATTCGCCGGGATTCTGCTAACTTTTGGCTATCGGTACGGTCACGACCTGGCCTCGAGCGGTCTTCCCAGCGAACCTTGCCCCAGACCCGGAACAGCTTCCACCACGGCCCGCGGCTCACACGGATCCACCGCGGGCCATTCGACACCCAAGGTCCCGCGGCGGGGTATGCCGGTCGCTCCTAGCCCGGTGCAGAAGGGTCTCACCCGGCGCGATCCGCGGTATCGCGGCGCGCCTTCCAAGGCGCCGCTCGGGTTCGAATGATCGGTCTGCTCGGCGGCACCTTCGATCCGATCCACTTCGGCCATCTGCGCTCGGCCCTGGACTGCCTCCAGGCACTCGACCTCCAGGAGGTCCGCTTCATCCCACTCAACGTGGCGGTCCATCGGCCCCAGCCGGTGGCACCGGCGGCCCTGCGGCTGGCCATGCTGGAGGCGGCCATCGCGGGGCAGCCGGGACTGGTGGCGGACGCGCGCGAGCTGGCCCGGTCCGGTGGCTCCTTCTCCCATGACACCCTGGTGTCGCTGCGCTCGGAGCTGGGTGGCGAGGAGCCCCTCTGTCTGCTGATCGGGTGGGACGCCTTCCAGAGCTTCCTGGACTGGTATCGACCCCTGGAGATCCTCGACCTGGCCCATCTCGTGGTGATGCACCGCCCGGGCTCCGTGGACGGTCTGAGCCCCGACCTCGAGGACCTGGTCCGCCGACGGGGCTGCGCGGACCCCGGGGTGCTGAGGGACTCCCCCGGGGGACGCATCCTGTTTCAGCCGGTGACCCAGATGGAGGTCTCGTCCACGCGGATTCGGCAATTGATCCGGCGGGGGCTGAGTCCTCGCTATCTGCTTCCGGACCCGGTGCTCGCCCTTTGCGAGCGTGAGGGCCTCTATCGCTGAGAGAGGCCACCTCTCCCATCGGACCCTGTGGACTCAGGGTTCGGGCCTGGCCCTCGGGTCGGGCGTAGCGCGGAGGACTACGTTTGCGCCGTCGTCCTCCGGCACAACCCAGGGACGGGCCCGGGGCCACCGTGCCCCAACCGTTGATCCAGACACACGAACAGAGGAGATCGCATGCAGCTTGAGAAGCTTCGGCAACTGGTGTTGGACACCCTCGCGGACATGAAGGCCCGGGATATCCAGGTGATGGACGTGCGCGGCAAGACCGCCGTGACCGACTACATGATCGTGGCCTCGGGGACGTCCGACCGGCACGTCAAGGCCATCGCGGAGACCGTGGCCTTTCGCGCCAAGGAGGCCGGTGAGGCGCCCCTGGGCACCGAGGGGATCAACGAGGGGGAGTGGGCCCTCGTGGATCTCAACGGGGTGGTGGTCCATGTGATGCTCCCCAAGGTGCGCGACTACTACAACCTGGAGCGTCTGTGGTCCGCGCCCGCAGCCGTTCCGAAGGTGGCGGCCGCGACCCTCTGAGCGGCCTGAGTCGCGCCCCCTCCTGGAGCCTGCCGGACGATGGATCGCTTCGATCGCATCTTCGAGCTCAACCGCATCCTGCAGGGGGCGCGCCGCCCCGTCTCCCGTCAGCGACTCCAGGAGGAGCTGGAGTGCTCCCGGGCGACGGTGAAGCGGCTCATCGAGGACATGCGCCTCTACCTCAACGCCCCCATCGTCTATGACCGGGAGTACAACGGCTACCGCTACGACCAGTCGGAGGGGGCCATGTACGAGCTGCCGGGGCTCTGGTTCAACGCCTCGGAGCTGCACGCCCTGCTCACGGTCCAACAGCTCCTCGCCGGGGTCCAGCCCGGTTTGCTGGACCAGCACCTGAAGCCCCTCCAGAAGCGCATCGCCGCCCTGCTGGAGCTGCAGCGTCCGGGCTCCGACGGGCTCGCCGATCGGGTGCGCATCCTGCAGATGGCCTCCCGGTCCGTGGGACCGCAGTTCCAGACCGTCGCCGGGACCCTGGCCCAGCGCCAGCGACTGCGGATCCGCTACTTCAACCGGGGGGCCGACGCCCGTAGCGAGCGGGCGGTCTCGCCCCAGAGGCTCAGCTACTACCGGGACAACTGGTATCTGGACGCCTGGTGCCATCTGCGCGAGGGGCTCCGCACCTTCGCCCTGGACGCCATCGAGCTCGCCGCGTCCTTGGACGAGCCGGCGATCGAGATCCCCCAGGCGGAGCTGGACCAGCACTATGCGTCCTCCTATGGCATCTTCGCCGGGGCGCCGGACCAAGTGGCGGTGCTGCGATTCAGTCCCGAGCGGGCCCGCTGGGTCGCCAAGGAGCAGTGGCACCGGGACCAGCGGGGACGATTCCTCCAGGACGGGAGCTACGAGCTCGCGATCCCCTACAGCAATCAGCTGGAGCTTGTGATGGACGTCCTGAAATATGGACCGGACGTCGAGGTGGTGGAGCCCGAGGGCCTTCGCGCCGAGGTTCAG
>Ga0316578_10000986_pt1 | contig 10856 bp, 5 predicted proteins | sample J0NA_2_FD_203076 | JGI IMG/M metagenome (GOLD analysis project Ga0316578, IMG submission 203076) | Rhizosphere microbial communities from salt marsh grasses in Alabama, United States - J0-2_160517rDrC | ecosystem: Host-associated > Plants > Roots > Rhizosphere | place: USA: Alabama | collected...
AGGATTTCGCCCCGACCATCGCTTTTGTTGGCGACTCGCATACCCTGCATTACAAGAATGCGGTTTGGAACCAGCTCGGAGACGCGTCGGTGCTGATGGTCGTCATGGTCCGTTGCCTACCATTCGCCACCGATAGCTTGATGTTTGCCAATGACGGCGATTGCTCCCAAAGATACGAGACCATCACCCGCTATCTGGAGCATACGCCATCCGTCCGCGACGTCGTCATCTCGGCGTACTGGGCCTATCTGGCATCTGGCAAGGTGAGCAAATATGTCGATAACTGGAACACCCCTGGACCGCTCACGGAGGAGGCCGCTGATAGCTTTCGCAATCATGCCGTCGACTTCCTGTCGCGAATGCAAAATACCGGCAAGCGCGTCATTTTCATGCGGGACATCCCGAACCTCGACTTCAACATCCGTCGCTGCTTCGATACCCGTCCGCTCAGGATCACCCCGCCTTCGGATTTAGAAGAGGATTGCTCAATGAGCCAGCGAGCATACGAGCAGCGGGCGGCACGATATGACGTCGTGATCGAGGACATTCTGCGTCAGTTTCCGTCTGTGACCGTTTATGACCCGCGGCCTCTATTCTGTTCCGATGGCAGGTGCAGGGCCGCGGACGACGCGTTGCCACTGTATATGAACGGCGACCATCTCAACCACCACGGGGCCAGCATCGTCATTCGAGACTTCAAACAAGCCATTGGGCTTGGGTCTACGCGATAATCGATCCAGGCACCGGGTCTATGCCGATACCCGGGCCGTACGGGGTCGCGCCGGAGGTTTCGCAGGGTCTGGTAATCGGCTCCCCCCTTTATGGGCCAACGGCCAGGTGCCCGGTCCCGCAATGTCATCGGGGCGCCGGCGTCACTGCGCGATCTCAGGCGGCGTGCTCCGCGACCGGCGCGTTTGTGGGGGCGTCGCCACTAGCGGTGCCCTCCTTGAGCGACCAGTGGATGACGAGATTGAGCATGCGCATGGTGGCGCCAATGGCGGCGAAGACCTGATTGGCATGCACGCCGCGGGTTTTGAATTCTCTGCCGCCAGCAATCCCCGGGCTGGACCAGGTGATGGTGCATTCGGTCAGCGCATCGGTGCGTCCGCCCTTGGGGATGCGCACCTCGTAGTCGGCCAGATGGGGTAGCGTCAGCCCGAGGCGCTTGACGGGCTTGGCGAGCGCGTTGTTGAAGGCGTCGAAGCCGCCGTTGCCGGCACCGACGGCGGTGACCTCCTCCCCCCGCAGCCGGAGCTTGATGCTGGCGGTGGATTCCAGACCGATGCTGCTGGCAACGTTGCAGGCGAGCAGCTCGGCATGATTGTAGTCCTTGCTCTCCAGCACCTCGGCGATGATGAACGGCAAGTCCTCGGTGGTGATGCTCTTCTTGGAGTCGCCGAGCTCGACAATGCGGGCGAGGACCTTGCGCTGGTTCTCTTCCGACAGCGAGATGTCGAGCCGCTCGAGGTTCTTCGCCAGCGATGCCTTGCCAGCGAGCTTGCCGAGCGCATAGTTGCGTCGTCGGCTGAAGCGCTCCGGCGAGAGACGAGTATGGTAGAGGCTGCCCTTGCGGTCGCCGTCGGCGTGGATGCCAGCCGTCTGAGTGAAGACGTCGGTGCCGACGATGGGGGCGTTATCGGCGATGCGCTTGCCGGCGAAGTACTGCACCAGATCGCTGACGCGGACCAGGTGCGACTCATCGATGCCGATCTCGAAGCCGAGCTGGTCGCGCAGATTGACCGCCACCTCGGCCAGCGAGGCATTGCCGGCCCGCTCGCCGAGGCAGTTGACGGTGCAATGCACGGCGGCGGCGCCGGCGCGGGCCGCGGCAAGGACATTGGCGGTGGCCAGTCCGTAGTCGTTGTGAGGATGGAAGTCGAACCACTGCCCCGGAAAGCGCCCGATCATGTCCGTCATGGCATCGAAGACCCGATCCGGCGTCATCACACCCAGGGTGTCCGGCAGCATGAAATGATCGACACCGACGCTAAGCAGCCTGTCCATCAGCCCATAGACGTAGTCGCGGCTATCGACATAGCCGTTGGACCAGTCCTCCAGGTAAAGATTGACCCGCAGTCCCGCATCCCGGGCGATGCCGATGTCACGGCGCACGTCCTCGGCATGCTGCTCCAGGGTCTTGCCGAGCTGGGTGCGGCAATGCTTCTCGCTCCCCTTGGCCAGCAGGTTGATGACGCTGCCGCCGGCGCCGCGGATCCAGTCGACGCTCTTGCCGCCGTCGACGAAGCCGAGCACCTCGACACGACCATCCAGGTCACGCTCCCGCGCCCAGTCGATGATCCGGGCGACCGCCGCCTGCTCGCCTCGGGAGACCCTTGCCGAGGCGACCTCGACGCGGTCCACCCGCACCAGCTCGAGCAGCGCCTTCGCGATGTTGGTCTTCTCATCGGGCGAGAACGAGACCCCCTGGGTCTGCTCGCCGTCGCGCAGCGTGGTGTCGAGGATGCGGATGGTCTTAGCGTCGGTGCTCATCGGACTCGCGGAGGTTGCGGGCACCGGCAAAGGCCGGCGCGCCTTGGATACGGTTGGCTATGCCGAGCATGATACGCCCGCCGGGCGGGGTTTGCCCGTTGCGGGGCGATGACGGACTCGGATTGGCCAACTGGCCAGTCGCACCCTCGCCGGTATCGGGACGGCCTGAAATCGCCTAAGCTTGCGCGACTCGTCAGCCGGTCCGCCGTCCCGCCCCATCCGGATGAACCCACTCAAGCGCCTCGCCTCCCAAACCGCGATATACGGCGTCAGCAGCGTCCTCGGGCGCTTCCTGAATTATCTGCTGGTGCCGCTGTTCACGTACACCTTCGCCCCGGCGGAGTACGGCGTCGTCGCCGAGTTTTACGCCTACATGGGCTTCTTCGCGGTCTTGTTGGCGTTCGGAATGGAGACGGGCTACTTCCGTTTCCGCGCCGGCGGCGAGCAGGAGCCGGCGAAGGTCTACGCCACGGTGCTGCGGTTCGTGATCTTGGCCAACGGCGGCTTCGTGCTCTGCGCGGTTGCGCTGCAGCAGCCGGTGGCGGACCTGCTGCGCCATGCAGACCATCCGGAATACATCTGGTGGACGGCGCTGATCCTGGCCATGGACTCGGTGGGCGCAATCGCATTCGCACGGCTGCGGGCCGAGAACCAGGCGATACGCTTCGCCGTGATCAAGCTGATCGAGATCGGTGCGAACATCGGGCTCAATCTGTTCTTCATCGTGCTCTGTCGGCAGGCATTCGAGACCGACCCCTCGTCGATGCTGGGCCGGCTATGGGACCCTGCCATCGGCATCGGCTACGTCTTTCTCGCCAATCTCGCCGCCAGCGTCCTGAAGCTGGCCCTCCTCTCACCGCAGCTGCGCGACGGCCTGACCGGCTACGACGGCGCGCTTTTTCGGCGCATGCTGCGTTATTCGCTGCCGATGGTGATCATCGGGATGGCCGGCATCGTCAACGAGATGCTCGACCGCGCGGCGCTGAAATACCTGCTCCCGTTCGACGACGCGACGAATATGGCCCAGCTCGGCATCTACAGTGCCTGCTACAAGCTATCGATCCTGATGACGCTCTTCATCCAGGCCTTTCGCTATGCCGGCGAGCCATTCTTCTTCGCCTATGCCAAGGCCGATGATGCGCGCCAGACCTATGCGGTGGTCCTGAATGGCTTTGTCATCTTCTGCGTCTTCATCTTTCTTTTGGTGCTGTTGTATCTGGACCTGTTCCAGTACTTCGTCGGCGCCGCCTACCGCGAAGGGCTGGGCGTCGTGCCGGTCTTGCTGCTGGCCAATCTGCTGCTCGGGATCTACGTCAACCTGTCCATCTGGTACAAGCTGACGGATCGCACGCTGCTCGGAGCCGCCGTCTCGACGGTCGGCGCGGTCGTCACCGTGGTTGCGCTGCTGGTGTTGGTGCCGATTTACGGTTACGCGGGCGCGGCCTGGGCGCACCTGATCTGCTACGCGACCATGGTCGTGCTGTCCTATCTGCTCGGGCGGCGGTTCTACCCGGTGCCCTATGATCTCCCCCGGGTCGCGGGCCACATCGCCCTGGGCCTGGGGCTGTACGGCGCCAGCCGCTGGTTGACGGGTGTGCTCGCCTGGCACCCGTTGGTCGTCGGCACACTGCTGATCCTGGTGTACCTGATGCTGGTCATGGCGATCGACGGGCGATCGCTGCTGGGACGACGCTCGAGCTGAGGGGCTTGCTCAGAGACGCCGGGGCGTGCGTCGCCATCCGCTGGGGACCCTTGGCGTGCTACGGCGGTGCTCCTAATGGCTTGTCGGGCAGCTCAGGGTGGCGGGCCGCCGCGGAGCTGATGGCAACCTGCTTCCATTGCTGCTGTCGTCCCTTCGATCGACGACGAGACAGCACCCGTGCCCGGGCCAGGAATCGCGGATCGCGCCGGATGCCAACCCCTTTGAACCCCGGGCGGTTCAGGTGTCTAATCCGACAATCGCAGGGGGAATTGCGCCAGCAGCGTGCATAGGGCCTTGTCTGTTGCGCGGGCAGTGCGCACATCTTTGGTGCGGTGCCGGCGCCTGGATGGAGCGTCCTCGCCATCGGCAGCGCGACACGAGAGACAGGCAGGGCTTGGTGGCCCAAAGCTTGCAGCGCAGCCCGTTTGACCCATGCGGGACGATGCCACCCGATTTCGCCTTGACTTTGCAGCCAGTCCCGCATCCCGGGGCTCGCGATAACACTACGTCATTCGAGTGAGGTACACCGAGATGTCGATCTTCGAGCGCTACCAGGCGCGGTATGAGTCCTCTCGTGAGGAGGAGATGAGCCTCGACGAGTATCTGCAGCTATGTAAGCGCGACCCGATGGCCTATGCCGGCGCTGCCGAGCGGCTGCTCGAGGCGATCGGCGAGCCGGAGCTGGTGGATACCCACAACGACCCCAGACTCAGCCGCATCTTTCAGAACAAGGTCATCAAGCGCTACCCGGCCTTCGCGGAATTCTACGGCATGGAGGAGTCCATCGAGCACCTAGTCTCCTATCTGAAGCACGCGGCGCAGGGTCTGGAGGAGCGAAAGCAGATCCTCTACCTGCTCGGCCCCGTCGGTGGCGGCAAGTCGTCGTTGGCCGAGAAGCTCAAGGAGCTGATGGAGCAGGTGCCGTTCTACGCCATCAAGGGATCGCCGGTGTTCGAATCGCCATTGAGCCTGTTCGCGCCAGAGGAGGACGGCCCGATCCTCGAAGAGGACTACGGCATTCCGGTGCGGTATCTACGCACCATCATGTCGCCCTGGGCCGTGAAACGGCTGCAGGAATACAACGGCGACATCACCCAATTCCGTGTGGTCAAGCTCTACCCATCGGTGCTGGAGCAGGTCGCCGTGGCCAAGACCGAGCCGGGTGATGAGAACAACCAGGACATTTCCTCACTGGTTGGAAAGGTCGACATCCGCAAGCTCGAGCACTTCGCTCAAAACGACGCCGACGCCTACAGCTACTCCGGCGCCCTGTGCCGGGCCAACCAGGGCCTGATGGAGTTCGTCGAAATGTTCAAGGCACCGATCAAGGTGCTGCATCCGCTGCTGACGGCCACCCAGGAGGGCAACTACAACCCCACCGAGGGCATGTCGGCGATCCCGTTCCAGGGCATCATCCTGGCCCACAGCAACGAATCGGAGTGGCAGTCGTTCCGTAACAACAAGAACAACGAGGCGTTCCTCGACCGTGTCTATATCGTCAAGGTGCCCTACTGCCTGCGTGTCACCGAGGAGCAGCGGATCTACGACAAGCTGCTGCGCCACAGCTCCCTGTCCCAGGCCCCCTGCGCGCCAGGCACGCTGCAGATGATGGCCCGATTCTCGGTGCTGACTCGCTTGAAGGAGCCGGAAAACTCCAGCATCTTCTCGAAGATGCGGGTCTACGATGGCGAGAACCTGAAGGACACGGACCCGAAGGCGAAGTCGGTGCAGGAGTACCGCGACTACGCTGGCGTAGACGAGGGCATGTCCGGCATCTCGACCCGGTTCGCGTTCAAGATTCTGTCGCAGGTGTTCAACTTCGACCATTCCGAGGTCGCCGCCAATCCGGTCCATCTGCTCTACGTACTGGAAAAGCAGATCGTCCGGGAGCACCTGCCGCAGGAGGTCCAGGACCGCTACCTCGGCTTCTTGAAGCAGTACCTCGCGCCGCGCTACGCGGAGTTCATCGGGAAGGAGCTGCAGACCGCCTACCTGGAGTCCTACGCCGAGTACGGCCAGAACATCTTCGACCGTTACGTGACCTACGCCGACTATTGGATCCAGGATCAGGAGTATCGTGACCCTGACACCGGCGAGATGATGAATCGCGCCGCGCTGAACGAGGAGTTGGAAAAGATCGAGAAGCCCGCCGGCATCTCCAATCCGAAGGACTTCCGCAACGAGATCGTGAATTTCGTGCTGCGGGCGCGGGCCAACAACAACGGCGCAAATCCGCGCTGGACCAGCTACGAGAAGCTGCGGGTCGTGATCGAGAAGAAGATGTTCTCGAATACCGAAGAGCTGCTGCCAGTGATCTCCTTCAACGCCAAGGCGTCGGCAGACGAGAAGAAGAAGCACGAGCAGTTCGTCGACCGAATGGTCCAGAAGGGCTACACGCCGAAGCAGGTCCGGCTGCTGTCGGAGTGGTATCTGCGGGTGCGCAAGTCCCAGTAGCCGTCTCGAAACCGCGATCACGAGATGTTGTTCAATCGCAGAGACACAGAGGCGCAGAGATCGCGCAGAGAGAAGGCAGTCGGTTGCCAAGCTCGACCAGAGATCTCAGCGCCTTTGTGACCCTGGATTTCGGCTCGATATCGTCGCATCTCTGTGGACTTGCGGCTTCGCGCCTCTGCGGTATTCGGAGACACCGGAGACCAAACCAGCTTAATCCCCAGCTGCTGCCCAGGGCCTTACATGTCGCACTTCATCGACCGTCGCGTCAACGCCAAGAACAAGAGCACCGTTAATCGTCAGCGCTTTCTCAAGCGTTACAAGACGCAGCTCAAGCGTGCGGTGGCCGACGCGGTCAACCGCCGCAGCATCACCGATACCGATGGTGGTGAGAAGGTCGGCATTCCCTCGAAGGACATCTCCGAGCCGACCTTTCACCACGGACCTGGCGGCAAGCGGGACATGGTCCACCCGGGCAACAAGGAGTTCGAGGCGGGCGACCGCGTTGCGCGGCCCGAGGGCGGCGGCGGAGGCGGCTCCGGTCAAGGCAAGGCTGGCCGCGGCGGCGGCGGCGAGGACGACTTCGTCTTCGAGCTCTCCCGCGAAGAATTTCTCGATCTCCTCTTCGACGACCTCGCACTCCCGAACCTGGTTCGAAATCAGCTCGTCGGCAGCACCGAATTCAAGACCGTTCGTGCTGGTTATGCCACCAGCGGCGCGCCGAGCAATATCGATGTCGTGCGCTCGCTGAAAGGCGCGATCGCTCGTCGGACAGCCCTGGGTGCACCGCATCGGGGTCGTATCCGCGAGCTGGAGGAGGAGATCGCCGCACTCCTCGCTGACGGTGCCGCCGAGACCGATCCGCGCGTCATCGCGCTGCGCGAAGAGGTCGATAGGCTGAAGACGCGTATCGCCGCTCTGCCTTTCATCGACACCTTCGATCTGCGCTACCAGGCATTCACTAAGCAGCCGGAGCCGACCAGCAAGGCCGTCATGGTCTGCATCATGGACGTATCGGGGTCGATGGATCAGGTGCGCAAGAACCTGGCCAAGCGGTTCTTCATCTTGCTGTACCTGTTCTTGCAGCGGAACTACGACAAGATCGAGGTCGTCTTCATCCGCCACCACACCATCGCCCAAGAGGTCGACGAGCAGGAGTTCTTCTACTCCCGCGAGACCGGCGGCACCGTGGTCAGCAGCGCCCTGAACCTGGCCTACGACATCCTCTCCGAGCGCTACGATTCCGGCAGCTGGAACATCTACGCGGCGCAGGCGTCGGACGGTGATAACTGGGACTCCGACTCCGCGATCTGCCGCGAGCTGCTCATGAACCGGCTGATGCCGCTGATGCGCTACTACGCCTACGTCGAGATCACACCACGGCAGCACCAGAGCCTCTGGTACGCCTACCAGGACGTCAAGGCGATGCACCCGCACTTCGCGATGGAGGAGATCGACAGCGCCGAGGACATCTACCCTGTCTTCCGCGAGCTGTTCAAGAAGCAAGAAGCTTGATTCAGCAAAGCGGCTGGGTTCATTAACCGCGGAGACGCAGAGACGCGGAGTTAACGCAGAGTCGAATCACCGACATCTAGCAGCTATTGGGCTGGCGCCGACCGTGTCTGAATTGTTCAGCACTCTCTGCGGAAACTCTGCGTCTCCGCGGCTCTGCGGTTAGACCCCACTAATCTGACTCCTGGAGCAGGTAACAGCGTGGCATCGAGCAAGATTATTTCCGATTCCTCGGAGTGGAGCTTTCCACTGCTGGAACGTTTCGACAAGGCGATCGGCCGACTGGCGCTCGACGAGTACGGTCTGGACACCTACGCGAACCAGATCGAGGTCATCACCTCGGAGCAGATGATCGATGCCTACTCGTCGGTAGGCCTGCCGATCAACTACCAGCACTGGTCCTTCGGCAAGCAGTTCGTGGCCACCGAGCAGACCTATCGGCGTGGGCAAATGGGCCTGGCCTACGAGATCGTCATCAACTCAGACCCCTGCATCGCCTACCTGATGGAGGAGAACACGTTGCCGATGCAGGCCTTGGTCATCGCCCACGCCTGCTATGGCCACAACAGCTTCTTCAAGGGCAACTACCTGTTCCAGACCTGGACCAGCGCCGATGCGATCATCGACTATTTGGTTTTTGCCCGAAACTACATCGCCGAGTGCGAGGAGCGCCACGGCCAAGAAGAGGTGGAGCTGCTGCTCGACTCCTGCCATGCCCTGATGAACTACGGGGTCGACCGCTACAAGCGTCCGTCGCCGCTATCGATGGCCGAGGAGAAGCGCCGCCAGCGCGAGCGCGAGGCCTATCTCCAATCTCAGGTCAACGACCTCTGGCGCACACTGCCTCTGGAGCCAACCGAGGAGCTGCGCGCCGACGAGCGCCGCTTCCCCGACGAGCCCCAGGAAAACCTGCTCTACTTCATCGAGAAGAACGCCCCGCTGCTGGAGCCCTGGCAGCGCGAGATCGTGCGCATCGTCCGCAAGATCGGCCAATACTTCTACCCCCAGCGCCAAACCCAGGTCATGAACGAGGGCTGGGCCACCTTCTGGCACTATACCCTCCTGAATCGACTCTACGAGGAGGGCTTGGTCGGCGACGGCTTCATGATCGAATTCCTGCAGTCGCACACCAACGTTGTCTTCCAGCCGCCGTTCGATGCCCCCTACTACAGCGGCATCAATCCCTACGCGCTGGGCTTCGCGATGATGCAGGACATCCGCCGCGTCTGCGACGATCCCACGGACGAGGACCGCTACTGGTTCCCGGACATCGCGGGCCAAGACTGGCTCAAGGTCCTACCGTTCGCGATGCGCAACTTCAAGGACGAGAGCTTCATCGCGCAGTATCTGTCGCCGCGGCTGATGCGCGAGATGCACCTCTTTGCCGTCAGCGATGACGACCGCGAGGACACGCTGGAGATCACTGCCATCCACGAGGAGGCCGGCTACCGACAGCTGCGCCAAGCCCTGGCCGACCAGTACAATCTCGGCAGCCGCGAGCCGAATATCCAGGTCTATAACGTCGATCTGCGCGGAGACCGCTCGCTGACGTTGCGCCATTACAAGTACAATCGTCGCCCGCTCGACGAGTCCTTCGACGAGGTTCTGCTGCACATCCGTCGTCTCTGGGGGTTCGATGTCCGTTTGGAGTCGGTGGACGAGATCGGGCGGGTGCAGCTCATCGGTGAGGCCTGAGTCTGGCCCTCACCACGCGCTCCGGTTGCACGCCGTGATCCACATCCGCCCGCCCTCGCCATCCATCGCAGGCACCTACCAACATGAACAGCTCGACATGAACGCCCATCGCCTCCGCCTGCTTCCGCTGCTGCTGATCTTGCTGCTGGCATCGGGCGTCGCCGCCGCTGATGCCGACCCACGACTGCGCGAGCGCCTGATGCCATTCCTACCGGCAACCCCGGTGGTTCCGGTGGCGCCCATGGACGACGAGTCCACCACCGCGGCCGCCGGCGAGACGACCAGCTCCCAGATCGAGCCACCGGTCGTCGAGCCCGACCCGAGCCTCTTCTCGCCCCGGCTCCTCGCGGAGCTCTACGACCACCGCAAGTTTGCGCTGAGCTGGACCGACCCACAGCTCCACGAGCTATTCGCGCTCGCTACGGCGAGCCGCGACGATGGCTTCGATCCGGCGGACTTCCGCGCCGACGAGCTCGAATCGCTGATCAACGCCGGCGGCCTCGCCGCCCTGACGGGCTCGGAGAGGGCCGACGCGGACCTGCTCCTCAGCGACGCCCTGCTGCGCTACGTCCACCACTTCCGCTTCGGCAAATACGACCCGAAGCGCATCCGAGGTGCCCAGGCCTTCACGCCCGCCATCGACGCCGAGCAATTGCGGGCCGACATCGATGCCACGCTGGATGCCCCGGACCTGTCCGATCACCTGGCCAAGACCATTTCCCAACCGTTCTTCTACCGCAACCTCAAGCGCGCCTATCAGCGCTATCGCAAGCTGCTGGACGACGGGGGAACCGCGCCAATCCCAGCCGGCACCAACCTCGAGACGGGCATGCGGGATCCGCGGGTGCCATTGATCCGCACCCGGCTGGCCCGACTCGACGACTGGCGTGGAACGTCAGCCGCCGATCCCGAGCAGTATGACGAGGCCATCGCCGAGGCGGTCCGCGAATTCCAGCGCCGCTCCGGCCTCACCGCGGACGGCGTGGTCGGTCCGCGGACGCTGGCC
>Ga0316578_10000987_pt1 | contig 10856 bp, 10 predicted proteins | sample J0NA_2_FD_203076 | JGI IMG/M metagenome (GOLD analysis project Ga0316578, IMG submission 203076) | Rhizosphere microbial communities from salt marsh grasses in Alabama, United States - J0-2_160517rDrC | ecosystem: Host-associated > Plants > Roots > Rhizosphere | place: USA: Alabama | collected...
CGGGATCGAGCCCTCGGCCACGTGGCCGTCGACGGAGACCGTGCGCCACAGCAGTTCGTGCGCGCCCGTGCGGAGCGGTGGCGCGTCCGCGCGAAGCACGGCGGCGCTGTCGGGAACCGCCTGCACCGCCAGCGCCGTCGTGTCCCCGTCGGGACCGACGAGGCGGAGCAAGCTGAGGGGAGCCTCGACGGCCGCCGAGAACCGGAGACGGAACCCCGCGAAGGGCGACCGGACGGTGTCCCCCGGGGCGGGCGTTGACTCGTCGAGCTGGACGTGCAGCGGACCGTCGCCGGGGCGCGACCGGGCGGGGTCTCCAGCGCGCGCCGCGCCCGCGGCCCCCGCGAGGACGACGGCGCTCAGGATCGCCGCAGCGCCAGGCCTCCGGCGGAGGATCGTCGGAGCTCCCGGTTCAGAGGGCCGCGAGCACGCGGGCGAGGCGTTCCTCGGCCTCGTCCGCCACCTCGGACAGTCCCTCGGCAGCGGCGACCTGCATCATCGCGCGCGGCCGCGCGATCCCGACTTCCGAGCCGGAACAGGTCTCGGCGACGACCACGTTGCACGGCAGCATCAACCCGATCGTGTCCTCCGCCGAGAGAGCCCGGTGCGCGAGCGGCGGGTTGCAGGCTCCGAGGATCACGTAGGGTCGGAAGTCGATGTCGAGCTTCGCGCGCATCGTCTCGCGGACGTCGATCCGGGTGAGGACGCCGAAGCCCTCCGCCTGGAGCGCCTCCTCGACCCGGGCCACGGCGCGGTCGTAGGCGACGCCGGGCAACGCCCGATACATGCTGAACTCGTTCTCCCTCATCGTCGTCGTCCTTTCGGGCCGCGCGGGACGCCTTGCAGGATCGTCCCGATCGCCGTCCCTTGACCGTGTGCGCGTCCTCGTGTGTCTCGGTCTCGTCGCGGTCCTCGCGGGCTGCGGCTCGAACCCCCCGCCGCTCACCTCGGTTCCCGACGGCTGGAGCGAGGAGGGCGAGGCCTCATGGTATGGTCCGGGCTTCCACGGGAAGCGGACCGCCTCGGGAGAAGTCTACAACATGGAGGCGATGACCGCCGCCCATCGCCGGCTCCCGTTCGGCACGCGGGTCCGGGTCCGGAACCTGGACAACGGTCGCGTGACGGAGGTCCGGATCAACGACAGGGGGCCGTTCGCGCACGGCCGGATCCTGGACCTTTCCCGGGCCGCCGCCCGCGAGCTGGGTGTGCTCGGGCCGGGTGTGGCGCGCGTGCGGCTCGAGCTGCTCGCGGCGTCGCCCCTCCAGGCCTGCAGTCTCGTGCAGGTGGGCGCCTTCGGCGACCCGGCGAACGCGGCTGCCCTCGCGAGGCGTCATCGCGGTCGCGGAGAGCGGGTGCGGCAGGAGGCGGGGGGCGACGGCCTCACGCGGGTGTTGCTGGGCCCGTACGGCGACCTCGGGGAGGCGGACCGCGTCCGCGCCCGGTACGACGGCGTCCTCGTTCCCTGTCTCGACGACTGACACGTCCCGGGACGGGACTCTCCGCCGCGCATCCAGAAACCCCGACCCGGGTGGCGGGTATGGTCCGGAGCGAGACCGGGGGGGAGCGACCGGCCGGGGCGACCGGGCCCTATATTCCTGTTCCACGTCAGCGAGCCGGCGCGTCGGCCGGCCGTTCCGGGGTGCCGAGGGAGGATGCGTATGAGGTCCAGTCGATCCGGTCTGCCGTCTCTCCTGCTCGCGGGCGCGTTCCTGCTGACCGGGCTCCTCTCTCCCTCCGATGCCGCCGCCCAGTACTTCGGGCGCAACAAGGTCCAGTACGACACACACGACTTCAAGGTGCTCAAGACCGAGCACTTCGACATCTACTACTACGAAGAGGGCGAGGAGATCATCCCCGAGGCGGCCCGGATGGCCGAGCGCTGGTACGCCCGCATCGCGCGCCTGCTCGACCACCAGCTCAAGGGGCGGCAGGCCCTCATCCTCTACACGAGCCACCCCGACTTCGAGCAGACGAACGCGGTCTTCGGAGAGATCGGAGAGTCGACGGGCGGAGTCACGGAAGTCCTCAAGAGGCGCATCGTGCTGCCGCTGGCCGGACCGCTCGACCAGTCCGACCACGTGATCGGTCACGAGCTCGTCCACGCGTTCCAGTTCGACATCACGAGCGTCACGGGCGATGGCGGGATCGGGTTCCGGGGGCCCACCGCGCTCATGCTCCCCCTGTGGTTCATCGAGGGCATGGCGGAGTACCTGTCGATCGGTCCCGTCGACCCGCACACCGCCATGTGGATGCGGGATGCCGCGGCGGACTGCTGCGAGCTCCCGACCACGCGCGACCTGGCGAACGCGTACGAATACTTCCCCTACCGCTGGGGACAGGCGTTCTGGGCGTTCGTGGCCGGGCGCTGGGGGGACGAGGCGGTGGGGAAGGTCCTCAAGGTCGCCGGACGGTCCGGGAACCCGGAGGGCGCGCTCGAGGTCGTTCTCCAGACCTCGATCGACGAGATCAACCGGGAGTGGCACGAGTCGATCCGGGCCGCCTACGCCTCGGTGGCCGCCGAGGTGCTCGACTCCGCCGCCGTGGCACCCCTCCTCGAGCCGGTGGAGCCCGAGCCGGACATCGTCCCGCTTCCTCCGGGCGAGCGCCCGGAGCCGGAGCCCGACGAGAAGGTCCTCCGGGAGCGGGCCGATCTCAGCCGCTCGCTCCTCGCGAGGCAGCACGGTGACGCGCGGCTCCTGTTCTCCGAGAAGCGGGGCGGTGGCTCGTTGAACATCGGCCCGTCCCTCAGCCCGGACGGACGTCACCTGGTCTTCCTCTCCGAGAAGGACCTGTTCGCGATCGAGATGTTCCTCGCCGACGTGGAGACGGGGCAGATCCTGCGCCGAATCACCAAGAACGCCACGGACCCGCACTTCGAGAGCCTGCAGTTCATCAACTCGGCGGGGGCCTGGAGCGCCGACGGCCGGATGTTCGCGTTCGGCTCGGTCGTGAGCGGGACCGCCGCGATCACGATCATCGACCCGGAGAGCGGTGATCGGATCCGCGAGCTGAAGTACCCGGAGCTCGGCGAGATCTTCACGCCCACGTTCTCCCCGGACGGACGCCGGATCGCGTTCGGCGGGCTCGCCGGCGGGGTCATGGACCTGTTCGTGTCGGACGTCGAGACGGGGGAGATGCGACGCCTGACGCACGACCTGTACTCCGACCTCCAGCCCGCCTGGTCGCCGGACGGCGGCTCGATCGCGTTCGTCACCGACCGGTTCTCGACCGACCTCGGCACCCTCGACTACGGGAACTACCGGCTCGCCGTGATCGACCCGGACACGGGCGAAATCCAGGCGCTTCCCGTGTTCGGGAAGGGCAAGCACATCGATCCGAAGTGGTCGCCGGATGGCCAGAGCCTCTACTTCATCACGGATGTGAGCGGGATCAGCAACGTCTACCGCTTCGACTTCCGGGGCGGCCGGCTCTCCCAGGTCACGGACCTGATCACGGGTGTGAGCGGGATCACGGCTTCCAGCCCGGCGATCTCGATGGCCGCCCGAACCGAGCGCCTGGTGTACACGGCCTACGAGGACGGGGATTACAACCTCTACGTGGTCGACGAGCGGACCCAGCTGGCCGGGGTGCCGATCGAGGGACAGATCGAGGGCGTCAGCCCGGCGGTGCTCCCGCCCCAGGACCGGCCCCCGGGCCTCATCACCACCCTGATGAACGAGCCCGAGCTCGGACTCCAGGACACGCTCACGTTCGCGCAGGCAGCGTACAACCCGAAGCTGACGCTCGACTACGTGAGCCAGCCCGTGGTGGGAGCGGGAGTCAGCTCGTACGGCTCCTACTTCGCCGGCGGCATCTCGATGTACTTCAGCGACATGCTGGGGAACCGGAATCTCGGCGCCACGGTCAACATCAACACGGCGTACGGCGACATCACGAAGAGCTCGGCGTTGATCGTCTCGTACGAGAACCGGCGCTCCCGGTGGAACTGGTTCGTCGAGGCCGGGCAGATTCCCTACGTCACGGGCGGGCTCCTGGCCCAGGGGCTGGACCCCGAGACGGGGGACCTCGTGGAGGTCGATCTGCTCCAGTGGCAGGTGAGCCGGCAGGTCACGGCGGGGGTCGCGTACCCGTTCAGCCGCTCCCACCGCTGGGAAGTGTCCGCGGGATACCAGAACCTCGACTTCTCCGAGGAGCTGAGGTTCAACTACTACGACCCGGGCAGCTTCCAGTTTCGCGGCTCCGACTCCGAGGACCGCGACGCGCCGAAGTCCCTGAACCAGGGGATCATGAGCACGGCGCTCGTCTACGACAACACGATCTTCGGCGGCACCGGGCCGATCCTCGGCCAGCGCTACCGGCTCGAGGTCTCGCCGCGCGTCGGCGACATCAACTACGCGGGCGTGTTGGCGGATTACCGGAAGTACTTCATGCCGATCCGGCCCTTCACGTTCGCCACGCGGCTCATGCACTACGGGCGGTACGGGAGCGATGCCGAGAACACCTGGTCGGAGATCGATCCCGGGGCGCCGGAGTTCTGGGCCGACCAGCAGGTGATCCGGGACCTCTATCTCGGTTACCCGACGCTCATCCGGGGGTACAGCAGCGGTTCGTTCAGCTCGGAGGAGTGCTTCGGGTCGGGGGCGGCGGTCTGTTACCCGTACGCGCAGCTGTTCGGCAGCCGGGTCGCGGTGGCCAACTTCGAGTTCCGGATTCCGCTGCTCGGCTTCTTCGGCGTGATCCCCTCGTCGGGGTTTCCGCCGCTCGAGATCGCCCCGTTCTTCGACGCCGGTCTCGCCTGGCGGAGCGACTCCGAGAACGTGGGCTTCAGTTGCGGGGCCGGTGAGACGCCGGGCCTCGACTGCCGGGAGGTGGTCACGAGCCACGGCATCGCGGCCCGTCTGAACCTGCTCGGGTTCCTGATCATGGAGCTCGACTTCGTGCACCCGAACAACCGGCCCGGAAAGGGCTGGTTCTGGCAGTTCAGCCTGCTCCAGGCGTTCTGACTCCCGGCGACCGGACGGAAGTGGACCCCGTGTACGGGGTCCGTGTCTCCGGCGGTCGCCGAAACCTCAGCCGTGGGAGGTCTCCGTGGGCATCATCCTCAAGATCCTCGTCAACGCGGCCGCGCTCTGGGTGGCGGCCCGGATCATCCCCGGCCTCACGGTCGACGCGACGGGTACGCTGTTCGTCGCGGCCCTCGTGTTCGGTCTCGTGAACACGTTCATCAAGCCGGTCGCGCATCTGCTCGCGCTCCCGGTCACGATCCTGACGCTCGGCCTGTTCGCGTTCGTCGTGAACGCGGCGCTGCTCTGGCTCACGGCGGCGCTCGTGCCCGGCTTCTCGATCGACGGATTCTGGGCGGCCCTGTTCGGGGCCATCATCGTCTCCCTGGTGGGAGCGCTCCTCGGAGGGATCGCGGCCGAGACGTCGTGATCCCGACGCGGGCCGGACGCAGCGACGGCCCGCCCCCGAGGCGACTCCCTGGAAAGGACGTATCCCTTGGACCACTTCGGAAGAGACCAGCTTCGCGAGCTGCTCGATGTGACGCAGGGACCCGCCGTGAGCATCTACATGCCCACGGTCCGGAAAGGGGCCGAGGTCCAGGCCCAGCCCCTCCGGCTCCGAGCACAGCTCCAGAAGGCGCGGGACCTGCTCGCCGGCTCCGGTGTCGAGAAGCCGGAGCGAATGCTCGACAGGTTCGAGAGCCTCGTCGGCAACGATGAGTTCTGGCAGCACCAGGCCGACGGCCTCGCGCTGTTCGCGTCGAACGGCTTCGCCCGCTCGTACCGGCTTCCGGCCGAGGTGCCCGAGCTGGTGGTCGTCGCGCCGACGTTTCATACCCGGCCGCTCGTGGAACTCCTGCAGACGCCGGATCGCTTCTGGGTCCTCGTGCTGAGCCAGAAGGAGGTCCGGCTCTGGGAGGGATCGCCGGGTGGTCTCACGCCCGTGAACCTCGAGACGGTGCCGACGAGCCTCCAGGAGGCCCTCGGCTTCCAGCTCGAGAAGGACCGTCTCTCGATGCACAGCTCCGGCGGGCACGGGAACAAGCCGATCTTCCACGGCCACGGCGCCGGGAAGGACGACACCAAGCCGGAGCTGGAGAAATTCTTCCGGAAGGTGGACGCCGGGGTCCGCGAGTTTTTGGCCGACGAGATCGGCCCCGTCATCCTGGCCGCCGTCGACTACTACCACCCGATCTACCGGGGGATCACGAAGCTGGACAACCTGGCGCCGGAGGGCATCCTCGGCAGCGTCACGGACTGGGATGCCGGGCGACTGCACGAGGCGGCATGGCCGATCGCGCAGGCCGGAGTCGACCGGAAGATCGACCAGGCACTCGCCCTCTGGGAGAGCTCCTACGGCAAGGGGAAGGTGGAGCAGGACCTCGTCGTGGCCGGCACGCTGGCTGTGGCGGGGCGGATCCGGCTCCTGATCACCGAGAAAGGACGGCGGATCTGGGGTCGATTCGACGACCGGACCGGCGAGCTCGACGTGATCCGGGAGAACGGCGAGGACCCGGGAGGCGACTCGGTCGACCTTCTCGACGAGCTCGCGGAGTGCACGCTGCGCCACGGCGGACGTGCCCTCGTGCTGCCGAAGGAGCGGATGCCGACGCAGACCGGGCTCGCGGTGGTCTTGCGCTGAAGGCGGGGGCGGAGGCCCGGAGCCGGGTCCTCCGCCCCCACCCTCCCGTCAATAGTACGGGTTCGTTCCCGCCGCGTGGTTCGTGACGTCCACGATGTCCCGGATGTCCGGGATGGCCTCCGAGAGGATCCGCCGGATGCCCTGGGCGAGGGTGACGGCCGCCATTCCACACCCCTGGCAGCCGCCCTGCATCTCGAGGTAGACGACGTCGTCCCGAACGTCGACGAGCGTCACGGCCCCACCGTGCCCGGCGATCGAAGGGTTGATCTGGTATTCGATGACGTGCTTCACCCGATCGGCGAGCGGTCCCTCCGGCGTGCTCTCGCCGATCGGCTTGATGTTGGGATTCTCGACCTTGAACCCGCTCCCCTGAAGCGTCTCGACCCAGTCGACGCTCGCGCCGACGAGCAGCTCCGCGCTCTCGGAGTCGACGACGACGTCGAACCCTCCCGCGTCGAACAGCCGGTCTCCCGGCTCTTTCTCGTGCGCCTCGATCAGTGCAAGGTCGTAGCGCGGCGCCAGCGGGCTCGAGTCGAGCACGCGAACGCGCACCGCGAGATCTCCTTCTTCCAGCTCCATGAAGGCGAGGACGCGCTGCCTCGCCTGATCCGTGAACGTGATCACGTCGCCGTCCTCTCCATGTCCGTCCGCGTCAGCCGCGAAAGCCGCCGCGCAGAACGAGCAGCAGGTTCGCCGGTCGCTCGGCCATCCGGCGCATAAGGTACGAATACCACTGGGAGCCGTACGGCAGGTAGATCCGCATCCGGAGGCCGTTGTCGACCAGCTGGCGCTGATAGCCGCGCCGGATTCCGTACAGCATCTGGAGCTCGAACGCGTCGTCCGGAATCCCGTTCCGCTGGACGTGCTCGAGGGTGGCGTCGATCATCTTCTCGTCGTGGGACGCGATCGCGGTCGGGCACCCCCCGTCGAGGAGCATCCGCATGAGCCGCACGAAGCTCGCGTCGACGTCGGCTTTCGCCTGGAAGGCGACGGATGGCGGCTCGTTGTAGGCGCCCTTGCAGAGGCGGACCGGCGCCCCCACCCGCACGAGCTCCTTCACGTCGTCCTCGGTCCGGAACAGATAGGACTGAACGACGATCCCCACGTTCCGGTGCTCGGCGAACACCCGGTGGAAGATCCGGAGCGTCCGGTCGGTGTGCTCCGAGCTCTCCATGTCGATCCGCACGAAGTTTCCGAGCTCGGCCGCGTGGCGGACGATGCCCAGGATGTTCCGGTAGCAGAACTCCTCGTCGATGTCGAGGCCGAGCTGCGTCAGCTTGAGGGAGATCGTCGATCGGGCGGGGCTTGTGGCGATCTCGTCGAGGCTGGTCCGGTACTCGGCGGCGGCCGCCTCGGCTTCCTCCCTCGCGTGGACGCTCTCGCCCAGCAGATCGAGCGTGACGCGGAAGCCATCGTCGTTCAGCTGGCGCGCCGCGGCGAGCGCCTCCGCGAGGGTCTCGCCGGCGACGAACTTCCCCGCCACGCTCTCGGCGAAGGGGAGCTTCATGAGCACGTTCTTGAGGTCGTCGCGCTCGCTGAGGAACAGGAGAGTCTGTCGAAGCATGTCTCACACGGGTTCCGAAGGCCGCGCGCCGCGCGGCGGAGTGATCGGTGACGGGACGGCGCCTCGTGCTAGCGGACGTCCCGGGCCGCCAGCGCGGCCTTCAGCTCGTCCACGCCGTACAGCGGTATGACCCGGTATCCCGCCTGCTCGATCGCCTCGCGACCGCCCTCCTGGCGGTCGATGGCCGCGAGCACGGCGAGAACCGTGCCGCCCTCCTCCTCCACGGCCTCGCAGGCCTGGAGCGCCGATCCGCCGGTCGTGATCACGTCCTCCACGACGAGCACGCGGGCGCCCGACTCGAAGCACCCCTCGATACGCCGTCCGGTCCCGTGTCGCTTCATCCGCTTCCGGACGGAGAAGGCGTGGATGGGGCGCTTCCGGAGGAAGCTCTCCCCCGCGATCGCGTACGCCAGCGGGTCGGCGCCCATGGTCAGGCCGCCCACGAGGTCCGGCCGAAGCCCGGCTTCCTCGATCACGTTCATCGCGACCTGACCGAGCAGGACGTGTCCCTCGGCGTGCATGGTCGTGGTCCGGCAGTCGATGTAGAAGTCGCTCTTCCGGCCGGAGGAGAGAGTGAAGTCTCCCAGCTGAAACGAGCGCTCCAGGAACAGCTCAAGAAGCCGACTACGAGCAGGCATCGCAGGTTCCGAAGATCTTGATCTGACGGGTGAGCGCCGCGAAGTCCGCTGCCGCGGAGACCTCGGCGAGGATCCGGTCCAGCTCGGGCCTGTGGAACGTGGCGACGCGTCCGCAGGAGGTGCAGATCAGGTGGTCGTGACGCGCCGCTCCCACCTGCGCCTGGTACCGCTTGAAGCCCTCCTCGAAGTCGTGCTCCGTGGCGAGTCCGAGCTCGACGAGAAGAGCGAGAGTCCGGTAGATCGTGGCTTTCCCGATGTGCTCGTCCCGGCGCCGGAGCTCTTCGGCCACGTCGTCGGCCGAGAGGTGCCGGGCCGACTCGAAGAGCGCCTGCGCGATCGCCTCCCGCTGGTGCGTGAACGGGAGCTCGCGCTCGCGCAGCTCCCCCCGCAGGACCTCCATGAGGACGGCCGCGCAGCCCAGCGGCGGTCGGGTAGAGACGGTGTTTTCCATGTCCTCTCTTCGGGCGCGTCGCCCGGGTTCTCAATCGGTTGAGAATGTACCGGCGGGGTCGCTCGGCCACCACCCCGATCGGCGGGACGCCGACCTCACGAACGGGCGTCTTCTCCCTACCCTCGCAGGGGCGTGCCGATCCGGCGTCAGCGACCGTCCCGTCCGTCGGTTGCGCCGGCCGCGCGGCGGCGCATCTTGCCGGGAGAGGCGCGCCCGGGAGACGCGCCCTTCACCTCCGCACGAGGTCCGGTCATGTCGCATCCTCCGTCCCCGTTCGACCGTCGACGCGCCGCCTGGCTCCTCCTCGTCGCCGTCCTGGCAGGCGGATCCGGCTGCGTTCCCGCCGGAGGGGACGAAGGGACGGGCGCAGAGACGGAAGGCGCCGCACGGGCGGCCGTCCAGGAGTCCGCCGCCGCGCGGCCGCAGCCCGGCGCGGACGGCGGAATCCTGCGGACCGTGGAGGTGAAGGTGGGGGGCGTTCCGATCACGGTCGAGATCGCCGACACGCCCGCGCTCCGGGAGCGCGGGCTGATGTACCGGGACTCGCTGCCCCTGAACCACGGCATGCTTTTCGTATATCCGGACGAGGAGGTTCGCAGCTTCTGGATGCGGAACACGAGGATCCCGCTGGACATCGCGTTCGTCGACCGGAACGGCACGATCGTGAACGTCGAGCGGATGGAGGCCCGGACCGACGACAACACGCTCTCCGCCGCCCCCGTCATGTACGCCCTCGAAATGCAGGCGGGCTGGTTCGCGGAGAACGAGGTCGGGGCCGGGGACCGGATGGAATTCTGACCCGCGCGGGCGCCGCCCGCGCGCCGGACCGAACAACCCAGGTCGAACGCAAGGCGGGTGTCACGATGTCCCAGCATCGCACGGAGAAGGACTCGATGGGGCCGGTGCAGATTCCGGCCGACATGCTCTACGGGGCCCAGACAGAGCGGGCGCGCCAGAACTTCCCGATCAGCCGGCTCCGCTTCGATCGGCGCTTCCTCCGCGCGCTCGGAGCGATCAAGTTCGCCGCCGCCAGCGTGAACGAGGAGCTCGGTCTCCTCGACGCGGGGCTCGCCGAGGCGATCCGGCAGGCTTCGAAGGAGGTGATGGACGGGGAGCTCGACCGGCACTTCGTGCTCGACATCTTCCAGACCGGCTCGGGCACCTCGACGAACATGAACGCGAACGAGGTGATCTCGAACCGGGCGAACCAGATCCTCGGCGGTGAAGTCGGCTCCAAGACCCCCGTCCACCCGAACGACCACGTGAACATGGGGCAGTCGAGCAACGACGTGATCCCCACGGCCGTTCACGTGTCCGCGCTCACCGCGATCGAGAGCGAGCTGCTGCCGGCGCTCGCGCACCTGCGGGACGCGCTCGCCGCGAAGGCGGAGGAGTTCGACGGGGTCTACAAGGCAGGCCGCACTCACCTGCAGGACGCGACGCCGATCCGGCTGGGCCAGGAGTTCGGCGGCTACGCGAGCCAGGTCGCGCACGGAATCCGGCGGGTGGAGACGAGCCGGGAGTCCCTCCGGGAGCTCGCGATCGGCGGAACGGCCGTCGGAACGGGCATCAACACGCACCCGGAGTTCGGGCGGCGGAT
>Ga0316578_10000988_pt1 | contig 10855 bp, 8 predicted proteins | sample J0NA_2_FD_203076 | JGI IMG/M metagenome (GOLD analysis project Ga0316578, IMG submission 203076) | Rhizosphere microbial communities from salt marsh grasses in Alabama, United States - J0-2_160517rDrC | ecosystem: Host-associated > Plants > Roots > Rhizosphere | place: USA: Alabama | collected...
CTATTTCCAAATATGTGCTAAATAACCAACAAATCGAATTATCCCTCCCTTTAGGTCAAGAGAAAGATTCATGGGAAAAACGCTTCACATCACAAGCGGCGACTGCGCAGGGGATAGTCTTGCGAAGTCCGGTATTTCCGGAGAAGTGTTCGTTTGGCACGACATACTTTACGATGGTCCCCGGAATCCCGGTTGGCCTGATGACGATATTCTCGACGCTCGTGCTCGGTTCCTTGAACAGGCAACCGCCGGGGGACTGAGCCGGGAGCATGTTCTGGACACTTTAAAGGGGCAATACCAAAAGCTAACAGCCGCAGCAGACTATGAGCGAATTGTCCTGTGGTTTGACGCATGCCTGTTTGATCAGTCAATGCTTGTCCACATTCTTGCGTGCATGCTTCACCAGGGCATCCGGAAAGCGGAGCTCCTCTGTGTTGATGCGTTTCCCGGGATTGCACCGTTTAACGGACTTGGCCAGCTCCAGCCATCTCAACTGGCTTCCCTGCATGACCAACGTCGCCCGGTCACAGATGCCCAGTTCCAATTTGCCAAAGTCGTTGACAACGCGTTTGCAAAACAGAATCCAGCGTTACTTGCCGCGTTGTCACGAAAAGCCGACGCACCCTTACCATGGATTCCTGCCGCCGTGACACGATGGCTTCAGGAGCAGCCGGACCCCGCAACCGGACTTGGGCGGCTCGAGTACCTTGCTTTGGAGGCTATCCGTATCGGCTGCGAGACACCAAGCGAGATCTATTCAACTGTGGCAGCAGCTGATACACCTCCGCAATTTTGGGGAGACACCACATTGTGGGCGAAGATCAACGCATTGGCGGATCGAAAGCCCCCATTGGTGCGGATCGAAGGGCCAGCGGCAAGATTGCCCCAATGGAAGAGCAAGTTGAATTTGAAACACTTCCGGATTAAAAGTTTATCGAAACAGCAGAATACCGGCGACTCTCAATAGCTCACGCCAGATCCGCTATGTTCGAGACAAAAGGAAACCAGATAATGAATAAAACAACAATGACAGTTGATTTCGAGGATAAAAATTACTTCAAACCGGTCACAAGATATTCTATAAACGTGATCAGCTGTTTATTAGCCCTATTTTTAACATTTGGAGCGATAAATGCGCAAGCGAATTGGCCTCATGTTGTTCCTTCCAGAGATGGCACCCCTATTTCTTTTGAAATCTATGGCACCGGAGAACCGACGCTTGTATTCGTGCATGGCTGGAGTTGTGATGCCCGTTACTGGCGGGCCCAGTTGCCATATTTCACAAAAAATCATCGAGTTGTCATGCTTGACCTTGCAGGCCACGGCCATTCAGGTATGACGCGTTCGCAGTATACCATGAGGGCTTTTGGTGAGGATGTACGCGCGGTGACAGAAGTAACTGGTAGTCGTAGAGTCATTCTGATAGGGCATTCCATGGGCGGCTCAGTAATTGCAGAGGCAGCCCGAATCATGCCGAACCGTGTCATAGGGCTAATTGGCATAGATACACTTGAAAACATAGAATATCTGATGACTCGTGAAGAGCTCAAGAGGATGATCGCTCCTTTGGAAAAGAATTTTCGAACCGGAAGTCGGCAATTCGTCGACGAAATGATTTCACCCAAAACGAATCCACAACTTCGCGAGTGGATTCTATCAGATATGTCAGCTGCACCACCTGCTGTCGCTTTAAGTGCAATGAGCAACATGATGTCACAGTACATTACTGGGGAAGCGGCCAAAATATTTGATGAAATTCGTGTTCCAGTCATAACCGTGAACGGAGATATGTGGCCCGTTAACTATGAAGCCAACCGACGTCATATGTTGTCTTTTGATGCCATTGTTCTAAAAGGAGCAGATCATTTTTTAATGCTGAATCGAACAGAACAATTCAACCGCGCATTGAAAAAAGCGATCTCTGAAATCCTGGACAATACGGTTAAGTAAAAGCTAAGATTCGCTCACATAATTTGTGTTAGGGGGGTGGCCAAAGATCCAACCTCTCCCCTCCCCTCGCCTAATCCGTTTTATTTTTCCTGAGTGATAGACGCTGGGATAAATACAGATAGAGGTTATATATAAAGATTTCGTGACTGGAGGGTATACTTGAATTGAAAGTTTGAGTTTGATAGCGCTCGCTGCCGGAGATGTCACACCCGTGCTCAAATGGGTTCCCGTCAATGATGAACAACTGATCCGCACCGCGTTTCAAAATACGGTGCAGGTCAGAAAGCTTGGTGGGCAGGCACAGAAATTAGCTGACATGTACTTTTTTGAAACACTGGTCCGCATCCACAGAGCAGGTGAAGGGGCTTCTTATACAGGTCTTAAGCCCGGTATGGAAGCAGAGATGTTTCATAAAATAATTGTTGTGAAATACTTAAGAGTTCCGTAAGCATGATGGAGTTGAGAAAATTAAAGATTCTGCCTTTTTAGGACAATCTCTCCCTTAGTTAAAAATTCGGGATCTATTTAATTGTAATCATAGAAAGAAAGGAGAAATAAACATGCTTGGATCTAAAAGCCGTGCAGTTTTTTTATTCTTTCTTGTGCTGGTGTTCGCTGTACTTTTGGCCGGTGGATATTTGATCGACAGAAACAAACCACCCATTCCGGGCACAGTTGAGGATGAGCAAGGCCATGTCCTTTACCAGAAAAAAGACGTGCTGGCCGGTCAGGAATATTACTTCAGCCGAGGCGGGCAGCATATCGGCTCTATCTGGGGGCATGGATCGTACCTCGCGCCGGACTGGTCGGCCGATTACTTGCACCGCATGGGCCTGTACCTTGCAGCGCGCCACCTGGGTAAAAGCCCGCAGGAAGCAACACGCTTTACCCAGACGGACTTTGACGCCCTGGACAAACCGACCCAGGCACGATTGTCGGCACAGGTTGCTACCGAGGCTAAAATAAACAGATATAATGCGGAGACCGACTCCCTGGTGTTTATCAGATACCAGGCCGAAGCCCATCGCGCACTGGTGCGTTATTACACGGATCTGTTTAAAAACGGCAACGAGGCCATGGGGCTTCAGCCCGGCATTGTTCGCACAGATGAGCAGGGTGCGCAGGTCGCTGCCTTTTTCAGCTGGCTGGCCTGGTCGGCGGGAACCCTGCGCCCCGACAAGGATTATACCTATACCAGCAATTGGCCATACGATCCCCTGGTAGGGAACCGGCCGCTGCCGGATACCCTGATCTGGTCAATCGTCAGCGTTATCCTTTTAATCCTGTTTATCGCCTTGATGATATTTACCTACCTGCGCTACGTTCACGAAGCGGACTACTCGGCCTGTGAAATTTTGCCGTTTGCCGAACCCAGCCCGACCCCGAGTCAGAAAGCGACCCTTGCTTTTTTTCTTGTAGCTGCAGCCCTTTTGTGTGTTCAGATTTCGATGGGGGCTGTGACCGGGCACTTCAAGATAGAAGGAACCAGTTTTTTCGGTATTCCCCTGGGCGGCATCCTTCCCTATGCCATCACCCGGACCTGGCATCTGCAACTGGCGATCTTTTTCATCGCCGCCTGCTTTCTGGGTGCGGGTCTTTTTATCGGGCCGTTTGTCGGACGAGAGCCTAAAGGACAGGCCAAGCTGGTCTGGTTGTTGTTTGTCTCGGTGGTTATCGTGGTGGTTGGAACCCTTGTTGGAACATGGCTGTCGGTAGCCGGTATGCTTGGCAGTAATGCCTTTTATTTGGGTCACCAGGGTTATGAATTCATCGAGCTGGGCCGTGTCTGGCAACTTTTGCTGATCGTCGGAATGGTTCTGTGGCTGGTGCTGGTGCTGCGTGCGATCCTGCCGGCATTAAAAAGCGAAAAGGAAACCGCCGGTTTGAATCACATGCTGCTCTACAGTGCGGTGGCCATCCCGTTGTTTTACATGGCAAGTCTCATGTACAGCAATAAAACCCATCTGGCTATGGCCGAGTACTGGCGCTGGTGGGTCGTGCACCTTTGGGTCGAGGGTTTCTTCGAAGTCTTCGCTACGGTCGTCATGGGCTTTTTGATGGCCCGTATCGGTGCCGTAAGCCGCAAGGCTGCTCTGACGGCGATTTATTTCATCGTCTTTTTATATCTCGGGGCGGGCGTGATCGGCACCTTTCACCATCTTTACTGGTCCGGCTCGCCGACGTCGGTCATTGCACTGGGTGCGGTTTTTTCGGCGCTGGAAGTCGTGCCGCTGACGCTGCTGGGCTTTGAAGTGGTTCGCAACCTCTATGTGCTGAAAATAGGCGGCTGGGACTACCCTTATAAGTGGCCGATCTACTTTTTCATCGCGGTGGCGTTCTGGAACCTGGTGGGCGCGGGAATTTTTGGTTTTCTCATCAATCCGCCGATTGTGCTCTACTACATTCAGGGGATCAACACGACCCCGCTGCACGCGCACACGGCCCTGTTCGGCGTTTACGGGCTGCTTTCGGTTTCTCTGATGCTGTTTGCCATGCGCAATATCGTGCGCATGCGCTCCTGGTCAGACAAACTGCTCAAGTGGTGTTTCATCGGGCTAAACGGCGGTTTGGCCGGCATGACGGTTTTAAGTCTGATCCCTTCGGGATTTTACCAGTTTTATTACGCGGTCAAAAACGGGCTGTGGTATGCCCGCAGCCCTGAGATTGCATCGGGCCCGGCAATCAGCGCTTTCGCCTGGGCCCGAATCGCCCCTGATGTTGTTTTCGCAACGGGCGCCATTTTATTGCTGGTTTTTGTCGGTCGGGCGATCTGGCTGACGTTTGTCAAAAAAGTGCCGGTAATTGAGGGTGATCGGCACTGGCAGCCACCGGATCAAAAAGAGGCTCTCTAAGAGGGTCACAACGCTTATTGATAATTTTAAACCTCATTGATTCTAAATTCAGGGAATTATTGGCTTGCGTCCGAATTGGCAGATGATTTAGATTACGAAATTGGAAGGTTGTGAAAATTCGACCAAGGCACGGGATTCAAAATAATTGCAACGCAATATTTTTGTATATTGTTTAATGCCGTCCTGTCCTTGTTGATAAAAGATTTCTTTTACTTGATTACCGGGGTCGGACATACTCAATTCGCTTGATGCCCTCCCGGTTCAATACCACCCGGTACCGCATGTGCAAACCCTGTCCTCCAAACGTCATCCGGACGATCATGTTGAGGTGATAGACCCTTGCGCCTCTGATCCGATGGTATCCCTCGTCGTTCATTACGAAGAGTTCCTTTTTGGGGTCATCCATCCTCCGCAGAAATTCTTGTACATTAAACCGCATGATATCGTTAACACCGGATACCTCATATTCCGAAAAAATACGGCGAACTCTTTCGGGATGCAGTCGAATGCGCTTGCGATACAGCATAATGTTCTCGCCGACCCACCTGTTTTCAATTTCCGTGATGTGATCACGATTTCGCAATTCCCGCACCTCGGCCGGCAGTTTGCGCTCTTTGACAAACCCGAAGCTTTCCCTGCAAACCCCGACGATTTTGCCGGCAGCATCGCGCACACGGGTTTTATGATCAAATAGAAAGCGCGTCATTTTACGGGATAAGTGATACCTCAGAAGATCCTTGATCCGGTCTTTAAAGATGTAGCTGACGACAAGTGTCACAAAAACCGGCAAGGTCATACCGCCATAGACAGTTTGAGAGATGAATGCGGCGGCAGTGGCAAACACCATGGCGGCAGCGGCGGCCAGGCCAAAGAAGAATTGCTGCAGAAAAAGCCAGTCCGTTTTCACCTCTGCATCAAGAAAAAGAATGCTGGCTACATATTTTTTCAACACGCTCCTACGAAACACAAGCGTTTCGTTGTCCTTTTGTTCTTCCGGTATCGAAGCATAGCGTCTTTTCTGCCGATAGTGGACCTCGCCATCAATCAAGGTCAGTATCTTTTTCCGGTTCTCTGAGCTCAAGTCCTGATTGTTGGCTGCGAGACCATCCAACAAGTGATAAGTATAGTCTTCCACAATCAGGCTGACGTACTCGTCACCGAAAAGGTATATTTCGAGCGTGAGCTGGTCAACACTTGGGATCTGGATAATCCGCTGGAGTTCACGGTATCCTGCAGTTATGTCTTGAACCGCGACCAGATACTCGCCAATAAGGCGATCCCTATCATGCACATCAACGGTCTTGTGAATATAGGCCACATAGTCGCGAACCGCACTCTTGAGGATGCAGCAGAAAAGCTTGATTTGCCCCTCAAACTCCGGCAGAGGATGCTTCGAAGGTTGTCGGGCCTTCTGCTCCAGAGCGTCGCGAAGCTGAGCCAATGGGCTCTGGGCAGCGCCCTTAAAGCGGCTCAACGGTACCAACGGTGTCCTTATGCGGATGTAGGACTGTAAATCGGCATAGAACTGCTGTTTGCTGTATGTCTGAGGATGTACTCCCAAGCTGCGAGGCGCGAAAAAATATAAGTCCACCTCGTACAAGGTCGGCCTGAGGTCGTCGGGAAGAGGGTAATTAACCTTCAATTCCATTTGATGTTGATCGTGGATGCTGATCCTGGCTTCCATAAATGTCTCTTTGTCGCTCGTTATCCATCTCAGATAAGATTGGTTCGGACTGTCATTGTGCCATTATGCTCGAAATTCGATAATACCGGATGCTTAAATTCCGTAAAGTCAAAAATACAGATGATGCGGATTTAATTTCGAAGATTCGGAAAGGGTTCTTCCAAAAATATCGCAACAATTTCGCCGGAACGGGAGCCGCAAATCAAAGGCCTGCTTCGCTTTTTTTGTTTCAGAATATAAAACGGAACGGACCTCGCGCCCCTTTGCCCATAGCTCGAACTCGCACAGGGCTTCATCCAGGATTGTCAGTGTTGTCGCAATCGTGCGCCGCTGTCCCCCACTCAACTCGAAAAACAATTCCTTGCGCATCAGATTCTCCAATGGAATGGTTTTCTATTTCGGCCCAGGCCAAAGCAGTCGTTCCCGGCTGAAGACGGTCCGGCAGACCAGGCGGAAAAATCTCATGCACCGATTGCCAAATCCGAGTGCGGACGGGAATATGGGAGGTCAGCCGAATGAGACAAGCCGGGCCAAACACAGCACCCTCGCAATAATTGTTTCGAACTGCGCCTTGGGAAGCCAGAGGAAACAAATTAAAGGCTTCACCTATGTTTATGCCCCCCTCAGTCTTTTTCACTTTTCTGTTCCTTATCGAATATGTCGCCCTCCGTTGGCAAAACTTCGTCGGTTTCGATAATAGGCTTGCAGGGAGCACGATTGAGCTTTAAAGAGAGCACATCAAAGCGGTTGTACTGACCGGCCACATCATGCCGGAGCTTGGGGCCAATGATGGCTTCGATGTCACAGACGGCATAAACGATCTCCTCCTGGTCCGAAGAAACGGTGTCGCTTATCAGGTTTCCACCCGGGGCAAAGATGCCTGTAAAACTCGATTGTGGACTCGTAAGGATCCGTCGTTTCTCTTCGGTGTCGGCCAGCTTGTCGACGACGGTGGCATCGATAACCGATGAGACCACCACATGAAAAACCTTCCCTTCAAAGGCATGGGCAGCACCTCGCAATTGAATGTCTGCGCCGAGGTTGTAGCCCCCGTAGTCTGCGCTCGGCATGGACGGGTAATTGCTGATGTGGATTTCCTCACCCTGGGCAATCAGCGCAAAGCGGGCCAGTGGATTGGCGTTTTCACCGCAGATGAGTGTTCCTATTTTGCCAATGGGCGTATTCAAGATCCTCAGTGAGCTGCCGTCGCCAAACCCCCAGACCAATTTTTCGGCATAGGTAGGCATCAGTTTTCGGTGTTTCAGAAGAATCTTCCCTTCGGGTCCGATAACTAGGTTGGTGTTATAAAGGGTTCCAAGCGTGTTATCGGGTCGTTCGTTGATTCCAATCACGACGTGAACGCCCGCCTGTTGGGCAGCCTTACACAATCGATCGGTAACGGGACCCGGTACACAAACCGAATTCTTGAGCAGTTCAATAAAAAAAGGGGTGGTCTTGAAGACATTTTCCAGCCTGTTCCAGTATGGATATCCGGCAATAAAAACCTCTGGAAAGGCGATCAGATCGGCTCCATTTCGGGATGCCTCGCTGAGCAAGGCAACAGCCTTGTCGAGCGTCCGTTCACGATCAAGAAACACTGGCGCGGCTTGAACAGCCGCTACTTTAACTTTCGGAAATGTATCGCCCATAGGTCGTTCCTCCTTATAATCGGTCCATCCGAAACGCAAGGGGTTTTGCAGGGGTCAACTTTTGACAATTGTCATATCAGACAAATCGCAATTACTGTTACCCGATTGTCTTTTTAAAAACAAATCATTTTACTTTCTCTGAGAAATTATTAGAACCCATCTTAAAAAAGTGGATCAGGCTTCATGGCAAGGCGCGGTTTGGCGAAAAAGCGGAGTCCCGCTGAAGGCGGGATGAGCATCTATTTTGAGCCGAACTGCAACACAGCCATGAGCATCTAAAAGCTTTTTGAGATGGGTTCTAATCAGGGGGGGTAAAACACTTCCCTTCCTCCTTGCCGGCTTCAAATTATCCATTTGGAGCAGATCGACTGGAAAACGCCCAGAAATTATATTTGATGCTTTATCGGATAGTTATGACAGAGTTATTCCCATCAACAGGCCGCTAAAAATCTTAAACCAAAGCGATAATCCTAGTAAAATGATAGGTATTCTGGAAGAAAATTGACGTTGACAAGCAGGTTGGCTTCCGATAGTTGTGGACATTGATTTCTTTCGTCTGACTACCAGCAGAATAGCTTGTGTCGAGATTTGGCGGAAACCGATATTTAACGGTCAGCATTGACTTCTCCTTCTATTGAACTTCACCTTTTCGTGAAGAAGATGTCGGATTTTCATATCTTCATCACTGAGGCATCGCCAATAGGTTATTAACTGGAAGGAATACTATCTCGGGAAAGGAGGTGAAACATTCTGGCGTAAACACTCGGGATGCTCATTTACGCAGTTCAAGACGAAAGGAGGTCATCTTATGCTATCCAGATTTGGAAGTATTTTCGCGGACAACTTCAGAAAGTGGCTGCCGGACTCGTTTATATTCGCCATATTGCTGACCTTTATCGCCGGCGTTCTTGCTTTTTTCTGGGTTGATGCAGGAATTTTTGCTATCATCAAGGCCTGGTACGGCGGTTTTTTTAATCTGCTTGCATTTGCCATGCAGATGGTCCTGATTCTGGCGACCGGATATGCCATCGCCATCTCACCGCCGGCAGCGAAAGGAATCGACTGGCTTGCTTCCAAGACAAAGACCCCGGCAATGGTGTATGTAGTCGTGACTGCAGTGGGTTGTATATTTTCATTCATCAGCTGGGGCTGGATTGTGCTGACGGCGGTACTGGGGCGCGAACTTGCCGTCAGAGTTAAAAAAGTAGACTATCGTCTCCTGGCGGCCTGTGTGTATGCGTCTCTGTTGACCTGGCACGGCGGTTTGTCCGGTTCCGTTCCCCTTGCGATTAATACCCCGGATAATTTTCTGATTAAAGGGGGCGTTCTTGCGGACATTATTCCCACCACGATAACGCTGGCAAGTCCCATGAATATCATTACCGTGCTTGCCCTTCTTGTCACCCTTCCCCTTTTGATGCTCGTGATGAAACCGCGGGAGGATAAAGTGGTGGAATTTAATGATCTGCGGGAAGGCGGTGAGCTGGCCAAAGAAGTTACCGTTGCCGAAGAAGCCGAAAGCCTGCGGTTGCCTTTTATAAACATCTCAGACGGGTTAAACAGCAGCCGGATCATCCAGGGGGTGATATCCCTCATGGGCCTGTCGTACATTATCTGGTACTTTGCTACCAAGGGGTTTAACCTCAATCTGAACATCATGATCTTTGTCTTTATTATCGTCGGAATGATATTCCATATGACCCCCGTGCGCTACGGGGTGGCAATGAAAAGATCCTGCAGCAATGTTTCCGGCATCATTTTGCAATTTCCTTTTTACGCCGGAATAATGGGCATCATGGTCGGTACCGGCCTGGCCAAAGCCATCGCCCTGTGGATCGCAGGTGCAGCCACCGTTGGCAGTTATCCGTTTATTTCATTTGTGATCGGTTCGGTTGTCAACATGTTCGTCCCATCGGGCGGCGGCGAGTGGGCCGTTGTCGGTCCGACGGTCGTCGAGGCTGCCAGGCAACTCGGCGCAAACATGTCACCGGAAATGCTGACGGACTTTATTGCGCGAAATAGCATGGCTGTGGCCTACGGAGATGCCTGCACCAATATGATCCAGCCATTCTGGACCCTTGCTTTCATGCCGGTGGTAGCGGCGGGGGTTAAGCTACAGGCCCGGGATTTTATGGGATATACCTTTATTGCCTGCATTTGGTCGGCCATTGTTTTTGCCATATGTGTTACCTGGCTGCCAATGTAAATCGGAAAGGAAAACTGAAGGATATTTTCAATCAATCCATGGATTCTTAACTTCCCCATCGCAAACCATAGTGCCCATCCGCGGTGTTACTGCCCGGATGGGCACGAAGCCGTTTCAAATCCAATTAAGAGGTCACTGATATGAAGAAAGCCATAATAACTGCAGCCATTACCGGAAGCATTCATACGCCGAGCATGTCTTCCCATCTCCCGATTACACCCGAGCAGATCGTTGAGGATTCCATCCGGGCCTGGGAAGCCGGCGCAGCCGTTGTCCATATCCACGCCCGCGATCCGGAAACCGGGCGCCCGTCATCTGATTCCAAGCTGTTTGGCGAAATTGCCGCCCAGATAAAAAGCCGCTCCGATCTGGTGATCTGTATCACAACCGGCGGGGGGTTGGGGCAGACAACTGAAGAGCGGGTTGCCGCCGTCAGGGCATACAGTCCGGAGCTTGCCTCCCTGAATGCGGGCTCCCTCAACTTTGCCCTTTTCCATGCCCTGGATTCCTATAA
>Ga0316578_10000989_pt1 | contig 10841 bp, 13 predicted proteins | sample J0NA_2_FD_203076 | JGI IMG/M metagenome (GOLD analysis project Ga0316578, IMG submission 203076) | Rhizosphere microbial communities from salt marsh grasses in Alabama, United States - J0-2_160517rDrC | ecosystem: Host-associated > Plants > Roots > Rhizosphere | place: USA: Alabama | collected...
CCTTCAGGAAAAATAACGACCGATACACCGTCTCTAATAATGTTAACCGCCTTGTTCAGGCTTTCTATGGCAGATTTCCGATCAGAGCGGTCAATGCTGATATAGTCGGCTCTCTTCATGGCATAGCCGAAAAGAGGCATTCTATAAAGCTCTGCTTTGGCAAGCCACCTGAATTGAACAGGAAGATACGCCTGGAGAACCGGGATGTCGAAATTACTCATATGGTTGGCCATATAAATATAAGACCTGCCGGGTTTCAGGTTGGAAAAACCCTTAACGGAAACCTTGATATTGCTTAATGCAAGGACGCATTTTGCCCAGATTCTTGCAACCTTGTGAGTGGTGTCGCCTCCGGCAGTCACAAGGGAAACCAATATGACCATTACAGCCATAAAAGCAGTCACAAGGATAATACCAAAAATAGTGATTGAGGCTCGTGCCATTAAAATCTGATTCTCGTTTATATGATGTTACCTTTTTGCCTGAAGGTTATCCATCTCTGAAGGTGGAGCAGAAACAATTTTCAAGGCCTATTTGCTCAATAGCGGTATTGCATAACATTAAGGATGCCAAACTCGAATTTTAAATTAATGCGAATTGGAGGCTATGTTTTGATTTCAAGCGTATCAAAGATTGAGTCGGCAAGTCGGATAAGCCAATTTCGTTGTTTTTCGTTGGCATAGCCCATACAGTCACATCGAATTCTTTTTTTGGTGCGTATCAATAACTCAAAGGTTATGAGATTTGGTTCCAAATCAATGGCAAAATAAAAGGGTTGGCAGTCTTTGTGTTCAGCCTGAATCTTGGTGAGGATATCCTGATCAAGCTGTACCCAATAAATGCCATCCACATCAGAGGAACTAAAGTTTTCTTCTAAATAGGATTTAACCGATTCATAATCTTTAAGCCTGAGCTCATCAATAACGTATTGTTTCATAAAAACAAAATTATCACAGTTTGTTGTGCCGCGCAAGATGTATGTTGGCAGCGGTTTTTAAACTTTTTTTGGGGTGTAATTTACGGGTCTTTTACCGATTACATAGATTTTTTGCAAGCAGTTCTTGGCGTTGCTGAAAATTGAGGGTGCGAAACTTGAGTAATTAGGAAAATGATCGTATCTTGATTGCCGAGTTAGGTGATGCTAAGATAACAACACTAGAAATCATCTCAAAATGATCTTTTGGCCCAACCCGCCAGTCGAAGATGCCGCTGGCGGTGAGGCGGACAAGCCTTGGCGATGGAGTCTCGCTTTAAGTCCTCGACATACTTGAGTATGCCTCCGGCTTAAACCTCGTCTCCGCCTTAATCTTGAACCAAAATCTTTATTTGAGATGGCTTCTAATAGGAATTAGGAATTTGAACAGGTACATCCGGAGTGTTGCATGATCCCATTTAACATATATTTGATTGCTTATATTTGTATCTATATTATCAGTGCTGCCCTTAAAACAGTCATTGAACGGATAAACATAAATTATCTTCAAAAACATGGAAACACCGTTCCCGCCACATTCCAGGGAGTGATCTATGAAGAGGAGTTAATAGAGATCATAGGATACACGTCAGATAATGTTCGTTTTAAACTTGTTCGAACCCTCGTCATAAAAAGCCTCTTTCTTTTCATTATTATTTCGGGAATTCTCCCGTGGCTTTCTGATAATTTGGCAAATACAAATTTTTTACTGGCAGGCCTGGTTTTTTTTGCTGCTATCGGCTTAATAGAAATGTTGGCTGACCTTCCTTTTGATTATTATCATAGTTTTGTCATTGAGGACAGGTATGGATTCAATACAAAAACCATAAAAATATGGATTTCAGATTTGGTAAAATCCTTACTGGTGATAATCGTTTTGGGCGGTTTTCTCCTATCAGCATTACTGCTGATGTTAACATATGCAGGAATGAACTGGTGGGTTTGGGCATGGGTTGTTTTTTTGTGTTTCCAGTTGCTTATGACAGTCCTTTATCCAACTGTTATTGCGCCACTTTTTAACAAATTTACACCCCTAGAAGAGAACAATCTAAAGGCCGACATCGAGCAACTCGCAAAAAAAGAAGGCATTGAGATTGAAGGAATATATCAGATGGACGCGACTCGGAGAACCCGACATACCAATGCATATTTTTCAGGACTCGGAAAGGCCAAGCGAATTGTCCTGTTTGATTCTTTGATTCAATCTCACAGTCAAGAGGAAGTTCTGTCGATTCTAGCACATGAGATCGGACATCTTAAAAAAAATCATATAAAAAAACAACTGGTTATAAGCAGCGTTGTGTCACTGTTTCTTTTTTATTTGGCATCTGAATTGATAACATGTCATGTGATGTATGAAAGTTTTGGTTTTTCAAACACACCGTATTATGTGGGTCTTTTTTTGGTTGGAATCCTTTGGGAACCTGTAAGTTTTTTCCTATCGCCTCTGGGTATGGCAATTTCCAGAAAATTTGAAAGGGAAGCGGATTTTTATTCCATTGAGATTACAAAGCGTGCAAAACCTCTTTCCACGGCATTGAAGAAAATGGCGAAAAAAAATCTTTCAAATCTCAAGCCGCATCCGCTGTATGTTTTTTTCAACTATTCTCATCCGCCATTGCTTGAAAGGATCGAGTACCTTGAAGCACATGAAATGTTTTGATATCGATAACAGGGAACGGGATAGAAATAGGCGTGGGCAATAATACAGGGGCTTTGTTCCCTGGTCGGGGCAAAAGACCAGGGAACATGGAAATTTAAATCTGATTATGTCTCTTCCACTGTAATTGCACCGGGTTCACAAACTTCAACGCAACTTTCGCAGCCCAAACATTCATCCGCATTTACAGGAACAGACTTGTCATCCTCCATCTCAAAAACTTCAACAGGACAAACATCCACACATTCTTCACAACCTTCACATTTGTCTTCGTCAACAGTAGGAATAAAAGCCATTTTAAAAGCCTCCTTTCACAATAAAGTTAGGTCACGGTAAAAAGATCACCGATTATTCGTTATCGGGCAAAATCCATATACCAATTGATTCAGTGAGTCAAGCCTTGTTATGTATTTTTTTAACTTTTATGAAAACATGGTTTTTATTCTTCATAGAGGACAAAATACAATTTTATCGATTCTTTTTCAAACAAGATTTCAGGTTTATTTGAAATGTTCTAGGGCTCGGTTGTTAACCGCTATGAGTAAGAATTGAGTCAAGTTGGTTTTGCTGAGAAATTCAAGGAGAACAGGAAGCATAAAATCCTTAAAACTAATGTTCAAAGGCGGTTAAGCATGGGCGTGTTTAGATCTATAAGATGGTTTCGTATTAGAGCTGAACCTGTAACATTCAGGGCAGGTGATGGAATATTTTTCAGGTGAACGCTTGACTAAAATGCCTCCCATTAAACCATACCCTCCAGAAGTGGGTTTTATTTCAACGATCACCTTGCGCTCGCAGTCCGAACATTTACCATTTATTGTGATTGTCGATTTCTCGGGGTTAGCTTCAAATATTTTTCTTAACACGTCTATCATTGTCAGCCACCTCCCTCACTTATTGACAATTCAGTTTAAGTTTCTTCGTTATTTGATGTTCTTGGTTTTTGCCTCCTATCCAATCCGCTTCTTCTTTCCTTGCCGGATCTGCGCTCAGGGTAATGCATGGTATAAGAAAATTGCCGACGATCAAACCCTAAACGCCGGCCGCCATTATCTCTATTAAAAACTGTCATAATTTAATAAATATATCGATATGTTTAAACGACTCAAGGATCTGAAAAAAAGTGGAGTTGATGATATGTTTAACTCCAGACGGCTCGTTTAATCTGAAATTTTATGACCTAAAGCCATTTGTTTTGTTATTCAGGAAATTACAAACGCTAATTTGCTTCCTCGATGATAGACAGTCCGACAAGGGAATGTCCCGTAAAAAGATCATGAGAATGTTTTGAAATAATCTTAGTTTTTAACAGCTTATTGGGCACTGATAACTCCATAGGATTGAATTTCATGTCTAAAATATCACCCACCTCAAGTTGTTCAAAGACGCTGGAATCTTCCTTTACCAAAATACATGGTTCGCTTAAGGAGACGTTTCTTAATTTAAACAGGTAAATTGGGCCCATATCATTCAAAGAGAATTGAACGCTGTAGTAATTATCCAGAATGTATCTTGATACGGCCCTACTTTCAGCCATGTTGTACGCGGAATTTTTTTCTCCCATAGTGCTTACCTTTTACACGGTACCCTTAAAACTAAATTTATCTGGCATGAGATAACATACCGGAATATTGACTTTATCCTTATGAATTTTCAATTGATATTTCTTTTGACACTTTAGGTATTTTAATCCATAAATTTCTATCTTTATTATGTCAAGTAGAATTATGTATAATTTATATATAATTCTATTGAATTAGAATATATTGTAGTCTATTAAAATAAATTACTACATGTTGTGGATTCTAAAACAAATAAACTTAATAAAATCGGCTTGTTCTGTTTAAGTGGTTGTTTAGGTACCTCTAAATTTCAGGCTATCGTTGTTTATCTAAGAAAGGGGAGCATGCCGGTCAGCGGGCTGCGGGGAGCGTCATTTAAATCCCGTCGCGCTTTTATGATCAGCTATGCCTAAAAGAGAAACGGATGCCGATGGTAAGGATAAGGATAATACCATGGGTCGTAATAGTAGGGATAGTACCATGGGTCGTAATAGTAAGGCCGGACATACTCTTCTTCTCTTGGCCACAGGTAAATTTCACGACTTTCAATCTTGAGATAAGGTTGGGCAAATTGGTCAACTTTTTCGACCACTGTTCCGACGATAGTCCCGGCTACAGTCACTTTACGGCCTTTGCTGTAAATCTCCGGGTCTAAGAAGCCTTTGTAAGAGATGATGAATCTTCCTTTTGATTCATCCCTGGATTTGGGATTTTCTCCCAGTCCCAATGGGACTTGGAGGACTTTAACGGACGATCTGTCAGCCAAATTCTTAGTCTCCAGTATGTAACCTCCTAGAATCACTGTATTCCCCAGATATTTGTCGGCTTCCTGTACAAGTATTTTAAAGTCAACAGGCGGCATTGATTCTTTCCGGATTTGTGGTGAAATGACCGAACAAGATGTGACAAAAAATGATATGAGAAATACCAAACATGAAGTCTTCAAAACATTCATGAGAACTCCTTAAATTTAATTGGTATCATTTGAGATCCTCATGTCGAAGATAAAAAATTTCGCTATGGGATTTCAAGAAATGGATGACTGTCGAAAACAATGTCGCCATCCGATTCATCATTGTTTCTTATTTACCACATTGCCAGATTCATCTGCAACAATTCTTAAGGAATCAAATTAAAAAGATGAATCTATTTTTTAATAAAGAGGTATGTTGCGAGACCGACAAGAACAAGAGCGAATATCTTTTTAAAATGTGCAGTAGAAACATGTTCAACCAGTCTGGCCCCAACCTGTGCACCAATGATACCCCCTATACCAAGCAGGAAGCCGGTTTTATAGTCGACATTTGCGAACTTATTGTGCGCAATCAAGGCAGATATCGAGATGACGAGTATGGCAAGGAATGATGTTCCCACCGCCTTTTGTGCGGGGTATCCCAGAAAAAGAAGTAATGGAACCAATAGAAAGCCGCCTCCCAATCCAGTAAACGCCGCACCGATTCCCACAAAAATACCACTGGCCACCATTATAAATATTTGAATATTCATGAAACTAAGTCCTTTTTTGATTTTTTATGTTCAATAATTTCAATAAAGATCGACATCCTGTCTAATTATGATTATCCGTGGGCCAAACCATGCTTGGCCATACGTGAAACCACCAAATGATGAAACGGTTTAATGAGATTGAAATAAACCGGTCCAGTCCAATGTTTATAAAACACGGTTGTGATAACATGGAAACGATTAACAGAATTGTTCAAAGGTTCTCTGATAACGCCAAAGTAAGCTTTTAAGTGTTTGTCATCAGGAGTTTCTGAAATCCAGAGTAGATCTTCTATGGCGCTTCTAACCGTAAAGAAGGTTACATTTTCACCTGAAGTAAAAGAAACATCTTCAGGTCGCAGGTTTGGCAATTCCTGGGGCGCTTCATGTTTTGCCAGGCCAAGAATTACGACTAGAAGCTTGCGAATACGATAGAGATGAACGATCCACCACGGGTAGTATGACAACATAGATGCGATAAATTGGCGCAATGTTGTATTTCCCTGGAATACTTTAATATCTATAAAGTCGGCATCTTTATAATAGGTTTCTATTGATTCGAATTTTAGTATATATTTCATCTTCATTCATGTTGAAGCCAATGACTGATTGCATTGGCATAATAACGCATAATGGTTTCTTCCATGGGTACAGCTTTAAACCGGTCACCTGATGCTGTCACCATTCGTCGCAACATCATCAGGTCGATTGCGTCGGCAATATCTTGAGCGCGTGCAGTTCGGGACATCTCAAATACTGGCGCGCCACGTGCCAGCAGTTCGTTTATCAGTCTGTGGCAGCGTTCCTCGATATCTAAAATGTTGAGTTCAGTGTCAATGGCTTCTAAAAATACCATAGACATCAAAGATACGGGTAAAACCGGTACTACTTCGGAAACGGCCGATATTAACTGATGACACAGCTTTTCAATCTCCAGAAACCGGTCGGCCCTTTGGAGCTGGCTGAAATTTAAACCTTGATCTTTACAATAGGTTTTAGCCGACAAAGGCGTACCAAAATTGACACAGGCGTATCCATAGCGGCGCCATCGACTGAGTATCATTAACACGAGGCTGCGTCTAATAAATTTGAACGTCGTTCGACATACAAACCACCAGCTCCGCTTTTCCGCTGTCGGGTCAAGGGCACGAAGCAAGCTGCGATCCTCAAGGGTTCGATCGTAATTTATGCCTACAGGAATGAATACGACGTCCCGGTCAGTGGCCGGATCAAATCGGCGCAGCATGTAGTCTATCAATCCGAGTTTAGGCGTTTGCAGTCTGCCGTCTCGGCTAAGTCCTCCTTCCAAGAAAACAGCCTGACAGACACCTTCCCGGGTTGCCATGTGAATATAACGTTCCAGTACCCGACGGTACAGTGGGTTCCCTGAATTACGGCGTACAAAAAATGCTCCCATGGCACGGATCAGCATCTGTAGCGGCCAAATTTTAGCCCATTCGCCTACGGCATAGGAAAGGGTCGTTCGCTCAGCCGCTAAAAAGGCCACCAGAATATAGTCCATATTTGAACGGTGATTCATGACAAACACAACAGTGGAATTCGGATCAATTGAAAGATAGTGATCATCTTCAATCAGCCCCACCCGAACCCGGTATAAAAGTCGAGCAATTTTTTTAGCAAGCCAGTAGCCGATTCGAAAATAAAGATATGCATTAAATGAAGGGACAATCTCGCGAGCATAGGTTACAGCTTTTTTTTGGACCACTTCCAAGGGCATATCGTGTAACCGTGCATGATTCTTGATTTCCTCGACAACTTTTGGATCATAGACCAAACGGTCGATGAGGACCTGTCTTTTTGTCAGCTGGAATGGTCGGATCTCAATATCCAGTCGGGTGCCTATCTCGTCTAATACCCGGTTAATTCGCCGGCGTAAAAACCAGCGGGTGCTGGGGATTAATATTCGATCGAGCACTGCCAAGCTGGCTATTAGCACCAGTAGAAGAAAAAACCAGATAGAGATTGTAATTTGACCTGTCATCATGTTCCGTTCTTGGGCTCAAAATAGCGTAAAAATCGATTTTAGAAGATCAAAGTACGTTTTTGATATATCAAAATGTATTTAAACGGGTTATTTTTGTTCTGCCAATATGTCTTTGAGATGATGCTGCAAGTGACGCAAGTAGTCCCTTACAACAAACTCCAATGTGACAGGTTCCTCTTTTCCAATGTTGCATGGTGAAGATTCGACATTCTCTGGTATGCATTCGATGACACGACTTAAGTGAAGGTTGTATGCAGACCAAAGTGCTACCAATGAAGGCCATGGTGCGTCATTATGGCGCTGAATTCGAACCCATTCATCCTGATTATATGTTGGAAACCGGTCGGCAACTTTGTAGACAGCCCTTACAAACCGCTGGTGATTGTTTGCGGCCGAGTCGATTAGATGGCCAAGAATTTCCTTTTTAGACCACTCGTTCGGGTCGGGTTTGAACGCCATGTCATCATGATTCATGCAGGATAATTGAGGCTCGCCCGTTAAAATAAGAGCTCTAATTTGTCGGGCAATTTCTTTCACGTCAGGTTCCTTCAGTGCTTAAATTTGAGAAAACACAAAGAGCAGGTGTTCAACAATCAAATGAGATTTTGGATCAAATGTTTAGAAATAATAATGTTAAGGATAAGGATAGACCAACGGTTTGTATCATTTATAGCCGTGTAGTGCACCAGCGCATCTGACAATGGATTCCAGCTTGTCATCTCGATAACATGCCATGACTGGAATTGAACGTTCGTTGGATGTCCTTTTCAATTTGCGGAGGTACTCTATGGTCGCTTCTATAACTTCTTTTTCCAGTTGAAAACGGGATGCAAACTCTTCAGCTGAAAACTTTCCCCAGTCTTTCATGATCTCTTCAACTTGCTCAACTGTGGGCAGTTTTTTGTTTTCAAGATCAGACATGTTTTATACCTTCGAATCTTTATAAATTTTATGAAATTTCTTTTTTCGAGTCACATATTGATATGCCCAATAATCAAATATAGACTTATTGTAAATATCATGTAAAGTTGATTGTCAATTTATCTTTGTCCACCGTTAAATAATCTTGCCGCAAGGTATGACCGCATCTCCACACCGAAGAATTCATTTTTAATCCAAGTCTTTTAAGGTTTCGAAAAGATTGAGTGCCCCGAAAAATGTGCATTCATGCACATTTTTCGGGGCACTATCAGGTGGATTTAAAAAGCTGTCTTTCCGAAAATTACCAATCACGCTTGTGTTGCACTTTCTAATTTTTCATCTTTAATAAACATTCAGTGTCCTAAGACATCAAATATTTTCAATTAAAACATATCGATATGATTGCCTATATGTGTTGGAGAAATGGTGTGTCTTTAGACTCTTTTAAAAAAGAAAAGTCATTGGAACATAATTTGCAAAAATAGAGCACGGCGACGTTATGAAAATAAAACAAAATCTTAGAGACCCAAATCAGGGATTTACTATTGTAGAGCTTTTAATTGCCATGGTTGTGGCTCTTCTGGCCCTGGGAGCAATCTATTCGACATTTTTAAACCAGCACAAATCGTATGTGATTCAAGAAGAGACCGCTGTCATGAATCAGAATCTAAGGATTGCCCTGTTTTATATGCAAAGAGAAATTCGAATGGCTGGATGTGACCCCACCGGCAATGCCGATGCAAAAATCATAACAGCAAACGCAACGTCTATTAATTTTAGCGAAGATGTCAGAGGGGATTTTGTTGAAAGCAATCCGGATGGGGATACGGACGATGCGAACGAAAACATTACCTATTGTTTGAAAGCCAATAACCTTGTGAAAAATACCGGGGGCGGGAATCAATTGGTGGTCCAGAACATTGATGCTATTGATTTTGTTTATCTGGACGGATCTTCACCTCCTAATGTGCTGAACCCTGAAGGCAGCGATGTTGCTGGCGAAAATCTGGATCAAATCAGGTCGGTGGAAGTAACTATGGTGGCTCGGACAGACAGAATCACATTGGCATCCAAAAATAATAAGGCTTACTTTAACCAACGCGGATGGCAGATTTTAGCTCCCCAGAATGACAATTTCAGCCGCAGATGTTTAATGGTTCGGATTAATTGCCGCAATTTGGGTTTATAGGCCAGTGTCCATCCATAAATGGTTCTTTTGTCCAATCCGCCAGAGGCGGACAAGTCTCTGCGCCTGCCCCGTGAAATGCAGAGCCTATTTCACTGGGGTTATGCCCAAAAAATAACCCGCCACCGAACTTTGGCGGATAAATCCTCGGGATATCAGTCATATGTCAGTGATTCCAAAGACGTTTTAGCTGTTTAGGGGAGCGAAAATTGAATACATATATTTAATCGACACGGAGACTCCGATGGAAACATTGAAAAAAGAAAACGGGTATACACTTATAGAGGTGCTTATCGCTCTTACAATTTTTGCCGTGGGTCTGCTTGCTTTGGCCGGCATGCAGACCGCGGCCGTCAGGATGAATTCAACTGCCGACAAACTTACAAACCTCAGTACATGGGGTATGGACAAGATTGAAGAACTATCAGCGCTTCCGTACTCTGATCCTTTACTGGATTCAGCAGTTAATCCCCACCAAAAACAATTAGGGGATTATACCATTTCCTGGACTGTAATTGAAAACAATCCGATTATTAACACCAAGAACATTACAGTAATAGTTACCGGCCGAGGTAAAAGAGCGGAGTTTGGTATTCTTAAACCCAATACTCAATCTTAATAGAAACCTTCTCAAATTATAAGGATAATAAATAGGGAAGACGCTATGAAACATGACTTCCGGTTAAAAAATGAAAAAGGTTCTGTAATGGTTTTAGCGGTCGTTTTTCTGATGTTGCTCACAATTCTGGGTATTTCAGCATTAACTTCATCAAGCATTAACACTCAGCTTGCAGCAAATGATCTGCGACATAAACTGGCATTTTGCGCAGCCGAATCTGCGGTTGCCTATGTGAAAAGGCGTCCAGATTTGTATGGCCCTGACAATATTACAGCAGGTACTCCTCATTATTTTCCGAACAATACAGTTCCTTATGTTCCAATTACTTCCGGTCTTCCAACAGCACTGTCGATTAATGTGAACCAATCTTTTAATGGAAAAGTTGAATACGATAGTTCATTATTGCCCCTCA
>Ga0316578_10000991_pt1 | contig 10836 bp, 9 predicted proteins | sample J0NA_2_FD_203076 | JGI IMG/M metagenome (GOLD analysis project Ga0316578, IMG submission 203076) | Rhizosphere microbial communities from salt marsh grasses in Alabama, United States - J0-2_160517rDrC | ecosystem: Host-associated > Plants > Roots > Rhizosphere | place: USA: Alabama | collected...
GAAAGCCGAGTCGCTCGTTGCGCCAAAACAGGGTCCAGTCCGGATTCCAGCGGTTTCGCTGCGGCGTCGAGCCGATGGTGTTGTCCCGGTGCCAGCCGAAATGCTCGGCGCACGCCTGGTGCAGCGTCGCGAGTTGGCGGCCGGCGGCAGCCGCATCGCCACGACCGCCCAGGTCGATGTATTCCATCGCGAGGAACGACTCGCCACCGGAGATGCCCGTGCACCAGGGGCGCGGGACGCGGATGCTCCCGGTCTCGGCCATCGCCGCCAATCCGGCCCCTTCGGCCTCGAACATGTCCAGGCGATCGGCCCGATTCAGCTTGACGAACACCTGCCGGTCGCCGTCCGTCAGCACGACGGCGCGATTGATGCAGCCGCCACCCACCTGGCGCGGCGGCCGGGGCGAGAACGGACAGCCAACGGCGGCTGCGATCTGTGCGGCGATGTCGTCCCAGTTGCTCATGGTGGGGCAGATGTCGCAGCGGCCGTGCCTGGGCACGGCACGCGCCGCTCAGACAACGGCGAGACGCCGCAGCAGCGGACTGGTCCGCGGAAAGTGGGCTCGCAGGAACTCCATCTGATCGGCCAGGACGTTGCGGCCCATCAGATAGATGTATTCCGCATGGGTCGGCGTGAACGGCACCGCCAACAATTCCATGCCGGCCGATTCCGGCGTGCGGCCGGCCTTATAGTTGTTGCAGCGCACACATGCGGTCACGACGTTGTTCCATTGATCGACGCCGCCCTGGCTGAGCGGACGCACGTGGTCGCGCGACAGATGCCGCGCCGAAAATCGTCCACCGCAGTACAAACACAGGTGGTCATCACGCTGGAACAGGGTGCGGTTGGACAGCGGCGGAACATAATCGTCACGCAGCTTGCTCATCGCCTGGTGAGTGCCCTGCGTGGCAATGATGGAGTGGATCTGGAGCGTGCTCTGGCGCTGGCTTCGCGCATTGATACCGCCGCGGAGCAGGATCATCGGCGTGCCACAGGCATAAGCGACCTGCCCGAGAAAGTACAATCTCGCGGCGGCCTTGTAGCTCACCCACTCCAGCGGCATGCCCGCCAGGTCGGTGCGCAGAACCTGCTGGCTCAGAGACACCATGATTCGGCACGGGTCGGAGTTTGACCAGCATCATACACGCTTGACAATGGGTTGCAAGATGGAAGCCAACTGCCCCGCGCTACCTCGACGGAGACGAAGGGCCCCTGCGGCCAAGACCGCAAAACGCTTCGTGCGAGGATCACTCCCGGCACGACTTGTCAACAACTTTCGAACCGCAGGGCGAACGGAAATCACCGCTGTCGGGCCCATCGACAAGTTCTCGCTGAAGTACTTTAAGTGATTGTTTTGTCCACTTGTCAGCATTTTTCCCTCAGCCTGCGAAACCCCACGCCGGCGCTTCGCAGCATGGCAGAAGCGCCCATGTACGACGCTTTTCCCCAGCGTTATCCACAGGCTCCGTGCACAATCATCGCCCCGCCCTCGAAGCAATCCGGTGCCGGGCATCGAAGCACCGCCCCTGCGGCACCCAGTGCGCGAGGCCGATGAGATGCCCCCTGGAGGTCCCGAGCCGGCCTTCTGGCGGGTGGCCGTGGCCGCGCCGCTGGCCGGCCTGTTCGATTATCTGCCGCCGACGGCGCCCGTCCCGGCACCGCAGCCGGGCTGCCGTGTCCTGGTACCCTTCGGCCGTGGCCGGCGGGTCGGCATCATCGTTGCGGCCGCCTCCGCCTCCGACCAGGCACCCGAACGCCTGAAGGCCATCGAAACCGTCCTCGACGCGGTGCCCTTGCTCGACGCCGGGCACGCCGCCTTCGTTCTCTGGGCGGCGGCCTATTACCACTGCCCGCCCGGCGAGGCCCTGTTCAGCGCGCTTCCTGCCCGCCTGCGGCGGCCGGAACCTCTGGCCGACGATGGCCATCCGGGCTGGCGGGCGACAGCGGCAGGTCTTGCCCTCCCGCCCGAGACGCTGCGGCGCGCACCGAAACAAGCCCGATTGCTGGAACTGCTCAGACAGGCGCCGGCCGGGCTGGCCCCGGAGGACCTGAACGCCCGCGCCGGGACGGCCGGTGCCGCGCTGCGCGCGCTCGCGGACAAGGGCCTGATCGAACGCTGCCGCATGGACCTCGCCGACGCGGCCCATGCTGCCTCGCCGCCGGCGGAGCCGCCATCTCAACGCCCGGCCCTGACCACAGAGCAGCAGGCCGCTGTCGAGGCCGTCAGCAGCGCTCCAGGATTCACCGGGTTCCTGCTCGATGGCGTCACCGGCAGCGGCAAGACCGAGGTCTACCTGCGGCTGATCGAGTACGCCTTGGAGGCCGGGCGACAGGTCCTGGTGCTGGTGCCCGAGATCGGCCTGACGCCGCAGTTGGCCGGCCGCTTCGCGCGTCGCATCGGCGCCCCCCTGGTGTTGCTGCACTCGGGCCTGGCCGAGCGAGAGCGCGAACTGGCCTGGCAGCGGGCCGCCGCCGGCCGCGCCAGGCTCGTGCTCGGCACCCGCTCCGCCATCTTCACCCCGTTACCGGAGCTGGGCCTGATCGTCGTGGACGAGGAGCACGACCTGTCGCTGAAGCAGCAGGATGGGTTTCGCTACTCGGCCCGGGACCTGGCGGTGCGCCGCGCCCAGCTGACGGGCTGCCCGGTGGTGCTCGGGTCGGCGACCCCATCGCTGGAAAGTCTGCGCAACGTCCGCCTTGGCCGCTATCGTCACCTCCTGCTGACGAAGCGCGCCGGCAATGCCAGACCGCCGCGGATCCTGCTCACCGATATCCGCGGACAATACCTGGAGACCGGGCTTGGCCACACGTTGCTGACGCGCATGGGCGAGGAGATCGAGGCCGGCAACCAGGTGCTGCTGTTCCTGAACCGGCGCGGCTTCTCACCAGTACTGACCTGCCACGACTGCGGCTGGGTCAGCGATTGCAGCCGGTGCGACACGCAGATGACGCTGCACCGTGGGCGCGCCCAGCTGATCTGCCACCACTGCGGCCTCATGCGCCCGCAACCGGTGCAGTGCCCGTATTGCACGTCGCCCGACCTGCGGCCGCTGGGACAGGGCACGGAGCGGGTGGAGGACACGCTGCGCCAGCGCTTCCCCGGCATTCCGCTGGCCCGGATCGACCGCGACAGCACGCGCCGCAAGGGCGAGCTCCAGCGCCTGTTGGAAGCCGCGCGCCGCGGCGAATATCCGCTGCTGCTGGGTACCCAGATGCTGGCAAAGGGTCATCACCTGCCAGGCATCACGCTGGTGGGGATCATGGAGCTGGACCACGGGCTGTACGGCTCGGATTTCCGTGCCGCCGAGCGAATGGCCCAGCTGCTGGTGCAGGTGGCCGGCCGGGCCGGCCGCGCCGAGCGCCCCGGTACCGTGCTGGTCCAGACCCGCCACCCGAACCATCCTCTTCTGGTACGACTGCTGCGCGACGGCTATGGCGCCTTCGCCGAGGCGGCCCTGGCCGAGCGCGCCGAGGCGGCGCTGCCGCCGTTCAGCCACCAGGCCCTGCTGCGGGCCGACAGTCCGGACGAGGGGGCTGCAATGGCGTTTCTACAGGCGGCGCGGGCGAAGGCGCAGCCGCTGACGCCCCCCGGTGCCGAGCTATGGGGCCCGGCGCCATCCGGCATGGAGCGCCGTGCGGGTCGTATCCGTGCCCAGCTGCTGTTGCAGGCATCGACCCGTGGCAGCCTGCAGGCGCTGCTGCGCGCGCTGCTGCCCCGCTTGCGCACGCTGAAGACGGCGGGCCGCCTCCGCTGGAGCATCGACGTGGACCCACAGGAGAGCCTGTGAGTGCAACCTTGGGGGGCGCAGCAGGATTAGGGCTCCGACATGCGCTCTTACTGCGACACCGATCGCGGGCCGGGGCAGACCGAATCACCGCGTTTCCGGTATGCTTGCGGTCGTTTCGCGGTGCTTCGAGTCGCCCCGCGCCCGCCATCCTGTAGCCTGAGCCCTTGATGAAATCCCAGCTCCAAGACCTGGTCAGCGCCGCACTGGCCGCCCTCGCCGACGATGGCCTGTTCGGCGATCAGCCCCCGTCGGACGCGCCGCTGATCGAGCGTACCCGTGACCCCAGCCACGGCGACTTTGCCACCAACGCCGCCATGGTGCTGGCCAAGCGGGCGCGGATGAAACCGCGCGACCTCGCGGGTCGCATCGCCGCCGCGCTGCCGGCCTCGGATCGGATCACGCGGGTCGAGGTCGCGGGTCCGGGCTTCATCAACTTCCATCTGGCCGAAACCGCCTATCATGCGGTGGTGCCGCAGATCCTGGAGCAGGGTCCGGACTACGGACGCAGCAACTACGGCGCCGGGCAGCGGGTCCAGGTGGAGTTCGTCTCCGCCAACCCCACCGGGCCACTGCATGTAGGCCACGGCCGCGGCGCCGCCTACGGTTCCGTAGTGGCTGACCTGCTGGAGACGGTCGGCTTCGACGTGCACCGCGAATATTATGTCAACGATGCCGGACGCCAGATGGACATTCTGGCCACCTCGGTCTGGTTGCGCTACTTGGAGCTCTGCGGCGAGGAGCTCGCGTTCCCGAGCAATGGCTACAAGGGCGACTATGTATGGGACATTGCCGCAGCCCTGCATCGCGAGCATGGCGACGATTACCGCATCGACGCCGACCAACTCTTCGCGGGCGTGCCGGCGGATGCCGTCGCAGGCTTGGAGGGTGGCGACAAGGAGGCCCACATCGACGGCCTCATCGACGCCGCCAAGCGGCTGCTGGGCGACAATCGCTATCGCTTCGTCTTCGAGCTCGGACTGAACACCATCCTCGACGACATCCGCAACGATCTGGCCGAGCTCGGCGTGGAATACCAGGAATGGTATTCGGAACGTTCGCTGACCGAGAGCGGCGCCGTCAACAAGGCCATCGAGCGCCTGCGCGAGGCCGGCCACATCTACGAGCTCGACGGTGCCCTATGGTTCCGGTCCACCGCCTTCGGCGACGAGAAGGACCGGGTCGTGGTCCGCGACAACGGCCAGACGACCTACTTCGCGTCCGACATCGCCTACCACATGGACAAGCTCGAGCGCGGCTTCACCCGCGTCATCGATGTCTGGGGCGCCGACCACCATGGCTATGTGCCGCGGGTCAAGGCGGCGCTGACCGCCCTCGGCGACGATGCCAGCCGGCTCGACGTGCTGCTGGTCCAGTTCGCCGTGCTCTACCGCGGCGGCGAGAAGGCGCAGATGTCCACTCGCTCCGGCGATTTCGTGACATTGCGCCAGCTGCGCCGGGAGGTCGGCCGCGACGCCGCGCGTTTCTTCTATGTGATGCGCCGCTGCGAGCAGCACATGGACTTCGACCTCGACCTGGCCAGGAGCCAGTCGGCGGACAATCCCGTCTACTACGTCCAGTACGCCCATGCCCGGGTCGAGAGCGTGCTGCGTCAGGCCGCCGAGCGCGGCCTCGCGGTCGATCCGTCACCGGGCAGCGAAAACCTGGAGCGGCTGGCCGAGCCCCGCGAGCAGGCGCTGCTGCGTTCCCTGTCCCGGTATCCCGAAGTGGTCGAGGGCGCCGCGCTGACGGAGGAGCCGCACCAACTGACCGGCTATCTGCGGGAGCTGGCCAACGATTTCCACACCTACTACAACGCCCATCAGTTCCTGGTGGACGATGCCGCACTGCGCGACGCCCGCATCAAGCTGATCCTGGCCGTGCGTCAGGTGCTGCGCAACGGTCTCGGCCTGCTCGGCGTCTCGGCGCCAGCGAGTATGTAACCCGGGCCTGGTTCCAGTCGGAGACAACCAGTCATGACCAGAGATTATCGCAAGGGGGCGCCCCCAAGCCCGCGCCGGCGCGAGCAGCGGCGCGGTACCTGCGCCTTCTGGTTCTTGTTCGGCGGCGTCCTCGGGGGCTTCGGCGTGGGCCTCGCCTGGATGATGCACGAGCCGCCTCCGAACGCGGCGGGCGTCACCGCGGGCCCCGCGACGGCATCAAGCCAGCCGGCGCCCAAGCCCAAGTTCGACTTCTACAGCCTGCTCCCCGAGGAAGAGGTTGTGGTACCGGCCGAGACTCCGGTAGAGCCGGTGCAGCTGCCGCCTGCCGCGCCGCTCTCGGCACCGCCGCCTCAGGCGACTGCGCCGCAGCCCGCGGCCACCGCCGCCCCCGCGACTCCAGCCCCGACTCCGGCCAGCGGTGGCGACTACCTGGTGCAGGTGGGCTCGTTCCGCAAGAACAGCGATGCTGAGCGTCTGAAGGCGGAATTGGCCATGCTCGGCATACAGACCAGCATCCAGACGGTGACGATCGACAACGGCCAGACCTACCATAGGGTGCGCACCGTCGCCTATGACAAGGCCGGCGCAAGTGCGGTTCAGGCCAAGCTGAAACAGAACGGACACGACAGCATGATGATGCGTGCGCGCTGACGGTCACCACACCCGGCGAGCGGGGCCCACACGCCGAGGGGCTCAGTGGCGGCGGATGTCCGAGCCGGCGTCGCAGGGCGCCCGCGAGCCGTCGTTCCGCCAGCGGTAGATCTCCAGGGCACCGGCACCGCAGCGATCACAGCCGCTACAGGCCTGCCCGGTCACCACCCGCTCCACCCGACCCTTGCGCATCCAGGTTTCGACCATTGGGCGCGCCACATCCGGGGTCACGCCAAGGTGCAGGGCGATGTCGGACAGCGGCGCGACCTGCCGGGACTTCATAAACTCTCTGATCCGCGACAGCATCAGGCACCGCTCCCGGCATGGACCAGCGCGCTTCGGGTGCCACGGCGGGCCCAGGCCCGAAGACCGGCGAAGACCCCAACAAGCACGAACAGCAGGACGATGATCCACATCGTCGAGATCGACGGATGACGCTCGAAGGTTGCGGTCTGGTAGAACAGGGTCGCGGTCACATAGGCGATGCCCGTGGTCCAGGCGGCGACGAAGGCGGCCCAAGGAGCACCGGCCTCGCGCACGATGGCGCCGATGGTCGCGACGCAGGGAAAGTAGAGCAGTACGAACAACAGGTAAGCGAAGGCGCCGGCGCGACCGTCGAAACGCGCCTCCATGGCCCCGAAGGTGCCACTGGCGACCTGCTGCTCGGCGGCCACACCGTCGCGGTCGGACAGATCGCCGACACCGAGCCCGAGCGGGTCGGACAGCCCGGAGCCGATGTCGGCCAGATTGGCGGGCACCGTCGCCAGCGCCGCCAGCAATGCCGCGCCGAGATCAAGGGGCGGTTGATCGCCCTCGGGCGCCGCCGCGGTGGCCAGCCCGCCGTAGACGGTATCCAGGGTACCGACGATCACTTCCTTGGCAAGCACGCCGGACACGATGCCGAGTACTGCCGGCCAGTTATCTTGCTCGATCCCCATGGGCGCGAACAGCGGCGTCGCTGCGCGGCTGGCCGCGCTGAGCACGGAGTGGTCGCTGTCGGCATTGTCCAGACTGCCGTCGGTGCCGATGCTCGCGAGCAGGTTCAACGCCACGACCATGACGATGATGACGCGCCCGGCCTCGCGCAGGAACAGCCGCACCCGATCCCAGGTTCGCAGCAGCACGCCGCGCAGCGTGGGCAGGTGATAGGGCGGCAATTCCATCATAAAGCCGGTGCTGGAGCCGGCCAGTAGCGTGCGCTTCATGACCAGGCCAGTGAGAAGGGCCACGGCGATCCCGCTCAGGTATAGCGCAAAGACCACGTTCTGCCCGGAATGGGGAAAGAACGCGGCCGCGAACAGCACGTATACGGGCAGGCGCGCGCCGCAGGACATGAACGGGTTCATCAGGATGGTGAGCTTACGCTCGCGTTCGTTCTCCAGCGTGCGCGTGGCCATGACCGCGGGTACGTTGCAACCAAAGCCGACGATCAGCGGCACGAAGGCCTTGCCCGGCAGGCCGATGGAACGCATGAATCGATCCATGACGAAGGCTGCCCGCGCCATGTAGCCGGAGTCCTCCAGCGCGGACAGAAAGATGTACAGGCTGGCGATGACCGGGATGAAGGTGGCGACGACGCTCAAGCCCCCGCCGATGCCGTCCGCCAGCACCAACCTGAGCCAGGCCGGTGCGCCAACACCGGCGAGCAATGCGCCGAGACCGTCCACGAACACCGCGTTGGCGACGCCGTCGAAGGCGTCGATGAAGGCGCCGCCGATGGTGATCGTGAACACGAACATCAGGTACATCACCGCCAGAAACAGCGGGATGCCCCAGATCCGGCTCAGCACGACCCGGTCGATGGTGTCGGACAGATGCCGGCCGACGTGCCCCCTGACGCGCACCGCCTGGGACGCCAGCGCATGAGCATGGCTGAAACGGGAGTCGGCGATGTGGATGTCGGCGTCCTCGCCGGAGCGCTCCGCAATGGCCTGCTGCCAATGATGGACCCGCTCGGCCAGACCCGGGTCGGCCCGGTGATCCACCGACGGATCGCCCTCCAGCAGCTTCAGCGCCAGCCAGCGCGTATTGGCGCTCGGCCCCTCTCCGCCGAGCCGAGGCGCGAGCTCGACCAGGGCCTGCTCCACGCATTCCTCCTGGGCCAACGGAAAACCGCCGCGCTCGCGCCCTCCGGCCACCGCCAGCGCCCGAGCGTTGAGCTCGGTGACCCCCTCCTTCGTCACCGCCACGATCGGCACCACCGGGCAGCCGAGCTCCCGGGCCAGTTGCGCGGTGTCGATGTCGATGCCTCGCTTGCGGGCGACGTCCATCATGTTCAGCGCAACGACGATGGGCACCCCCATCTCCAGCAGTTGCACCGTCAGGTACAGATTGCGCTCCAGGTTCGACGCATCGACGACGTTGACGATCAGGTCCGCGTCTCGCGACAACAGATAGTCGCGTGTGACCCGCTCGTCCAGCGACGCGGCATCCAGCGAATAGATGCCGGGCAGGTCGATGACCTTGACGGCACGGCCGTCCAGTTCGAAGCGGCCCTCGCGGCGCTCCACCGTGACGCCGGGCCAGTTGCCGGTGGTCTGGCGGATGCCGGTCAGTGCATTGAACAGCGCCGACTTGCCGCAGTTGGGATTGCCGGCGAGCGCCAGGGTCAGCGCGGGCGGGTCAAGCGCCTCGCCGGTATCCGCCGGGGGTGCTGGATGACAGCATTTCATCGCAATGACTTCTCAGGGGACGGCTGGCGGCGGCGCGGCAGCCGACCAGGAATGTGAACGGACCGGCATCAGCCGTCGGGACCGCGCCCGGGCGCCGCCGGCACCGCCGCAAGCGGCTGCACGAGCAGCTTCTCGACGATCCCGCCGCCCAGGGCGATACGGGTAGCGCCGGCGGATACGACCAGGCCGCGACCTCGACGGTGCTCGATACGCACCTCGCTGCCCACCCGCAGGCCCAGGCCCAGCAACTTGCGCGAGAGCTCGCGCCCGCCATTGATCGCGACGATGCGTCCCGAGACGCCGGGGGCCAGGTCGGCAAGGGGCAGGGGCTGATGTAACGGCTGCTGCATGGACCGGAGATCAATGCCAATTAAGAACGATTCGCATTCAGTATAGAACGTCCGGGGAGGCAGGGGAAGCCCCTCCGGCTCGCGGCCAAGTCGCTTTCCTTGGTATTGCACGATGTTACACCGCGCCGCCCGCGGCAGAACAGGTGGCTGCCGGCCGGCTTCGCGCGCGCATCGCTGCAAAGGTCTGGCTCATGCGTCAGCACCGATGCGCACCTTTGGTGTGTTGGTGATTCTCGACATATAACTTCGATGCCGCGAACATCCTGCCCGGCGCCGACGCAGCGGCGACTGCGACTGGGTCCACTCCCACGGGGTCCGCGGACTGGGGCGGGGCAAGTGCAATAACGAGCCGAATCCAGCTCAGGCAGCGCTGCGCGGACTGCATCAGGCCGTCTCCGGAATGCGACATGGAAAGTACCAATTGCCGATCACCGGTCGTGGACTATGCTGAACTTAACTATCCGGGCATACGTCGCCTTTCCGCACATCGCCGCCCACGGGCCATGAGGCCGGTGCCCGATGACGAGTCCGGGTACCAGGCTGTGCCACAACAGCACGTGGCCCAGGGGTATCACACCCCATCGACCGGGAGACAGCGACGATGACGCGCAATCAAGACCAAGCCGTGTGGGAACTGTACCGCAAGGGGCTGCACCGCGCGGCCGACGACGCCGAGGCGGCGTGGCAGCGTGGTCGGCGCTTCGTACCGGATCAGCGCACTCAGCTGGACCGGCAGATAGCCCACCTGATCGATACCTGCAACTGGGAAACCCAGTGGCAGCCGCAACCCGCCTGAGCCCTCAACCCCGGCGGCACCGGGGCCCAGCTGGCCAGGCCGCCGACGGCGCATTGTCGAGGCTCGAATTCTCCGATGGAGTCCGGCTACCTGCTGGTCGAAACCCATCCTCGTTTGCCCGGCATGGTGCGGCTTCGGCACGACAGCCGGCCGCCGGCGACGTCTTCCCCCGAGCTTTGCTTCGCCGCCCGCTTCGAAGATATAGATGCCGCGATGATGCACGCCCACGAGGGTCTGCGCCGACGCTTGGTCGATGTGAACCAGCGCCTGTACCGTAGCGACGTGACGACGGCGGTGGCTATCGCGGACGCCGTGGAACTACCCCATCGGCGGACCTACTTGGCCGCGGAACTCGCCGCCGATCCGGACCTGCAGGCGGCCATCAGCCGGCTGCACGCCCGCCACCGGCGCTGGGAGCGATTCTTCGACGCGGTCGGGATTGCCGCGCTGATCCTGTTGCTGGTGCTCTCGGTGCTCGGCATCTGAGCCGCGGACGTACGATGCGAGGCAGCTGCGCCTGCAGCGGCCGCGCTGGACTATGCCCGTGGTTGAGCTGGCCAGAAGCCGCTGATACCGGCGACTCCCTGGGCGCCATGCGCGAAGGCCAGCTCCAGGTCGCCGGGCCCAAGTCCACCGAGG
>Ga0316578_10000993_pt1 | contig 10828 bp, 15 predicted proteins | sample J0NA_2_FD_203076 | JGI IMG/M metagenome (GOLD analysis project Ga0316578, IMG submission 203076) | Rhizosphere microbial communities from salt marsh grasses in Alabama, United States - J0-2_160517rDrC | ecosystem: Host-associated > Plants > Roots > Rhizosphere | place: USA: Alabama | collected...
TGATTTGCCTGTCGGCTCCTGCATCGTAATTGTTTCAACCATATTTTTTGCATTCGCACTTCTTCTATCACCAAAAAGAAGGAGAAAGGAGGTACAACAACATGAAGAAAAATAAGAAAACGTCAATTTTGGGTATTACTTTGCTACTAATTACGTTACTTTTATCCGTAACAGTAGCAGAAGCCCAAGAATCCACAGAAACACCCATAATCGTATGCACAACAAGCGCAGTAGGTAGCGTAGTTGAATCCTTCGTAGGAGACACAGCTGACGTTGTGGTGCTTGTTCAGCCTGGATTATGCCCCGCCGACTTCGATATGAAACCCAGCGACGTCTTTGCCGTAAGCAACGCACAGATACTGTTCAAACAAAACATTCCAGGAGAATTCTGGCTGGACGGATTGCTTGAAGCTGCAGGAAACGAGAATCTAACCCAAGTTGGTATTCCTGGCGCATACAACACGCCTCAGGGAGCCAAAAACTACATAAACTGGATAGGCGGAAACCTGAGCCAAATTCTGAGCATCGACTTAGATTTTGAAATCTCTGAAATGCTGAATGAAGTAGACCAAGTTTCTGGCTGGATATCAACCCAAGCTGAAGCCTTAGATGCGTCAAATGTGAATGTTATCTGCATGGGCTGGTTGAAAACCTTCATAGAATCTGCTGGCTTCAATGTTGTAGCAACATATAATCCGCCAGAAACCCTATCAACTGGAGACATAACTGCTCTATTACAGACTGCCCAAACTGAGGGAGTGGCTTTAGTGGCAGACAATCTTCAAATCGACGTCGAGTTCGGAGAGGGAATAGCCTCTGAAGTGGGTGCTGAACATTTGGTATTAACAAACTTTCCAGGCGCCATCCCAAGCACTGAAACCTTGCCTAAAATGCTACGCTACAATGCAGAACAGCTCTTTAACAGTACAATCGCATGGCAAACTAAATCAACTCTCCAAGCTGAAAAGGATGAACTAACGAACCAAGTGAATTTATTACAGCAATCTGTCTCTGATCTTGAATCAGAAACCAGTGAACTGCAGAATCAATTAACCCTATTCCAGATTTCGACATCGTTGGCGGTTGTGGTTGTTGCGGTGTTAGTAGTGCTGCTATACGCTAAGACTAGAAGGAAATGAGGAAACTTAAAATTGAGTAGGAAAGAATTCTTTAACAAGGCGGCAGACACCTGGGATGATAGGTTCTGCACTCCCACCCTTTCCATTTTTTTGGAGAAGCTTGTTCCCGAGTTCGGTCTAGAAGCTGGACAACGGGTTTTGGATGTGGGCACAGGCACTGGCGTGCTAATTCCTTACTTGAGCAGAGAGGTTGGACCATCTGGTTCAGTTACTGCCCTCGACTTCTCAGAAAACATGGTTCAGGTATGCAAAACAAAATATTCACACCTAACGAACGTCACTGTACAAGTTGGAAATATTGAAGTGGTTATTTTTCCCCCAGAAACTTTTGACGCTGTTGTCTGCTTTGGCGTGTTCCCCCATCTAGAAAACAAAGAGAACTCCCTGAAAAATATCAATCACATGCTAAAACCCACTGGCGTCCTCATTATTGCCCATGCCCTGAGCAGCGAAGAACTGAAAATACATCACAAAAATGCATCAGCATCTGTCTGTCATGATCTGTTGCCTGAATTGCCTAAAATGGAACAGTTGCTGAAAAAGACAGGGTTCACAGGAATCAGCATCAAGGATGAGCCTGGTTGCTATTTGTGTATTGCTCGTAAGGTTATCATAAAATAAATTAAGTTTAGCTTCTAATTGACATAATATCAAGGGAATTAGTATGGCTAAGGCGTTGATTGTTTATGGAACCCGTTATGGGGCAACAGAAATGACCGCGAAAGAGATTGCGGATGTTTTTCGTCAAGAAGGATTAGACACAAGCGTGGTTAATGTTAAAGAAGAAAAAGTCAAAGACATCAGCGACTACGACCTCGTGTTGGTTGGCAGCGGTATCAAAATAAAGAAATGGACAAAAGAGCCTGAAAAGTTCCTCAAAAAGTTTCAGAAGGAGCTAGCAACCAAGAAAACTGCCCTCTTCATTTGCTGCGGCGCCAAATATCCATTGGACGAGGAGACGGACGTAGAAACAGAACTTGAGTTTGCCCGAACAAACCATCTTGAAGCAAAAGCCGCCAAATACAACCTGCAGCCCGTTGCCTATGGCTTGTTTGGAGGCGTCTACAATTTCAACAAAATGGGGTGGTTCTTCAGAAAAACTTTGTCTGCAGTTAAGCCACAACTAGAAGCAGCTGGCGTCCCAGAAACAGAGCCTGGACTCTACGACACAAGAGACCTAAACGCTATACGTAGCTGGGCAAAAGACGTCGCCCAACAAGTCAACAACTAATGCTGCTCAGAAAAATTCAGAAAAAAACTGTTTTCATCAATGTACATCTATTAAGCTCCTAAATATGCGGCTTTTTTTGAGCCAAACTTGGCGCATTTACTATATAGGCTATAAGTAGTTGTGGTCGGGAGGGCGGGATTTGAACCTGCGACAGTCCGGTGTCTGTACGCTTGATAGGCTAAATGATGCCCACCATATTGGTAGACGTCTACAGCGTCTCCGTCAGCCTCGTTATGCGGCTGGCTCGGAAGCTCTACCAAGCTGAGCTACCTCCCGACAGACCATAACAACGAAAAATCACAATTTATGCGTTTCGTTAACTCCCAACAAAACAATACTTTGGAGGCGGTATTCAAAAGTAAAATATTTGAACTGTCACGTTTATAGTAGCACATTCACTCTCGTCAATTAGGCTGTGTAGGTGAAAAAGAATGAAACGTGAACAAATTCAAGAAATTTTGTCTAACTATAACCCCAAGGAAATCAAGATTGGGGTCCTTGGGTCTCACTCTGCTCTAGAGATGGGTCATGGCGCCAAACAGGAAGGCTTCGAGGTAGTTGTTGTTTGCCAGAAGGGCAGAGAAAAAACCTACATGAAACACTACCGCAACCTCTTTGACCATGTGCTGTTGCTGGACAAATTCGTTGACCTAGTCAAGGAAGAGAACCAAGAGAAGTTGCGGCAATTAAACACTATTTTTGTGCCAAACAGGTCCTTCTCAGTCTACACAGGCTACAATAACATCGAACAGAAATTCAAAGTTCCTCTCTTAGGGAACAGATTCATGCTCAGAAGTGAAGAAAGAAACGTTCCCAACAACCAATATGACTTAATCGTACGAGCAGGATTGAATCTACCAAAAATATTCAAATCACCTGAACAAATTGACAGACTGGCAATCGTGAAGGTTCCAGAAAAGACAAGAAGTATAGAACGTGCCTTCTTCTACGCTTCATCGCCAGAAGAATTCAAGAGAAGAGCAGAAGACCGGATAAGGAAGGGAATAATCGCCCGCGAAGACCTTCTAGAGGCAATCATCGAGGAATATATTGTTGGAGCCAAATTTAACGCCAACTACTTCTGGTCTCCAATAACAGACGAAATAGACCTCCTAGGCTTTGACAGAAGAATCCAAACAAACCTAGATGGAGTTCTGGATCTTCCCGCTGACGAACAACTAGAAGCAAAAATTGCCACACAAAACGTAGAAATTGGACACACAGGCGCAACAATGCGCGAATCACAAATAGAAAAAATCTTTGACGCAGGCGAAAAATTTGTTAAAACATGCAAAAAAGAGTACCCCCCAGGTATAATCGGATTGTTTGCATTGCAAGGTGCCATGAACAAGAATCTGGAGTTTTACATTTTTGATGTGAGCCCAAGAATTCCTGGTTGCCCATGTGTTGAACCCACTTCACCTTACATGAAATACAAGTATGGGAAAGAGGTTGGTCCAGGAAGACGTGTTGCCATGGAAATCAAGAAAGCTGTTGCAGAAAACAAGCTTGAGATGATAGTCACGTGATAACAAAAAAAGAAATCGACACTATTCTAAGCAAGTATGATCAACAGAAAATTACGGTAGGCACCATCGGTTCCCACTCTGCTCTCAACATATTCAAGGGAGCAAAAGAGGAAGGCTTCAACACAATTTGTGTATGCAAAAAAGAAAACGAAATCATGTACAAGCGATTTCCTCTGGCAGACCAAATCATCCCCATAAAAAATTATGCTAACCTTTTGGACAGGCAAGTCCAGCAGAAACTCAAGAAATCTAACACTATTCTGGTTCCCCACGGCTCCTTTAACGCCTACGTTGGAACAGACCAGATGATTGATAAACTTCAGGTGCCGATGTTTGGCAACAGAGAACTTCTGCACTGGGAAACAGACAGAGAAAAACAACGCGAGTGGTTGAAACGAGCAGGACTTAGGTTGCCTAAAATCTTTAATGACCCATCAGACATTGACGGCCTGGTTATCGCAAAGTTTCCTGGTGCAATGGGTGGAAAAGGTTACTTTCTTGTAGAATCTCCGAAAGCCTTTCAGAGTAAAGCTGAAGATATGCTAAAACGGGGACACATAACCAAAGAAAATCTAGAAAACATCCACTTCCAAGAATACATCATCGGAGTCAACGTTTATCCCCTATACTTCTATTCACCCCTTACCCACGAAGTTGAATTGCTTGGAATGGACAGACGCTACGAAACCACAGTAGACAGCATAGGAAAAATTCCCGCCGCCGAACAACTAGAAATCAACATAAACCCCACATACACGGTTGTAGGCAACTTTCCCATAGTCGCACGAGAATCTCTGTTGCCTGAATATCTAAGAATGGGTGACAACGTAGCCAAAGTATCAAAAGAGATTGCTTCTCCCGGAATCATTGGACCATTCTGCCTAGAAACGGTCATCACGGATGACATGAAAATCTACACCTTCGAAATTTCTGCGCGAATAGTTGCAGGAAGCAACGTGGGCATCGGTACTTCTCCATACGCGTACCTGAAGTACGGCGAAGGAATGTATATGGGTAGAAGAATAGCCCGAGAAATAAAGAACGCAAAAGAAAACAACGAACTGAATAAATTGGTTTACTAGACCATTTTTACTTTTTTCTGTTTTTGATTTCATGCTCCAGTATGCCACGGTAAAGTATGAGCGGTGCAATTTTGTCGTTGGGTGCAGTTTTCATAATCATCTGCTGTATGTTTTCGTCCAAACGCTTCTTGTAAGCCTGCAGTTCTCCTAAACTCATGGATTTCAGTTGGGTTTCAAAATATTTTATCGGGTCACTCATGAACAGTCACTTCCTTCACTATTCTGTATGAGCCTTCGCTTCATTAGATTTTCTGCATACGCGTGCATATGCTTCAAAGTACAGACAAGCATTTTATCCGTTTTGCGATTTCAAATAACCTAAAAAAAGCGAGAAATAGTTTCTTTTTGTTTATTGGCGCTCGTATTCTTCAATCGTGTCGTTCATAACAGCCAGTTCAACACCCGCTACCTTGAACAGCTTTATAGTGTCCTGGTCCGCATGATAATGCTTCTCGCAGACAACCCGTTTGATGCCCGAATTGATTATTATCATGGCACATGTTCGGCACGGCGTCATCTTACAATACAACGTGGAGCCATCAAGAGGAATCCCAAACTTTGCCGCCTGAATAATGGCATTCTGTTCAGCATGCAAAGTACGCACACAATGCTGTGTAACAGTGCCGTTCTCGTTCAGAACCTTTCTAAGGTCATGTCCTGCCTCATCACAGTGGGGTAGTCCTGCAGGTGCTCCAACATAGCCTGTTGTCATGATTCTGCGGTCCTTGACAATCACGCATCCAGCTTTTCCGCGGTTGCAGGTGGCACGCTTAGAAACGGCTTCGCACAAGTCCAAGAAATATCTGTCCCAGTCAGGTCGCGGTTCGCAATCCATCTTCGTTGTCTCCAGTTTTCGATTATACACCTAAGCAGGCATGGAATAAAACTGTTTTTTCTGCATGTTAACCTAACAAAAAATTGAAGACAATTAAGAACTCAATCTTTTAGCCATTCAGCTAAGGTTACCTCGTTCGTGTTTCCAGTTTTTTGCAGTGTAACAATTCCTCTTTCAGCAAAACGTGCAAGCACCCGATGCGTTTTTAGTCTACTGAGTTTTGCTTCGTGGCGAATATATTTTTGTAGATATTTTCCATCATGTTGTTTCAAAACATTTAGTACCTTGCGTTCGTCATCGTTCAGTGTTTTTAGGACTGAGTCGCAAGCTGAAGCTTTTTGTGGTGTTTCGGTAGTGGCGCCTGTTTGTGGAGTTTGAGTAGTGGTTTTTAATTCAGGGAATATGAAGAAGTAGGCAAAGCCACCAATTCCAAGAATTGCCACAATCACAGCCACTATTAACAGAATTCCATATAGATTCAAAACAGGGTCAGAATTTGGGTAGCTTCCGCTCATCCAATCTCCCATGCAGCTCCACATGTTGCCAACCCACTCTGATTCGGGAGTTGATGTGGGTGTTAAAAGAAAGCCTACTGCCAAAAGAACTACAAGTAGGAAAATTGAGGAGAACAGCAGAATTAGGAAAATGTTTACTTTCTTCAAAGCTGTCAACTAAAAATAATGGGGTTTAATTACATTTAAAGATACACCAATTATTATTCGGTGAGGTCTGTGCTTTCAAATTCTAAACTAAAAAAGAAAGCATTAATTCTTGTTTGGATAGGTGAAATCTGGAACGTTTTTGAGGCAACAATAGCCCTCTGGGCAGCACTACTTGCAGGCAGTGTAGCCCTCCTTGCTTTTGGGTTAGACAGTATAATTGAGTTGTTTGCAGGCGCAGTAATGATATGGCGTTTCTGGAAAGAAAGGGAAGAAACAGAAGGGAAGGCAGAGAAACTATCACTTAGACTAATTGGCGTGACTTTCTTTTTACTTGCAGCTTTTATTGCATTCGAATCAGTAGCTACATTGCTTGGCTATTATCCGCATCCTGAAGAGAGCATTGTGGGTATTTTCATAACAATTTCAAGTGCTGCTTTAATGTCCGTGTTATTCATTTACAAAACACGAATAGCTAAACAAATTGGTTCTAGAGCACTACGGGCTGAAGCATATCAAAGTTTAATTTGTGATTTACAAGACCTCATCGTTCTGGTAGGTTTAGCTCTTAACGGTCTATTTAGTTGGTGGTGGGCTGATCCCGTGATGGCTTTAGCCCTAATTCCGTTCTTGATACGGGAAGGACTAGAATCGTTTGAAGAAGATTAGACCCCAGAAATGTTTCAAACCGTTTCATAACTGTTTCACTCAACCTTCATAAGATGTGCACAAAACAGGTAATCTACAGGTGATACGAAATGTGTATGTTCTGCCGTTGGGGATGGCTTCCTTTACTTGCTGTGTCATCATGCAATACAGCTCATGTGAATTCTCATGTTGAACCAGCAAGCACCTCAAACAGAGCCATTGAAATCCTTAAGGAAAGGTATGCTAAAGGCGAAATAACTAAAGAAACCTATTTTGAGATGCGGAAAGACTTGGAAAGCTAGGTTCCATGTTTTGGGGCAAAAATGAGACGGTAAACCGTTTCATAACTGTTTCATTTTTGTTTCAGCGAACCTACTTAAGACTCCCATAACAGTGTTATATTTGGTGATGAAATGATGAAAACAAAAATATTGATTGCAATAACCGCGTTTGTTGCCTTAGGTGTTTTGGCAACAGGAGTAGTGCTTGCCCACAACCCCTACGCTCCAACAACTACCTACCACGATGAGAGATACGCACCTGACACAGGATACTATTACGGAGGATGTTACGGATACGATCCTTACTACACATACCAACCAGCAACACCAGAACCAAACACGCCTCCACAACCCGCATCCCCATCGACTCCAGAGCAGCCAACACATCCAGGATACTACTATCCTCAGGTTCCAAACGAAGACTACTACGCACGAAACTATGGAAGAGGATGCTGGGGCTGGTAAAACACCACCTTTCTTTTTTTGTTTTTACTAAGTTGGAGGTGATTTAATTTGATGTGGTTTGGATGGGGATTCATGTTCATGGGACCATTATGCCTGATATTAATTGGTGCAGCAATATACTACTTCATAACTTCGGCATCTCGAAGAGAAAGCTGTTCAGTCCACACTTACCCTCAACAGCAAGGACACTATTCTGGAAGAGCTGTCGAGATACTAAGAGAGCGCTATGCCAGAGGCGAGATAACAAAGGCGCAGTATCTTCAAATGAAAGATGAGTTACAATAACCTTGTAACTCTTTTTTTAATGTTTTTTGGGGGTCAAGAGCTTTGATGTGGGTTTACTGCCAAACAACCGATGATCCAAAAGAAGTTGGAGAATACATTTGTGAATCTAATTTTGTTGAAGAATGTGATGATAAAAAATCACGAGTTTTCAAGGATGAAAACGAAGATAACTGTTGGTTAATTCAAACATGTCTTCGGAATGAAACTTCTGCCATAATCTATAGGGTTAGTCAGAATGTTATCGGGATAGAAATTGATTATGACTGTGCAGTCAGTGTCATAGAGCCTTTGATGAAAAAATATGGTTTTGCTAACATACGCTGGCTGATAACGAAATAGTTTTTGCTGTTCTATAGTGGTAGTTAAGCCCTCAAAAATTGTTTTTAGGCTAGCATATGGCGTGTTATTGATTTTGTTGTCGGAACATTTAATGTTGTATCTTGTATCTTAATCTACACTACATATTTGGGTGTTGAAGGCAAAAACATGAACAAAAAAATCAATTTGATACTGATTTCTGCAGTCGTTATTTCCATGATGATTCCAGTAGCTCTTGCCGCACCTAAAAACGATGCAACCAGAATCAAAGACGGAGTCCTAACTTACAGTGCAGGTCACTATCTGGAAGATGAACCTCTCACTCTTGGATTTGACGCCTACGGCTATAACTACCAAGGACGCATGTTTAAAGGCAGCTACGCCAACGCTTACCTTGGAACCTATGGATTCGCTCTATACACTGGAGACGATGAAACTTATCTATCTGAAAACCCTGCAGCCAATGCTAATTGGGTCTGGCCATACAGAAACGATTACCGTATGATGAAATCGAACGAATCTTGGCTAAGCAACATGGATAGGGACGGAGATGGCACATTAGACAGACATTATGGATATGACAGCTACATTGGCTCTGGCGCTTGGCTAACAAACCACCAAAGCGGAGAATACGAACAAGACGGTGAAACTATCAAATTGAACTATTTCGTGAAGATAGTTGTAGTTCCTGAAGACGCAACACTGTTGATGGTGTTTGGTACACTAGCGATGGCCTAGAAATTGGTTCAGAGATTTGGGGCGCATTCCCAGTAATCATGGAAGTGTACAATGACGCAGGCGACGGCATTCATGGGGCACAATACATAAGCCCATATTAGGCAGGACTCTGAGCATACGCACCACAACAAAAACTAACAACCCCCCGCTTTTTTTCCAGAGGTTATTGAAAAACCATTTTTTTCCTGTTGCCAATCTGTTACATAACGTTAAATATTATCCTTGATTCAAACGGTAGAAGGGGCTGGTAGTTTAGCCTGGTTGAATGCCGCCTTCGCAAGGCGGAGATCGCGGGTTCAATTCCCGCCCAGTCCACCAACGTCTTTCATGTTTTGATTGCAGCGGACTCTTGAGGTTTTGTGCATTGTATTTGTAGTCGCCACCAACCACCCAATCTGTTGTAGATGATTTGTGCAGGGATGATATTGATTAAAGCTTGAGTGACATTGAAGATTCCTAGTGGCACTAGAATGCTGAGTACATATTCGGGTGATGCCCAGACATAAAATATTGGAAGCAGGAAGTAGTTTGCTACACTCATTACAAGAACTCGAGATGTAACCGCTGCAACCGTTTTGGGTATGAAGCCTTTACGGATTGCGGCAAACGCCAAAATGGTTGCCAATTCAGCAATGAGCTTTAATGTGCCGCCATAAGCGTTTCCTCGCAGAAAAATAATTGAACATCCAATAACGGATGTGTACACGGCTGCAACTGGACCAGCAAAAAGCAAACTAATCATCATGGGCAGTCCAGTCAGGTCCCATGAGACAGCATTTGGCATAAGGGGAAAAGGGATGTCAAAAGGTGGTCCTTTTATTACTTCGGATGCTGCAGCCAGAGCTCCGAGTATGCTGGCTAATGCAAGCTTTTTGGTGTCTAGTTTCAGCAACTGTACGTCACCTCTAGGAGAAGAAGAGGGTGTACGCTAAATCATATTTATGTTTTTTGCAAAACAATATGTCTTTTTTATTAATACAAGTTAGCGTGTTGAGAGCATCTTTTTGGCTTTTTGAACAAAGTCCTTAATCAGTTCCTTGTTCTTCAAGTAAATGACTCGTGAGCGCCCAACCTCGTAAACTCCCACCAATCCGCATTCTTCTAGAACTCTGATGTGGCGGTATACGGCGGCGTAATCTTTCTTGAGAACCTGCGCCACAGCCTTGATATGGAGAGGTCGCTCAGTTTCGCTTACCAACTCAACAATCTTCAGTCTTGTGGGGTTGCCCAATGCACTGAATATGGCAGAAACTTGGCATAACGTCTGTTCATCAGTCACCATATAACCCACCTTTATTGTGTATGCATCTAATTTATGACATTTTCGCTAAACATCACAAAAGTAATTGAGGACGAATGAGGAGTTATCTGAACATGTTATCAGGCAAATCATTTAATTGGGTTGTGCCTTAAGTGGGGTGACTTGAAATGAACCCAAAGGCTGCTACATTTGTATTCTTGTTGGCTGTTCTTCTGGCAGGAACCTTTACTGTAGCCCTCAAACCCGCTTTTGCCACATCAGAGCCAAACACAATAACTGTTCCTGACGATTACCCGAGAATACAGGATGCCGTAGCTGCCGCAAACAGCGGAGACACAATTATCGTAAAGGCGGGAA
>Ga0316578_10000995_pt1 | contig 10823 bp, 10 predicted proteins | sample J0NA_2_FD_203076 | JGI IMG/M metagenome (GOLD analysis project Ga0316578, IMG submission 203076) | Rhizosphere microbial communities from salt marsh grasses in Alabama, United States - J0-2_160517rDrC | ecosystem: Host-associated > Plants > Roots > Rhizosphere | place: USA: Alabama | collected...
GCGAGCCCTCTTATGTCGACCGACTCGCGAAGGGCGGTGACCTCGGGGAGGTACGAGCGGTGCACGGCCAGCAGGAGGTCCGCGACTGTTCCTCCCGCCCCTGGGATCTCGTCATCGGGCGAAAGGCCTGCCTCCTCGAAGACGATCTTACGGGCGAGGGAGTAGCCGTTGGTGTGCAGGCCGCTCGAGGGCCAGCCCCAGACCTCGTCGCCGGGGGCGATGCGCAGCCCGTCGATGATCTTCGAGCGCTCGACGATCCCGATGATGCACCCGGCGACGTCGTACTCGCCGTCGGCGTAGAACCCGGGCATCTCGGCCGTCTCCCCGCCGATCAGGGCGCAGCCGTTCTCGCGGCAGCCTCTGGCGAGCCCCGAGACCAGGGCCTCGAGGACCTCGCCGTCGAGGCGCCCGCAGCCGAAGTAGTCGAGGAAGAAGAGCGGGACGGCCCCCTGGACGAGGATATCGTTGACGCAGTGGTTGACGAGGCACTGGCCGACCGTGTCGTGGCGCCCCGTCATGAAGGCGATCCTCAGCTTCGTGCCGACCCCGTCGATGCTCGAGACGAGCACGGGATCCTCGTACCCGGCGGGGACGCGGAAGAGCCCGCCGAAGTTCCCCACCTTCGAGAGGACCTCCTCGCGGCTCGTCGAGCGCGCCAGGGCGCCGATCCCCTTCAGGGAGCGTGCGGCGGCGTCTATGTCGACGCCGGAGTCTTTATATCTGGAACCCATTGGATATTCCTTCCTGCGGGAGCCGGAGGCGTCCGCGCGGGGAGAGTATAGCGGAAGCGTTCGAGCGGGAAAAGGGAATAGAACAGGACACCGGCCGGCGCCGCTTCAGATCTGGATATGCTCCACGAGCGAGTCGTAGATCTCGGTGGTTGCGTCGGCGTCGACGATGATGGGGAACTCGCCGCGGCGGTAGAGGCCGAGCATCAGGTCGGCGACCTCCGTGTCGAACTGCTTCCCCTTGTACGTCTCGAGCTCGTCGAGGACGCGCTCGAGCGGCAGGGCCTTGCGGTACGGGCGGTCGGAGGTCATCGCGTCGAAGGCGTCGACGACGTTGAGGATCTTGGCCATCACGGGGATCTCGTCGCCGCGCATCCCGCGCGGGTACCCCGAGCCGTCGGGACGCTCGTGGTGGCAGCGGATCACGTCGACCGCCTCGCGCAGGAACTTCAGCTGCTCGACGATGTCGGCGCCGATGTCGGGGTGCGAGCGCAGCGCCTTCCACTCCTCGTCGGTCAGCGGACCGACCTTCAGCAGCACGTCGTTCTGTATGGCGATCTTGCCGATGTCGTGCAGCAGGGCGGCGTACTCGAGGGTCTCGAGCTGCTTCGACGACATACCCATCTCGCGGGCTATCTTGAGGGCGTACCGCGAGACGCGGTACGAGTGGCCGTGCGTGAACGGATCGGAGGCGTCTATCGCCGAGGTCAGCGCCGCGACCGTGTTGATGTGCGTCTCGCGCATGTCGAGGTAGAGCTGGAACGAGTAGCGCGCGAGGAACAGCGGGATGATGAACAGGGCGATCGTCCAGACCCCGCTGTTGTGGTACAGCAGGGCGATCACCGCGCCGACCGGCAGGAAGGCGAGGATGTGGAAGAAGTTCCACATGTAGTTCTGACGCCAGATGTGCAGCGGGTTGCGCGAGCTCTCCAGCGCGATGATGAAGCTCACCGACCAGGTGTTGAAGAGGTAGTAGGTGATCCCCGCGGCGAACAGCGGGACGAGGAAGAGCGGCGAGCCGAGATCGGCCAGCGGCCCGAACGCCTCGTAGACGATCCCCGATATCCCCACCGTCATCACGAGCAGCGGGACGTTGAAGAGGAGCTTGATCAGCGGGCGCCGCTGGAAGATCCCCTCGGTGACCAGCGTCGCCGCCGCCTCGCAGACCGCCATCACGGCGGGACCGAAGAGGACGATCCCCGCCAGGTCTATCGGCGAGGAGGCGTAGATCGAGGCCCCCCCGCGGGGGAGCGAGATCTGCACCGAGTCGGCGATGACGATCAGGATGAAGAAGAGGACGAGGTCGCGCCAGTGGTCGGCGGGGAGGGTGCGAGCGAACCAGGCCAGCAGGGCGAACCCGGCCAGCACGAACAGGCCGTAGTAGAGCTTGAAGCCCCAGGTAGATGTGCTGCGTTCTTCCATCCGGATGTCCTGACCGAGCTGCGTGCCTCGTGCTGTGTCGCCCCTCCGGTCACGGCGCGCGATGCGTCGACCGGTACAATGCAGTATCTATGCCATCCCGCCGCCGGGTGGCGCGCATGTCGTATCGATCGGGACCTGTCGATGAACTGGACTGGGAATCAAGCCGCAAGAAACGGATACACAAACAGTTAGCGGATGATGTACTGTATATCCCGTCGCGACTTCCATCTGCCGAACGGCCGGTTGACGGCGTCGAGTACCGCCAGGACCGCCGCCTCGTTCGGATCCTCGCCGGTAAAGGAACAGCCGGTGAACCGTTTCGTGTCGCGCCCTTCGACCAGCGTGACGACAGCTGCGAGCGCCTTCCGGCCGTCGATCTCGAACTCTCTGAGGTCAGTCAAACACAGATGGAACGGCTCGTCAAGGAGTTCCACGAGGGCTTCGACGGCGGCGCGTGCGGCGGCGAGGAAGGGAGGGCCGGCGCCGCGCCGGGAGGTGTTTCGGCCGGCCGCATCGAGAGCATCCCTGGCGAGGACGACCTCGGCCAGGACGTTCCCCGCCTCGACGGTGACGCTCACCGAGCGCAACTCGACGCGCGAGAAGTCCTCGAGTATCTCGAGATCCTCCCTGATATCCGAGGGGCCTTCCCGCTCCGGTCCGGTCGGTCCGATGTCTTCGCCATGATGCTCTTCCAAGAGGACCACCCCGATCTTGCGGTGATCGATGTCTATCCCGGCTTCCGCCTTGAGGACCGATTCGACGTCGCGCGCTATCTTCTTCGGGGGGCGGCCCCCGCCTGCCACGACGTGGACCTCGGCGATACCGCCGCCCTCGCCGGTGACTATCCTGCACGAGCGTACGTCGCGTATGCGCAGGATCGTCTTCTCCGCGCGATCTATCTCATCCCCCGCGGGGAAATGGTTCTGCAACAACGCCCTCCGTTAACCCGACCGCCCGCAGGCGGCCCCTGACTAATCTATTGTACCACAGAAGATTATAAAGTTCAAGGGGGCTAATCCCGGGCGAACCGGGCGAGCTCTGACAGCAGGTCGTAGCGCTCCCTTATCTCCTCTATCGTGAGTCCTTTGAGCCTCTCGACGGAGAACCGCTCGCAGGTGAAGCTCGCCGCCACCGCCCCGAAGACCATCGCCCGGCGCAGGTCCTCGTCCTCGAGGCTCCCCGCCGCGGCGATCGCACCCATGAACCCCCCGGCGAAGGTGTCCCCCGCGCCGGTCGGGTCGACCACCTCGTCGAGCGGGAAGGCCGGCGCGATGAACCCCCCCTCGCGGGTGAAGAGGTGCGCCCCGTGCTCCCCCTTCTTGATCACCAGCACGCGCGGCCCCCACTGCGAGATCGATCGCGCTGCCTGCTGGAGGTTCGACTCCCCGCTGAGCTGGCGCGCCTCGCTGTCGTTGACGAAGAGGATGTCGGTGCGCTCGAGCACGTCGCGCAGCCGCTCCCGCTTCCCCTCTATCCAGAAGTTCATCGTGTCGCAGGCGGTCACCGGGCGCTCGGGGAACTGGTCGAGGACCGAGAGCTGCAGATCGGGGTCGATGTTCCCGAGAAAAAGATGCCCCGCCGAGAGAAACCCCTCGGGGAGGCGTGGCCGGAAGGTCTCGAAGACGTTCAGCTCTGTCGTGATCGTCTCGCGCTCGTTCGGGTCGGCGCCGTACCGTCCCTCCCAGAAGAAGGTCCGCCCGCCGGTGACCGACTCGAGCCCGGAGAGGTCGACCCCCCGCTCCTCGAGGACACGGCGGTGCACGACGGTGAAGTCCTCGCCGACCACGCCGACGATCCCCGTGCGGCAGAACATACTCGCCGCGAGCGATGCGTAGACGGCCGAGCCGCCCAGCGCCCGCTCGACCCTCCCGCGCGGGGTCTCTATCGTGTCAAGGGCGACAGATCCGACGATCACGAGATCCATGGAGATTCCTTTCCCCGGGGGACCGTCTCTCCCCCGCTACATCCTCTCGGGCGCCGAGACGCCGAGCAGCCGCAGGGTCTCGGTGAGCACGGTGCGGGTCGCCTCGGCGAGCAGGAGCCTCGCCTCGCTGAGACGGCGGTCGTTCGAGACGATCCGGCACACGTGATAGAACTTGTGGAACGCCGCTGCGAGCTGCTGCCCGTAGGCGGTCAGGCGGTGCGGCTCGCATGTCTCGGCGATAGACTCGATGAGCTGCGGGAATATCACCAGCTCCCTCATCAGCGCGATCTCCTCCGGCTCGCGCAGGAGCCCGACGCACGAGGTGTCGTCCGGGAAGGCCACTCCCTCCTCGCGCGCGAAGGAGACGACGCTGCAGATGCGCGCGTGGGCGTACTGGACGTAGTAGACGGGATTCTCGTCGCCCTGCGTGCGGGCCAGGGTGAGGTTGAAGTCGAGGTGCGCCTCGGTGCGCCGCATGAGGAAGAAGAACTTCGACGCGTCGGCCCCGACGTCCTCGACGAGGTCGGCGAGGGTCTCGAACTCCCCGCCGCGCTTGGACATCTTGACCTGCCTGCCGTCCTCTATCAGCCGCACCCACTGCACGGTGAGGACCTCGAGCCAGTCGGGGGCGGCGCCGAGCACGACCGATGCGGCCTTGAGGCGGGCGATGTGGCCGTGGTGGTCGGGGCCGAAGATGTCTATCACGCGGCCGTACCCGCGCGAGAGCTTGTCTCGGTGATAGGCGGCGTCGGCGAGGAAGTAGGTCGGCGAGCCGTCGCTGCGCACCAGCACACGGTCCTTCTCGTCGCCGTAGTCGGTCGAGCGGAACCACCGGGCGCCGTCCTTCTCGTAGACCGTCCCGCGCTCGTCGAGCTGCGAGAGTGTCTGTTCGATAGGGCCGCCGGGGACGTGCAGGTCGGATTCGCGGAAGAACCTGTCGAAACGGACACCGAACCTCTCCAGGTCGGCCTTGATCCAAGCGATCATGTGCTCGAGCGCCGCGTCGCCGAAGGCGCGGACCGCATCGGCCTCGGGGAGCTTCAGCCACGAGCGGCCGTTGACCTCGGAGATGCGGCCGGCGACATCGACGAGATACTCGCCGGGATAGCCGTCCTCGGGGAACGGGAGGTCCTCGCCGAGCCTCTGCCGGAACCGGACCATCGTCGAGCGACCGAGCTTGTCGACCTGGCTCCCCGCGTCGTTGAGGTAGTACTCTGTCTCGACGTCGTACCCCGCCTTGCGCAGCACCGCCGCTATCGCCGAGCCGACCGCCGCCGAGCGGGCCGAGACGATCACGAGCGGGCCGGTGGGATTTGCCGAGACGAACTCGACCTGGAGCTTCCGGCCGCCGCCGAGGTCGGAGTCGCCGTACCGCGATCCGAGCTCGACGATGCGGGCCGTCTGCGCGGCGAGATACTCCCCGGCGAAGGTGAAGTTGATGAATCCCGGGCCGGCGACCTCGATCTTCTCCATGAACCGCTCGTCGAGGTCGAGCGCGGCGACGATCTCTGCGGCGAGCTCGCGCGGCCTGCGCCCGAGCTCCTTGGCCGTGGTGAGGGCTATATTGGCGCTCAGGTCGCCGTGCGATGGGTCGCCGGGGCGCTCGAGCTGTATCTTCCCGGCCGGGGCGTCCACGCCTGCCGCGGCCAGCGCCGCCGAGAGGGCGCGGCGCACCTCGGAGCGCGCGGAGACGGGGAATCCCGCGTCACTGGATGCCATCGGGATACTCCTCCCTCGGGGCGTCCCCCCAGAGCTTCTCCAGCGCATAGTACTCGCGCGTCCCGGGGCGGAAGACGTGCAGGACCACGTCGACGCAGTCTATCAGGATCCAGCTCCCCTCCTCGTACCCCTCCACGTGCAGGACCGAGTCGGTGCCGTCGAGCTTCTCGACGACCGCATCGGCCAGCACGCGGGCGTGGATGTCGCTCCCCGCCGAGCAGATCACGAAATAGTCCGTGACGCTGGAGAGCTTCTTGAGGTTGAGCAGGATTATGTCCTCGGCCTTCTTGTCCCAGATCGCCTTGATGATCCGTTTCGCGAGCGCTTTCGGCTGTATCCGCTTCAAGTTACTTCCAGACTCCCTTGATCGAGGTCCCGCACGAGGGACAGGTCCCGCCGGTCCCCCGCACACGCACCGAGTATCCGGACCGTTCGACCACGGTCTCCCCGCACGCGGGGCATCGGGTGTCCTCGGTGCCTTCGATGAATATATTGCCGATATAGACATAATCAAGGAATTCCCGGGCCGCCTCGTACGCTTTCTCGAGTGTCGCCTGCGGCGTGGGGGTCCTGTCGGTCATCCGGTGCTGCGGGAAGAACCGGGAGAGGTGCAGGGGGATGTCGCGCCCCACGCCGGCGAGCCAGCGGGCCATGCGCGAAATTTCCTCCGGCGTGTCGTTGAGCCCCGGAATGACGAGGCAGGTGACCTCGACGTGCGTCCCCGCCTCCGCGGCGATCTCGATGAACCGCTTGACCGGCTCGATGCTCCCCCCGCAGTACTCGCGGTAGAACCGGTCGTCGAACGACTTCAGGTCGACGTTGCATGCGTCGATCAGCGGGGCGATCTCGCGCGCCGGCTCCTCCTCGAGGTAGCCGTTTGTCACCAGCACCGCCTTCAGCCCGGTCTCGTGCAGGAGCGGGCAGACGTCGAGGAGGTACTCGAACCAGATCAGCGGCTCGGTATAGGTGAACGCGACCCCCACCGAGCCCTGCCGGCCGGCCAGGGCGACGAGCTCGGTCGGGGAGAGGTATCGCACGGGGACGCGCTCCTGTGATATCTGCCAGTTCTGGCAGTGATCGCAGGTAAGCGTGCAGCCGTTCGGGCCTATCGAGAGGATCGCGCTCCCCGGGAGGAAGTGGTAGAGGGGCTTCTTCTCTATCGGGTCGATCGCGACGGTGACGGTGTTCCCGTAGGAGAGCGAGACGAGCCGCCCCCCCTCGTTGCGGCGGACCATGCACCGTCCCTCTCGCCCTTCGGCGATCAGGCAGCGGTTGGGGCAGAGGCCGCAGCGGACCTTTCCCTCCCCGGCGCTCTCCCAGTGCTTCGCTTCGTGATGAGCCATCGTCCCCCTCGTCGCCGCGCTCTTGTGAATGTCCCCGCGCCAGTATACATGCGTCAGGACGGGAGGTACAGGGACGAATGACGCCGTTCATCCGGCGTAGCTGCGGACGCGGTCGACGATATAGTCGGCGGCGACGCAGAGGGCGTCGCGCTCGGGGCAGGGGCCGATACCGTCCAGCGCGTCCTTCGCCCGGCGGCCGAGCTCTTCGGCCGTGCGCAGCGAGTAATCGATCCCCCCGAAGTCGCGCACGAACCCGACGACCTCCTCCCAGTCCCGTTCGGGGTACACGCCGCCGCGGAACAGCTCCTCGACGCGCCGCCGCCTCTCGGCGGGGGCCTCGCGGTAGGCGACGATGAACGGCAGTGTGATCCGCCCCTCGGCGAGGTCGCTGGCGACCGGCTTGCCGACAGAGCGGTCGGGGGCAAGATAGTCGATAAGGTCGTCGGTGATCTGGAAGGCGAGGCCGACGTTCTCCCCGTAGCCGGCCAGCCCCTCGCGGTGCCTCTGTGCGCCGCGGCCGGTCAGCGCGCCGCATTCGGCGGCGGCGCAGAACAGGGCCGCCGTCTTGCGGTGGATCAGCTCCATGTACCCCTGCTCGCCGATGTCGATGTCCCTGCGGTGCTGGAGTTGTATCATCTCGCCGACGCTCATCTCGTTCGTCACCCGCGCGAGCAGGGCCATGATCTCTTCGAGACCGGCCTCACCGAGGCAGGTGAACGCCCTCGAGTAGAGGAAGTCCCCCATGATCGTCGCCGCCGTCGCCCCCCAGCGGGCGTAGACGGTCGGGCGGCCGCGCCTGACCATGTGGCCGTCGATGATGTCGTCATGCAGCAGGGTCGCCGTGTGGATCAGCTCGACGGCGAGCCCCGCGGTCCCCGCCGCATCGGGATCGCCGCCGGCGCATCGCGAGGCGAGCAGGACGATCCCGGGCCGTATCCGCTTTCCCGGGGATCGCGCGATGGCGGCGCAGATCTCCTGGATGATCGGGATGTCCGATCGCAGCGTCGACCGGAACGCCCGCTCGAGGTCCTCGAGCTCGCCGAGGATCGGCGCGCGGAAACGTTCGAAGCTCTGGACGTCGGCGTGGTTCATCTACTCCTCCTCGGACTCTCCGGCTTCCCGATCCCCCCGGCGCCGGGCGAAGAGCAGCGAGAGCACGGCGCTGGCGAAGTAGAGAAGGCAGAGCGGAAGGGCCATGATCAGCTGCGACGCAGGATCGGGAGGGGTCAGTATCGCCGCGGCGACGAAGATGATCAGGATCGCGTACCGCCACTGCCGCAGGAGGAACCGGGGAGAGACGGCGCCGATCCAGGTGAGAAAGACGATCGCTATCGGGAGCTGGAAGACGAGCCCGAAGGCGAAGCACATCCGCGCGACGAACTCGAAGTACTTCGAGACCGACAGGAGCGGCTCGAGCCTCCCCGTCCCGAACCGCAGCAGGAACCCCAGTACGACGGGGACCATCACCCAGTACGCGAAGACCGCCCCCGTGTAGAACAGCGCAGCCGAGGGGACGATCAGCGGGATCACGACACGCCGCTCGCTCTCGAACAGTCCGGGCGAGACGAACGCCCAGACGCGGAACAGCATGAAGGGGAAAGCGACGAGGAATCCGACGATGAAGCTCAGCTTGAGCCGCACCATGAACGCCTCGAGCGGCGCGTTGAAGTAGAGGTCCTCGACGGGGATCGTCGAGAGCAGGAAGTCGAGCAGGCGCCCCGAGAAGAACCACAGGACGATCGAGACTCCCAGCCAGACGGCGATCATCGATATGATCGCCGAGCGGAGCTCCTCGAGGTGGTCAAGGAACCCCATCTCCTTCTCTTTGCTCTTCGGTGTGTCCGTCACCGCGTCTCCCGACGCGTCATTTCTCGAGCTTGATCTCGATCGACTCGGACTGGGCGAAGTCGTGCTCCTGCTCCTTGCCGGTCGCCGGATCCTGCGAGATCATCTTCCCCTTCGTGTCGACCGTATGGGACATCTCGACGATGTACCCTCCGTCGACCGCGATCGCCGCCTTGATCTTCACCTCGGCCTTGCCCTCGAAGTACGGCGGACCGGCCCTGACGATATCGACAGTGCCCTTTCCCTCCACCTCGGCCACGCGGATCCCCTTCTTCTCGCCGAGTTTCTTCAGCTCGTAGACGATGCTGCCCTTCGTCGAGCTCGCCTCGTCCCCCTCTCCCTCGGACTCGTCGAGATCGACCGTCCAGGTCGAGCCCTTCTGGACCGCATCCTCGGGGAGATGGATGAACCACACATCGACGTACTGCTCGAGGGGACGCCCCTTCGGGATCCCGAGGATCGAGCCGATCACCTCTTCGACCTCGCCGCGGGGCGTGACGATCACTTTGACGGTCCGCCCCTGGGGCTTCACCGGGTCCTCCCATTCCTGCAGGTCGCCCGAGCGCATCATCGTGCTCGTCGACTTGGTCCAGGTCAGGGCGACGCGGCTCGTGGTCGCCCCGGCGGTGTCGGTGAGGGTCTCCTCGAGGGTCATCTCGACGTCGTGCCCGCTGATGAAGGTCAGGTCCATCCCCGAGAAGTTCATCGCGCGGCTCGACGACATGTGATACTTCAGCACCTCCCCCGCCGGCGGCGAGAACCGCAGTGTGACGGGGCCGTCCTGAGCGATGGCGGGGACGGCAAGGGCAATGGCAAGGACGAATGAAAGCATCGTCAGACAGATGGCCGAACAGTACCTCGAGGTGAACATCTCACCCTCCTCCCGGTTGAACGCAGCAGGGACGCGATCCCGCGGTCGCCGCGGGAGCGTGTCGGCTATTTCTCCAGCAGTCCCCGCAGCTCCTGCAGAAACTGCTGCACATCCTTGAAATCCCTGTAGACCGAGGCGAACCGGACGTAGGCGACCTGATCGAGCGCGGCGAGCCGCTTCATCACCTCGTTTCCGATCTCCTTCGTGGGGATCTCGTCGCGCATGTTCGCCGAGACGGTCTTCTCGACTTCGTCGACGAGATCCTCGAGGGTCTCCATCGGAACGGGACGCTTCTCGCAGGCGCGCAGCAGACCGTTGAGGATCTTCTCCCTCATGTACTGCTCCCGCCGGCCGTCCTTCTTGACGACCATAAGCGGCCGGTGCTCGACATACTCGTATGTGGTGAAGCGATGGCCGCAGGAAAGGCACTCGCGGCGGCGCCGCACGGCGGAGTTCTCCCTCGTCGAACGGCTGTCGACGACCTTGTCCGATTCCTGGCCGCAGGCGGGACAGCGCATCGGTCGCCTCCTCGCGTCAGTCGACCGAACCGTACCGGGCGGGCTCGAGATCGAGATCCAGATAGACCGTCTCGATCCCCGCCTCCTCTATCATCTGCTCCCCGAGCTCGTCGGGATATTTCTTGCCGAGCACGAGGCGCCGGATCCCCGCGTTGATGATCATCTTCGTGCAGGTCGAGCAGGGGGAGTCGGTGCAGTACATCGTCGCGCCCTCCATACTCGATCCGCTCCCCGCCGCCTGTATGATCGCGTTCTGCTCGGCGTGCGCCCCGCGGCAGAGCTCGTGGCGCTCGCCGGACGGGATGCCGCGCTGCTCGCGGAGGCATCCGACCTCGAGACAGTGGGCGAGCCCCTTCGGGGCGCCGTTGTATCCCGTCGATATGATCCGCTTGTCACGGACGATGATCGCGCCGACCCTGCGCCGCAGGCAGGTCGAGCGCTCCGCGACGAGAT
>Ga0316578_10000998_pt1 | contig 10810 bp, 9 predicted proteins | sample J0NA_2_FD_203076 | JGI IMG/M metagenome (GOLD analysis project Ga0316578, IMG submission 203076) | Rhizosphere microbial communities from salt marsh grasses in Alabama, United States - J0-2_160517rDrC | ecosystem: Host-associated > Plants > Roots > Rhizosphere | place: USA: Alabama | collected...
GCGGCTGCACGCGGCAACGGCCTGAGGGGCCGCCTTCCCAGCCGCAACGCAAAACGGCATCGCCGCCCGCGCGGCGATGCCGTTCGTCGCTGGCGCGCAGGGGCCCCGACAGCAGCCCCTTGGGGCGCTCAGGCTCAGGCGTCGGCGGAGTGGTAGCCCTGGATGCGCTCGACCTCGTTGCGCGAGCCGAGGATCACCGGCACGCGCTGGTGCAGCGACTCGGGCTGCAGATCCATGATGCGCTCGCGGCCGGTGATGGAGCCGCCGCCGGCCTGTTCGACGACGAAGGACATGGGGTTTGCCTCGTAGAGCAGGCGCAGCTTGCCGCCCTGGCCCTTGGCGGCCATCTTGGAGTCCATCGGATACATGAACACGCCGCCGCGGGTCAGGATGCGATGCACCTCGGCGACCATGGACGCGATCCAGCGCATGTTGAAGTCTTCGCCGCGGGGGCCCTCCTTTCCGGCGAGGCACTCGTCCACGTAGCGCTTCACCGGCGGCTCCCAGAAGCGCATGTTCGACGCGTTGATCGCAAACTCACGGGTGTCGGCGGGGATGGTCATGTTCTCGTGGGTGAGAATGAACTCGCCGATGTTCTGATCCAGCGTGAAGCCATTGACGCCGTTGCCGGTGGTCAGGACCATCATCGTCGACGGACCGTACAGCGCGTAGCCGGCCGCGACCTGCTGGGTGCCGGCCTGCAGGAAGTCGCGCACCGTCGGCTTCTCGACGCCGCCCGGGCAGCGCAGGATGGAAAAGATCGTCCCGACCGACACGTTGACGTCGATGTTCGACGAGCCGTCGAGCGGGTCGAAGGTCAACAGGTACTTGCCGCGCTTGTACTCGGCCGGAATCTGGTAGATCTCGTCCATCTCCTCGGAGGCCATCGCCGCCACGTGGCCGGCCCACTCGTTGGACTGGATGAACATCTGGTTGGACAGGACATCGAGCTTCTTTTGCGTCTCGCCCTGCACGTTCTCACTGCCGGCGCTGCCCAGGGCGCCGATCAGCGCGCCATGGTTGACCTGGTTCGAGATCATCTTGCAGGCGGTGACGATGTCGTGCAGCAAGGCGGTGAACTCGCCGGTAGCGCCGGCGGCATGGCGCTGTTCCTCGCTGATGAACTGGGTGATCGTGGTGCCGTGATGCATGGAGGCGGGTCCTCGTTGTGCGGGGCGCAGGGGAAACCGACCGTGGCCGGCGGCGCCGGAACGGATGGGATGAAAACCAGACATAACTTGCCAATATAGCGGCAACCGGCGCTCAGTTCGATACGAAAACGCAAATTTCGGTGATACCTGCCGTACGCTCGCGCGGCATCGCTTCAGAGCATGGCGCCAGGTGCCTCGGCCGTGCGGGAGCCTACCCCAATGGTCTTGAGTGGATGCCCACAAAGCGAAACTGTAAACTTTGGGGCCTGCCGCCCGGCCGTGACGACCTCCCGACTTCCGGATCCCCGGCCGTATCGATTCCGTCCCTCGAAAACCCAGACCCCACAGATATGTCTGCACCCCCTGCCACGGGAACCAATGCCCTCACCCCCGGCCTGAAGCACAAGCTCAAGCGTCTGGCGACCTCCCTGCTGCCCATCGACGCCGGACGCCGCGGCAGTTGCAACCGCTGCGGGGAGTGCTGCAAGCTGCCCTTTCCCTGCCCCTTCCTGCGCTACGACGATGAGGGCCTCAGCAGTTGCGCGGTCTACCATGCCCGCCCCCCAAGCTGTCGCAAATACCCGCGCACCGTCTCCGAGAATCTGACGCCCGAGTCCTGCGGCTTTTATTTCGTGGACGTCCGCGACATTGCGCTGCACCACGGCCCGCAGCCGGAACAGGCCGGCCCCTGACGCGCGCGTACCGAGACCGGGCAAGTATCTCCGGCAGGCAGACAAGCGCAGCGCATCCGCCGATCCTGGGCACGGTTGCTCTGGACTCGTAAAGTCGCGACGTTCGGCAACGATGTCGCGTTCGACTCCGTTCCGCAAGCGCTGATCCAGTCTCGCCGGAGGCGGCGCCAGCGCCCCAGCGGAGATTCCCAGGAACGACCGGTGGCTGCGCTATGCTGAGGGCGGGTCGAAGATGCGCCAGCCGGAGACGGAACATGCCCACCACCGACAGCCACGACGCCCCGATCTGGACACCATCCCCCGTGCGCCGGGCCCGCAGCCGCATGGCGGCGTTCCTGGCCGCGGCCGCCACTGACAGCGGCGCCTCCCTCACCGACTACGACACCCTGTATCGCTGGTCCATCGACCACCCGGAGCGGTTCTGGCCGCTGTTGTGGCACTTCGCGGACGTCAGGGCCTCCCGCGGCTGGGATGCCGTACTGGACGAGCCCAAAGCCATGCCCGGTGCGCGCTGGTTCCGCGGCGCCAGGCTCAACTTCGCCGAGAACCTGCTGCGGCCGCATGGGCGGGCGCGCAGCGGCGACGAGCCGGCGCTGATCTTCCGCGGCGAGACCGGCGAGCGCGCCCTGATCACCTTCGCCGAGCTGGATGCCCAGGTCGCGGCCGCCGCGGCGTGGCTGCGCAGTCTCGGCGTCGTCCCCGGCGACCGCGTCGCCGGCCTGCTGCCGAACCGGCCCGAGGCCATCGTCGGCATGCTGGCCGCCGCCAGCATCGGCGCCGTCTGGTCGTCGGCGTCGCCGGACTTCGGTGCCGACGGCGTCATCGACCGCTTCGGCCAGATCGAGCCCAAGATACTGATCGCGAGCGACGGCTACCACTACGCTGGCAAGCGCATCGACTGCCGCGCCAAGCTGGCCGGGGTCGTCGCGCGGCTGCCGTCGCTGGTAAAGGTGGCCGTCGTGCCCTGGCTGTTCCCGGATACCCCGCCGGCCCTTTCGGCACCGCAGGTGAGCTGGCCGCAGCTGATCGCGGCGCATCCCGGCACCCGGCACGACTTCGTACAGTTGCCCTTCGATCACCCGCTCTACATCCTGTTCTCGTCCGGCACCACCGGCAGACCCAAGTGCATCGTGCACGGCGCCGGCGGCACACTGCTCCAGCACTTGAAGGAGCTGATGCTGCATACAGACTTGGGCCCCGACGATCGCCTGTTCTATTTCACGACCTGCGGATGGATGATGTGGAACTGGATGGCCAGCGGCCTGGCGACGGGCGCGACCCTGGTGCTGTTCGATGGCGCGCCGTTCCATCCCGGCCCGGACGTGCTCTGGGACCTGGCCGCGCAGGAACGCGTTACCGTCTTCGGCACCAGCGCAAAATACCTCAGCGCCCTGGAAAAGGCCGGCGCCCGGCCCGCACAGAGTCACGACCTGTCCGCACTGCGCACAGTACTTTCCACTGGCTCCCCACTCGCGCCCGAGTCCTTCGACTACGTCCACCGCGACATCAAGGCCGACCTGCAGCTGTCCTCGATCTCCGGCGGCACCGACATCGTCTCTTGTTTCGCGCTGGGCAATCCGTTGCTGCCGGTCTATCGCGGCGAGCTACAGTGCCGCGGGCTCGGGCTCGCGGTCGAGGTGTTCGACGACAGCGGCCGGCCGGTGACCGGACAGTGCGGCGAGTTGGTCTGCACGCGGCCCTTCCCCTGCATGCCACTGGGATTCTGGAACGACGTCGACGGCCGCCGCTATCGAGCCGCCTATTTCGAGCGCTTCCCCGGCGTTTGGACCCACGGCGACTTCGCCGAGCTGACGCCCCGCGGCGGGCTGATCATCCATGGCCGCTCCGACGCCGTGTTGAACCCGGGCGGCGTGCGCATCGGCACTGCCGAGATCTATCGCGTCGTCGAGGGATTGGACGAGGTGCTCGAGTGCATCGCCGTAGGCCAGGACCGCGACGGGGACCAGCGCATCCTGCTGTTCGTCGTGCTGCGCGACGGCGTCGGCCTGGATCAGGCCCTGATCGACCGCATCCGCGGTGAGCTCCGAGCCCGGCTCACGCCCCGCCACATGCCCGCGCGCGTGCTTCAGGTGTCGGCCATTCCGCGCACCCGCAGCGGCAAGATCGTCGAGCTGGCCGTGCGCGACGCCATCCACGGCCGCCCGGTGAGGAACCTGGAGGCCCTGGCGAATCCGGAGGCCCTGGAGGTTTTTGCCGGGTATCGTGACCTGGAGTGACGTCGGGCCCGGCCCCGGCCCCGGGGGCGCCCGAATCGGTGTCGGTGTCGGTATCGGTATCGATTAGACGCCGCGGCTTCGCCACGGCGTCTTGCTCATCGACGGACGGCTGTTTCGATTTCCATGCCGATATGGGCCGCCATGGACCGAGCGCCGCTCACAGCTGCGCGGCCAGGTAGTTCTCGATGCCGACCGCTTCGACGAGACCGAGCTGCTGCTCCAGCCAGTAGGCGTGGTCCTCTTCCACGGTGCGCAGCATGTCGCCGAGCAGGCGCTGGGTCTCGAAGTCACGCTCCTCGACGCAACAGGCAATGCCGGTGCGCAGCACGTCCACGAGCTGGTAGCGATTCTCCAAGTCGAGACGGAAGACATCACGCACCGAAGCACCGAGCTGCGGCATGTCGCGCTGAGACGGGTCCGGCGTCGCGCCGAGGAACAGCATGCGGCGAATCAGCAGGTCGACATGGGCCCTTGCATCGACGACGGCGGCATGGCCGCGCTCGGCGAGCTTTGCAAAGCCCCAGTCCTCGCAAATGTGCGCGTGCAGCAGGTACTGCTCGGCGGCCGCGAGCTGCAGGGAAAGCAGTCGCTGCAATTGAGCGACGACACGTTGATGGCCTTTCATCGGTGCATTCTCGGGCAGTGGCTCGCCATGGAGCGGAGTCTAGCGCGTCTCGGGCGCGACATCAGAAGTTTGAAGTTTAATGTGCCCTCCAGGGGGTGCGGGTACCATGGCCCCTGGGTGGCAGTACAGTTCTTGCGCGCGCGAACGGGGCCTTTCGATGACCGACAAACAATCGCCGGCCGGTGATGCGCTGGCCCGTTACAGCCGCCAGGTGATGCTGCCCGGCTTCGGCCGCCAGGGACAGCAACGGTTGCTCGCCTCGAAAGTGCTGATCGTCGGACTCGGCGGGCTCGGCTCCCCGGCGGCGATGTACCTGGCGGCCGCCGGCGTAGGGGAATTGCTGCTGGCGGACTTCGATGCCGTGGATCTGTCCAACCTGCAGCGTCAGATCCTCCACACCAGCGACCGGATCGGCCGGCCCAAGGCAGACTCGGCCGTGGCGACACTGGCGGCGCTGAATCCGGATGTCCGGCTGAAGCCGATCAAACGAAGCCTGAATGCCGAGCGGCTGCGCGATCTGGCACGACAGGTAGACTTGGTCGTGGACGCCAGCGACAATTTCCAGACCCGTTTCGCCGTCAATGCCGCCTGCGTCGAAGCCGGAATCCCGCTGGTCTCCGGCGCTGCAATCCGCACCGAGGGCCAGGTCGCGGTCTTCGCGGGCCGGCCCGGCGGTCCCTGCTACCAGTGCCTGTACCCGAGCGATGCCGCCGGCGACGAGACCTGTGCGCTGGAGGGGGTGCTGGCGCCCGTGGTCGGCATCATCGGCAGCATACAGGCCACCGAGGCCATCAAGGTCCTGACCGGCTACGGCGAACCCCTGTCCGGCCGGCTCCTGCTCCTCGACGCGCTCACGATGCAGTGGCGGGAGCTGCGCATCCCGGCCGATCCGGCCTGTCCGGTGTGCGGCGGCGAGCGGGGGTGAGATACGGAGGACGGAGGACGGGATACCGGGTCAATGGCGAGTCCCCCTCACCATGGCGACCATCGACTGCCCATCGTTGCACCGCTGCACGACACGCATGGGCACATCAGGCAGAATGAACCGGGGCTTGCAATGCATGGCGCAGGCTCCAGGGGGCATTCCGCACTGCGGACATAACCGTCGCAGTTATCACACCGGTCCACCGCTATTGGAGCGATGTTTACGGCGGACACTTGTTCGCGGATCACTGGCTGGCCTTTCGTGCCGTGACGACGACCTCAACGACACCCTGCGACGCTACCCGGCGCTTTACAAGCAAGCATTACATTCCCCAGCGCAACCTCGGTCGCATCAGCCACATACAAGCCGTGGCCAACTGGTACCAAATGACGCCGACACTGTTCGTTGCAGAGCACGCGCCGCCCCGGTGCGCCCCCGCCCGGCCTCAGGGACCGCAACGGGACCAGACTGACGACGCAGACCACACTGACGCCGTCGGTCATGGTAGCGCTGAAGTGCACCGGAAGCGTTGAGGCACTTACGACGCACGTATGAAAAAGCCGGCTTCGAGCCGGCTTTTTCCAAGTACGTCAGTTATTGGTGGGCGCGGCTGGGTTCGAACCAGCGACCCCTGCCGTGTGAAGACAGTGCTCTCCCACTGAGCTACGCGCCCGAAAGACTACGAAGGATAGCGGTGCCCGTGCTGGCGGTCAACCAGTGCGAAAGCCGAGGACATGGCAACGATGGTCAGGGAATAGGGCCGACAGCGGTCGTCGCTCAAGTCGATGACGACCACGGCGTCGGCGAAGACACCGAAGGTCAGGTAGGGCCCCAGGAGTATCCGCGGGATCGCGCACCTCAAGCCCTTCCCGCGTGCCGCCGCCGTGGCGTCAACTCAGGAAGGGACATTCGGCCTCATGGAGGCTACCCTGAACATCTGCCGCAAGACGCGATTCCTGCCTTACCACGCATGGAGCGACGGCATCAAACGCGGGGACCAAGCCTTCCAGGCGCATTTCATTCACGCCGACCGAAGTGGCCCCGCCGAACACCAGGCAGAAGCTGGACGAAGTCGTCGCCGGCCACTTCCACCAGGTTCTCGTGGTCCCCGGATTCGAAGTAGACCTTCGACAACGTGGTCAGGGCATCGTCGAGGAAGGTCTCGATGCCGTAGGCCGGACCCAGCGGCGGTACCGCGCCGGGTACGCAGTCCGGCAGCAGTTCGGTCAGCTCCGACTCCTCGTCCAGTTTGAGGCCGCGACCGGTGACCTCGTTCAGTGCGATCAGGTGCAGCCAGGTGTCGCCCGGGATGACGGCCATGGCGTCGCCCTCGCTGTCGCAGACCATGACGGCCTTGGCGACATGATCTTCGGGGACGTGGGCCGCGGAGGCGGACTCATGGGTCGAGCCCGTGGTCTTGTGGGGCAGCAGCTCGAAGGCGACCCCCTGCTCGCGCAGATAGCTCTCGACACGTGGGGCAATGCTCATCTCGATTCCTCCCGCGCCGCGGGCAGAGCGGCGTCTGTGCCTTAAGCTTCGTACAGCGCAGGGCGCTTTACAAAGCGGGACGGAGGGAGGGGCCGACGCGCCGCGTTCATGCACTGCCGGTGCGCTGCCAGAGGAATTCGGCGATGTGCTGCACGCGCACGCCGAGCCCGGCCTTCTCGGCCGTGCCGCCCAGGTTCATCAGGCAGCCGGCATCCTGACTCAGCAGCAGGTCGGCACCGGTGGCGGCAACGGCGCGGGCCTTGTCGATGGCCATTGCGGCCGAGATCTCGGGCTCCTTGACGGCGAAAGTGCCGCCGAAACCGCAGCATTCCTGGGCGTGATGGGGCTCGACGACATTGACATGCTCCAGGCGGCCCAGCAGCCGAGCCGCCGCCGGCGCGACGCCCATCTCCCGCCGCGCCGAGCAAGAGTGGTGCAGCGCGACGGTTACCGGCGGGCCCAGGTCGGTGAGCTCAATATCGAGCAGCCGATCGAGTAGGTCACACAGTTCGACGACACGCACGGCGAGTTGCCCGGCACGCTCCGCATCCGGGGTGCCGGCGAAGAGCCGCGGATAGTGCTCGCGCAACATCCCGGCGCAGGACGCGGACGGCACCGCCACCGGGGCATCACCGGCTAGCGCATCGAGCTGGAGCCGGGCGACGCGGCGGGCGTCGTCGCGGAAGCCGGCGTTGTAGGCCGGCTGGCCGCAACAAGTCTGTCCCCGCGGATAGCGCACGCGCACACCGGCCCGGCGCAGTAGCCGCATCGCCGCCAGACCGGCAAGCGGATAAAGCAGATCGACCAGGCAGGTGCCAAAGAACAGGACCTCTGCGGGCCGTGACGCGGGCGACTCCGACATTGAAGCAGTACCTCGAGAGGAACCTGGAACGTTTGGTGCGGACCGAAACCGGCCCCCGACGACGACTGACGATAGCACGGGGTCCCTGCTGTGGCTTGCGGGCGTCGCGGCTGGTAGCTTGGCAGCGGGCCGGCGACGGAGCGGGCGGCGGCTCCATGCAGGCGTGTCGCGCGCCTCGCTGCGCTCGGCGCGGTTGCGGCTGAAGGCGCTCGCACAACGGTGCGTGCCGCGCCCCATGAAAGTCGCCCCGTGCTGCGCACACCCACACTTCGCACTTCCGAAGTTTGCACTTCACACTTCCGTACTACCCCCCAAGACTTCCCGCTACAATCCCGCGCCAACTTCTGAACCCACCCGCCATGTCTGAAGCCCTCCCTCCGATCGCCGTCTTCGCCTCCTTCTCCGGCACCGGCGGCGTCGAGGGCATGCTGGTGAACCTGATGCGCGGCTTCGTCGAAGCCGGTCGCGACGTGAACCTGCTGCTGGTCCGGGCCGATAGCCCACACCTCGACCGGCTGCCGGCGGCCGTGCGGCGAACGGAGCTCGGCGGCGGCCACACGCTGCTCGCGGCACCGGCCCTGGCTCGTTGGCTGCGCAAGCACCGCCCGACCGCCCTGTTGGCGGCCAAGGACCGGGCCGGACGCACGGCGGTGCTGGCCCGCATGCTCGCCGGCACCGACACGCGCCTGGTGCTGCGCCTGGGCACCAACCTGTCCACGGCCATGGCCGGGCATTCAGCCCTGGCGCGTCAGCTCCGCTACCTGCCGATCCGGCTGCTCTATCCGCGACTCGATCACATCGTCGCCGTCTCGGAGGGGGTCGCCGCGGATACGGCTGCCATTTCCGGCGTGCCCACCGAACGCATCGGCGTGATCCGCAATCCCGTGGTGACGCCGGAGCTGGCCTCGCTCGCTGCCGCCCCCTGCCCTCACCCGTGGCTGGCGGCGCCGGACGGGCCGCCGGTCATTATCGGCGCCGGCCGGCTGCAGCGACAGAAGGACTTTCCGACCCTGTTGTGCGCCTTCGCGGCGCTGCGGCGGGAGCGGCCGTGCCGGCTGTTGATTCTCGGCGAAGGCGGCGGCCGCGTCGGCCTCGAGACGCTGGGCCGGGAGCTGGGACTCGCCATTGGATCCAACGGCGCGGTCGATCTGCCCGGCTATCAGTCGAACATCCATGCCTTCCTGTCGCGCGCGGCGCTGTTCGTGCTGTCGTCGGCCTGGGAGGGCTCGCCGAACGTGCTCACCGAGGCCCTGGCCCTGGGCACGCCGGTGGTGTCCACCGACTGCCCCAGCGGCCCACGGGAGATCCTCGAAGACGGCCGCTACGGCCCGCTGGTGCCGGTGGGCGATGTCGGCGCGCTCGCCGCGGCCATGGCGAGAACACTGGATGCGCCCCTGCCGCCGCAGACGCTGAAGGAGGCCGTCGCCGAATACACGCAGGCGGCCAGCGCGGCGCGGTATCTGGCCGCACTCGACGATGCGCCGCCGATGTCCTCGCCGGCCTGAGACGGCGGGCAACGGTTGGCAGGCGGATCAACGGCGCCGTGTGGGCGCGCCTGAAGCAGCATTGCTAGGGCCGGATTCGACGCTGCGCGAGCCGGCTCGACGATCTCGGAGCAGATGACACGGGATCGTTCAGGACCTCATCCGTGGCGCGGCGTCGCGGCCGACGCCAGTGCTGCCGGCCGGCCGAAAACCGGCGCTCCGTCGCTCCGGCGCGGCTCGCCGCGCTCGGCGCGGGCGACGGCTGAAGCCGCTCCCAAGGGAGTGGCTGCGCCGCTTTGAACCGACGCGGGTCAAGGCCGGTGCCGGACCCGACAATGACGGCCCGGCGGTCTGTCGCAGTTGCGACAACGGCCGCTCTCCTTTCCAGCAAATGATTTCCGATTCAATCACCTGAGTCCTCCGCCAATACCGGGCACAGGGTTTGCTTGCTCCATCCGCAAACCCGACGCACCACCCACCCGTGGTGCCAACCCCGATGTGAGAGGACTCGTGATGGCGCATCAGGTTTCAGATTCCGCCGCGCCGGACGCCTCCGGCGGCTGCGCATCCAGCGGCTGCGGCGGCAGCGCGGACAGGCTCGCGCACCTGCCCGAGCACATCCGCGCCAAGGTGCACAACCATCCCTGTTTCTCCGAAGAGGCGCATCATCACTACGCGCGCATGCACGTGGCGGTGGCCCCGGCATGCAACATCCAGTGCCACTACTGCAACCGCAAGTACGACTGCTCCAACGAGTCCCGCCCCGGCGTCGTCTCCGAGTTGCTGACCCCGGAGCAGGCGGTGAAGAAGACGCTGGCCGTGGCCGCCGAGATTCCGCAGATGACTGTCCTCGGCATCGCCGGCCCCGGCGACCCCCTGGCCAACCCGAAACGCACGCTCGCCACCTTCCGTGAGCTTTCAGAGAAGGCCCCGGACCTCAAGCTCTGCGTCTCCACCAACGGTTTGGCCCTGCCGGAACTGGTGGACGAGATCTGCCAGCACAACATCGACCACGTCACCATCACGATCAACTGCGTGGACCCGGAGATCGGCGCCAAGATCTATCCCTGGATCTTCTGGAACAACCGCCGCATCAAGGGCGTGAAGGCCGCGCGTATTCTCATCGAGCAGCAGCAGAAGGGCCTGCAGATGCTGTGCGACCGCGGCGTGCTGGTGAAGGTCAATTCCGTGCTGATCCCCGGCGTCAACGACGAGCATCTGAAAGAGGTCAGCCGCGTCGTCAAGGCCAAAGGGGCCTTCCTGCACAACGTAATGCCGCTGATCGCCGAGCCGGAGCACGGCACCTTCTACGGCATCATGGGCCAGCGCGGCCCGACCAATGAGGA
>Ga0316578_10000999_pt1 | contig 10802 bp, 10 predicted proteins | sample J0NA_2_FD_203076 | JGI IMG/M metagenome (GOLD analysis project Ga0316578, IMG submission 203076) | Rhizosphere microbial communities from salt marsh grasses in Alabama, United States - J0-2_160517rDrC | ecosystem: Host-associated > Plants > Roots > Rhizosphere | place: USA: Alabama | collected...
TGGCGACACCGATGGCGGACCCTTTTTCTTTCGCCGCCGCTTCGAGTTTGGCCAGCTGGCTGTCGATGCGCCCGTCGTCCAGTTGCACATCGGCGATGTCGTATTCGAGCTCAAGGGCGGAGGCGACTCTGTCGGTCACGTCGGCATCGGTGCTGCCGTCAGACAGATAGACGAGGCCTCGGCGCTTGAGCTCTTCGAACACGGGGGCGACCGATCCGAGATCCGATTGGAACTTCTCACCCATGTAGTTCGTCACGCCGACATAGCCGGCATAGCGCGACATCGCCCATTGCAGGCGCTTGATATTGTCTTTGGGGGGGAGCGTGGTGAGGAGAGCGTGGGGGCCGGGATCGTTCGTCGGGTAGTTGTCGGGTTCCAAGGGAACTGCGAGGAAGACCTCGTGACCGGCCGTGCGAGCTTCTGTTACTCGCTCTTGGAGCCCGCGCCCGTAGGCGCCGAATGCCAGGCTGACGGGCGGGGGAAGCCCCTTGATGATATCGCCGTCTGGATCCCCCGGCACCCCTAGGCCGTTCAAGAGCACAGCGACCCGCGGGGGACCGCCCTGCACAGCGGCATAGTCGGAAGGCCGGGCATAGACGTCCGCGGGGCGGCTGCCGTCGGCCGCGACCTTCGGCAAGGGGCCGTAGGGCGACTCTTCGACGATGGCCGGCAGTGGGGCCTCGGGCAACGGCTCTTCCGTCGACCGGTCGATCCCCGGCACAAGGCTCGCGAGGGCGACATCGGCCTTTTTGTCCGGCGCAGCCGCAACATTCTTGTCTTTGTCGTCAACCGCGCCGCTTTGGCCAGGAAAAGCAGGTGCCGCGGGCATTTGAGGCGCCCCGGGCGCCATCGGCGCGCCGTTCGGGACCTGTCCGGGCGGCGCCACGACGGCGGGTCCCGGTTGGCGCGGCGGAGCCGGCGCCCGCGGCGCTGTTACGGAAAATCCGGGCGGCGGCATGATCCCGCCCGGTGGTGCCGCGGCTGGCGCCGAAGCCGGCGCGGCGTCGATCTGCACGACCTCGGCAGGCTCGGGTCCGGATAGAAAGATCAGCGCGATGACGCCAATCACCAAGGTCCAGAATACGATGCCCGACGCAACGGCTAGGGCCTTCATCCTGTGGCCTTCATGTTGTCGTCCTCCCCACTTCCAGACCAACCTGCCTGGCTATTGCCTTTGTACCAAGGCTATCCGGCAAGAGGCTAGTACAACAGACGGCCGCCAACCAAGCCCGCCGAGCGTTTCCCCACGAATTACGCCCCGCGCTCCGGCCGCCTAGTTCGCTGCCTCTGGCTTGCTCGTGGCCTCGGCCTTTTGTTTCAGCTCCGTATCGACCGACTTGGTGCCGCGCAACAGTTCGAGACCGTAGATGAGCTGCGTATCCTTTGACTTGTCCTCCGGCACATAGGAGGAGCTGCCCGATTTCTCTTCTTTGCCCTCTTCCGTGCCTTCGTTCTTGAGGTGTCCGCGCAGGTTCGCTTCGCCGCGCGTACCAATTAGCTCTTCCCGCTTCTTGATATCTTCCGGGAGTTCCTCCTCCACGACGACATCAGGTGTAATACCTTTGGCCTGAATGGACACGTTCTTTGGCGTGTAGTAACGGGCCGTGGTGAGCCGGAGGGCGCCGTTGGCCGATCCCAGCGGGATAATCGTCTGCACCGAACCCTTGCCGAAGGACTGCGTACCGACGACGGTCGCGCGCTTCAGGTCCTTGAGCGCGCCCGCAACGATCTCGGAAGCCGAAGCCGAGCCGCCATTGATCAGCACGACAAGCGGCTTGCCGTCGGTGATGTCGCCTTTGCGGGCGAACTCCTTCTGCACATCTTCGTTGTTGCGCCCACGGGTCGACACGATCGCCCCCTGGTCGAGGAACGCGTCCGAGACGGCGATCGCCTGATCGAGGAGACCGCCCGGATTGTTGCGAAGATCGATGATGTAGCCCTTGAGGTCCGGACCGAGCTCTTCCTTGAGTTCGTTGACCGCTGTGACAAGCTTCTCCGTGGTCTGCTCGTTGAAGGAAGTGATGCGGATGTAGCCTACATCGCCGCCTTCGGCGCTGTACTTGACCGGATTGATCTCGATCATCCCGCGGTTGAACGTGAACTTCATCAAGTCGTCCTGCCCCTCGCGGAGGATCATGAGCGTGATCGGCGTATCCACCTCGCCGCGCATCTTCTCGACGGCGTCCTGGAGGTTCATGCCGCGCACGTTATCGTCGTCGATCTTGGTGATCAGATCGCCGCTGAGAATTCCGGCCTTGTCGGCGGGCGTGTCGGCGATCGGGGCGATGACCTTAACGAGGCCATCTTCCATCGTGACCTCGATGCCGAGACCGCCGAAGCGGCCTTTGGTCTGCACCCGCATGTCTTCGTAGTTGTCGAGGTTCAGATAAGCGGAGTGCGGGTCGAGCGCAGCGAGCATGCCGTTGATGGCGGACTCGATAAGCTTCTCGTTCTCGGGCTCTTCCACATAGCCCTTGCGCACGCGCTCCAGCACTTCACCAAACAGGTCGAGCTGCTTGTAGATCTCCGAATTCGCGGCTTCGGCTGACTGGCTCCGCGCCAAGCTCACCATTGTCGAGCCGGCGGCCATCACCGCAACCACCAGTAGCGCCCATAGCGCGTATTCGGACTTCCGCATCATCCTTGCACCTTCCCAGATGCCTCGGCCCACCATGGGCCGGGGTCTATTGGCCGTCCGTCCTTTCTGAATTCCACATAGAGGACGGGGCGTGAACTTTGGCCGCCGGGATCACCCGAAGCCGTTGAATTGCCCATGACAGCGATCGGCTCACCGGCAAGAACGAATTGGCCGAGGCTTACGTCAATGCGGCTCATCCCCGCGAGCAAAATATGATAGCCCCCGCCAGCATTGATGATCAAGAGTTGGCCATAGGACCGGAACGGCCCTGAATAGACAATCCAGCCGTCCGCCGGAGCCGTCACGCGGGCCCCCTCACGGGTCCACATCGACAGGCCCTGGACCTCCGTTCCCGCCGCGTCCATGTCGCCGAAACCGCGGGCTTTTTCCCCTTGCGCGGGTAGACGCAAGCTGCCCTTGGCATCGCCGAAGGGCGTGACCGGCGTCATACGGCCTGGATTGGCGAAGGCTACTTTTTTCGAATCCGGCTTGAGTTCGACCACGCGCTCGTTGGCGGGCGTGGCCATGACTTCCTGTTTGAGCCGCTCTCGCAGCGCCTTCTCCGCCTCGACCTCGGCGTCGTACTGCGCGACTTCGGCCTTCGCGATCTTCTCGTCGAGTTTCTCGACAAAGTCGCTCAGGCTTTCCACCTCGGAGGCGAGCGTCTGGGCCGCCTCGGTCAACGAGGCCAGTTCTTCCTGGTCCTGCGCTTCCCGGGACTGCTTCGTGGCAATGAGCTCGTCGAGGCGCGCCTGCTCGGCCGCCAGCTGATCGGCGTCACGCCGTTGGGCATCGCGCTCGGCCCGAACCCGCTCTTGGACTGCGGACAGGTCTTCCAGGCTCTCGGTCAGACTGTCGGCTTGATATTTGAGTTCGGGGTAGACCTCGGCCAACAGCATCGCGCCCCGGACGACTTTCAACGCATCGTCGCGCCGGGTGACGATCGCCGGAGGCGGCGTCCGTCCGATCCTTTGCATGGCGCTCAGCATGGTGACAATCGCGGCCTTCCGCTCATCGATCGAGGTCTGCATCGTGTCCACTTGCGCCGTCAGTGCCGCAAGTTCGCTTTCGGTTTCAGAGAGCTTCGCCTCGCTCTCCTGAACGCGTTTGCCCGCCTCGATCAGCTCGGTTCTAAGCCGTGCCCTTTCTTCCGCGAGAGCCGCGAGGTCCTTCGTCAGGCCCTCCGCCCGCACGCGGCTGGATTTCAATTCCTGTTCGGTCTCATCGAGGCGCTTTTTCGCTTCGTCCCGCGTGAGATCGTCTTGGCCGTGCACAACGCTGGTGGGCACGATGAGCAACGCCCCGACAATGAGAGCGGCGCGAATGGTCCGAGAAGTGAAGATCGATCGCTCGTTGTGCGCCATGCGTTCTGGCCGTTCAGTCGATGGCACCGGAGTGAAAAGGCAGAATCAAGGCAATAGCCTTAAGAATCCTTAACCTTAGGCCTCTCAGGCCCGGTGATAGGGGTGGCCCGCCAATATCGTCATCGCCCGATAAAGCTGCTCGGCGAGAACGATGCGCGCAAGCCCGTGAGGCAGCGTCATAGGCCCCAAAGACAGCGACATCGCGGCCCGGTCGAGAACCGCTCGCCCATGACCGTCCGGACCGCCGATCACGAAGGCGGCGCCGGGTGCAACGGCATCGTCCCGCCACGCGCCAAGGCTGCTTGCGAAGGCTTCGCTCGAGCGAGTTTCGCCATGGGGGTCCAAAGAGATGACGACGAAATCGTCGGGTATTTTGGCTAATAGCGCCTCCGCCTCGGCCGACCGGCGCGCGGCAGGGTCCGGCGCGCGGGATTCGGAGAGCTCGATCGACGACAGAGGCGACAGACCGAGGCTGCGGCCGAGCGCTTCGGCCCGGCCGAAATAATGGGTACAGAGCTCTCGCTCCGGTCCCTGCTTGAGCTTACCGACCGCGGCGATCAGCATATGCACAGTCAACCTCCGCCGCGTGGGCCGGTGGCGATCTTTCGGTCAGACCACCATTCGCTCCATGGGCCGATCCGCGGACCACATCTTTTCGAGGTTGTAGAACTCACGAACCTCCGGCCGAAAGAGATGGACAATGACCTCGCCCGCGTCGATCAGCACCCAGTCCCCCTGGGGCAACCCTTCGACGCGCGCACGGCCATAGCCAGCATCTTTAAGCGCTTTGATGAGATGGTCGGCTAAGGCGCCGACATGCCGCTGCGAACGACCCGAGGCGACAACCATGTAATCGCCAATCGAAGTCTTTCCTTCCAAATCGATGACCGAGACGTCTTCGGCTTTGGCGCCATCGAGCGTGTCGGTCACGATCTTGAGCAGTCTCCCCGGCTCGGCGCTGAATGACGCGAGTCCGGATGGAGGCGTACTGTTCACAGTACCCTCGCTAGGTGAGCGCATGTTTGCGTGGGTTTCCTTCTGCCATTGCTACCGGAAGTGGCCTCAAGACTATGTCCCTTGCACGACGCTTCGGGTTTCTTCAACGACGCGCCACTTCACTCCCTCACATTAAACTGCCGGCTGGCCAAGTTTCAATAGATAGTAGGGGCCGGTTCTTCTTGCTCTTGATCTAGTAAGCTAGTCCGATTCCAAGACATTTTCGCGAAGGGCCGTCGACGACAGCCTCGATAGGCGATGGGTGAGGATCGTCCACGCCGGGGGCCGCAAGCTTGCAAGCCCCGATGAGTCGGTCTCATCGATGTAGGCGCGGGAAAAGCGGTGCGCCGCCTTGCCTGCGCGCGCCTTGAGGCGGTAGCCCGGCCGGTCCAGAACAGCGATCGGGACGAGCTGGAAGATCTCGGGCCAGTCCTTCCAGCGGTGGACCGTGGCGAGATTGTCCGCGCCCATCAGCCAGACGAAATCGACGCCCGGATAGCGCTGCAAGAGCGCCGCGAGCAGATCGGCGGTGTAGGGCGAGCCCGTGCCGCCGTCGAAACCTGTTACCGTTATTCGGGGGTGATCCGCGACACGCCGCGCATCGGCCACCCGTTCGGCCACCGGCGGCAGGTTGGCGACGTCCTTGAGCGGATTGCCCGCCGTGACCAGCCACCAGACTTGATCGAGCCCCAGTCGTTTCAGCGCCGCAAGGCTGATCTCGCGATGAGCCGCGTGCGCAGGATTGAACGATCCGCCAAGAAGACCGATCCGCATGCCCGGCGCCGCCAAGGGCGCCCGCATCTCGTTTTCGGTGTGTGTCCCGCTCAAGGCCGCGTCTGGCCCTGCCCGCGCACCACGTATTTGAACGTGGTGAGTTGCTCGACGCCTACCGGCCCGCGCGCATGGAAACGGCCCGTCGCGATGCCGATCTCCGCGCCCATGCCGAACTCGCCGCCATCGGCGAATTGGGTCGAGGCATTGTGCAGGACAATGGCGCTATCGACGCGCGACAGGAACGCCGTCGCGGCCGCGTCGTCGTCCGTGACGATCGCGTCGGTATGGTGCGAGCTATGCTCGGCGATGTGCGCGATGGCGTCATCAAGGCCGTCCACGACTTTGACGGCGATGATGGGCGCGAGATACTCCGTATCCCAATCCTCGTCCGTCGCGGTCTTGACGCGACTGTCCGTATGCTGCGTATCCGGATCGCCGCGCACTTCGCAGCCGGCCTCGATGAGCGCGTCGATGATCGGCGTCAGATGGGTATCGACCGCGGCGCGCGAAACAAGCAGCGTCTCCGCCGCGCCGCAAATCCCCGTGCGCCGCATCTTGGCGTTGACGACCACGTCGCGCGCCATGTCGAGCGGCGCGGTCTCGTCCACGTAGACGTGGCAGTTGCCTTCGAGATGCGCGAACACGGGCACGCGCGCTTCCGTCTGGACGCGCTCCACGAGGCTCTTGCCGCCACGGGGCACGATCACGTCGATCGCGCCGCCGAGGCCGCCGAGCATGAAACCGACCGCCTGCCTGTCAACCGACGGCACAAGCTGAATGGTTTCGCCCGGGAGACCTGCGGACTTGATCGCCTCCGTGAGAATGTTTGCGATCACGAGCGACGTCAGAAAGCTGTCGGAGCCGGACCGCAGGATCACGGCATTGCCCGACTTGAGACACAGCCCCGATGCATCCGCCGTCACATTCGGACGGCTCTCGTAAATCATGCCGATCACGCCGAGCGGCACCCGAACCCGGGCGATCTCGAGTCCGTTGGGCCGCGTCCAGGACGCGATCGTCTGACCGACCGGATCGGGCAACGCCGCGATTTCGTGCAAGCCTTTCGCCATGGCCGCGACGCGGCCCTCGTCGAGCCGCAGACGGTCGAGAAACGCGGCATCGCGCCGGGCCTTTTCCGCCGCTTCCAGATCCTTGGCATTCGCGCCGAGAATCTTTTCGGTGCCCGCTTCGAGCGCGGCGGCCATCGCTTCGAGCGCCGCATTCTTCTGCTCCGTTGGCGCCACGGCGAGCTCAGCCGCGGCAGCGCGGGCAAGACGGCCCATATAGAGCATCATCGGCTCCAGACTGACGGCGGGGTCCTGGGCGGGGAGAGGCACGTGGGGTCCTTTCGTTTCCTTGGACGGGCTGGTCTTACGAGCCCTTCTTTCTGAGGCTCATGTCGTCGCGATGGATCAACTCCGGACGGCCAAGATAGCCGAGTATATCGGCGATTTCACTGCTCTTGCGGCCGATGATCGCCATGGCGTCCGCATGGCCGTAGGCGATCAGCCCACGGCCGATTTCGGCGCCTTCGGGGCCGCGAATGGCTACCGCGTCGCCGCGTTCGAACTGGCCGACCACTTCTGTGACGCCGGCCGGGAGCAGGCTCTTGCCGGACCCGAGCGCCTTTACCGCCCCGGTATCGACGATCACCGCGCCGCGGGGCTCCAACGTGCCGCCGATCCAGCGTTTCCGCGCGGTCACGGGGTCCGAGTGGGCCAGGAACCAGGTGCAGACCCCCGTCGAGGCCAGCGCCGACAGCGGGTTCAGCACCTTGCCGCTAGCGATCACCATGTTCGTGCCCGCACCCACCGCGATCTTGGCCGCTTCGACCTTCGTGACCATGCCCCCACGCGACAGTTCGGATCCCACATCGCCCGCCATCGCCTCGATCTCGGCCGTAATCTCCGGGATCTCGTCCAGCCGTCTGGCATCCGGTGCCGATCCCGGCGGCGCCGTGTAGAAGCCGTCGACATCCGACAGCAGCACGAGGCAATCGGCACTCATCATCGAGGCGACGCGCGCGGCCAGCCGGTCGTTGTCCCCATAGCGGATCTCGTTTGTGGCGACCGTGTCGTTCTCATTCACCACCGGCACCGCGCCCAGCTTCAAGAGCGTCGAGATCGTGCTGCGCGCGTTGAGATAACGCCGCCGCTCCTCCGTGTCGCCGAGCGTCACAAGAACCTGTGCGGCCGCAAGGCCCCGCGCCCGGAACGCGCTCTCATAGGCGTGGGCCAGATGGATCTGCCCGACCGCCGCCGAAGCCTGGCTGTCCTCGAGCTTGAGCGGACCTTTGGGAAGCTTGAGCACGTTTCGGCCGAGCGCGATCGCGCCCGACGACACGAGGATCACTTCCTTGCCTTGGTTCCGAAGGTCGGCGATATCGTCGCACAGCGCATCCAGCCACGCTGCCCGCAAGACGCCGGCCGCGTTGTCGACCAGCAGCGCCGAGCCGATCTTCACGACGATCCGGCGCGCATCCGCCCATTCGGATCTCATGGCCGCCATCGATCTTCGGTGCGCGGCAGTGAGTCTTGAAGCTCCGCCTCCCGCATGGCCTCGACCTCGCCGGCGAGCGCAGCCAGCACTTCGGGCAGGCCCTTGCCGGTCGCGGCAGATACGGGCAATGGCTTGGAGCCGGCTACGGCCTCCAGGGCGCGCGACTTCTCCTCGAGGTCCTCAGGCTCCACTGAATCGATTTTGGACAAAGCCAGCACTTCCGGTTTATCGGCAAGCCCCGCGCCGTAGGATTCAAGCTCGGAGCGGACAATCCGATAGGCCTCGACGGGATCGTCGGCCGTCGCATCGACGAGATGTAAAAGCACCGCCGTGCGTTCGATGTGACCGAGGAACCGATCGCCGATGCCTGCGCCTTCATGCGCGCCTTCGATCAGGCCGGGGATGTCGGCCAGCACGAAGTCAAGGCCGCCGAACCGCACGACGCCGAGATTGGGATGAAGCGTCGTGAACGGATAGTCCGCAACCTTGGGCTTGGCCTTGCTCACCGTCGCCAGAAATGTGGATTTGCCGGCGTTGGGCAGCCCGACAATGCCCGCATCGCCGATCAGCTTGAGCTGCAGCCAGATATACATCTCCTCGCCGGGCTGGCCGGGATTGGCCCGCCGGGGCGCCTGGTTCCTCGAGGTCTTGAAATGCGCGTTACCGAAACCGCCATTGCCGCCATGGAGCAGGACGATGCGCGTTCCCGGTTCGGTCAGGTCGGCGATCAGCGTGTCCCCGTCTTCGTCGAGGATCTGCGTGCCCGGCGGCACTTTGAGAACAACATCGGCACCCTTGGCGCCGGTCCGGTTGGACCCCATGCCGTTGCCGCCCTTCTTGGCCTTGAAATGCTGCTGGTAGCGAAAGTCCAGAAGCGTATTCAGATTGGCCACGCACTCGATGACGACGTCGCCGCCGCGGCCCCCGTCACCGCCATTCGGGCCGCCGAACTCGACGTACTTTTCCCGCCGGAAGCTGACGCACCCGTTGCCGCCGTCACCGGAGCGAACAAAGACCTTTGCTGAATCGAGAAATTGCATGGTGAGGGATTAGCACCAGGGCCGTCATCTTGCACGCATCGGCGCAAGAAATGGTTTGGGATCTACGGGTGCTGGAGCGCGGCCGCGGCCCTGTCTCGCTCAAGACGGCAGGTGAGACACGAAACCGCCTCGCCGCGCGCAACGCAATCGCGGGTCTCCTCGCCCTCGGGCGTGAAGCCGAGCTTGCCGAGCACGCGCCGAGAGCCGGAATTGTCGACGAAATGGCCGGCCCGGATATAGGTGAAGCCATGGGTGTCGAAGGCATGAGCAATCACAGCGCGCACGGCCTCAGTCGCATAGCCGGCGCCCCAATAGGGCTTCCCGATCCAGTAGCCGAGCTCCGCATGATCGGCGTCCATGGGCATGTAGCCCGAGCAGCCGATGAGCTTGCCATCCCGCGTCACGGCGAACACGACACCCTCCTCGCCCTGACCGACCCGGTCGACCCAGGCACGGGCGGCCGACTCGCTATAAGGATGCGGAATCGTGCCGGTCATCGAGGCCACGTCGAAGTCGCCCGCGAGCCGGCTCATGGCGAGGGCATCGGCATGGTCCAACGGCCGCAAACTCAGCCTTTGCGTTCTGATCTGCATGGCAAGCCAACATACATATGCAAACGCGCCCGCTAATCAGACGGGCGCGCGCAAATCTCAAGAATGATTGTCTGGAAGGGGTCGCGCGCCTTACGAGGCGTCCGGCTTCACCGATACGTAGGTGCGGCCCTTGGCCTTCGTCGCGAACTCGACCTCGCCATCGACCAGCGCGAACAGCGTGTGGTCCTTGCCGATCCCCACACCGTCGCCATTGTGCCACTTGGTGCCGCGCTGACGAATGATGATGTTGCCGGCGATGACCTTCTGACCACCCGACTTCTTGACGCCGAGGCGCCGTCCCGCTGAATCGCGGCCGTTGCGTGATGAGCCGCCTGCCTTCTTATGCGCCATAGTGGTGTTCCTTTAGCTCTTCTTCGCCGGGGCCTTTTTGGCCGGGGCCTTCTTGGCTGCGGTTTTCTTCGCGGGCGCCTTCTTGGCCGGAGCCTTTTTCGCTGCGGCCTTCTTGGCTGGCGCCTTGTCGTCGCCCGACTTGTCCTCGGCCGCCTTCTTCGCAGGGGCCTTCTTCGCCGGCGCTGCCTTCTTGGCGGGAGCGGCCTCGGCCTTGGCTTCCGGCTTGTCCGCGTTCTCGGTCTTCGCCGGGGCCGGTTTGGCGGCGGCTTTCGAAGGCTTTTTGCCGTCCGTCAGGATCTCGGTGATGCGCAGGGCCGTGAGTTCCTGACGATGTCCCTGGGTACGGCGGTAGCCTTGGCGGCGCTTCTTCTTGAAGACGATGATTTTCTCGCCGCGCTTCTGCTCGACGACCTCTGCCGACACTATGGCGCCGGAGACCGTGGGGCTGCCCGTGGTCGCGGCACCCTCGCCGCCCAGCAGCAAAACTTCGGCGAGCTCGACGATGTCGCCCGGATTTCCGGCGACCTTCTCAATCTCGATAATGTCG
>Ga0316578_10001000_pt1 | contig 10802 bp, 11 predicted proteins | sample J0NA_2_FD_203076 | JGI IMG/M metagenome (GOLD analysis project Ga0316578, IMG submission 203076) | Rhizosphere microbial communities from salt marsh grasses in Alabama, United States - J0-2_160517rDrC | ecosystem: Host-associated > Plants > Roots > Rhizosphere | place: USA: Alabama | collected...
AGGCCGATTCCTCACCGCCGTCTCACGTGACCTCGGCGAGCATGTCCGCGAGCGCCGCGCGGTGGCGCTGCCGCTGGCGGCCCAGCCGCAGACGCTCGCCGGCGACCAGGCAGTGCAGCTCGGCCAGGGCCTGCTCGAAGTCGTCGTTGACGACCAGGTAGTCGTATTCCGCGTAGTGGGACAGCTCGTCGCGTGCCTGCGCCATGCGTCGGGCGATGGTCTCGTCGCTGTCCTGGCCGCGCCCCCGCAGCCGTTCTTCCAGCGCCTGGACCGACGGCGGCACGATGAACACGGTCACCGCCTCCGGGAAGCGTGCACGCACCTGGCGGGCACCCTGCCAATCGATCTCCAGGATCAAGTCGTCCCCGGCGGCCAGGGCCTCGCGCAGCGTGGCCTCGGCGGTGCCGTAGGCATTGTCGAAGACACGCGCATACTCGACGAAGGCGTCCTCGGCCACCATGGCTTCGAAGGTGGCATGATCGACGAAATGGTAGTGCTGACCGTCCACCTCGCCCTCCCGCGGCGCCCGCGTGGTATAGGACACCGACAGCCAAAGCCCCTCCTCGCGCTCCAGCAGCGCCCGCACCAGGCTGGTCTTGCCGGCACCGGACGGGGCGGAGACGACGAACAGCGTGCCCCGCGCCCGGGGCTCCTCATCGCGCGGCAGCAGGTCGTCGGCGGGGATCGGATCGGTCTCGGACATGCCTCTCACTCCAGGTTCTGGACCTGCTCGCGCATCTGTTCGATGAGCACCTTCATCTCCACCGCGGCGCGGGTCACGGCGGCGTCGGCGGACTTGGAGCTCAAGGTGTTGGCCTCGCGGTTGAGCTCCTGCATCAGAAAGTCGAGGCGCCGGCCCACGGGCTCGTCGGCGTCCAGGGCCTTACGCACCTCGGTGACATGGCTGTCGAGGCGGTCCATCTCCTCGTCCACGTCCAGGCGCTGGGCCAGCAGCGCCATCTCCTGCTCCAGGCGCGACTCGTCGAGCTCGGCGCGCACCTCCGCGAGGCGGTCGGCGATGCGGTCGCGGATGCCGGACAGGACCTCGGGCATCCGCTGACGCACGTCGACGACCAGCGCGACGAGCTTGTCGCAGCGTTCCAGCAGCAGCGCGCGCAAGCGGCCGCCCTCGCGCTCGCGGGCCTCGATCAGACCGGTCAGCGTCTCGTCCAGCAGGTCGAGGGCGGCGGCGCCGGTGGCGTCGAGGTCCGGCTCCGGCTCCAGCAACACGCCGGGCCAGCGCAGCAGGTCCACGACGTGGGGCGTGGACGGCTCGCCGATACGGGTGGCGATCTGATCGGCAGCCTTGAGCACCTGCTCCAGCAGCCGCGTGTTGACAGTCAGCTCGCCGGCCTGGCCCGGGGCTGCGGCCAGGCGCAGCGTGCAGTCCACCTTGCCGCGGCTGAGACGGCGGGACAGGCGCTCGCGCACAGCCGGTTCCAGCACGCGCAGTTCTTCCGGCAGCCGCAGGTGCGGCTCCAGGAAGCGGTGGTTGACCGAGCGCAGTTCCCAGGTCAGCTCCCCGGCGTCGATGCTGCGGGTCTCTCGCGCAAATGCGGTCATGCTTCTGGCCATCGGCGGCTCCTCGACGAATGGGCGTGCCCAGCGATCGGGCACGAATGGGGCTATGATAGCCCAGCCACGCCCCCACGCCCGTGCCACCCGATCCGATGCAACACGAGCGCGCACCGCTTGCGCCGGGCACCTTCATCGACGGCTACCGTATCGCCGAGACCATCGGCCGGGGCGGCTTCAGCCTGATCTATCTGGCCGAGGACGAGGAGACCGGCGACGAGGTGGTGATCAAGGAGTTCATGCCCAAGCGCCTCGGGCGGCGCAGCGCCAGTGCCAAGCTGGTGCCCGCCGACGAATGCCGCCGCGAGTCGCTGCTGCGCAGCAAACGGCTGTTCTTCCAGGAGGCCAAGGCCATGGCCGCGCTGCGCCATCCAAACATCGTCGCCGTGCGCGGCCTGTTCCTCGCCAACGATACCGGTTATCTGGTCATGCAGTACGAGCGCGGGCGCAACCTGGGCCAGTTCGTGCACAGCCGCGGCGGCGGGCTCAGCACGACACTGATCCTGCGCATTTTCCTACCGCTGCTCGATGCCCTGGCGCTGATCCACAGCCGCTCGATGCTGCACCTGGACGTGAAGCCCGGCAACGTTCATCTGCGCAACGGCCATGATCCGTTGCTGCTCGACCTCGGCGCCGTTCACCTGATGTCGGCCGGCGCGGCCGGCGGCAGCCAGATCGTTACCGCCGGCTATGCGCCCCCCGAGCAATACCATCCGACCGGCAAGGTCGGGCCCTGGAGTGATGTCTACGCGGTCGGCGCATCGCTGCGCTGCTGCATGGACGGCAAGACGCCCCAGCCGTCACCGGAGCGGCTGGTCAGGGACGAGGTCGTGCCGGCCGTGGCCGTGGCGGCGCTGCACGAGCGCTATCCCGCCTTCCTGCTGGAGGCAAGCGACTGGGCCATGCGGCTGAAGCCCGAGGAGCGCCCGCGGGACGCGGGCGCCTTGCTGGCACGGCTGCGCCATGACCAGGACGTGCTGCCGCTGTCGGCGCTCAGGGACATCATGCCGGATCGGACCGCACCCGCTGCCCGGCGGTTGACCTGAGCCCGCGGTCGGCGTCAGTATCGCGAGTTTTGCGCGGGTCCCCGGCAGTCCGACCGGCCCCGCTACCGTCACCGCGGGAGACCCCCATGCGCCCCTCCAAGCGACGCCCCGACGAGCTCCGTCCACTGCGCTTCACGCGCGGCTTCACCCGTCATGCCGAGGGCTCTGTACTCGTCGAATTCGGCGACACGCGCGTGCTGTGCACGGCCAGCGTCGAGGAGCGCGTGCCGCCCTTCCTGCGCGGAGCGGGCCGCGGCTGGATCACCGCCGAATACGGAATGCTGCCCCGCGCCACGTCCGAACGGACGCCGCGGGAGGCGGCCCGCGGCCGCCAGGGCGGACGCACGCTGGAGATCCAGCGCCTGATCGGCCGCTCGCTACGCGCCGCCGCCGACCTGAGCGCGCTCGGCGAGCGCACCATCACGCTGGACTGCGACGTGCTCCAGGCCGACGGCGGCACACGCACCGCCGCCATCAGCGGCGCCTGGGTGGCATTGAGCGACGCCGTGGCCGTGCTGCGCGGGCAGGGCCTGCTGGCCACGTCTCCGCTGATCCGGCAGGTCGCCGCCGTCTCCGTCGGTATCTTCCAGGGCGCGCCGGTGCTGGACCTGGACTATGCAGAGGACAGCAGCGCCGAGACCGACATGAATCTGGTCATGGACGACGCCGGCGGTATCATCGAGATCCAGGGCACGGCCGAGGGCCAGGCCTTCAGCCGCGCCGAGCTCGACATGCTGCTGGACCTGGGCAGCGCCGGCATCGAGCGGATCATGGCCGCCCAGCGCGCGGCCCTCGACGCCTGAGCGGCCGTGATGGGCCCTCCCACCGACACCACCATCGTGCTGGCCAGCAACAACGCCGGCAAGGTGCGCGAGATCGACGCCCTGCTCGCGCCATCGGGCCTGCACGTGGTCCCACAGGGCTCCCTCGGCATCGGCGAGGCAGAGGAGACCGGCCTCACCTTCGTCGAAAACGCCATCCTGAAGGCTCGTTATGCCGCCCGTGCCAGCGGCCATCCGGCCATCGCCGACGACTCGGGCCTGGAGGTGGACGCGCTCGACGGCGCCCCCGGCATCTACTCGGCCCGTTACGCCGGGCCCGGTGCCGGCGATCGAGCCAACTGCGACAAACTGCTTGCGGCACTGTCGGGTGTGCCGGACGAGCAGCGCACGGCGCGCTTCCAGTGCCTGATGGTCTATCTGCGCCATGCCGGCGATCCGACGCCGCTGATCTGCCAGGGCACCTGGGAAGGCCGCATCCTGCACGCCCCGCGCGGCGACAACGGCTTCGGCTACGACCCGGTGTTCCTGGTGCCGGAGCACGGCGCCAGCGCCGCCGAGCTGGACCCCGCGTTCAAGAACGCGCTGAGCCACCGCGGCCAGGCCCTGCGGGCGCTGGTGGAAAGGCTCACCGGCACTGATCGGGCATGAGTACGAGCGACGGCACCGGCGTTGGCCCGGACGCGGTTCCTGCGCGGCTCGCGGCCGTCCTCGCAGCCATTCGCGAGGCCGAGCGGCGCTTCGGCCGGGAATCCGGCAGCGTGCGTCTGCTCGCCGTCAGCAAGGTGCAGCCGGCGGCCAAGATCATCGCCGCCCGCGGCGCCGGCCAGCGCGCCTTCGGCGAGAGCTATGTGCAGGAAGGCATCGACAAGATGGACGAGCTGGCCCGGCGCGATCCGGTCCTGGCCGCCGATCTCGAGTGGCACTTCGTCGGCCGCATCCAGAGCAACAAGACCCGCCTCATCGCGGCGCACTTCGACTGGGTGCACGGGCTCTGCGACCTGCGCCATGCCCGCCGCCTGGGCGAGCAGCGCCCCCCGGGGCGCGGCCCGCTGGCCTGCTGCGTGCAGGTCAACCTCAGCGGCGAGGCCAGCAAGGGCGGACTGGCGCCGGAGGCCGTGGCCGACTTCGTGGCCGCTTGCCGGGACATTGCCGGCATCGAGCTCCGCGGCCTGATGACGCTGCCGGCCCCGGCCGCGGACCTCGAGTCGCAGCGGCGCCCGTTCGCCGAGCTGCGCCGCCTGCGAGAGCGCATCACCGGCGCCGGCCACCCGCTGCCGGAGCTGTCCATGGGCATGTCGGACGACCTTGAAGCGGCCATTGCCGAGGGCGCTACAATAGTGCGGATCGGCACAGCCGTGTTCGGGCCGCGCCCGCCGCACTGACGGTGCCGCCTCCCGGCGCAACGCCCCCAGCATCCTGCCCACGAGTCCCAGCAGCGCACATGTCCATATCCCATACCCGCATCGCCTTCATCGGCGGCGGCAACATGGCCCGCAGCCTCATCGCCGGTCTCGTCGCCGACGATCACGACCCGGCCGCGCTCATCGTGCGCGAGCCCGATGCCGACAAGGCCAGCCGCCTCGCCGCAGCCTACGGCTGCCGCATTGCCGCGGACGATGCCGCCGCCCTCGCCGACGCCGAGGTCGTCGTACTGTGTGTCAAGCCGCAGGTGGCGCCGGACGTGTGCCGGGAGCTCGGTCTGGCCCTGCCCGAGCCGCCGCCGCTGGTGATCTCGGTCATGGCCGGGGTCACCGAGGCGGCCCTGCAGCGCTGGCTGGGCCAGCCCGTGCCGCTGGTTCGGACCATGCCGAACACGCCCGTCATGGTGCAATCCGGAGCCATCGGCCTGCACGCCGGCCCCGGCACGAGCGCCGCGCAGGCCAATCTGGCCGAAAAGGTCCTGCGCGCCGGCGGCCTCACCCGCTGGGTGGACGACGAGCGCCAGCTCGACGTCGTCACCGCCCTGTCGGGCAGCGGGCCGGCCTACTTCTTCCTGTTCATGGAGGCGCTCGAGCAGGCCGCCATCGATCAGGGCCTGGACGCCGACACGGCGCGGCTGTTCAGCATCCAAACCGCCCTCGGCGCCGCGCGCATGGCCATGGAGAGCGACGACTCGCCGGCCACGCTGCGCGAGCGGGTCACGTCCCCCGGAGGCACCACCGAACGTGCGCTCGCCGCCTTCGCCGACGGCGACCTGACCGGACTGGTGGCCCGCGCCGTGACCGCCGCGCGCCGCCGCGCCGAGGAATTGTCGCAGCTGCTCGCGGAGGAGCAATGACCGAGGCCTATTTCACCAACCCGCTGGTCTTTCTCGTCAAGACGCTGTTCGGGCTCTACATCACCATCGTCGTCATCCGGTTCCTGCTGCAATGGGCCGGCGCCGATTTCTACAACCCCCTGTCCCAGTTCGTCGTCAAGGTCACCTCCCCGGTGCTGCGGCCGCTGCGCCGGGTGCTCCCCGGCTACGGCGGCCTCGACGTCGCCTCGCTGGTGCTCGCCTGGCTGCTCAAGACCATCGAGCTGATGCTGCTGGGAGTGCTGCTCGGGCTCGGACTCAATCCCCTCGGCCCCTTCGCCTGGGCCATCCCGGCCCTGGTGAGCCTGTTCATCAGCATCTTCCTGTTCGCGGTCCTGATCCGCGTGATCCTGAGCTGGGTCAACCCCGACCCGTTCAACCCGGCCGTCAGCATCCTCACCCGCCTGACCGACCCCATCCTGATGCCGGCACAACGCATCCTGCCCCCCATCGGCGGCATCGACCTGTCGCCGATGCTGGTCATGATCGGCCTGGTGCTGCTCGACATGCTGCTGATCCCGCCGTTGCGCTGGCTCACCGGCAGTCCGTTCTGAGGCCGTGAGCTGGTATCGCTGGCACGGCGACGACCTGATCGTCGACCTGCGCGTCCAGCCCCGCGGCGGCCGTACCGCCTTCGGCGAGCCACACGGCGACGCGCTCAAGGTCAGGCTGCGTGCGGCCCCGGTGGACGGCCGCGCCAACGACGAGCTGGTGCGCTTCGTCGCCGACAGCTTCGGCGTGCGCCGTGACGCGGTGGAGCTGATGAGCGGCCGCCAGGGCCGCTCCAAACGGCTGCGCATCCGCTCACCCGGCCTGCTGCCGCTGGACATCGTGCGCGACTAGACCCCGCCGCGGCGCGACCGCACCGGGCCGGACCGGCCAATCACCTGCTGCCCAACGCGAGATCAGCACCCGATCCCGCAGCCCTGCCGCTATCCGCAGGCGGTCCGCGCCTTCAGGGGGCGAAGACCTGCCACAGGGCAAAGAGCCCGAAACCGATCACGAGGACACCCGCGCCGCGGCGCAGCCAGCGCTGCTCGCCCAGCCGCGCCGCGGCACCGGCAAGCAGCCCGATGCCGAGCAGGTTCGGCAGGGTTCCCAGCCCGAAGGCGAGCATCAGCGCCGCGCCGGGCAAGGGTCCGCCGCTGCCCACCGACCACACCAGCACGCTATAGACCAGTCCGCAGGGCAGGAAGGCCCAGACCAGGCCGACGGCCGCCGCCTGCCAAGGGCGGCGCACCGGCAGGAACCGCCGGCCGAGCGGCTCCAGCCGCCGCCACAGCAAGGCCCCGAGGCGCTCGATCCGTTCCAGGCCCTGCCACCAGCCGCCCAGGTAGAGGCCCAGCGCAACCATCACCAGCGCGGCGAAGCTGTAGAGAACCCGTTGTGCGACGTGCAAGGGCACGAACTGCAGCGCCACCAGGCCGAGCGCGCCCATCGCAGCCCCCGCCAGCGTATAGCCAGCGATGCGCCCGAGGTTGTAGCCGAGCAGGAAAGGCAACTGCGCGAGCACGCGGCCGCGGCGCTCACGCGGCAGGCCCGCCGTGAGCACAGCGACGATGCCGCCGCACATGCCCACGCAGTGGACGCCGCCGAGCAGCCCCACTAGGAACGCCGTCACCAACGAAGTCGCCGCCATACCTCTACCCCAGTCCGGCGGCCCGGCGGGCGGCGGGGAAAAATCCCGTCAACCGTCGGCGCGCCAGTGACAACGCAGGCTCAGATGTGTGACACTCGACACCGACCCCAGAGAATCCCGAGAGACCGAGCATCCGATGGAGTCCGCATCATCCGGAGCCTAGGGAATGTTGTTCAACGAAGCCAACGCTATCGCCGAGACCAAGCATCTGGCATCGGCGCAGAGTGATCGCCTGCTGACCGGCCTCGCCAAGGTCATCGACACGGCCATCATCGTATCGCTGCTGATGGTGTTCACGCACCTGCGGATGCAGGAATGGCCGCCGCAGTACATGATCGCCGCCCTGCTCGCGACACTGGCCTTCCAGGCCGCCGCCGGTCTGCTGGCCCTCTACCGCCCCTGGCGCGGCGAATCGATCACGCGGCAGTTCTTCCGCATCCTCCTGGTCTGGGGAACGACAGGGTTCATGCTGCTGACCGGCGCCTACCTGTTCAAGGAGACCTCGACCTTCTCGCGCCTGGCCCTGAGCGCCTGGTTCGTCACCACCCCATTTGCGCTGAGCGGCTGGCGCATCGCCGCCCGCTACCTGCTGGCATACAAGCTCAGGCGCGACGCGCTGCGGCGTCACGCCCTGGTCGTGGGCTCCGGCGAGGTCGCCGCCCAGCTGGCGGACAAGATTCGCCGCTCGCCGCAGCTCGGCCTGCACCTTGCCGGGCACATCGAACCCGATCCGACACCAGCGCATCGGAACGCCGATCACGAGCCCGCCATCGACGCGCGGCGGCTCGGACTGGTGGAGACCCTGGAGCTGCGCGCCCGCCGCGGCGATTTCAGCATCCTCTACATCGTCCTCGGGAGCACACCGAAGGGGCTGGCGTCGGAACTGGTGGAGCGCCTCTCCGACACCACGGTCTCGGTCTACCTGGTACCCGACTACTTCACGACCCACCTGTCCCACGGACGCTGGTCGAGCCTCGACGGCATCCCGCTGATCAGCCTCTTCGACACGCCGTTCTGGGGCGCCGACGGCTGGCTCAAGAAGGCGCAGGATATCGGCCTCAGCGCACTGATCCTGCTCGGCGTCAGCGTGCCGATGCTGCTGATCGCCGTCGCGGTCAGGCTCACATCGCGCGGACCGGTGTTCTTCCGGCAGCGCCGCTACGGCATCGACGGCAAGCCGATCACGGTTCTGAAATTCCGCACGATGACCGTCACCGAGGACGGGGATCGCGTGCCGCAGGCAAGCCGAAACGACCCGCGCGTCACCCCGCTCGGCCGCGTCCTGCGCAAATACTCGCTGGACGAGCTGCCGCAGTTCATCAACGTGCTGACCGGCGAGATGTCCATCGTCGGCCCACGCCCCCACGCGATCGCCCACAACGAGTTCTACCGCAGCAAGGTCAAAGGCTACATGCTGCGGCACAAGGTCAAGCCCGGCATCACCGGCTGGGCACAGATCAACGGCTGGCGCGGCGAGACCGACGACCTGGTCAAGATGGAGAAGCGTGTCGAGCACGACCTCTGGTACATCCGCAACTGGTCCCTGTGGCTGGACCTGAAGATCATCCTGCTGACACTGGTACGGGGTTTCGCCAGTCCGAATGCATACTGAGCGCCAACCGAGCCCTACCGACCCACCAATCCGAAACGCCGGAACGGCGGTCTGATGGGCAGCCTCCTCGCCATCGTCGGCCCGGAGCCGGCCGAGCGCCGCCAGGCACGGCTCGAGGCCATGGCCGCCCGCTCCCCCTATCGCGGAGCGCTGCGCACCCTGCACCTGCCGCGGCTCTCCATCGGCATCCAGGCGCGCGGCGACGAGTGCACGCTGCACCAGGAGCAGCATCTCACCGTCGCCTGCCATGGGCGGGTGTACGACCCCTCCGAGCCAGCGACGCCCGCCGCCATGGCAGCGTCGGCCGAGCGCGTGGCGCGGGCCTGGATCGACGAGGACACACGATGCCTGACCAGACTGGACGGCGAGTTCAGCCTGCTGATCCACGATCGCCGCAACGGCACCATCCGGGCCTGCGTCAGCCTCTCCATGACCCGGTTTCTGTACTGGACGCGACAGCGGGACCTGCTCGTGCTCGCAAGCGAGGTGCGGCAGGTGGCGGTGGGTGCAGGCATCCCGCAGCGCCTCGACCTGGAGCAGGTCGCTCAGTCCATTTGCGTCTTCGGCCCCGCCTTCGATCTCGAGCGGACCGAGTACGTTGGCATCAATCGCCTCACCGCGCCGACGCTATATGAGTGCCGCGTTCACCAGGGCCTCCACCGCGGAGATGTGTACTGGACTCCGCCGGCCACCGAGAGGCTCATCGACGGGCAAGCCGCAGAACTGCCGGCTGAATTGTTGGGCGTCCTTGCTGCGGGCATCGACCGGCTGCCGCCATACACGGGCTTCTCCCTGAGTGGCGGCTATGACTCCGGCACATTGTGGATCACCGCTAACCGGCCCGAGGCCGCACGGCGGAATGACATCCGCGCGCATTCCCTCATTACACCCGACTCGGCAGCCGACGAAACCACCGTCATCAAGAAGCTGCTCGATCAGACCGGCACGACGGCAACGCTCATCGATATGCGCGGCGTGAAGGCGTCAGACGTTGCGGACGCGCACGCACGATTCGTCGACAGGCTTCCCGCCGTCCCCACTCTCCATGCGCTGGACATCGCCGGCGAGCATTTGCAGAGCGACGGCGTTACGCAGGCCGTCACCGGAGTCGGCGCGGAGGCGTCCGCCAGCGCCGGACCTCACTATGCCATCGACCTCTTCCGTAGCGGTCACTGGGTGACCCTGATCAAGGATGCGCTCCGGTTTCGCAGCTATACGAATCCTCCACCTACGCGATACGGCCGCGCGCTAAACTTTCTGAAGCTGACGGCGTTCCCGCCCGGCTCGCCTCTTCAGCGTGTCCGCCGAACTATGACATCAGCTCCCGATTGGCTGGCCCCACGCTGGCACGACCTTTGGCGGAGCGCAGTATCGGCGCGCGAAGCTCTGGACGTAAGGCAGGGATTCGCACGCAGCAGGGTGATGCAGTTCCTGAGACTGACGTCCATCGTGGGTGGCTGGGAACGGGTGGAACAACTTAACGAGCGATACGGGATCGAATCGTTTGCCCCCTTCCTGCACCGCGCGGTGGTGGACTTCGCGCTGCGAACCCCGGCTCGGGCGATCAACGGCGGCCAACATCCCAAACACCTTCTCCGATGCGCGGCCCGCCAAGCCCTCGGGACCGATCCGCCCTGGCCGTACCAAAAGGTTCTGCCTACGGCGGTTTTCGAGCACGACGTCGATCTCGTGCTAGCACTCGGACCAACCGACACATGGTCCCTCGTCCAGCATGAACTTGTCACCCGCACCTATGCCGGAAAGATGCTGCGGGAAGCCCGGCAGGACGGGCTGGTAACCCTTCAGGCGGCGGTCTGCGCGGCAGCGGAGCGGCACCTTCGATGTGCAGGTC
>Ga0316578_10001002_pt1 | contig 10799 bp, 4 predicted proteins | sample J0NA_2_FD_203076 | JGI IMG/M metagenome (GOLD analysis project Ga0316578, IMG submission 203076) | Rhizosphere microbial communities from salt marsh grasses in Alabama, United States - J0-2_160517rDrC | ecosystem: Host-associated > Plants > Roots > Rhizosphere | place: USA: Alabama | collected...
AGGTGATTGGCGGCACCAACATCCAGTTCGCACACGACCCCAAGACGGGCCGGGTGGTGGTGATCGAGATCAATCCTCGCACGTCACGCTCCTCGGCCCTCGCCTCGAAGGCAACGGGCTTCCCCATCGCATTCGTTTCGTCCCTGCTCGCCGGAGGGCTCAGCATGGACGAGATCCCGTACTGGCGTGATGGGACACTGGAGAAGTACACGCCCTCGGGCGACTACGTCGTGGTCAAGTTCACCCGGTGGGATTTCGAGAAATTCCGCGGCGCGGAGGACAAGCTCGGCACCCAGATGCGAGGTGTCGGTGAGGTGATGAGCATCGGCAAGACCTACAAGGAGGCGTTTCAGAAGGCGATTCGGTCGCTCGAGAAAGGTCGCTATGGCCTCGGGTTCGCGAAGAAGTTCAACGAGCTGCCTCTGGAGGAGCTCTACGCACTGCTGTCCAAGCCGACCAGTGAGCGGCAGTTCATGATGTACGAAGCGCTGCGCAAGGGCGCGGATACGCAGAAGCTGCACGAGCTGACCCACATCAAGGCCTGGTTCATCGAGCAGATGCGCGAGCTGGTGGCCCTCGAAGAGCAGGTTCTGAAGCACAGGGGGGGGCTGCCCCCCGACGAGCTGTTGACGCAGGCCAAGCGGGACGGCTTCGCCGATCGCTACCTGGCCAAGCTGCTGGGCGTGCCCGAACGACGCATCCGTGAGCGGCGCACCGAGCTGGGGGTGACCGAAGCCTACGATGCGGTGCCAGTGAGCGGTGTCGAGAATGCGGCCTACTACTACTCCACCTACAACGCCCCCGACCGCGTCGCCGTGGCGGAGGGGCGGAAGGTCATGATTCTCGGTGGCGGACCCAACCGCATCGGGCAGGGGATCGAATTCGACTACTGCTGCGTGCATGCCGCCTTCGCGCTGCGCGATGCCGGCATTGGCACGATCATGGTCAACTGCAATCCGGAGACCGTGTCCACGGACTACGACACCTCCGACAAGCTGTACTTCGAGCCGCTGACGGTGGAGGACGTTCTGAGCATCTATGAGAAGGAGAGTCCCGAAGGCGCCATCGTTCAGTTTGGCGGACAGACGCCTCTGAACATCGCTGCCGAGCTCCAGGCTGCCGGAGTCAAGGTGTTGGGGACGTCACCCGAAGTCATCGACCTGGCCGAAGACCGGGAGCAGTTCCGGGAGATGATGCGCAAGCTCGGGATCCCCCAGCCCGAGTCGGGCATGGCCAAGAATCTCGACGAGGCACTGCGCATCGCCGAGAGCATCGGCTACCCGTTGATGGTGCGGCCGTCGTACGTGCTGGGCGGACGGGCCATGGAGGTGGTGCATGACGAGCAGGAGCTCAGGGAGTACGTGGCGGCGGCCGTGGACGTATCCCCGGAGCGACCCATTCTGATTGACAAGTTCTTGGAGAACGCCATCGAGGCAGAGGCCGACGCGATTTCCGATGGTACCGACGCGTTCGTGCCCGCCGTGATGGAGCACATCGAGCTGGCGGGCGTGCATTCCGGCGACTCGGCGTGCGTCATTCCTCCCGTCAGCATACCCGTCAAGCATTTGGACACGATTCGGGACTACACGAGCAGGATTGCGGTCGAGCTCGGGGTCGTGGGCTTGATGAACATTCAGTACGCCATTGCTCAGGACGTGGTCTACGTGCTCGAAGCCAATCCCCGGGCATCGCGCACGGTCCCGCTGGTCTCGAAGGTTTGCGCCATTCCCATGGCACGACTCGCGACCGAGGTGATGCTGGGCAAGAAGCTCGAGGAGCTGGGTTTGGTGCGCAGGCCCGTGCCCCACTTTGGCGTGAAGGAGGCGGTTTTTCCGTTCAACATGTTCCAGGAGGTCGATCCCGTCCTGGGACCCGAGATGCGTTCCACCGGAGAAGTGCTGGGCATGGCCGACAGCTTTGGTCTCGCCTACTACAAGGCTCAGGAGGCCACTCAGCTCCCGCTTCCGACCGAGGGGACCGTGCTGCTGTCCGTTACCGACGACGACAAGCCTGCAGCCGCGGAAGTCGCTCGTCGGTTTCGCGAGCTCGGGTTCGAGATCCTGACTACTGCGGGAACTCACAAGTTCTTGGCCAGTCGCGAGATCCGGAGCGAAGTGATCCGCAAGGTTCACGAGGGGCGTCCCAACATTGCCGACGCGATCACCAACGGCGAAATTCAACTGGTCATCAACACGCCCATCGGCAAGCTGAGCAAGCACGATGATTCCTACATTCGCAAGACCGCCATCCGGCAGAAGATCCCCTACATCACCACCATGGCCGCGGCGCTGATCGCGGCCAAGGGCATCGCGGCGTACCGCGAGATGCCGGGTCAGGTCCGGTCGCTCCAGACCTACCACCGGAACCTCGGCTGAAGGCCTGCTCTACACGTCCTTCAGGAACAGCCGCGCTTCCTGCTTCATGTGGTCGGCGAAGAAGACCATTTCACGTCCCGAAGGGGCGTCGATCACCCGGACCACGCGAGCCCACTGGGATGCGTCGGGCAGGAGCTCTGCCAGCAGGTTGGGCAGTTCGTCGAGCAACTTCTGATTGAGCACGTTGCCCTCGCGCGCCTTGAAGAAGCCGAGGTAGAGCATGTTCATCTCCACCATCTCGTGGAAGAAGTGCGTGCCCAGGGAGAGATCGGGGACCAGCCCCTCGTGCATCGCATCGATCTCACAGAGCACCGACACGGTGTTGATCTCGCTGAACGCCACGGGGACCCCCAACTCCGGCATCTTGGTGCCCCAGCGGCCCGGCCCCAGTAGCATGAAGCTCTTGGTCTCGACCGGCTCGTGCAGGTGGACGAGCTTGCCGATGAGCCGAGCCACCGCGTAGCGCTCTTGCGTGGGTAGGCGACCGTAAGCCTCGGGGACCACGCAGATCAGGCGGTCGATGTTGCTTTGACGGCTGTAGCCGAGCACTGCGCCATGGGACTCGATGATCAGATCTTCCGGCTCGTGAGTCGGCATTTCCCGATCGAGCACTTCCGCCTGTCGGATCTGCAGAGGCCGACATTGGAGCAAGTTGATCTTGTAGCTGCCGTCGGGCTTCATGTTGGCGGTGAACTCGATGTCGACGTGGCAGTCGTAGGCGTCACGCAGCGTCTGAAGCATTTCCCGCATGTCTTCGATGAGGGGCACACGCGCCAGGGCGTGGTCGAGATTGAATGTCCACGGCGCGGCCTTGCGTCGCCGGAACTGCATGACGTCTTCGTCCTGCTCGGCGAACATCTCCACGGGCACGCCGGTGCTCTGCTTGATCACGTCATCGAAGTGCCCATTGGTGAGACGGTTGCTTTCCAGGTCCAGGTAGTCGACGTGGCGCTGTGCGTATCTGCGCACCTCGTCGCGGCTGCCTTCGGGGCGCTTGTATGGAGCGTTGAGGGCAACGACGCGCGTGTAGTCGTCGTCGTGGCGATCCACCGCCCGGGTCCCGAGCCCGTACACGACCCGAAGCACGCCGGCCTCGGGATCGATGTCGTGGTGCCAGACGTAAGGATTGACCGAGAATCCCACGCCGGCGAGCTGCGGGTAGAAGTAGTTGCCGTACTGGGCCCCCGACACGCGCTGCACCAGCAGGGCCATCTGCTCGTCCAGCTCCAGCAACCCCCGTTTGGCGCGGTAGGTGAGCGCGGCTTCGCTCATCGCGCTGGCGTAGATCACGCGAACCGCCCGCACGAACGCCTTGAGTCGTTGCTCGCGGGTCCCTTGGTTGGCGCAGAAGACGCTGTCGTACTTGCCAGCGAACGCGTTGCCGAACGCATCCTCCAACAGACTGCTGGAACGAACGATGATCGGCGATTGGCCGAAGTACTCGAGCATGTCGCTGAAGCGGCTGAGGATGTAGTCCGGAAACTCCCCCTGCAGAATCCGGCGCCGGGCTTCCCGGACTCCGTCCAAAAGAGTCTCTGGGTTCTTCTGCTTCTGCCGCACCCACCAGCAGCCGTTCTGGACCAGAAACATGTAGAAGATGTCCGAGCCGATGAAGAAGGAGTCGTGCGGCTCGAGTACGTCGTTCCAGCGGGGATTCGACTTGCGGAGAATGGCTCGAGCCAGCAGCATGCCCACGGTCTTGCCCCCGACCATCCCCGACCCTACGACGTGCTTCCAGATGTAGATGACGTCCTCGAGGGACATGTGCTTGCGAATCAGCTGCAGCACGCGATCGTCGCGAGACAGTAATTGGGTGAGGAGGCGCTCGAAGGCATCGTCGATGCGTTCCTGGGTGGTTTCGCCCCGCTCGCAGGCGGCCAGCAGCTCTTCGGCCTGCATGAAACGGCGATCCCACATCCCCACCATGCGATAGGCCGCCGACTTGAGGCCCGGCCAGCGGCCAGAGGTGGTGATATCGACGATGGACGCGCTGTCCGTGATCGGCACGAACTTGTCGCCCTCCCACCGATGCAAGAGGTGCATCGTCGAGGAGTAGCGTTGATCCACCTTGAGCGGATGGACGTACAGACTGTCGTGGCTTCGATATACGTTGAGAAAAAGCTGAGTGGTTTCCGTGATCGGCTGGATGGCGTGATAGGAATGGTAGTTCCTGAGCACCGAGAAGTAGGCGATCGTGTCGAGAGCGTAGAGGTAGGGACAGGTGAGCAGGAAGAAGTTCCCGACCATGCGCTCGCTGTACCAATCGCGCACGAGGTCCGAGAACATGTCGAAGACGTAGTTCCCTCCGCGACCGGTCTCGCCGATGACCCGGTGGATCTGCGTGATGAACTGCTCGAAGCCGAGCTCCGGGTGCAACCGAACGTAGCGAGCGCCGGAATCCTGCGGCACCAGCTCGGGGTGCTTGGCAAATCGGAAGTACACGAGGCTTTCGCCGCGCGCGAGCGCCGATTTCCAGAACGGTTCGGCAAAGGCGGCGTAGTCCTCGAAGCGATCCACCTTCCAGACCACGTTGTCCCCGAATCGAAGACCGAGGAGGATTCTGTCGAGGGCGGGGAGTCCCGTTGTGGGTTTCATGGCTGTCGGGTTACCGTGCCTCGGGTAGCATGTCGTGGGAAGCGCGCAAGAGCTCTACGAAGCGGGCCATGCCCGGCGTAAAAGCCTTCCGCGAACGGTGAATGATTCCGAGCGGCCGCCGAAGGTCTTCGATGCTGAGAGGAGCGACGACGAGCGTACCCCGCTCCACCTCGGCCTGTACGCTCGGCCTGGGAAGGATACTGACCCCCGCATCGATCTCCACGGCTTGCTTGATGGTCTCGATGTTGTCGAACTCCATCGTGGTGTCCACCTTGACTCGGCGGTGGCGGAGGTACTTGTCGATTTCGCGGCGGATACTCAGACCGGGCTCGAACCCGACGAACGCTTCGCCCTGGAGCTGATCGATGGTGGCCTTTCTCAGTCGAGCCAGGCGGTGGTTGGGGCTGCAGACCAGCACCATTCCTTCGGTTCGCAGGGGGACCACGCCGAGGCTGCGGGACGCTCGCGGGTAGGAGACCACACCGAGGTCAGCCTCCTGCTTGCGCACGGACTCGTAGACCTTCGCGGGCGGCTGGAACTCCAAACGGACCTTGACCTTGGGGAAGAGTCGGATGAAGTCCTGCATGCAGCGGTTCATGGCGTACAGGCCGACCGAGTAGATGGCCGCCACGCGGACATCACCGCTGATCTCCTCGCTGCGCGAGCGCACCCGCTGCGCGACCGTCGCGCAGCGATCCAGCACTTCCCGGTAGCCCTGGAAGCAGACCTGCCCGGCCGGGTAAACAGCCAGCGGGCGCTTGGACCGATCGATCAATTTCACACCGAGGTGCTGCTCGAGCTGCCGGACGACCTGCGTTGCCGCCGATTGTGAGATGCCGCTCATGGCGGCGCCGCGAGAGAAGCTGCGGGTGGCGACGACGTCACAGAACACGCGCAACTGCTTGAGAGTGAGAGGCATGAGTATAAGCAATTCTAATACTGCACATTAATCCTAGTAACAGTAGCGGATTTTCACGGTCGTCTGAGCGACCGGTCGTGGTAGCGTCCGACCCCCTCCCCGGAGGCCGGCCTGCATCGACGGGACGCCTTGCTGGGAAGCGGGCGAACCAGGGCAATTTATCAAGACGTATCAACGCAGGGAAGTGACATGAGCAAACCCGTCGAAGAGTTCATGCAGAAAGTCAGCGCGAAGAACCCGGCGCAGCCGGAGTTCTTGCAGGCCGTTCGTGAGGTCGTCGAGAGCGTGCTGCCCGTAGTGGAGGCCACTCCGAAGTACCAGCAAGCCAAGATTCTCGAGCGAATGGTGGAGCCGGAACGGGTGATCATGTTCCGGGTTCCCTGGTTTGACGACAAGGGCGCTGTGCAGGTCAACCGCGGGTTCCGCATCGAAATGAACAGCGCCATCGGACCGTACAAGGGTGGGCTTCGTTTTCATCCCACCGTCAATCTCGGCATCCTCAAGTTCCTGGCGTTCGAGCAGGTGTTCAAGAACAGCCTCACCACTCTTCCCATCGGTGGCGGCAAGGGCGGCTCGGATTTCGATCCCAAGGGCAAGAGTGACAACGAGGTCATGCGGTTCTGCCAGTCCTTCATGACCGAGCTGCAGCGCCACATCGGAGCGGCCACCGACGTTCCCGCTGGTGACATCGGCGTGGGCGGGCGCGAGATCGGCTACCTGTTTGGGCAGTACAAGCGAATCCGCAACGAGTTCGTCGGCGTGCTCACCGGCAAGGCGCTCAGCTGGGGCGGCTCGCTGATTCGCCCCGAGGCCACTGGGTATGGTGCGGTCTACTTCGCCCAGGAGATGCTCGCGGTGCGTGGTGAAACCCTCAAGGGCAAGGTGTGCACGGTGTCCGGATCTGGCAACGTCGCCCAGTACACGGTTGAGAAGCTGCTCGAGCTCGGGGCCAAGGCCGTCACCCTGTCGGATTCGGGCGGCACCATCTACGATCCCGCCGGTATCGACGCTGAGAAGCTGGACTTCGTCATGGATCTCAAGAACGTTCGTCGTGGACGCATTCGCGAGTACGCCGAGAAGTACCCGGGGGTCGAGTACCGGGAGGGTCAGCGGCCCTGGGGCGTCAAGTGCGACTGCGCCTTTCCCAGCGCCACGCAGAACGAGATCGACAAGGGCGAAGCGGCCACCTTGGTCAAGAACGGCTGCATCTGCGTGTCCGAAGGCGCCAACATGCCGACCGTGCCCGACGGCGTCGACGTCTTCCTGGGGGCCCAGATCGCCTACGGCCCCGGCAAGGCAGCGAACGCGGGCGGCGTCGCCGTGTCCGGGCTGGAAATGGCGCAGAATTCGCAACATTTGCAGTGGACGCGCGAAGAAGTGGACGGTCGGCTGCAGACCATCATGCGCAGCATTCACCAGACGTGCGTCGAGCACGGCAGGGACGGGGATTTCGTCAACTACGTCAAGGGCGCGAACATCGGCGGGTTTGTGAAGGTCGCCGACGCAATGCTCGATCAGGGCGTGGTCTAACCCCTACTCGGAGAAGTAGAGCTCCAGGCGCGGGCCTATGCCACCATTGGTGCCGGTGGCGTAGCTCGCGCCGTGGGCACCGTCTCCCGAGGCTAGTAGCGCCAGACCGCGGTTGGCTCGAGGGTGGTCCTGCCAGTAGCGAACGATGGGTGTCACGTCCACGCGCAGGGTGGCGGGCGGGCTCGATCGTGCCCAGGCGTCGGTGCTCGGGGGGACCACGGGAGGCTGGCGGAGCCAGCTCAGCTCCGCCGGCTGCCACGGCCGCTCGACGCGCCAGGCCCGCACCGCGACCGCTTCCGTGCCCACCTGCGTACCGGGCAGAGGATCGAGCAGCAGGAATGCGCTGTGCACCGCGGGTTGACCCTGCCAACGTGGCTCGAACCGGAGATACAGCGCGACTGCACCCTCGCGTCGACTGCCGAACGCGAAGGCGGGAGGCAACGCACCGGCGTTGGTGTGCCCATGCGAGCTGACCAGTGCGAGGGAAGTCGGCCTGAGCACGAGCCGGCGGCTGTCTTCCGGCACCGGATCGGACCCCACGGGCAAGCACCGGTTGGCCAGACACTCCGTCCCCGTGGGGCAGGTCCCCGGCGATGTGCATGGAACCGGTCCCGAGGCGCACTCGAGTTGCGCGACGGTCAGCAGCGTGATCAGCGTGGCCTCGATCCTCATGCGCTGGTGAGGGTAACACCAAACCGTGCTCAGCGGCGTCCTCGCCGTCGGGCGAGCAGGAGCTCAGCAGTACTGAGAGGCCGACTCGGGGGTGGGGCGCCAGCCGTGGCGGTCGCCGAAGCAGAGTAGGCCCGAGGCTCCTGGGCGGTTCCGTCGGGCATGAGTGGTTTCGGCGGGATGGGAGCGGTGGGCGCCGACCGCGCAAACCGTGGCACGCTAGGCGGCGGCGCATCCTGGGCGGATGCTGCCTCGCGCCCCGCACGTCGCGCGTCCTGTCGAGCGGCGAGCAGTGCTTGAGCCATCGCTGGCGCTGCCTGCCGTGCCGGTCGCGCTGCCGCCCGCTCGGCGCGTTTCGCCCGCCAGCGTGCGGGCAGGGCAAGCCACTCTGCCGGTAGCACCAGGCGCCGTACCGCGACACCCAGCAGCAGCGTCAGCGCGGCCCAGAACACCAGCCAAGGAGTGAGACTGCGGTAGGCAAAGCGGTAGCTTTCTCGGTCGTCGAACACCCCAGCGAGGGTGTCGCGCATCTTGCCTCCCGTCAGGGAAGCCAGTCGCCTGAGCAGCGCCCGATCCGATCCCGTGGGTCTGAGTTCCTCTCCCGCGGTGAGCACGGCCCCGGTGGTACCGACTGGGGTGTTGCTCGCCTCATCGATGGCGGTGGCGATGAAGGCACCTGGGCGAGACAGCGGTACGGTGGCGGCGTACGCGCCCGCGCCGACGGCCTCCAGCGGGACGTCGCGCAAAAATCCGTCCGGGCCGCCCACCCTGGCCTTCAGCCGTCGAAAGGTCTCCGCTCTGCCATCATCGTCGACGACGGTTGCGCGCAGGTGCAGTTGACCCCCACTGGCGTCGGCATCGAGGCGCACCCGCGGGTCATCCGCGCGTCGGGCAATGTCACGGCCCAGCTGGGCAAACAGTCTTGCGCCGTCCCCCCAGCTGGTCCAGCGCAGCCCCCAGCGGTCCTTGTAGTCGCTGGTGAAAGCGGCAGCACGGCCAATGCCCACGGACCACGTGGCCAGCACGGGGTCGTTTTCGGGTCCGCGCAGCAAGATCTGGGCTCGTCCCTTGGGGATGGTGACGACATACCCGCTCAGAGGAGGGGCCTGCTCGAAGTCGATACCGCGTGTCGGCGCGCCGGGTGCGGCACTGCGCGCTTGGAACAGCACCTCGTTGATGGCGCTCCGCGAGGCCAGGATGGTTTCCTGTGCGAATACCGCCGGCAGTCGAGCTGCGTCCTCGATCAGGTAGAAGCGACCGTCGCCCAGCTTGCTCAAACGCTCCAGTGCAGCCGTGTCGGAACCCCGTCCCAGCGCGACGACGCTGGTGGTGATCCCCTGGCGCTTGGCGCTGGCGACCAGCACGGGCGCGCGATTGCGCTCTTCGGCGTCGTCTCCATCCGAGAACAGCAGCAGGTGTTTGAGATTGACCGACTCCTGACGGAGGGCGTGATACGCCTGCTCCAACGTCAGATCCACGAAGATGCCGCCGCCGCCCGGGCTCACCGCGCGAATCTTTTCGGCGATCTCCGCCTGGTCCGTGATGGGTCCGACTGGCAGGGTCCACTGAACCGAGGTGTCCACGTGCATCACCCCCAGCCGGTCGCCGGCCCCCAAGAGTTGTGCCGAACGCACTGACGCTTCGTTGGCCAGCTCGAGCTTGGTCTGTTTGCCAACTCGCGCCGCCATGGATCCCGAGTAGTCGATGGCGATGATCTCGGCCAAGCTGGCCCGACGTCGCTCCTGCTTCAGGTCGAAGGAGACTGGGCTGATGTCCTCGATGGGCGTCTTTCCGTAGCCCCCGGGGCCCAGCGACCGATCACCGCCCATGAGCAAGAGCCCGCCGCCGAGATCGCGGACGTAGGTCGCCATGGCGTCGACCTGTGTCGGCGACAGATCACTCGCCTGAATGTCGCTCAGCACGAGCAGATCGTAGGCAGCAAAACCGGCAACATCGGCGGGGACGCCCCCGGGACCGGTGGTGTCCACTCGAAACGCCGACGCCTGCAGGGCCCGAGTGAGCGCTGCCGCCAGAGCGGGATCGCTTTCCATCACCAGGGCGGCGGCCTGCCCCCGCACGCGCACGAACGTGCTGCCCGAGTTGTCCTCTGGTGCTCGGTCGTGCTCGGCCGTCACGGCCGAGATTGCCACGTCGTAGCGGTGCAACCCCGGACCGGGCGCTCGCTCACGCAAGGTCAGGACGTCTTCGCCGCGACGGATCTCCGCGGTTCCCTTCCTCAGCGGCTCGTCATCGAGCGACAGTCGGACCTCCACGGGCGCATCGAAAGTCGACGCGGTCACGATCCTGAGTTCGAGCCACTCTCCGGCAGTGGCACGAGGCGGCATGCGCACGCTGACGATTCTCACGTCGGGGACTTCGGCTTGATCCAGAGGCACGACGTCAATCGGGACGCCGGCTGCGACCGCGGCGGCTGCGGCCTGTTCTGGATCCCCATGCGTGTTCACACCATCACTGATCACCACGATGCGAGCGGCCGAATCGGCGGGGACCTCTGCCACGGCGCGTCGAATGGCTCCACCGATGTCGGTGCCGTCTCTGCCGATCTCCACGTGCTGCGGAGGCGGCAGCCGGGTCCGCGGTCGCAAGAGATCCTCGACCGCCGCGTTCGCCGCAAAGACCACGGTACCGATCCGGTCGTCGTCACGCATTCCGGTCTCGGCCACCTGCAACTCCGAACGCACGCGGGATTC
>Ga0316578_10001003_pt1 | contig 10793 bp, 9 predicted proteins | sample J0NA_2_FD_203076 | JGI IMG/M metagenome (GOLD analysis project Ga0316578, IMG submission 203076) | Rhizosphere microbial communities from salt marsh grasses in Alabama, United States - J0-2_160517rDrC | ecosystem: Host-associated > Plants > Roots > Rhizosphere | place: USA: Alabama | collected...
TCATCGAGCAGCGTCAGGCGTCGCTCTTGCACGGTGAGCCGCGCCCGAAGTGTCAGCGTCTCGGACAGGGCATCGACCAGGGCATCGACCCAATGGGGCTTGGTCAGCAGCCCATAGTCGCGCTGGACCAGATCCAGCCCCGCGAGCACCGGCAGGCGCGTCCCCAGGAGGTTCTCCTCGTTCACGCGCGCGCTGCGGACGGTGACCAGATTCTCGAGCTCGATCTCCCGGTTGGCGAGCATGGGGAGGCTCTTGCGGACCCGCCCGCGCAAGAGATCGATCTGCCGGCGCGTCTCCTGCCGGGCGGTCAGCTCCCTGGTGCGCTCCGCGATGAGCTGCCTGCGCTTGAGATCGAGCGACGGGAGATAGCGCTCGTAGGTCTGAAGATCCCGGGTTTGCTGCGCCAGCGACGACTTGCTGAGACTGATGCCTGACATCCTAGGAGCCTGACGTCAGGCCGCGGCCGCAGCCGTCTCGTCGGCATCGTGCGTCGGCAGATATTTGTCGATCAGGGCCTCCTTCATCAGGAGCTCGTCCCGCTCGAAGCACTCGGCGAGGGTCTGCCAGCAGAGGTCCAGCCCCTTCTCGAGTGGCATGCTGACCTCGACATCCATGAAGCGCTCGCGAAACAGGCGTCCGAACCTGAGGAGTCTGAGGTCGTATTCCGACAGGTCGAAGGCCATTGCCTGTTTCTGCTCGGCATCGCGGGCGCCGGAGTACAAACGGATCATGGTATTCATGATCTGGCCGTGATCCTCGCGGGTCACCTTGCCGATCACGTGCTGTTTGAGGCGTGAGAGCGATCCGAACGGGTCGAGCATGCCGCCGTGCAGGTAGAACTGTCCCTCGGTGATGTAGCCGGTGTTGTCCGGGACCGGATGGGTGACGTCGTTGCCGGGCATGGTGGTCACGGTGAGGATGGTGAGCGAGCCCCCGTCCTTAAAGTCGGCTGCCTTCTCATAGCGACGCGCGAGCTGGGAGTAGAGGTCGCCCATATAGCCACGGTTGGAGGGCACGGCCTCCATGGCGATGCCGACCTCCTTCATGGCGTCGGCATAGGCGGTCATGTCGGTCAGCAGCACGAGCACGCGTTTGCCTTCCTCCACGGCGAATCGTTCCGCGACCGCCAGGGCCATGTCGGGCACCAGCAGACGCTCCACCACCGGGTCGGAGGCAAGATTGACGAACATCAGGGTCCGCGCGAAGACCCCGGCGTCCTCGAACCGCCGCAGGAAGAAATGATAGTCGTCAAAGATGAGGCCGAGTCCACCGAAGACCACAATGTCGGCGTCGGCCTGGATGCCGATGCGGGCCAGCAGGGCGTTGTAGGGCTCGCCGGCGACCGAGAAGATCGGGATCTTCTGGCTCTCCACCAGTGAGTTGAAGATGTCGATCATGGGGACGTCGGTGCGCACCATCTTTGAGGCGAGCAGGCGCCGGGCGGGGTTCGCCGACGGGCCGTCGATCTCGATCCTGGGGTCCTCGGAGAGGTCGGGCCCGGTGTCAAAAGGCTGTCCGTCGCCACGGAACACGCGGCCGAGGACGTTCGTCGAGTAGGTCACCCGCATCGGGTGGCCGAGGAAGCGAACGGCCGCCTGAGTCGAGAGACCCTTGGTCCCGGAGAAGACCTGCAGCGAGACCAGCTCGCGCTCGAGCCTGATCGCGCGGGCGAGGGACTTGAAGCCGCCCGGGTCCTCGACGAGTGCCAGGTCGCCGAACGCCACCCGTGAGCCCAGATCGGTGACGGGCGGCGGGACCTGAACCTTCAGGATGTCGCCGACGATCTCGACGACCTTGGAGTAGCGGATCAGGGTGTGGGACATCGGAACAGGGTCCTGCCCGTGGGCGCGAGGCTCGGAATCGGGCCTGAATAGGTGCATGCTAAGGAGTGTGGGGAAGGGCCGTCAAACCTGCATCAAGCCCGATCGGCTGAGCGCGGTCAGGGCCAGTGGTCACGCCGCGGCCAGATCTACAAGGCCGTGGTAGCGATGAGGGTGCAGCCTGGGCGGCGGCCAGACTCCGCACAAGTTGGGCCGGGAGCAGGTCGATCAGCTCCAGGGGCGTGAGTGACAGCGCCGTGGCGCCATTGTGCTGGCGCTCGCAACGACCAGCGACCACCCCTTTCACGCAACCGGGACTGCGGTTCCTCTGCCCTGTGTGCGGTTATACCCATCACACACGGATTTTCCGCCGCGATGCACGCCTCTCCCGCCTGATAGCCGCGTTGCGACTCCTCGCAATAGAGCCCGCTATTCCTCGTCGTCGCGCCTTGCTCTCGGACGCGATAGACGCACCTCGCTTACCGCAAAACCCATGTGCGACGGGTATAGCTACTGCGCTTGCGCAGAGACTTTCATCCCGTCTTCGGCCCCCGTCCGACCTGCCCGAGCCCGGCTGTCTCCGCTTGAAAGACATCGATGAATCGCTGTTGGAAGCCGCGCAGGTATTTGTTTCGCAGGTGCGCGATCTTGGTCACCTCCCACGGGAACAGGTGGCTCAAGTCCCGTCTGGCGAGATCGGCGTCGTGGTCGGGTTGGTACGCCATATCGGCGATAATCCCGATCCCTAAGCCTTCGCGCACATAGGTCTTGATCACATCGGTGTCGACCGCCCCCAGCACCACGTGCGGACGCAGTCCTTCGCGGGAAAATGTATCGCTCATGTTTCCGCGGCCGGTGAAGCCGAATACATAGGTGATGACCGGATAGGCGCATAGCACGTCCAGCGTGAGCGGCTTGCACGCCAGCACCGGGTGCCCTTCGGGAGCAACGAGGCAGCGGTTCCAGCGATAGCAGGGCACTGCCAGGAGGGCCGGGTGCGGGTCCAATCCTTCCGTGCACACTGCCAGATCGACCCCATCGCGCACCACCATGTCGATCAGCTGCGCCGGCGTGCCCTGGTGGATTTCCAGCGCGACGCCCGGGTACTCCGCCGAGAAGCGACGCACGACCGACGGCAGCACATAGCGGGCCTGGGTATGCGTGGCGGCGACGCGAAGCACCCCAGTCTGCTCCTGCGCATGATCTTTCCCCACTGCAGCGATGTTGCCGGTGGCGGTCAGGGCGGCCCTGGCATAAGCCAGCACCTTGTCCCCGACCTCGTTTAGGCCCAGTAGTCGCTTGCCACGGCGGCGGAACAGTCGTACGCCCAGCTCATCCTCCAGCTGTCTCAGATGCTGGGAAACCGCGGGTTGCACCAGATGCAGACGTTCCGCGGCCTGGCTGACGTTGAAGTCGCTCTCGACCAGGGTCACGAAGGAGCGCAGCTGGCGCAGTTCCATATCAGTTTCCGTGATACAGAGAAATATCAAATCATTTTTTGCTCTTAATGCAGGCTGGCATACTCCGCGTCAACCCAAACCCGGAACGGGTCAATCGACGAATCTTCGGAGAGCGTCATGACAGCGTCGGCGCTGAGGAGACTCGAGCCCTACTCCAGCGTCATGCTGCGGGCGCGGCTGCCCGGCGGCGTGCGCGCGCCCGCGCAATGGCCGGTGATCGACGAGATCGGCCCGGTCGGCAAGGGCCCCGGCCGCTACAACCTGATGCTGCGCGGCGACGGCTGCGGCACGCGGCTCAACAAGCTGCACCGGGAACGCCTCCCGGAGCCCCAGCTGCTGGACGCGCGCGACGCGCTGCTGGGCCGCTATGGCGCCGAACCTGCCGATGCCGAGCGTTTCGGCGACTTTGGCCTGTGCGCCGGCCTGGTCCGGCCGGTGCGCGATGCAGCGAGGGACTCCCATGCTTGAGCACACGTCATCCGAGCAGACGCGACAAGCGGATTTCATCCGCGCCGCCAACGCGCACTTGATAGGCCGCGACGCCGAAGAGCGCGTGGCCTGGGCTCTCACCAACCTGCCAGGCGAGCATGTGTTGTCGTCCAGCTTTGGCGTGCACGCCGCGCTGATGCTGCACCTGGCGACGCGGGTATATCCCCGGATCCCGGTGATCTTCATCGACACCGGCTACCTGTTTCCCGAGACCTACCGGTTCGTCGATGAGCTGACCGAGCGCCTGGAGCTCAACCTGCATGTCTGCCGCCCACCCCTGTCCCCGGCGTGGCAGGAGGTACGCCACGGACGGCTCTGGGAGAACGGTGTGCAAGGCATCGAACACTACAACCGCATGAACAAGGTGGAACCCATGGCTCGCGCGCTCCACGACCTGGACGCCGGCACCTGGCTCGCCGGGCTGCGCAGCGACCAGTCACGCTCGCGCAGCGCCCTGCCCGTGCTGGTGAAGAAGGACGGGCGCTTCAAGCTTCATCCGGTCATCGACTGGCGCGATCGCGACACTCACCGCTACCTGAAGCAGCATGACCTGCCCTATCACCCGCTGTGGGAGCGGGGCTACGTCTCGGTGGGCGACGTGCATACCAGCCGGCCATTGGAGCCGGGTATGCTGGCCGAGGAGACCCGATTCTTCGGGCTGAAACGTGAGTGCGGGTTGCATGAGTGAGCACGTTTCTCAATCTGGCGGCGGGCAGCTCCGAGGGGGAGGGAGGCTCGGGAAAAGCCGGTTGATGATGATGCGATCGCGGCCGGCGCAGCAACAGCGACCTGCGTCGGCGACAGGCCGTCAAGCGCGAGGTTGTAAAGTGCCGGGATCAGATTGCATGTCGACAGATCCCCGGCGCCGCCGAAGATCACGACGGTGCACGCCTGCGGAAACAGCTCATGGCTCCGACAGGTCATCAACGGGCTCCCCTCGGCCTTGGTCTCGGTCATGACTGGTGACCTGCTTCCTGGTGCCGCCGACCGCGACCTGAGGCGCCACTCAAAGAGGTTGTGAAAGATCGCCGCTCGTCGCGAGGGCGTCCGCAGCACAGGGAGCTTTTCTTCACAGCCGCTCAGCCGGCGGCCGCGCCGAAGCGCGCCTGCAACGCCGGCAGCATCCGCTCCAGCGCCATGCCGCGGGAGCCCTTGAGCAGGACCGTTGCGTCCGTCGTCAGCCCGGCGGCGATCTGTGTCGCCAGGTCGTCTGACCAGCCCGCATGCGCGCTGACGGCACGCTCGTCCAGCGCCAACCCGGCGGCGGCGGCCGCGAATTGCGGGCCGATCAGGACGCAGCGTTCGGCGCTGTCCGCCGCCAGTGCCGCGATGTCGCGGTGGGCGGACGCGGTCACCTGGCCGAGCTCCAGCATATCGCCGAGCATGGCTACCCGCGGCGCCGGATACTCGGCCAGCAACGCGAGGGCCGCGCGCATGGACGTCGGATTCGCGTTGTAGCAGTCATTGATGACGGTCGGCCAGCCGGGATTGTCGGCGCCGATGAGCTCGCCGCGCATCGGCGCATGGCCGGCGGCGGGCCAGGCAGCGGCGATGCGGTCCTCGGAGACGCCGAAGCAGCGGGCGACGGCACTGGCCGCCGAGGCGTTGAGCTGATTGTGCTCGCCCGGCAGCGGCAGCGCGGCGGTCACCGGGTCCAGCTCGAAGCGCAGGATCGCGAAGGTTGGCTCGGCGGGAATCGTCAGCGGCGCCGGCAGCCGGTCTTCGCTCAACAGGATCGCCGTGCCGCCGTCGGCGATGTGCTCCAGCACCGCCGACTCCTCGCGGGCGACGCCGGCGAGATCCTGGAAGAACTCCAGGTGCTCCTCGCCGATGCTGGTGATCAGGGCGATGTCCGGCCGCACGATGGCGGCCAGCGCCGCGATCTCACCCGGATGGTTGGTGCCGACCTCAGCGACCAGGAAGTCGTGTTCGGGGCGCGCGCCGAGCAGCGTCAGCGGCACACCGAGGTGGTTGTTGAAGCTCTTCGGGCTCTGGCTGCCGCTGAGCCCGGCGTGGCTCAGCACGTGATGGGTCAGGTGGCGGGTGGTGGTCTTGCCGTTGCTGCCGCAGACGGCCACGATTCGGCAGCCGGCACCGCCCAGCAGGTCGCGCCAGCGGTGCGCCAGCGCGTGCAGCGCCGCAACGGTGGATTCCACCCGCAACAGCGCGAGAGCGCCCGATCCTGTGCTGCCCGGCGGCGGTATGTCCCGCTCCACGAAGGCCAGCGCCGCGTCGGCGGCTTGCACCGCGGCCAGAAAGTCATGGCCGTCGAAGTGCGCGCCGCTGATGGCGACGAAGGCCTCACCCGGCCGCAAGGTTCGGCTGTCGATGCCGAGCGCGGTGATGGGCGCCGCGGCGTCGGCCGGTGGCACGAGCCAGCGGCCCCCGGTGATCTCGGCGAAGGCGGCGGGGGTCCAGAAGCTGGTTGCGTCGCTCATGGGCTCGCATTCGGATCGCTGCGGTTGGCCACCGGTAATCTCTGGCCGGCGAGGCGCCCCTGGAGCAGCATGCGCTGGCGGGCGCCTTGCAGTGTTTCGTTCATGGCGTTGACCTCGCGGTGGTGGAATGGAGTTGCGTTCCTGGTTGATGCCCGCGCTGCCGGTGGGCCGGCCGGCCGCCCCCCCGGGCTTGCGCCGGGCCAGCCTGCCGGCTACGCCGCCGCGGCGAGTGGTTCCTGGCCCGCCCGCCGCCAGCCTGTGCCCGGAACGCGCCGGTGCACGTCGCCCGCATCGTCGATACGGAACAGATGCAGCCAGCCGTTGTCGAGCATCTGCCGCACCAGGTCGTGGCGGGCGATGATGTCGTCGATGGGTGCCTGCGGGGCCTGCAGGAACACCGACAGCCTCATGGGTTCGTGCATCCACTGCTTGCCGTCGTGCAGGGACTGCATCGGCAGGCCGACCCGCAGGTCCCCGGCATTGCCCTCGAGCACGCCGATGGCGCCGCCGACCACGTTGTGCAGCACCTTGTTGCCGCTGCCGAAGCGGCGGTTGTCGGTTGTGGAGCCGTAGTACTGCAGGTTGATCCAGCCGGCCACCACCATCGGCGCCGTCATGATCAGCTCCAGCACGCCGAAGCCCGCGTCCTGCGGCCAGTGGTAGTCATGCAGGAAGGTACGCCCGCCGAGGTCCAGGCCGCGGGTGCGCTCGCGCGGCGCCGCGATGAACGCGGCGCAGCCCGCCAGCGCCCACTCGGGCCGCACCTGGGCCCAGTCGCGGCTGCGGTGCTGGACGTTGGCGGTGACCGATCGCAGGGACTGGCTCGTGAGCCCCAGTCGGGCGGCTCGCTGCAGCCGGGTCAGCTCGCCCGCCTGCTTGAGCCAGCTCCTAAGCTCAGCCAGCTCCTCGGCATAGCCCGACGGCAGCCGGTCCGTGTCGTACAGGGTGACCTCGTCCACGCAGGTGTCGTGCAGGGCGCCGATGAACCAGGTGTCCGCCGGGATCTCGATGCCGCGCTCGACGAGTCCGCGGCGCACATCCGGGTCGTTCAGCAGCGCCGCACCGATGCGCGCGCTGGCCTCGCCGGTCATGCCGCCGCAGGCTCCGCAGTCCAGGCCCGTCGCGTGCGGGTTGTTGACGACGGTGCTGCCGTGGCCGACCAGGAGCACCAGGCGCGCGAAGTTGCCGGTCATGGACATGGCCTTCAGGATGCCCTCTGCCAGGGGCAAGCGGTCGGCTTCCGGGATGCCGGCGGTGGCGTGGTCGTGCCCACGGTGATGGGCACAGGCGCCATGATGCGGGGCATCCAGGGTCGGGCCGACGCGGCGCTCGGTGGAGCCGTCCAGGTGCAGGTCGTCCGGGGCGGCCACCGGGCGGCTCCAGCCGAAGCTGTCGGTGATGATCTTCGGTGCATAGAGCAGCAACCCGGCCGCCTCCACAAAGGAGAAGCAGGACGATGCGCCCATTTTGAACGCCTTCCAGGACTTGGCGATGCCGGCGCGCCGGCGCTGGGTGGCCAGCGCGGCCTCGGCGTCGTGCTCGTCTGCGCCGTGGATCTCGGAGCAGACCTTGTACGTCGGCGTGAGCAGCACTGGCATGTGGGAGCGCGGCTCGACGGCACCGAGCGGCACGTGCGCGATGGGCACGCCGAAGAAGCCGGCGAAGCCGAGCGTCTGCGCCTTCGGGCAGACGGTCTCGAAGGCGCGGCGGATGATCTCCGAGCGCACGTCGATGCAGAAGGCCGCCTGCACCGCGGGGCGTGCTGTGGGTGCTTTTGCGTCGCCGTCGCGACGCAGGTCCTCGATGAGTCGGCGCTGGTAACCCTGCTCCAGCGCCGTCAGCAGGATGTGCTCCACCTCGGCGTCGTCACCGCCGTTGACGCTGCGGTCGCCGCCGACGCCCGCACCGGTCTCGCCGCGCCCGAGGCGCGCGCAGATCTCCCGCCAGCGCGGTCGCAGCGTCGGCGTCGACTTGTGCTCGTAGAGCAGCAGGTCCCAGGCGAGCCGGATCGCCAGCAGCTCGACGATGGTGTCGTCGCTGCCGCCGGCGAGCCCCTGCTCCCAGCGCAGCAGCCGCGCCCATGCCGCCCAGCCGCCGATGTCCATCAGCGCCGCGTGCATGTAGTCGAGCGCCGCGGCTTCGGGGATGCCAAGCCGGCGCAGCGCCGAGGCGATGCAGGCCCGCGGCGACTCCGGCAGGGCCTTGACCCGCGAGCGCATGGCGTCCTGCCCCATCATGGTCAGGCTGTAGTCCAGCGCCGCGAAGCGCCGCCAGGACGCATACAGCGACGTGCCCTCCCAGGGCCGTTTCCAGGTGGCTTGACCCATGTCGAAGTAGGCCGCGCAGTGGTGGCTGATGCGCTCCACCACGAAGCCGGACCAGTCGTCCGCGTCCAGCTCGTCCACCAGCGCCGTCAGCAGCGGTATGCCGCCGGTCGGCGTCTGGCGCTCGGCCGCCGCCGCATCGCGCAGCTGCTTCGGCGTCAGCGTGCTGCCGCACAGGCCGGCGGCCTCGCGCAGGTCGTCGTCGGTGATGCGCCCGGCTTCCAGTTGATCGTGATACCAGCCGCGCGGCATGTACATGCGCGCATCGGCGATGCGCCGCAGCGTCGCCGCGGCCTCCTCGAAGCGCTGCTCCACCAGGCCGTGGAAGGGGTTGACGGCGACGAAGCGATCGAGCGGCCACACTGGGGCGATGCGGTTGCAGGCGGCGTCGATCTGCTGCGCCAGCTCCGGCGTCACCGGGTCGGCGTCCGCCGGCGTCAGTCGCGCGTAGGCCACGGCCGTTGCATCCTGCGGGCGCTGCTCCTGGGTCTCTTCGTCGAAGCGCAGGTCTTTCAGGTTCATGGTTGCACTCCTCGTTTAGTCGGTTCGGTATCGGGTCGGGCTGGGGTCAGGCGGCAGCCCGTGGGGCGGGCCGGCGAACGGGCCAGAGCCGCACGATGAGCCGGGTCACCAGGACGTCCACGTAGAGCCCGTTGTAGAGGTGCACCTGGATGGCCTGGCGCAGTGGGCCGCGAATGCGGGTGAACAGGTGCTGAAGCATGATCAGGCCAATGAACACCGCCATGATGGCGAGGCCGAGCCCGAGGTCGAGGGCCCCGGCGGTTTCCACCGGCCGCACGCTCCCGATCAGCGCATGCTCGAAGAGCGCGTGCAGGCCGAAGTAGGCAAAGCAGACGAAGGCGCCGATGGCCGTCGCGCGGATCAGGAGCTTCGCGTTGTCTTCCAGCACCAGCGCCTGCAGCAGCAGCTGCGCGGTGGCGATCGCGACGATGGCGCCGGTGATGATGAGCGCCGGCTGATGGGTCGGGTCCACGCCGAACGCTAGGCCCGCCAGCAGCGCCAGCAGGATCGCGCCCTGGAAGGCCACGAGCCAGTGCCAGGGCTGCGGTGCGCCGCCCTTGAACCTGAGCGCCGGGGCGCGGAAGCCGTCGACACTGCTGCCCGAGGCGAGGAACGCGTGGGCCTTGTACAGCGAGTGGGCCACCAGGTGAAGCAGCGCCAGGCTATAGAGTCCGAGGCCCGCCTCCAGCAGCATGAAGCCCATCTGCGCCGACGTTGACCAGGCCAGCGACACCTTGATGCTGGTTTGCGTAAGCATCACGAGCGAGGCGATCGCCAGCGTCACCAGACCCACCACGGCGAGCGCATCCAGCGCCGGGCCCGAGGCCGACATGACCGGGCTCATGCGGATCACCAGGAAGGCGCCGGCGTTGACGATCCCGGCGTGCAGCAGCGCCGAGACCGGCGTCGGTGCCTCCATCACCTGGATCAGCCAGCCGTGGAACGGGAACTGGGCGCACTTGAGGATGGCCGCCAGCGCGATGAGCCAGGCCGCGGTCTGGAGTGCCGCCGGCAGCGGACCCTCGATGGTCTCCATCGCCGCGAACAGCATCGCGAAGTCCAGCGTGTGCACCGACGCGCCGATCAGCAGCACGGCGATGAACAGGCTCGCATCGCCGATGCGGCTGAACACGAACTTCTTGTGCGCCGCCATCTGCGCCGCCGGCCGTTCCGGGTAGAACAGCAGCAGCCGGTGCAGGTTCAGGCTGGTGGCCATCCAGGCCAGCGCGAACATCAACAGGTTGCTGGAGACGATCAAGGTCAGGATCGCCGCCAGCGTCAGCAGCAGCCACTTGTGGAAGTGACCCTCGCCGGCGTCGCCTGCCATGTAGGTGCGCGCATAGGTGGTCACCACGGCACCGACCAGCGACACCAGCGTCAGCATGATCACGGTGACGGCATTGACGAAGACGCCGACGGCGAAGTCGCCGATGCCGAACGGCAATGGCAGGGCAAAGAGCTGCAGCGTCTCGGCGCTGCCGAAGCCGGGTCCGGCGGCATAGCTGGCGAAGGCCACCAGCGCAAGCGCGAAGGCGCTCCAGGCGACGGTGGTGGCGAGCTTTGCCATCTGCGCGCCGTTGCGGTCGGCCGCGGCCCGCTGCACGGCGCCGGCGAGCCAGAGGATGACGGGGGCCGCCAGGGTGGCGGCGGTGCTTACGGAACTGCTCAGAGTCAGGGCGGTAGCGGACATGCTCTCCTCCTCGTCAAGACCCCGTGGGCGGGGCACGGCTTAGAACATAT
>Ga0316578_10001004_pt1 | contig 10793 bp, 7 predicted proteins | sample J0NA_2_FD_203076 | JGI IMG/M metagenome (GOLD analysis project Ga0316578, IMG submission 203076) | Rhizosphere microbial communities from salt marsh grasses in Alabama, United States - J0-2_160517rDrC | ecosystem: Host-associated > Plants > Roots > Rhizosphere | place: USA: Alabama | collected...
GAGCCTTCGAGCGGGTTTGACGACTTCGTGTTGCACCCATACGTGCCCGAGGAGCTGTACAGCCGCATTCGCATGCTGGAGTGGCGCCGCAGCGAGTTCGCCACCGAGGAGCGACAGAAAGTCGGGGCGCTGGTGGTCGATCGCGCCGCTCACGAGGTCACCTTGGATGGGCATCCCGTGCAACTCACGGCCAAGGAGTTCGCGCTGCTGGCCCACCTGTGCGAGCAACGTGGCAAGGCCCTCTCCCGAGAGCACCTGCTGGCGCGCATTTGGGGCGGCTACTACGACGGGGGCCTGAGGACCGTGGACATTCACGTTCGGCGACTTCGCGCCAAACTGGGGGATGCCTTGCCTCTGGATACCGTTCGTGGTGTCGGCTACAAGCTGCGTGCGCCGGAATCCGGGTAGGCCCTCCCCGGTTCAATCACCGATTCCGGGCAGAGACTCCCCAATGATTGTCGTTTCTACCGGATGTCCGTCTGGCATCGGTCCGGAGGTCTCCGTGGCCGCGGCAGCACGCCTGCGTGGGTGTCGTTGCGTGTTGGTGGGTGACGAGTCGACGCTTCGTGCAGCGGCCGAAGTCGTGGGCGTGTCATCTCGACGCCTGATCCGATACGGCGGTGCGCCGCCTGCGCCTGGGAAGATCACATTGTTGCAGGCTGGTCCCGAGCTGCGGGCTACCGAGCGCCGGCCCGGAAGACCTGGGCGCGCTGCCGGCAGAGCACAGCTCACCTATGTCTCTGCGGCGTTTGATCTGGCGCGCCAACAGTCTGGCCGTGCGCTGGTGACCGGGCCAGTGAGCAAGGCGGTGATTGCCCAGTCCGGTGCACCCGGCGCCGCGCGCTTTCTCGGGCACACCGAGTGGCTGCGGGACCGCGATGACGCACCGGCGAGCGTGATGTGCTTCGTGGCCCCGAAGCTCAGCACGAGCCTGGCCACGACCCACCTGCCGCTTGGCCAGGTGGCCCGCCGCCTGACGCCCGAGGCCGTCACCCTGGCCACGGTGTGGTTGGCGCGTCTGCTGCGCGGGTTGGGTCGAAGAGAGCCCTGCCTGGCCATAGCCGCGCTCAACCCCCACGCTGGGGAGAGCGCAATGCTCGGCCGCGAGGAGTCACGCTCCATCGTTCCGGGGATTCGGGCAGCACGCAGACAGTTGCGTGGGAGCGCCCGGTTGGTGGGGCCCATTGGTGCCGAAACGGCCTACCGCAAAGCCTACGCTGGCGAGTTCGACGCCGTCGTGGCCATGTACCACGATCAGGCCACGATTCCGATGAAGCTGGTGGCCTTCGGTGATGCGGTGAATGTCACCATGGGGCTGTCCGTCATTCGCACCAGCGTCGATCACGGCACTGGGTACGACATCGCCTGGCAGGGAACCGCCCGCCCCGACGGCATGCTCGCCGCGATGCACCTTGCCGCGCGGTTGGCCCGGGCGCGCGGGGTGACGCGACGTCGGTGACGACTACCCCGCCGTGCACGCGCCCACCGTTCCGGCGGGCAGGTAGTAGTTGGCGCTGATGTCTTCGCAGGTGCCGGTGCCGCAGTCGTCGGTGCTCGGATCGCAGGGACGGCGGCAGATTTCCGCGTCGTCGGCGCTGACACAAAGCAGCCCGGCCACGCACTTGACGTCGTCGTCGGAGCAGTCTTCCGCCTCCACCGCGCTGCCCGCGTCATCGCAGGTGTAGGCTTGGCCGCCGATTGCGCCCCCACCGAGCACCCCGCAGGTCTGCCCATCTTCGCAACCAGTTTGTGCGATCGGGTCGCACGGCTCGGGCGACCCCAGACACAGGCCCGCATGCCATTCGTCACCCGTCTTCTCGATACAGCTGACCAGATCCGAGTAGTCGCACGCGTCGGGGTTCTGCACGTGGCACCCCGGTAGGCAGATCCCTTCGGTGCTCGACCCCGCGAGCGGTGTGCAGGCGGTGCCCGCCTGGCAGGTGTCCTCGGCCGCGCTCGGGTCGCAGTCTCCGAGAATCCAGAGGCACGCACCCACGGCCCCGTCCTCGGGCGTCGGAACACAGGTGGCGCCCTCGGGGCACTCGCTCGGATCGGCGCTGGGGTCGCAGGTGGTGCCGCAGTTTCCGTCTTCGGTCAGCCCGTCGAGGTGCAGGCACGTCTCGTCACTGCAGTCGGTATCCGTGCTGCAGCCCAGGCCACACACTCCATTGCCGCGCAGGAAAGCATCGACGAAGAAGAGCTCGTCCGGCGCCGAGGGCAGGCAGGCGTAGTTTCCGGCGCAGGCCGTGTCGCCGTCGGTGGGATCGCAGGGGTCGAGGCACATTCCCGCGTTGGTTTCGGTGGACCCGATGCACGTGCCGCCGCCCGCGCAGTCCACGTCGCGCGTTGGCCAGCACAGTTGCAGTGGGGTGTCGATGCAGAGCTGGAGCTGGCCAGTTTCGAATGCGGTGTCGAACACGCCGATGTCGTTGCAGGTGTGATTCGGTAGTGCGCAATTTGGTGCATCGAGGTCGCACATCTCGACGCAGATGTTCGGATCGGGTCCGGTTTCGTCCTCCTGCTCGAGGCAGATCAAGCCTTCCTGGCAGCTGCCCGAGGGGTCGTAGGTGCACTCGTTGCCCACCGTGGTGGGGCCAAACTCGACACAGACGCCGCCCAGCGCCTCACTCACGGGGTAGCAGTGCGTTCCTGCGGGGCAGTCCGGCGGATCCGGGTTGTCCAGGATGTTGCATTCGGCGCAGGTCCCGAAGTCGTCGGTGAGCGCGATGCATTCGACGCAGGTGGACGAGAGCGCGTCGCCCGGGCGGCAGAGCTCACCGCAGCGTCCGCTCTCGCCGTCCTCGATGTCGCTGCCCAGGCACAGTAGCCCCGGGCCGCACTGTTGGCCTGCCTGGGCTTCGCAGGGATCGCCGAGCTCCCTGCTGCCCGCTGGCAGACAGGCGGTGCTGAGCGGCTCGAAGTCGACCACCACGCAGCTTTCTCCTTCATCCGTGTCACAGCCGGCCGAGGTCAGGTAGTCGCAGTCGTCGAGCTCGAAGCACGCCAGCGCGTGTTCGTCCGTACCGGGACGCCCGTCCGGCAGACACACGCCGGCATCGCCACAGGGATCTCCCATGGCTGCGGTCGACGGGCACTCGTCTCGACAGTAGTAGCCCCCCGAGGGTGTGCCCGCGCAAATCCCGGTGGAGCAGGGGTCGGTCGCGTGGGTGATGTCACAGGGCACCAGCTGGTCCGTGCCCGTGGAGGGGGAGCCCGCATCCCCACCATGGGTGCCAGCCGTTCCTGGCGCGCCAGCCGCGGCGTTCTCCGTGCCGGCAGAGCCGTCCTCTCCGGCGGCCCCGTTGCCGCTACCGGCTGCCCCGTCACCTCCGGACCCGGGACTGCCCGAGCTCGTCGAGCTGCCCCCGCACGCTGCAAACCACAATCCCGCCAGGCCCAACAAGACCAGTCCTCGTCGCATCCCTCGAGTCTCGCACTGGGCCGGATCTTTGTCCAAGCAGTCCCGCTCAGAGAGCGACCCGCTGCTTCACGGACTGCAACGAAGCTTGCGGTTTCCGATCCAAGGATCCGTTTGGGGAGTAGCCGAGCGTGGGGAGGCGACGCGCCAGAAAATCGACCACTTGGGCTCGGTCTTCCGTTGGCAGCGCAAACAGATCGAAGGTGGCCTGGTCCAGCGCTTCACGCAAGGTGGCGCTCATACCCTGCCGGGTCGCTTGGCGCGCGAGCTCGCTGATGCGGGAACGCAGCTCCGAACACTGGGGTGGATTGGGCAGGCTACGCAAGTGCTTGATCTTCACCTGTGGGAACGCGGCCTGCCGAGCATCGCGACGGTTGGCCAGGTGGAGCGCGCGGTAGAGGGCGCTGTTCAAGAGACCCACGGCCAATTCGGCCGTGATGTCCCCTACGGCAAAACCGGCGAGCAGCGAATTGCGGAAGGGTTGCCCGCCGTGCAGCGCCGCAATGGGCACCGTCGCGGTCTGGCGCACCACGAAGTCCACGCTCCGGTAAGCGTGCATGGGGCGCAGACGCACGCGGGCCCGAGCCAGCTCTGCCGGGTCCGCGCGCAAGAACAGTCGAGGCGCGTCCTGCGCAAACTCGTGTACGTTGCGGCCTTCGAGCAGCGGGTAGCGGTGCTGGCGGTCGCCGCGCGGACCGCGGAGAAAGAGTCGCTCGCTCACGGTTCGACTGCTCTGGAAGCCCATCTCCTTGAACATGGCTTCGGGCAACGGGGGCGCGTGGGACAGCAGCTCCAGCACGCGCGGGACGTGGACTTCGCGCGCGTCCCCTGACTGGCGCTGTCGTTCAGCCAAGCGCCAACAAGCGTCGCTGGGCTGCGCCTTGGGTGAAGGATCTGCCACCAGTGCGAAGCAAGGCTGCGTGACGGATTCGAATGCGTCTTGACCGAACTCGAGCAAGGGCTCTCGCACGACGTGGCGCGTCGTCACCGCGCGCCGCGCCGCACGGTACCCGTCGAGATCAGCCAGAGGACTGGGCAGGACCAGTGCCACCACTCCGTTCGGGGCGAGCTTGGCCGAGCGCTCCACGAAGAGCGATTGCAGGGTCGGGTAGCCGCGCCAGGCCGCGAACTGGCGCGCGTAGTACGCGCGCAGGGCAGGATCGAGCGGCTGCGTGGCTCGCCCAGCGTAGGCCACCCAGGGCGGGTTCCCAATGACCACGTCGAACCCCCCATTTTCGGCGAACAGCGCGGGAAACTCGAGCGGCCAGTGAAATGCGCTCTCCCTTGCTGCTGCAGATAGCGCCCGGGTGGGACTCGCCTCTTGGGCACTTCGCTTGGACGCGGAGAGCAACGCGCGACCGACGGCGACGTCGGCACTTCGGTGGACGACCGGCGAGCGTCGCTCCAAGTCGTCCATGTCCGCTGCGTCGAGCCCGACCAGCGAGTTACCCCGACGCAGGTTTGGCGCCGCCCGCCCCAGGGGCAGTGCGGGGTCGCCCACGACCAGCCAGAGCGACGCCTCGGCCACGGCCACCGCGAGCTCGCTCGTATCCACGCCGTACAGGCACTGCTGCAGCACGTCGCGTCTGGCCGCGACCAGGTCCGCAGGCAACCCCGCAGCTTGCCTGGCCTGGTCGACTTCCCGCGCGAGTTGTCGGCAAACCTCGACCAAGAACGCGCCGGTCCCCAGTGCGGGATCGCACACCCGGAGATCCAGCCAGTAGGCTTCGCGTTCTTCGGGATCCAAGCGGCGTGCCTGAGTCACGTGCGGTGCCAGTGCCTGGGCGACCACGGTGGCGGTCAGAGCCTCCGGAGTGTAGAAGCTGCCGGAGCGTTTGCGCGTGGGGCCCACGGCGAGTTGTCGACGACGCGGCTCGGTGCGCACGACCTTCGTGCCGAGCAGGCTCTCGTAGAGCTTGCCGAGTTCTTCCACTCGAAGCTCGTCGTGTAGAAGTTCGGCCTGCCCCTGCTTCAGGTCCACCCAGGGCAACGACTGATCCGCCAGGTACTGCAGCTCCCTTCCCAACTGGTGGGACACCCCGCGCCACTGTCGCAACCGTGGCGCGCAGGCGTGCGCAAACAAGCGGCCGCCGCGGGGCACGAGCCCGCGAGGTCTGGCCCATGCGCGCACTGCCGAGCGCATGATCAGCGTGATGAGGGTTGTCTGCAGCTCCTCATCTTCGACTTCGGCCAGCAGTCTGCCGCGGAGCCGAGCGTCTGCTGCCTGAACCAGATCCAGTGCCGCAGCGAGCGCCTCCACCACTTGGCGTCGCAGCGCCCGCGTCGGGACCTCAGGGTCCGCAGCAGCTGGGTCGTCAGGTCGCAACACGGCCCTTTCCGTCGTGCGGCGTGGACTCAACGCGGCGCCCACGTCGAGTTCCGATCTAGTGGAGCCGAGGGGGATCGAACCCCTGACCTCCTGACTGCCAGTCAGGCGCTCTCCCAGCTGAGCTACGGCCCCGGAGGGACGCGGAGGGTGACACGAGACGCTTCGCTTGGCGAGGCCAAATTTCGATGGTCCGGCTGCGACGCTCGGATGCGCGGCAATTGCTCGGAACGGGCCGACAATCAGTACGGGTTGGCCGGGCCGGGCTTCGGTTGGCGCGGGGCGGGCCGCGGTTGTGGCGGCGCAGCGGGACGCGCCCTGGGTTGTGCTGGAGGCGGAGCCGCCGGACGCGGTGGCGGTGCCGGGCGCGGCTGAGCTGCGGGACGCGGTGGTGGTGGCGCCGGGCGCGGTTGCGGCGGGGGGGCTGGGCGCGGTTTCGCTCCGGGACCTCCGGGCTGGCCCAGCTGGCCCGGGCCTGGCAGCTGCCGCAGGTTCAGCTTGCGCGTGCGCTCTGGAGCCCGGGGAGGCGGAGCGGCGCGCTCTGCCGCCTTTGCCGGCTGCTCGGCTGCCGCCTGCTCTTTCGCCCCTGAGCCTGCTTCGTCCGAGGCGTCGCCGGAGCCGTTCGCGACCAGGAGAAAGATCGCAGCCAGGCCCACCACCAGTCCCACCAGCGAAAGCCAGAGCGGCGTGGGACGCTCGTCCGCAGCCAACTGCTCCTCGGCTGGAACGTGTTCTTCGTTGTTCGCCGCGACCGTGCTTTCGGTGCTCTCCTCGCCGTGACCGCTCATGGCAAGCTCCTTAGGAGCGTTCCGGGCCATGGGTCAAGCGCTACGGTGAAGGTGGGACGACGTAGCGGTCTCGCGGGGCGCGTTCCCGCATCGTTTCCGCAGCCCGCCGCCGGTCTGAACGGGGTTGCTGCTGCCGTTGGTTTCGCCCTTGGCTGCGGGTGCGGGCGTTTCTCGGCACCGCAAAGCCTGGCTTGACCCCCCAGGTCAGCGGCTCCTACGCTCCCGAAGGCGCGTTAGCTTCTTGCGTCCGGCGCGGTGCGCCCGCGGGCACATGGCACAGCAACAACAACGCTACAAGGTTCTCGAGAAGATCGCCTCCGGCGGAATGGCGGAGGTATTCCGCGCGGAGAGCGCCGGTCTCGAAGGCTTCAAGAAGACTGTCGCCATCAAGCGCGTCTTGCCGCACCTGTCGGAGAAGAAGCAGTTCATCGGCATGTTCTTGGACGAGGCGCGGGTGAGCGCCCACCTGTCGCACTCCAACTGCGTGCAGGTATTCGACGTTGGCGTTGGTGACAACACCTACTTCATCGTCATGGAGTACGTCGATGGTGCCGACCTCAAGAGCATCATCGAGCGGTCCAAGAAGACGGGGCGGGCCGTCCCCGTCGAAGAGGCGTGTCTCATCTGTGTGCGCATCTGCGAGGGGCTTTCCTACGCCCATACGCGCAGAGACGGGCGGGGACGCGATCTGCACATCGTGCATCGCGACATGTCGCCCCCAAACGTGCTCGTCACGAGACACGGCGAAGTGAAGATCGTGGATTTCGGCCTGGCCAAGGCCAACGTCCAGCTCGAGAAGAGCGAGCCCGGCATCATCAAGGGCAAGTTCAGCTACCTGTCGCCGGAGGCGGCGCTCGGCGAGGACGTTGATGCCCGCACCGACATTTTCGCCGTGGGCATCATCCTCTGGGAGATGCTCGCCAATCGGCGGCTGTTCATGGGGGAGACGGATCTGGATACCGTGCGCCAGGTCCAGGCGGCGGCCGTCCCTCCCATCCGGCAGTTCAACTCGAACGTGTCTCCCGAGTTGGAGAAGATACTCGCGCGAGCTCTCGCCCAGCGCCCGGCGGATCGCTACCAGACGGCCCAGGAGCTCGGGCGCGACCTCAACAACATCTTGTTTCGCTGTGGTCGTGCGGTTTCTTCATTCGACATTGCCGAGTTGGTGGCGCCGCTCATTTCCGACCGCGAGCGCAGAGGGCGGCAGAAGGTCCTGGAGAAGGGCTCCGTCATCGGATCGCTCATCGACGAGGCGCTCTTCGAGTTCACGTCCTTGCAGGAAGGTGAGAGCGACGAGCGCAGCTCTTCCGAGGTCGGTTCCTCCCCGCTCAACCTGGGCTCTTTCGACAACATCGAGGACTGGGCCGCCAGCCTGGGGGACCTGGGAGGCGAGCACCCGGCGACCTCGGAGAAGCACTACGAGGTCGGGAATCTGGCGGCGCTGGAGGATGAACCCACCGGGGTTGGCCGCCGGAGCGCCGTGGAAATGGCGCGGATCGAACAGGCGCGCGCTCAGCTGTCTCGGTCGATGCCGCCCCCCGTTCCGCCGGAACAGGCGCGTCACACTCGGTTGGTCATCATTTTGGTCGTGCTGCTCGCTCTGACGGTCGGCCTGTTGGGTGCGCACATCGCCGGAGTGCTACCGACCGGCGCACTGTCGCGCTGAAGCGCGGCGGCCGCATTTCGCGGGCTACTCGCGGCTCGGGTCGGCGTGCTCCTCGGTCGTGTCGTCGGCGCCCTCGGCGTCGGCGTCGGCGTCGGCGTCGGCCTTCCGACCCTTGTCCTGCGATATCCGATGCAGGACATGAGGCCTCGGGCTGAGAATGATGGTCATCGTGCGCCCTTCCATGGTGGGCGGCTGCTCCAGGTTCGCCAGGTCTTGCACCTGGGAGTTGATGAAGTCGAGCTGCATCCGCGCGCGCTCCGGGTGGGTGATCTCCCTTCCCCGGAACCGACAGATCACTTTGACCTTGTTTCCCGACTCGAAGAACTTCCGGGCGGCGCGCACCTTGACGTTGAGGTCGTGATCGTCGGTCTTCGGCCGGAGCTTGATCTCCTTGACTTCGACCGTGGTCTGCCGCCGCTTGGCCTCGCGTTGGCGCTTCTTCTCCTCGTACTTGTACTTGCCGAAGTCGAGGATCTTGCAGACCGGCGGGCTGCTCTTTGGATTCACCTCGACCAGGTCCAAGTCCAGGCTTCGGGCCCGCCGCAGCGCTTCTTCCGTCGGCAGAACGCCGAGGTTGGAGCCGTCTTCTGCCACCACCCGCACCTCGGGAACCCGGATGCGGTGGTTGATGCGGATCTGGGGGCCACGGGGTTCGCGGCTGAAACGACGCCTCATTGCCATGTGTTTGTCAGACCACTCCTTTCCCCTCCTGACGGTGGAGTCGGCGTGCGATCAGCGTCGCCATTTGCCAACCCGAGGTCAGAGACTGGTATCGAGCCGTACCGGGCTGCCTGGCGACCTGGACGCAAATCAAGCTCCGAGCCGCTCAGAAGCTTCCTCCGCGCGGCTTCTGCACGTGGGTGCAGATCGCGCGGCGCCTGCCACTCAGACCCCTTCATGTGCTCATGCGCCCATGAACTCACTGAGTGGCGTGGCGCATATCGTGGCTCCGCCCGTCGAAATCGACGTTGGAGCGACGAACGACAAAGCAAACCCGGTAGGCGCGGGCAGGATTGAACTGCCGACCCCTACCGTGTCAAGGTAGTGCTCTCCCACTGAGCTACGCGCCTGTGCACTGATTCCTGGGGTCGACTTGGTCGATTCCAGGCAGTTTCTTACCAATTTCGAAAGCAGGGCGTCCAAGTACCTCTCGCCTGCCAGCGTGTCAAGGCGCGTTCGATCTGAGCGGGTGGTCAGTGTGACAGGTTCGTGGGGACGGCCCAGCACTGGGGTTTCCCCGGCGCGCGAGAGAGGTCTGACCCTTGCGGTGCGCCGGGCGTAGCGTAGCGGCAGTCGAAGCGCGCCCCGATGGGACCCTGTTCTGCGGGACGCTTCGAAGCGGTTATCCCAGGCCGACCGGCGCGACCGGCCGCGCGCTTGCACACCCCTGGGAAACTCGCTATAGGCGGCGGCCTCGGAGGAAACCTTGGGTTTGGCGTTTGCGTTCCAGGATGTTCCCGCTCGGCCCGCGACGCCGGGACCGAGCCAGCCTGCCCAGCAGACAGCGCAGGAGGCACCTCCGCCAGGCGACGGCGCACCCCCGCCTCCCGGCGGCTCGATGGGAATGCTGTTCCCGATCCTGTTGCTGCTGCCGGTGATCCTGCTGCTGTTGTGGTCGTCCCGCTCGCAGCAGAAGAAGCAGCAAGCGGCGCTTGCCGCCTTGAAGAAGGGCGATCGAGTGGTTACCCAGAGTGGCCTCGTGGGTAAGCTACTCGAACTCGGCGACCGCTACGCCAAGGTGGAGATTGCGCCTGGCGTGAAAGTCGAGATCCTCAAGTCGGGGCTGATCGGCAAGGACACCGGCGACGTCAACGTCGACCCGAAGAAATAGCGCCCCCGCGCAGTGCACGAGTCCCCGTCCGTGATCCAACACGTCACCAGCATCGCTTTTGCCGCCGTCTTCCTGGTGCTCGCCACCTGGGGATACCTCCGTCGCGCGAGGCGGAATGCTTTCTGGTTCGGCGCCATCTGCGCCGCCAGTGCTGCAGTGGCCGGGCACTACGATGCGTTCTGGCCGCTGGTCAGCTTTGGCGTGTTGACCCTGTGGGCGTTCATCGCGGGTCTGAGCCTGGTCGATCTCGGGTGGCGGGTTCGGTTTGGACTGGTGGTGAGCCTGGTACTGCTGGCGTTCTTCTCGCTCTGGCCGTCGTTGAACGACATCACCGGCAAGCGCTTTCCCTGCCCTCAGTTCATCAAGGATCGGGTCGAGTTCCGGTTGGTCGCGGGATTGGATCTCCGAGGTGGTCTGCGCTTGGTTTACACGGTGGACGTCGACGAGGCGATCAAGGACAAGCGTGCGCGCTACTACGAAGACATGCAGGCTGTGCTGGCCAAGGCGTACGACCTGCACGATGGCGACGACCGACCGAGCGAAGAAGTCCTGCAGAAGCTCCGGGAGAGGGTGACGTTCGAGGCGCCACGCAAGCCCGCCAACACCATCCTCATCAACTTCAAGAACCCCGGCGACGCCGAGGCCAAGATCGACACTCGATTCCGCGAGCAATTCCGCGGCGATCTGGGGGACCCCAAGATTGAGGGCGGGACCGTCACCTACCAGATCCGCGAGGGCGCCGAGTCGGCGATCCGCCAGCGGGC
>Ga0316578_10001005_pt1 | contig 10783 bp, 11 predicted proteins | sample J0NA_2_FD_203076 | JGI IMG/M metagenome (GOLD analysis project Ga0316578, IMG submission 203076) | Rhizosphere microbial communities from salt marsh grasses in Alabama, United States - J0-2_160517rDrC | ecosystem: Host-associated > Plants > Roots > Rhizosphere | place: USA: Alabama | collected...
CTGGGCGCGCAGACCGCGCTCCAGGTCGTGGCAGTTGCTGTGGGCGGAGAAGCCCTTGACCCAGGTCCGAAGCGCGCCGTCGCGGGCCTCCTCCAGGTAGCCGGACAGGGAGCGGGCGCTGCTCAGGCGCTGCCAGTCCGGCTCATCCGGAAGGGCGGCCAGTCGCGCCTGCAGCCGCGCCTGTGCATAACCGAAGCGTCGCGCGGAGGTCATGAGCCCGGCTCGATCAGCTCGCGGGCCAGTTGCGCGACGAGGCCCTCGATACGTTCAGCATCGGGCGCCGGCACCTCCGCAGCGGACGCGGAGGACTGCAGCTCGGCCAACGCACGCTCCACGCCGCGGTCGGCGATGCGGTGGGCGGCGCGGATGCGCCGGCCGGCACGGTCGCTGATGGCACTGGCCGCCGCTTCAGCCCGCGCAACCATCGCATCGGCCTCTTCCCGGCAGGCGGCGACGGCCTCGCGGGCGGCCTGCTCGGCGCCGAGCACGCGATTCATCGCGTCATCGATGCCGCCGCCGCTCGGGGCCCCCGGCTCCATCACGGCCTGACCCCGGCCTTGCGCAGCAGGGCCCGCACGTGGTCCACCGGGATCGCATAGCTGATGCCGCTCGGCGCGGTGATGGCCGACTCCTTGGTCTCCTTGACGAAGACGCTGTTGATGACGCCGAGGACCCGCCCGGTCTCCGGCTCGTACAACGGACTGCCGCTGTTGCCGGGGTAGGCGACGGCATCGAGTTGGAAGACATCGAAGGGGTCGGACAGCCGCTGCAGCATGGTCTGGCTCAACTCCCTGCCGGAGGCCACCGGGATCGCCACCGGGGTGACGGCGGCGATGAGTGCCCGGTGCGTGGCCGGGTGCAGCCCCAGGGCGTTGAGGATCGGATAGCCGGTGAAGGCGGCGGCCTCACCCTCGCGCACCTCGCCGCTGTTGCCCAGCACCAGGGACGGCAGCGGTGCGCCTTCGAAGCGCAGTAGCGCCAAGTCGTGCCTGGGATCATCGGCGACCAGGGTCGCCGCGCGCACTGCGATGCGGTCGTTCGGCGCCGGCAGGTACACGGCCAGGGTCTCGCGGCGGCCCTCGTCGAGCTTGACCGCCACGACATGGGAGTTGGTGACCGCATAACGGCCGCCAACGACGAAGCCGGTGCCTCGGGGCTGCTTCTGCGTCCCGCGCAGGGCCATGTAGGTGCCCACCGCGACGATGCTTGGCTTCACCTTGGCTACCGTGGCCGGCAGGTCGGCAAGCGCGGGCGGCGCGGTCAGGAGCAGCGCGAGGGTCAGGGTCGTCAGCAATCGCATCACTGGCCTCATCGGTCGTCGCACCGGCGGCCGGACCCGGCCGTTACGGGTGCGCTTATTCAAGAACATTAGCTCAAGCTCATACACTAGCCGAGACCGCCACCGGCACGTTTGACGATAATCAAGTGGGCCGGTGTACCGGACTCCGCAGCCCGGCCGCCGCGGGCAAGACCCTGCTGCCAGGGATGGAAACGTGATCTAATGCAAGGGTCACCGGCGCACGGGGCAGCATTTCCGGCAGAGTTCCATTACTCTTTCCTCTTGCCGGCCCGCCGTCGACGACGACAGGGCATGCCGCCCCGCCAGAGGCGCCGAGCCGGCAATGCTTGCAGGGTGCCCGATCCGCTGAGGATCAGTTCCACCGCCCGGAGACCCCGATGGACGACACGTTGAAACGTCTGCTCGAGGCAGAGACCCGCGCCGAGAAGATCGCCCAGGACGCCGAGCAGGAGCAGGAGCGCATCATCCAGCGGGCGATGCAGGACGCACGCGCCGAGGATGAGCGCTTCACGGCACGGATACCGGACCTGCACCGCAGCTTCATCCGCAAGGCCGAGGAGCGTGCCGAGCAGACCATCGCCGAGCTCAAGCGCCGCTATGACGAGCGCCACGTGCAGCTCCGCGACATGGCCGAGCAGCGCGAGCACGAGGCCCTCGACGCCGCCTTCGCCCTGTTGATCGATCCGCGGCTCTGATGTCCGCCGCCGCCCAGGCCTACCTGAACACCCGCGTCTCGGCGATGGTCAGCCGGCTGCTGCCGGCGGAGCGCATCGCCGCCCTGATCCCGGCCAGCCTCGCCGAGATGGCCGAGCGTTTCGGCCTGGAGCCGCTACTGGACGAAAGTCTGACCAAGCTCGCCAAGAGCCGCGCCGCCGAGCAGGCCCTGATCCAGGTGCTGTTCGCGGACCTGCGGGTGCTGATCCGGCCAATGAGCGCCATCGAGCGCGGCCTGATGCTGGCCTGGGCCCGCAAATACTCCCTGTTCAATCTCAAGACCCTGATCCGCGGCAAGCTCTACGACCTGGACCAGGCAGAGATCCACGCCAATCTGTACGACGTGCCGGACTACGTCCGCCTGCCCGACAAAGAGCTGTTCCGTGCCGAGAACGTGCTCGAGCTGCTGCGCATGCTGGAGCACGGGCCGTACCGGCTCATCGCCCGGCAGGCCCGCGAGGTGTTCGAGCAAAAACGCGAGCCCTTTGCGCTGGAGGCGGTCATCGACCAGCGCTATTACCACGAGCTGGCCCGCCTGATCATGCAGTTCCCGAGCGACAGCCAGCAGCCGCTGCGCGCCCTGCTCGGCACCGTGCTGGACGCCGTGGACCTGGTGTGGCTGCTGCGCTTCCGGCTGTCGTACAAGCTCTCCCCCAGCGAGACCTTCTATTACCTGGTGCCATCGGTGCGGCTGCTGCATCGCGAGCGCCTGCTGGCGCTGGTGAACCATGACGCGCTGGAGCCGCTGCTGGCGGCACTGCCGGCGCCGCTGGACGACCTCATGGCGGGCTGCAGCACCATCATCGACGTGCAGAGCCGCATCGGCACCTACACGGCCGAGGAGATCCGCCGGCAGATCAGCCGCAGCGGCTCCGGCGTCGCCCGCGCCCTCGGCTACCTGATCCTGCGCGAGCGAGAGCTGTTCATGCTGTTCTCGCTGATCCAGGGCAAGCTGCTGGGGCTGCCGCGGGAGCTGGTCGAGATCGGCATCGAGACGGCGGCGCCAAGTTGTCCCACCGGTCTGGGGGCCGCGGCCTGAGGGCTGCGAGAGCGATACCGGCGACGATGGTTGGGGGGCGAATTCGGGATTGGGGATCGCATTCGATCAGTCGATTTCGGTTTCGAGACCGAGACCGAGACCGAGACCAATTAGTGTGACGGCATGATGGGGATCGATTGATGCTGCGGCCGACGCCGATGAAGCACGTGCGCCTGCTGGTCATGACCGATGATCTGCCGCAGGCGTCCCTGACCCTGGCCGAGAGCGGCAGCTTCCACCCGGACCTGCAGCCGCCGACGGAAACCATGCTGGCCGAGGCGCCCGGGCGCTCGTATCGCGAGCTCTACCAGCAGGCCAGCTCGCGGATGCAGAAGATCACCAAGCTGGTGCCGGTGCCGGAGCTGCCGCCCATCGACGACGTGCGCGTCGTCTACCACGAGGAGCTGGCCGCCGTGAGCCAGCAGCTGCGCGAACGCTGGAGCCAGATGTCGCAGTTCGAGGAGGGCTTCCGCCGCATCGACGAGCAGCTGCGCATCCTCCGGGAGCAGGAGGCGGCGCTGGCCAACTTCACCAATCTCAAGATCGACCTCAGCACGCTGCGCAAGAAGACGCGCTTCCTGGATTTCTACGTCGGCATGGTGCCGCGGGAGAACGTGGCCCAGCTGGAAGGCGCGGTGCGCCTCGCCGACCACTTGCTGTTCGACTTCCTGCGCCGTGGCGACCAGGTGCATGTGATCATCGTGGGCCCCGCCGGCGAGAAGGAGGAGCAGCTCGGCGCGGTGCTCAGCTCCGCCGGCTTCCAGGCCCTGGCCATCCCCGCCGGCATCGACGATGCGAGCCCGGAGGAGAAGGGCGAGGAATTCGCCCGCCGCCGAACGGCCCTGGAGCAGGAGCGCGCCGAGCTGGAGCACCGGCTGGCCACCTGGACCCGGGACAACGAGGCGGTCCTGATCGACGCCCGCCGCACGCTGCTGCTGGCCGAGCCCTTCGTGACCCTGGACCCGTCCATCCACAGCGCCGGCCACCTGGCGATGCTGGCGGGCTGGGTGCCGGCGCAGGCGGTGGCCGACCTGCACGCACGGCTGGCGAACAGTCTTGCCCTGCCCTTCGACATGACCGCCCGCGACCCGCGGCGGGACGAGCGCGCGCTGGTGCCGACGGTGCCCAAGCGCAGCCCGCTGCTGGCGCCCTTTGCGACCCTGGTCAAGCAATACGGCATCCCGCAGTACGGCGAGATCGATCCAACCCCGCTATTCGCGGTCACCTTCCTGCTGATGTTCGGCATGATGTTCGGCGACGTCGGCCACGGCGCCGTCATCGCGCTGGCCGCCTGGTGGTTCCGCGACCGGCTCAAGAGCTTCGCCTGGTTCGGCATTGCCGCCGGCATCTCGTCGATGCTGTTCGGCTTCGTCTTCGGCAGCGTGTTCGGCGTCGAGCACTGGCTGCCGGCGCTGTGGATGGCGCCGCTGCACGATCCGATCCTAATGCTGAAGGTGGCGCTGATCTGGGGCATCGTCTTCATCGTCGTCGCCTGCTTGCTCGGCATCTACAACCGCATCGTCACGGGCAATCTGGAGGGCGCCGTCTTCGCCCCCCATGGGGCCGTGAATCTCCTGTTCTACCTGGGCTTCCTGGCCGGGGGCTATGGCCTGGCCACGGCCGGCAGCTTCGGCCGGCTGCCAGGGCTCGTGGTCATCGGCGCACTTGCGACGCTGGCCATCTACCAATGGCGCCACCTCACCGGCCCCACCGGCGAGAAGGCCCTGATCGTCTTCATCGAGACCCTGGACACGGTCATCGTGTATCTGTCCAATACGCTGTCGTTCCTGCGCGTGTCCGCGTTCAGCCTCAACCATGCCGCGCTCGCCATCGCCATCTTCACGCTGGCGGACATGCTCGGCACCGTCGGCACCGTCATCACGCTGATCCTGGGCAACCTGTTCATACTGGTCCTGGAGGGCGGCATCGTCATGATCCAAGTCATGCGGCTGGAGTACTACGAGGGCTTCTCGCGCTACTTCTCCGGCGACGGGCACGAGTTTGCGCCCCTGCGGTTGCGACGTGGTGGGGCGGAATCCTCGTGAAGGCACCGGTCGCAACCCCGCCGCGATCGTCGAATGCATGCGCTGTCGCCGACGCTTCCAGAGCCCCGATCATTGGACCCGCAAACCATTGTTGACTGACTGAACGCCGAGGAAACACCGCTCATGTACTGGCTCGTCGCCCTGATGTCCTTCGCCATCGCCGGCCTCTTCGTCACCGGCCTGTACCTGGAGCTGCGTCCGGCCGCGACGCTGCGCATCCCGCGCTGGACCAAGCCGGCCCTGGCCACCCAGCTCATGGTCTTCGTCGCCGCCCAGCTCGGGCTGCTGCTGCTCGGCGTCAACGAGGTCATGGCCCAGGAGGTCCACGAGGCCGCCGGCGCCGCCGCCATGTCCACCGGCATGGGGCTCGCCATCCTCGGCGTCGGCGTGCCCACGGGCCTGTCCACGATCGGCGCCGGCATCGCCGTCGGCCCCATCGGCGCCGCATCCCTGGCCGCGGTCATGGAGCGGCCGGAGGCCCTGGGCCGCAGCCTGATCTTCCTGGGCCTGGCCGAGGGTATAGCGATCTATGGCCTGGTCATGAGCATCCTGCTGCTGAACCGGCTGTGATGGCACAGCCCCTGCGCGCACCGCACACGATGTCAGGCCTCGCCGTTCCCCGCCCCGCCACCAGAGGTGGTGCGGCGGGCACGGCGTATCCCTGGAGCTGAGCGGCCGTGGCCAGCCCCGACACCTCCCCGCCCGGCCAGGCACGGATGCTGTTCTTCGGTGACGCCGGCCTCGCCGACGGCTTTCGGCTGATCGGCTTCGAGGTGTACGCGAACCCCAAGCCGGAGGAGGTCGACCGCGTTCTGCGCGACCTCCAGCGCGAGCGCGAGCATGCCTTCGTCATCGTCGACGACCCCATCATGCGGGCCGGCATCCCGGCCCTGGAGCAGGTGCTCGACGAGGGCGGGCGCATCGTCGTCATCGCCGTGCCGCCGCTGGCGGCGCCTGTGCGGCTCAGCAGCAGCGTTGCCGAGCGGCTCGCGGCCATGTTCGGCAATTCGGACATCGCTCGCTGACGTGGCGCCGCCGTCCCCGAATCGCATCATCCCCAAGGTTTCTCCGTGACCCAAGCACAAGAGCTCGAACAGGCCATCCTGGCGCGCGCCGAGCGGCTCGCGACCGAGTACCGCGAGCGGGCCAAGCGGTCCCGCGACATGATCCTGCGCGATGCCGCCGAAAAGCTGCGGCTGCGCGAGCAGCGCGAGGAGGCCATCGCGAAATCCCTCGGCGAGCGCAGCTATCGCCAGCAGGTGCAGGCCGAGGAGCTGAAGATGCAGAGCCACCTGGACCGGGTGCGCTGGAATCTGGTGCAGGACGTGGAGGCACGGCTGGCCGAGCGCCTGGATGACCTGACCAAAGACCGGGACACCTGGCTGACGACGCTGACGGGCTACATCGTCACCGCGGCCGGTCAGATCGAGCGCGACGGCCTGGTCGTCCATGCGAATGCGCGCGACCACAAGCTCTTGTCGCGCGACTGGGAGTCGGTATCGGAAGCGCTGCCAGCAGACAAGCAGGCCCGACTCGTCGATGACCATATCGAGACCCGGGGCGGCGTGCTCGTGCTTTCGAACGATGGCCGCATCCGCGTCGACAATACCTTCGAAGGCCGCCTGGCCAGGCTGCGCGCCCAGATCCAGCAGCGCATCCTGGAGCGGCTGCTGCCCAGCGGCTTCGACACCGGCAACATCTTCGGGGGCTGACATGACAGACCGGCAGCAGGATGGGGTCATCCTCGACATCAACGGCCCCATCGTCACCATCGACCTGCCCGGTGTGCGCAGCGGCGAGCAGGTGCGCATCGGCGAGCTGGGCCTGATCGGCGAGGTGATCTCGCTGTTCGGCCGCCGCGCCATCGTGCAGACCTACGAGTCCACCGACGGCGTGCGCCCCGGCGAGCCGGCCAAGGGCCTGGGCTGGCCCCTGTCCGTGGAGCTGGGCCCGGGCCTGATGGGCGGCATCTTCGACGGCGTGCAGCGCCCGCTGGAGAAGATCGCGCTGGAATCCGGCGACTACATCCGCCGCGGCCTCAGCCTGCCCGGGCTGGACCGCGGCCGGGAATGGGAATTCGAGCCCAACCGAGATCTGGAGCCCGGCCAACGCATCGGCCCCGGCACCGTGCTCGGCACCGTACAGGAGACGGAGACGATTCTGCACAAGGTCCTCGTCCCGCCGCACATCGAGGGCGAGCTGGAGGAGGTGGCGCCGGCCGGCAGCTACGACGTGGAATCCACCATCGCCCATGTCCGCGACCAGCGCGGCCACAGCCATCGCCTGAGCCTCTACCACCGCTGGCCGGTGCGCAAGCCGCGTCCGTACCGGCAGCGCGACGACGGCATCTCGCCGCTGATCACCGGCCAGCGCGTCATCGATACCTTCTTCCCGCAGCTCAAGGGCGGCAAGGGCGCCGTGCCCGGCCCGTTCGGCGCCGGCAAGACCGTCGTGCAGCAGCAGATCGCGCGCTGGTCCAATGCCGACATCGTCATCTACGTGGGCTGCGGCGAGCGCGGCAACGAGCTCGTGGACGTACTGGAGAGTTTCCCGAAGCTCGAAGACCCCTATTCCGGCCGCAAGCTGATGGAGCGCACACTGCTGGTGGCCAACACCTCCAACATGCCGGTAGTCGCCCGGGAGGCATCGGTCTACGTCGGCCTGACCATGGCCGAGTATTACCGGGACATGGGCTATGACGTCGTCATGCTGGCCGACTCCACCAGTCGCTGGGCCGAGGCCCTGCGCGAGGTCTCCGGGCGGCTCGGCCAGATGCCGGTGGAGGAAGGCTACCCCGCCTACCTGGCCTCGCGCCTGGCCGCCGTCTACGAACGCGCGGGCCGGGTCGAGACGTATGGCGCCGGCTCCGGCTCGGTGACGCTGATCGGCGCCGTCTCGCCCCCGGGCGGCGACTTCTCCGAGCCGGTCACCAGCCATACCAAGGACATCATCGAGACCTTCTGGGCCCTGTCGAAGGAGCTGGCCGATGCCCGCCACTACCCCAGCATCGACTGGGTCACCAGCTTCTCGGCCCACGTGCACACGGCCGCCGAATGGTGGCACAAGGAGGTCGACCGCCACTGGGAAAAGCGCCGCACACAGGCCCTGGCCCTGCTCGCCCGCGACGCCGAGCTCTCGCGCATCGTCAACCTGGTGGGCCCCGAGGCCCTCTCCGACGCCCAGCGCTGGCAACTGGAAGGCGCGTCCCTGATCAAGGAAGGCGTGCTGCAGCAGAGCGCGCTGGATGACGTGGACACCTTTTGCTCACCGCAAAAGCAGTTCGCGCTACTGGACTTGGCCCTCTCGATCTATGACAAGGGCATGGACCTGGTCGAGCTCGGCGTCCCCGTCGCCGAGCTGCAGAACCTTCCCCAACTGGCCAAGGCACGCCGCTGCAAGTCCATGTACAACAGCGACCAGGTGGACGGCATCCGCGGCCTGGCCCGGGAGATCGGCGACGCCTTCGAGGGGATACGGTTGGCGTATGTGAAGCAGGCGGAACATGGATGAAGTGCGGGAGCACGGAAGTACGCCGGCGAAGCTTCTCGTACTCACGTACTAATCTCCCGGACTCGCCCACGAACCGCGGCGGAACAACACCCCATCAGGCTTTCGACGAACGATGAGCATTAAAGAATACCGAACCGCCAGCGAGGCCCGCGGCGGGCTGATCGTGGTCAAGCACACGCCCGGCGTGGCCTTCGGGGACCGGGTGCGGATCACCGACGGCCAGGGTCAGACCCGGGACGGCCAGGTCATCCGCGCCGCCAACGAGGAGGTGCTGATCCTGGTCTTCGAGGGTACGGACGATCTGGACCTGGAGGACATCTGGGTGCGCTTCCTCGATGAACCGGTGGAAATCGCACTGTCGCCGGAGCTCCTCGGGCGCGAGTTCAACGGCCTCGGCGAGCCCCGCGACGGACGCCCGCCGGTGCTGTCGAACACCCGCCGGCCCGTCGGCGGCTCGGCCATCAACCCGGCAGCACGTACCTATCCGCGGGAGTTCATCCAGACCGGCGTGTCCACCATCGACGGCCTGAACTCCCTGGTGCGCGGCCAAAAGCTGCCGATCTTCAGCGGCTCCGGCCTGCCCCACAACCGCCTCGCGGCCCAGATCGTGCGCCAGGCGAAGCTCATCGACGAAGAGTCCAGCTTCTCCGTCGTCTTCGCAGCCATGGGCGTCAGCTATGCCGACGCCAAGTTCTTCCGCGACGAGTTCGCCTCTTCCGGCGTGCTGCGCAACGTGGTCATGTTCGTGAACCTCGCCGACGACCCGCCGGTGGAGCGCCTCACCCTGCCGCGCACGGCCCTGACCGCGGCCGAGTACCTGGCCTATGACCTCGACCGCCACGTGCTCGTGGTCATGACCGACATGACCTACTATGCCGAGGCCCTGCGCGAGGTCGCGACGGCCAAGGGCGACGTGCCGGCGCGCAAGGGCTACCCCGGCTACCTGTACTCGGACCTGGCCGAGATCTACGAGCGCTGCGGCCGGATCCACGAGCGCCACGGCTCCATCACCATGATGCCCGTGGTCAGCATGCCGTCCGACGACATCACGCACCCGATCCCGGACCTCACCGGCTACATCACCGAGGGTCAAATCGTGCTGTCGCGGGAGCTGCACAACCAGGGCGTCTATCCACCCGTGCACATCTCCCCGAGCCTGTCCCGGCTGATGAAGGACGGCATCGGCAAAGACTTCACCCGCGAGGACCATCCCCGCGTCTCCGCCCAGCTCTACGCCCTGTATGCCCGCGCGCTGGAGACGCGCAACCTGGCCAGCATCATCGGCGCCGATGAGCTCTCGGAGCGGGACCGGCGCTATCTGAAGTTCGCCGACGCCTTCGACCAGCGCTTCGTCGGCCAGGGCGAAGCCGAGGACCGCAGCATCGAGGCAACGCTGAACCTGGCCTGGGAGCTGATGAGCGCATTCCCGCGCGACATGCTGACGCGGGTGTCCGAGACCGAGCTGGCGAAGTACTATCAAGGCAGCGAATAATCGCTTTGTGACACTCCACCATGGCCCAACAAATCCTCAAGGTCCCGCCCACGAAGAACACGCTGCTGTCGCTGAAGAAACAGGTCAAGTTCCTGGAGGAAGGCCATGACCTGCTCGAGCGCAAGCGCGAGCTGCTCACACGGCTGGTCTACGAGCGTATCGGCGAGTATCGGCGCCTGCGCGAGGCGGCCGAGAAGGGCATTCAGGAGGCCTATCGCTGCCTCGCCGTGACGCAGCTGCGCATGGGCAGCCGCGCCCTGCATCAGGCATCCCTGGGCGCCGAGCCGGCATTGCACGTCGACATCCTGCCGCGACGCTCCCTGGGGGTGGAATACCCGGCGGTCACCGGAGAGCGCCGGCCGATCAAGCCGGTGGGACTGCTCGGCACCGATGCCAGCTTCGACAACACCCGCGACCACCTGGCCGAGGCGGCGCTGGTGCTGGCGCGGCTCGGCGAGGTGGAGATCGCGCTGCATCGGCTGATGGAAGAGCAGCGCAAGGCACAGAAGCGCGTCAATGCGCTGAAGTACAACATCATCCCCCTATACCAGCGATCCATCCATTTCATCCAGTCGGCGTTGGAGGAAGAAGAGCGCAACACACTGTTCCAGGTCAAGGTACTGCGCGAGCAGTCCTCAGTCTGAGGGCAACTCTCAACATTCCCATCCCATACATCGGTATCG
>Ga0316578_10001006_pt1 | contig 10782 bp, 12 predicted proteins | sample J0NA_2_FD_203076 | JGI IMG/M metagenome (GOLD analysis project Ga0316578, IMG submission 203076) | Rhizosphere microbial communities from salt marsh grasses in Alabama, United States - J0-2_160517rDrC | ecosystem: Host-associated > Plants > Roots > Rhizosphere | place: USA: Alabama | collected...
TGGCGCCAGCCGGCACGCGCTCGGGTCGGTCGGCTCGGTGCCGTGTTCTTCCTCGCCGTGTTCCCGGGCAACGTCGCCCAGTGGCTCGAGCGCAAGGACGGCTTCGGGCTCGATACGGACCAGAAGAGGATGGCGCGACTGGCCTTCCAGCCCCTGCTCGTGGGCTGGGCCCTCCACGCCGGCGACACCCGACGGGAGCGGAAGCAGCGTCGGCTCGACAAGGAGGGCTGACGGGCCCCGCGCGTCGTCCCTGTGACGGCAGGGAGGGGGAGCGCGTCGAGTTCCGGATGTCCGGCGACCTCAGCCCGCTGCCGCGTCGTGGGCCGACACGTGGTCGGCGAACAGCCCCGGCCAGGCGGTCACGTCGAACGGGGTCCGCGCGACGACGAGCCGGCTGTCCGGCAGCAGCTCGTGGATGCGCTCCGCGGTGCTCACCGGGTGCGTGGGGTCGTCGATCCAGGCGAGTACCAGGGTGGGGACCTCGATCGTCGACACGATGTCGGGCGACGGCAGGTCGGTGCGTGCCGCACCGCGGAGCACCGTGGGTAGAAGGGTCTCCGGGACGTCGGGGACGGTGTGCGGAGCGTCGGCCAACGCCGGGACGGTGGGCGCGACGAGCCCGACCTCGATGAACGCGCCGATGCCGTCCTGCTCGACGAGATCGGCGTTGGCGAGGTAGGTCGCGGTCTGCGCCCGTCGGGTCTCCCAGGCGGTCGGTGGCGTCACGAGCGTGAGACTCGAGAAGCGGCCGGGGTCGCGCACCGCGGCGTGGAGCAGCGTCCCGGCCCCCATCGAGGGTCCGACGCCGTGCACGCGCTCCCGCGGTGCGACCCGCTCGAGGATGGCGAGCAGGTCGTCGGCGAGCCGGGGCCAGGTGTAGTGCGAGGCGTGTGCGGTGCCGGTGGACGCGCCGTGGGCCCGGGCGTCGTAGCGGAGCACCCGGTGGGCGCGGCTCAGCGCACGCGGTAGGTCGAGGCCGAGACGGGCGTCCCGGTGGCGGCTCGAGGTGAGGCCGTGGAGCTGGGCGACCAGCGGCCCGGACCGTCCGGCGACCTCGTAGTCGAGCCGCCCGCCGGGCAGGTCCAGGGTGGGCACGGACGCCTCCGGAGTGCGCGCGGGTCGGGCCCATAGAGTACGTCTGCATGCGGCTGACCAACGTCGCGCTGATGGCGCTTCCCGCCGGCCGGATGCATTCGTACGCCGTGCGGGTCGGTGAGCCCGGCCGACGGCTGCCGGTCTCGTTCGACCAAGCCATCCACGTCGGTGCGGGAGACCGGCCGGGATCGTGGATGGCACTCGCTGTGCGCTGTGACCCGACGGTCGCCCTCGACGAGCTCGGCGCCGCGTGGGACGCCGTCGTCGGCCGGCACGGGACGCTGCGCTCGGTGTTCTCGCTCGAGTACGACGACGAGCTGCTGCTCCATGAGGTGGAGATCGGCCCGGGCGAGTGGCGGGAGCACGTCGTCCCCCGCGGGCGCGCGACGCGTGACGTGCTCCGCGAGGTGCTCGACGCGACCTGCAGGCCGTTCGGGCGACCCTCGCACCGGCTGTGCGTCGTCCTGCCGGAGGAGGGCGCCGAGGATCCCAGGCCGGCGGTCGTCATCGCCGCCGACCATGCCCACGTCGACATGTGGAGCCTCCTCGCTCTCCTCCGCGACCTGCTCGCCTGTCTCGACGACCTGCGCGCGGGCCGCCCTCTGGGCGCCGACCTGCCCCCGGCGCCGTCGTTCGCCGAGCACACACAGGCCCTGCTCGACCTACCCCGCGAGCCGCCCCACGTGCGACGCCGGTGGTTCGGCATCCTCGACGCCGAGGGCGGCCGGATGCCCGCCTTCCCACTCCCGCTCGGTGACCTCGACCCCGTGCCGCCGGAAGTCGTGGAAGTGCGGGATGTCCTCGACGCCGGTGAGTGCCGCGCCGTCGCTGACCGCGCGCACGCCGCCGGCGTCCGGATGTTCTCGCTCGCCACCTCGGTTCTGACCCGCGTCACCGCCGAGCTCGCCGATCGGCCACTGCGCGCGGTCTTCCCGGTGCACAGCCGGCACGAACAACGGTGGCACGACTCCTGCGGGTGGTTCATCACGAACTCGGTCATCGAGTCCGCCACCCCGGAGGCCGCGGCCTGCCGAGTGGCGGTCGAGGAGGCGATCCGTCTCGGTTCGTGGCCGCTCGGTCCGATCCTCGCGCCGTACGGAGGGATGCCCGTGCGGCCCGGCATGTTCGCGCTCTCGTGGCTCGACACCCGCCGGCTGCCGGTGCGGGTCCATCCGCGGCTCGAGGTGCAGTACGTCTCCGCTGCCATCCGGACCGACGGTGTCATGGTGTGGTTCGTCGTCAACGACAGTGGCCTCCATCTGCGGGCGCGGTACCCCGAGACACCACAGGCGCGCGAGAGTGTCGGACGCTGGCTCGACGCCGTGGAGGACGGGCTGCGCGCACTCGTACCGTGAGTGTGCGGACCCGGACCGCGGTGCCGGCTCAGGTCTCGGGGACGGCGGCGAGCCGCAGCGTCACCCGGGCCACCGTGCCGCTCTCCGGGCTGCCGGAAAGACGCACGGTCCCGCCTTGCGCGAGAACGAGGCCCCGCACGATCGCCAGTCCGAGCCCCGACCCGTCGGTCCCCTTCGCAGCGGGCCCCCGCCACCCCCGGTCGAACGCCCGGGCCAGCTCGCCGGGGGCGAAGCCGGGCCCGGTGTCGGCGACCTCGAGGATGCCCCAGCCCCGCTCCTGCCGAACGCTCACCATGACGTGGTCGCCGGGTCGGCAGTAGAGGGTGTTGGCCAAGAGGTTGCCGGCGACCTGGTGGAGCCGGTCGGGGTCGCCCGCGACCACGACGCCCTCGGCGAGGTCGCGCTCCACGACGAGGCCGGCGGAGCTCATCGAGCTCTCCCGTGAGGCGAGTGCCAACGCGGCGACCCGGCCCAGGTCGACGTTCTCGAGGGTGAGCTGGAGCCCGGTGGACTCCGCGGCCGTGAGCTGGCCGAGGTCCTCGACGATCCGGCCGAGCCGGGTCGCCTGGTCGTGGAGCGCCGCCAGGGTCACGGGGTCGGGGGGCACCAGCCCGTCGCGCAGCTCCTCCAGCCCCGCCTGGAGCGCGGCAAGGGGCGTGCGGAGCTCGTGGGCGATCTCGTCGGTGAAGCGGCGCCGCGCCTCCTCGGATCGTTCGACCTCGGCGGCCGCGGCGTTGAGTGCGTGGGTGATGTCCGCGAGCTCCTCCCGCCCGCTGTCGGGGACCCGGGCGCTGTGGTCCCCCGCCGCGAACGCGCGCATCATCCGCAACATGTCGGCGAGCGGCGCGACCATCCGCACCGCGACCACCCAGGAGAAGATCGCGGCCGTGATGACCGCGAGACCCGTCGCCGCGAGCAGCCACTCGACCTCGACGACCTCGGCGTGCCCGGAGGTCGTCAGCAGGTGCGGCACCACCGTGCCGACGCTGAGGACGGCGAGGGCCGTGAGCGACACGAGGAGCAGGGCCGCGAGCAGTCGGCGGCCCATCGGCTCGAGCGTGCGTCGGTCCCCCGCCGCCGACAGGTCAGTCATCCGCCCGCAACCCCAGCCGGTAGCCGAAGCCGACGACCGTCTCGACGACCTCGGGACCTCTGGCCCCGAGCTTGTGCCGGAGGTTCTTGACGTGCGAGTCGACGGCCCGCTCGTACCCCTCGTAGGCGGCCCCACTGATCCGCTCGACGAGCTCGTGCCGGCTGTACACGCGGCCAGGTGTGTTCGACAGGGCTGTGAGCAGCGCCCACTCGCTCGGCGTCAGATGCAGCATCGTTCCGTCGAGGCTCGCCTCGTGCCGAGCGGCGTCGACCCGAAGGACGCCGCCACCGTAGGACCGCAGACCGGCGGGGTCGGGGCGGGGGCCCCTGCGGCCCAGCACGGCCTGGACCCGCAGCACCACCTCGGTGGGGCTGAACGGCTTCACGACGTAGTCGTCGGCGCCGGCCCGCAGGCCCGCGATCCGGTCGCCGACGGTGGAGCGGGCGGTGAGGACGACGACGGGAAGGTCGGCGCCGGCCACCTCGAGCAGCTCCGTGCCGTCGACGTCCGGCAGGCCCAGGTCGAGCAGGAGCAGGTCCGGGGGCGAGGTCTCGAGCGTGCTGAGTCCCTCTGCCCCGGTGGCGGCGGTGATGACCCCGAAACCGGCGCGCTCGAGGTAGCGCCGCAGCAGCTCGCGGATGTCGCGCTCGTCCTCGACGACGAGGACCGTCTTCATGTCCTCATTCTGCGCCGCGCGGCTACCAGCGGCTGCCGGGTGCGACGAGCGCGACATCCTTCGCGGCCGGTCCGGCGCGGCTCCGCGAGGGCGTCCGTTTCCCGACGTCCCCGCGGAGCCGGAGCCGGTGGTGCAGCTCAGTGGTTCTTGCCACCGCCCTTGCCTCCACCGGTGACCGCCGTGATGTGCATGGTCACGTAGGTCCCCGACTCGGTGACCTCGGAGTCCCCGATGTCGCTACCCGTCACCGTGACTCCCGGGAAGAAGTACTGGATGGTCCACACGCCGGGAAGTCCGACCCGCAGGTTGTAGCCGTAGACGACCCGTCCCGTCGCGTTGATCTCGGCCCCGGCGGCGCCGTCGTAGGCAAGAACGCCGGCGTCCTCGTTCCAGATCTTCAGGGTGGCGCCCTGGGTCCACACGCGGACCTCGTCGAAGGGGTCCTCGAGCACGGCCGGTGCGGCGGTGCCGTACGGCGACTCGCGGTCGAGCATGTTGGGCTCGAGCTTGATCACGGTGTAGCCGCCGAGGCTCGGCACGGTCATCGCCTCGGCATCGGCGAGCAGGCCGACCTCCACCCGGATCGGGCTGCCGACCTTCAGCTTGGCGTCGCCGCCCAGGTTGTCGCCCCACTCGACGACCGCCGCGGCCGACGCAGCGGTCCCACAGGCCGCCTGCCACACATGCTCACCCTGGACGAAGTACTCGCCCGGCACGGAGTAGCCGCTCAGGGGCTCACCGGTGGGGGCTGTGACCTCGCCGTCGCAGGTGAGGGCGTAGGGGTAGCTGCCGACGAACATGGCGGGCACCGAGAGGTTGTTCGCGGTCGTCTCGACGGAACCAGGCCCGTGACCCTCCGGTGGGCCGCCCTTGGCCACTGCCGTCGGGATGGCCAGCGCGGCGATCGCCAAGGCGCCGACCACGCCCTTGAGGACTCGTGCTGTCATCTGTGCGCTCATCGTTCCTCTGCCTCCTTCGCGGGACGTGGGTCTGGGCGGACCGGTTCCGCCCCCGGGACCTCGGTGCGGCCGGTGGTGGTGCCTCCGGCGTGCCCGTGCTGTCAGGCTCGTGCACCGCCGTGGGGATCGGATGCCGACGGCGTGACGGCCGTGTGGAGATCCGCTGCGTCAGCGCAGGTTGAGCTGCTTGAGTGGAGCCCAGCCCTCGACGGGCACGCGGGTCCAGGCCTCGTCGTCATGCTGGCCCGTCGCGCGGTAGCGGACCCGGAAGAACCGGCCCTCTTCGGTCTCGCGGACGTCCGAGCGCACGAGGACGTCGGTCCCGTCGGTGAGATGGCCGACTCCGACGGCGTGCGCGATGGTCGCGCCCTCGTCGACCTCGCCCTCAACGGCGTGACCTTCGCCCTCGGGCTCCTGACCCGGGACGTGCTGCCAGAACCGGCAGAGGTCGTCCACGTACACGCGGCTCGCGCCCTGGCCCAGGACCAGCACCCCCGCGGGGTCGCCGTCGGCATCGGTCTCGAGGTTGAGGATGTACTTGGTCGCGCCGTTCGCGTGCGCATTGAGCGTGACGAGCGGGTCCGACCGTCCGGTGCACATCCCGGGGCGGCCCGGGTCCCCTGAAGCGACGGCGGCGGGTGCGGCAAGCAGTGTGGTCGATGCTGCTGCCGCCAGTCCCACGAGAAGCCTCGTGCCGGTCGCCGACATCGTCGCCACCTCCTCGGCGGCCCGGACGGTCCGGACCCGGGGGCCGGTGGTCGTCTCTGACCACCGGTCCCAGTACCCAGGGTGGGGTGGGTAGGTGTGCGTGCGGTGGAATCCGTGTGCTGGTCGTGTGGAGGTGCAGATGCCCTTGACCTCAGGCGGCCTTGGCCTCCATGGCGCTCTTGACGCCACCGAGCATCGCCTCGAGGAACGGCTCGTGCTCCTTGACGTTCATCCTCTCCACGGCACTCCCGACGACCGGCACGCCGACGTGCCACTCACCGGTGCCGGTCATCTTCGTGCCCCCCGCGACCGGCTCGAAGGTGAAGGTCCAGGTGGGGTGCTCCATGAAGAACGAGACCTCGGCGACGATCCGTTCGGGGCGCACGACCTCGGTGTACTCGAGGCCGCCCTCGACGTGGAAGCCGAGCATGTGGGACCAGATGCGGCACGTGGTCCCCGTGCCCTCGGGCTTCAGGTCGACGTCGGCCACCGCCACGTCTGGCATCGACCACAGGTTGCGCACGTCCAGGGTGTAGTCGAACACCTCCTCGACCGGTGCGTTGATGGTGACACTGCGGGTGAGCGTTGCCATCGTTCTCATCCCCTTCCTGCTTCGGGTGCGGCCCCGAGGTCCGGGGTCGAAGGGCCGCAGACCACGCGGTCTCCGGTCTCGTCTCCAGCCTGCTGCGGCCGTGTGGATGTCCTGTGGGTGCGAGATGGAGGACGCGTGGAGGGCTGCGCAGTCCCGCTCGGTGGAACAGGATTAGGCGAGCCTTACCTACCTGTGGTCTCCTTGGGTCAGCAACGCACGAGCGTCGCGGGTGAGCGGAAGGGGCGTCGGGTGATCGTCTGCCACTGTGCCGTCGTCAACGACGCGGCGATCGCCGCCGCCGTCGACCACGGGGCCGCCACCCTGGCCCAGGTCTGCGCGGCGACCGGCGCTGGGACCGACTGTGGTGGCTGCGTGCGGGTGGTCAAGGCGCTCGTCGTGGAGCACGATGTGGCGAAGGCCCGCACGCTGGAGGACCTCCGCGTGCTCACCGACGACGAGGAGCCCGCTCGTGCAGCCCGTTGACCGCCGGATCGTCGAGCTCTTCAACGAGGCCCTGACCTTCGAGCTCACCGTGACGAACACGTACTTCCTCCATGCCCGGATGCTCGACAACTGGGGCTTCACCAAGCTCGGCAAGGTCTTCTACGACCTGTCCATCGACGAGATGAAGGACGCCGACGAGCTCATCAACCGGATCCTCTTCTTCGACGGTCACCCGAACGTGCAGAAGCTCAACCCCATCACCGTCGGCGAGACCGCCGAGGAGATGCTCCGGCTCGCCCACACGAGCGAGTTGCAGGCCGTCGCGCAGTTCAACGCCGCGGCGAAGGAGTGCCACGACCTCGGTGACCACGGCTCGGCCGCGGTGTTCGAGGAGATGGTCCGCGACGAGGAGAAGCACGCCGACTGGTTCGAGTCCCAGCTCGACGCCATCGAGCGCGTCGGTGTGCAGCAGTACCTCGCCCGGCAGCTGGAGCCCGGCACCGCCCCCTGAGCGCCGGGCGGGCGGCTCCTCAGCCGCCGTCGAGGAGCTCCGGGCACGCGAGGTGCTCGACGACGACCTGTTGAAGGCGCCCGGCGTGGGCGCCGTCGAGCACCCGGTGGTCGGCGGTGGCGACCAGCACCACCGTGGGGCGGACGACGACCTCGCCGTCGACCGCGACCGGTCGGTCGCGGACCGCTCCGAGCGCGAGGTAGACCGAGGTGCGGGCGAACGGCGCCGGCGCGAGGTAGGCCTCGTCGAGGCCCACGGTGCCCACGTTGGAGAGGAACGCCGTGCCCAGGGGCCGGCCGGGCTGGCCGAATGCGGGGACTCCCAGGCCGCCGACGAGCAGGCTCGCGGTCGCCATCACCGGCCGCATCGCCCACCACGGCGCCACGCGGACGAGCGAACTCGTGCGGCGGTGGTGACGGTCGGCGTCCCCGCGAAGGGCGCCGGTCGCCGCCTCGACCCGTCTCGCGATCTCGGTCGTCGAGAGACGGTCGGCGTCGTCGACCCGCACCGGTCCGAGGTCGTCGCCGGCCCCGATGTCGACGGCGAGGGCCACTGTGCACTCGTCCTGCGGGACCACCCGCCCGAAGACGACCCGTGCCCGTGCCTCCGGGACGGCCCGCAACCCACGTCCGAGGGCGGCGCCGACGAGATGGGTCAAGGTCACCCGGACCCCCGTCGTGGAGCGCAGCCGTTCGAGGTGTGAGAGGGCGGCAGTGACGTCGACCTCGGTCCGGGCATGGATGCGGCCCTCGGTGGGTGGGCGCCACGTGGCCGCCGCGATCTTCCGGCGGACCGGCTCCCGCTTCACCGGGGACCCCCGTCGGACACGCCGGTGAGGGCAACGCGCACGAGGCCCCGGGGCAGCGCGGCGACGGCGGCCAGCGGTGCGACCCGCCGGGGCAGGCGGACTGTGGGCCTGCCGGCCTCGACCGCATCGAGCACCGCCCGGGCGACGTCGTCGGGGTGGAGGTCGCGCAGCGCACCCAGCCGCTCGGCCCTGTCGAACGAGGCGCCCGACGCAGGGTGTCGGCGAGCCCGGTCCATCATGGCCGAGGCGACCGGCCCGACCTCCGCCAGGGTGGTGCCCACCCCGGTGCCGTGCAGCTCGAGGCGCAGCGCGGCCGTGGCGTGGGTCAAGCCGGCCTTGGTGGCCCCGTAGACGGAGAGCCCCGGGAAGGTGGCGACCCCGGCGAGCGAGGAGAGCATCACGACGTGGCCGCTGCCTCGGGCGATCATGCCCGGGAGCAACGTGCGCGTCAGTGCGAGCGGTGCCGCGAGGTTGAGCGAGACAGTGCGCTCCACGTCCCCGGCTCCCAGCTCGTCGAGCCTGCCGACCGTCTCCACCGCCGCGGCATGCACCACGACGTCGACGGCGCCGGTTCCGCCCTCGGCCTGGGCCGCGACGGCGTCGGGTGCTCCGGGACCGGCGAGGTCGGCGGGGAGCGCGGTGCCGCCCACGGTCCGCGCCAGGTCCTCCAGCGCACCTTCGCCGCGCGCCACGAGGGTGACCCGGGCCCCGCGGGCGACGAGCTGCTCGGCGAGGTGCCGGCCGATCGTGCCGGTGGCCCCGGTGAGCAGGACGTGTCGGTCGTGCAGGCGCATCTGCCCAGTGTCGGTGGCGCGTCCGCGACCACCTGCATCGGGCCCCCGGCACATGTCGAAGGTTGGCGGGCCCCCGCCCTCAGGTCGCCTCGTGGGGTGCGCCTCCGTCGGCGAGGCGGACCCCGGAGAGGGCCCACCGCGAGGCGTGCGGGAAGAAGTTGCGGTAGGTGACGCGGGCGTGGCCGGGGGGCGTCAGGGCGCAGCCCCCGCGGAGCACCATCTGGTTCGACATGAACTTGCCGTTGTACTCGCCGATGGCGCCCGCGGGCGGGTGGAAGCCTGGGTACGGGTGGTAGGCGGAGCCGGTCCACTCCCAGCAGTCGCCGTAGACCTGCCGCAGGCGGTGCTCGCCCTCCGCTGTCGGGGCCGGCGCGGGGTGGTAGTGCTCGAGGTCGGCGAGGTTGCCGGCGGTCGAGCCGGCATCGCCCTGGCCGTCGGAGACGACGGCGTGCTCCCACTCGGCCTCGCTCGGCAGCCGCTTGCCGGCCCACGTGGCGAACGCGTCCGCCTCGTAGAAGCTGACGTGGCTCACCGGAAGGCCGGGGTTGACGGGCCAGGTGCCGTGGAGCGTGTGCTCGAGCCAGGTGCCGTCGTGCTCGACCCAGTAGAGCGGCGCCCGCCATCCCTCGGCGCCCACCCGGCCCCAGCCGTCGGAGAGCCAGAGCTCGTGGCGCTCATAGCCGCCGTCGCGCATGAACTCCAGCCATTCTCCGTTGGTCACGAGGCGGTCGGCGATGCGGTACGGCTCGAGCCACTGCCGGTGCCGGGGCAGCTCGTTGTCGAAGGAGAAGCGGTCGCCCTCGTGCCCCACCTCGACGAGGCCGCCCTCGATGTCGACGAACGTCATGGCGTCCGGCTCGCAGTGTGCGCGCGGGCGCCCGGCATAGACCGGCTCGAGCGGGTTGCGGGACAGCACGTGCTTGATGTCCATGAGCAGCAGCTCCTGGTGCTGCTGCTCGTGGTAGAAGCCGAGCTCGATGACGGGCGCGATCTTCTCGAGCGTGCCCTCGTCGAGGGTGGTGATGAGGTCGCGCACCCGAGCGTCGACGTTGTCGCGGTAGACGCCGACGTCGTGGGCGCCCGGGCGGGTCACGAGGCCCCGGTCGGGGCGGGCGTACCGCGGCCCGAGGCTCTCGTAGTAGCTGTTGAAGAGGAACCAGTACCGGTCCTGGAACGGCGCGAAGTCGGGCTCGTTGTCGGCGAGGACGAAGGTCTCGAAGAACCAGGTGACGTGCGCGCGGTGCCACTTCGTCGGCGACACGTCGGGCATCGACTGGACGGTCTGGTCCTCGGGTGAGAGCGGTGCGGCCAAGCGCTCGGTGTGTGCGCGCACCTCGTCGTACCTGGTGGTCACGGTCGTCGGGTCCCACGTGGTCGCGGTCATGCCGGCGTCCTCTCTTCAGGGTCTCGCTCGGTCCGGCTCCTCACATCCTCACCCATTCCTCCGACACACGAACGTGGGTGAAGATTCGGTCCCTGGGATCGGATTGTCACCCACGTTCGCGAGAAGGAGGTGGGGGTCAGGTGGGCGAGAGACCGGTGACGACGAGGGCGGGCTCCCCCGCCTCGTCGGTGGCGGCGAGGTCGAGCTCGGCGGTGATCCTCCAGTCGTGGTCGCCCTCGGGGTCGTCGAGGATCTGCACGACGTCCCAGACGCCGTGGCGCTCGGTCACCTGGAAGAGGGCGGGCCCACGCGCGCCCGCATCGGTCCCGAGGTCGGTGTACTCGGCGAGGTACTCCGCGTGCG
>Ga0316578_10001007_pt1 | contig 10782 bp, 10 predicted proteins | sample J0NA_2_FD_203076 | JGI IMG/M metagenome (GOLD analysis project Ga0316578, IMG submission 203076) | Rhizosphere microbial communities from salt marsh grasses in Alabama, United States - J0-2_160517rDrC | ecosystem: Host-associated > Plants > Roots > Rhizosphere | place: USA: Alabama | collected...
CGGATGGAACTGGTTAGTTTCGCCACCGAGGAAACCCCAGAAATATTCAAATCCCCAGATGCCCGTCGGCCAGCTTTCAAACGGGCCGGCAGGCGAAGCCTCTTCCATGGGGGTATTGTGCCATTTGCCGAATGCTGCGGTGGCATAACCATTGTCGGTCAAAATCTTGGCTATGGATGGGGTGGTGTAGTCGATCTGCGAGTTGTACCCCGGATAGCCGGTGGCCATCTCTGAAATGATACCGGTGCCGATCTGGTGAATATTATAACCGGTTAATAATGAACCTCGTGTCGGTGAACAAACTGCGGCCACGGACATGTGGGTGTACCGTATCCCTTCATCACCAATACGGTCTAATGTGGGTGTTTTCATAACGCCGCCAAATGAGGTCGCATTCGAGTACCCGGCATCATCAAGCATTATAATCAAAACATTTGGGGCACCTTTGGGTGCTTTGGGCTGACCGATAAAATCGGGTTTTGAGTCGGCAAGGGTTTTACCCTGTACACCTTTCCATTCAGGCAAGGGATAGGGTATTGCATTGCCCTCTTTTTGTACGCTCGCCTTCTCTGGTGAACAAGCGGTGATAAGCACCAGCATGACCAGGCTTATGAATGTTAAGTAAGCGTTATGCATATTTTTTCCCTCATTTTTGGATGTAAAAAACGGACACCCATAAATTAAATTGACATCAATCAGGGTGTATACCAGATCGGTGAGGTATAGGCCCGTTCCTGCGTGGTCATCGGCACCTCCGGCGGCATTTGCAAACCAAAGTATTTCGCATCGTAATTGCCGTAAATCTTACCTGATGTATTCGACGGTTTCTTGATTTGCATCACTGTAATCCGGGATCACATTCCATGGAAGTCTGTACATGAGAGGGCTGATTCCGGGTTCAAATGCAGGAACAAACTGAGCCACGGAAGTCGCGGGCTGCAACGTCCATGCTGATGCAAACAATATTGCTGTTGAGAGCGATTCAAGTGTTGTTTGAGAAGTTTTCATGGTCAGTCCTCGGCAAGGCATGAAAATGTTTCGTCTCAGTCTTTATTTTGAAATCACTAATGGTCTTTTGTAGTTCTGAAGCGGAGGTTAAAGTTGAATAGAATTACTATTGAACAAAACCTAGACGAATTTCCTTACGAGGGCGGAGCCCCCATAAACAGTGGGGTTCAGATTCCAGAATTTTTACAAATATAGAAACCTGGCCAGCGTTTTAAGGCTTGGACCATGCTACCAAATTCGTAAGAGCAGTGGGTTTTTCAGCATGGAGGGAGCTAACTGATTGATTATAAAGAAATGGTGGGCCCGCCAGGACTCGAACCTGGGACCAAGGGATTATGAGTCCCCTGCTCTAACCAACTGAGCTACAGGCCCAATAATATGCACGGTGACGAGGGAGGTTCCTGTCACAGTCGATATGTCAAAAAAATAATTATAACGTGGCAAGAAAAAAGCCGCTATCGGAAGATAGCGGCTTTTATGGGTTTACTCGAGGTCGAGGAAACTTCGCAGTTGATCAGAACGGCTAGGGTGACGCAGTTTGCGTAAGGCCTTGGCTTCGATCTGACGAATACGCTCGCGAGTAACGTCAAACTGTTTACCCACTTCCTCGAGTGTATGGTCAGTATTCATATCGATACCAAAGCGCATGCGCAGAACCTTGGCTTCACGCACGGTTAGACCTTCCAGAACTTCCTGGGTTGCTTCGTGCAGACCTTCCGAAGTGGCTGATTCGATAGGCGATACGACATTGCCGTCCTCGATGAAATCACCCAGATGCGAGTCCTCGTCATCACCAATCGGAGTTTCCATGGAAATGGGTTCCTTGGCGATCTTGAGGACCTTGCGTACCTTGTCTTCCGGCATTTCCATCCGCTCGGATAATTCCTCCGGGGTCGGTTCACGGCCCATCTCCTGCAGCATCTGTCGGGAGATTCGATTCAGCTTGTTGATCGTCTCGATCATATGTACCGGGATGCGAATAGTACGGGCCTGGTCCGCAATGGAACGGGTAATCGCCTGCCTGATCCACCAGGTGGCGTAGGTGGAAAATTTGTAACCACGTCGGTATTCAAACTTGTCCACCGCTTTCATCAGGCCAATGTTGCCTTCCTGGATCAGGTCCAGGAACTGCAGGCCACGGTTGGTGTATTTTTTGGCAATCGAAATAACCAGACGTAGGTTGGCTTCCACCATTTCCTTTTTGGCGCGGCGTGCCTTGGCTTCACCAATCGACATTTTGCGATTGATGTCCTTGATATCACTGATCGTAATCCCGCACGTTTCTTCCAGTTTTGACAATCGTTTCTGGGCGCGCAGAATATCTTCGCGGTGTTGTTCGAGAATTTTCGAATATTTGGTGCCCGCCTTGATCTGACCATCCAACCAATCAAGATTTGCTTCGTTTTCCGGGAAGGAAGTAATGAATTCCTTGCGTGGCATGCGCGCCTGGCCGACACAGATTTCCATAATGATCCGTTCGTGCCGACGAATCCGGTCTGCCAGTTCGCGCATATCGTTAACCACCCGATCCACGACTTTCGGAGTCAGCTTGATTTCCATGATCTCACCGATCATTTCCGTGCGGATTTTTTCGCTTCTCGGATCGTTGTGACCATGTTTGCGGGTGGCGGTAACCAGACGCTTGTGCAGTTTGCGGATTTTTTCAAACCGCTGCTTGGCTTCTTCCGGATCAGGGCCGGTATCAACTTCGACCTCTTCATCTTCATCCTTGGAACTGGCGTTGGCGGCAGCTATTTCCGCCGGGGTCGGAATATTGTCCGGGGCATTGGGATCGATAAAGTCTGTTAGCAGGTCGGTGAGTTTTAGTTCACCGGCATCGACCTGGTCGTACAGCTCGATCAGCGTTGAAACGGTGTTCGGGTACATGGCGAGGGAGGCGCGCATGTCGTTGAGGCCGTCTTCGATGCGCTTGGCGATCTCGATTTCACCGGCGCGGGTGAGCAGCTCGACGGCGCCCATTTCGCGCATGTACATGCGGACCGGATCGGTGGTGCGACCGAATTCGCTGTCCACGCTGGCAAGGGCCGCGGCGGCTTCTTCAGCGGCATCTTCATCAACGGTCGGGTTGGATTCGAGGATAGTTTCCGTATCGGGGGCAGATTCATGAACCTGGATGCCCATATCGTTGATCATGGTTACGATATCTTCGATCTGTTCCGGATCGACGATGTCGCTCGGGAGGTGATCGTTCACCTCGGCATAGGTCAGGTAGCCCTGCTCCTTGCCCTTTTTGATCAATAACTTAAGCTGTGATTGCTGCTGATTCTGATCCATTACTTGTGCTCTGGCTTGGTTCATAGAGTTTGGCTCTGCGGATTGGGGCGAAAAAACTATCGAAGTCTACACGATCGCACCGATTTATCCAGTTTCATCTCATGGTAGAGTTTAGACGCTTTTTTAAAAAAATCCTTGTAAATCTGATATTTAATCAAGATTTATGCCGGATATGCGATTAGCCACGCTTTAGTGTGCCGAACAGCGCATTAAGTTCCCGTTTTTCCTCTGCGCTTAGCTCGCCTTGCTGTGAACGGGCCAGGAGGTTGTCCAGGCGGTGTTCGGATCGCAGGCGATCAAGCTGGGCAAGGGCACCGAGGAATTCCTGTTCCAGCGAGGCAGTGTCATCGACTTCCGGTTCCCAGATGGCAATTTTTTCCAGGTGGGCTACATGCTCTGCGCCCCGCCAGCGTTCCAGCAGGGCGCTGGTACTCAGATGGGGGTTTGCCTGCAGGATTTCAAGGACTTGCACCAGTAAGTCCACACCGGGTACCGCCATCCCGGTAAACCGGGCCGGGTCCCCGGCTTGCTGGGCCAGTGCTGGCTGGTGTAACAGGCGCATCAGCGCAATGCGCACCGGCGACAGGGGTTGTTGCTGACGGGTGGCCGTGCGGCGTTGACCGGGCTTGTGTGCCCGTTTTGGCTGTTCCGGTCCCGCGAGCAGGACCGCCAGCTCGGCCGGCTCGAGACGGGACAGCCGGGCCAGTTGTTCGGTCATCATGTGGCGGAAGACTCCGGGAGGCAGTTTGTTCAGCAGCGGCCGGGCCTGGTTGACCAGTTGTGCCCGTCCATCGATGCTGCCTGTATCGGCTGATTTGGCCAGATGTTGAAAGAAGAATTCAGAGAAGGGCAGCGCTGCGGCCATCTCGGCTTCAAACCCGTCTTTACCGACGGCACGTACCCGGGTGTCGGGATCCTCGCCTTCCGGCAGGAACATGAAGCGGATCTGGCGGCCTTCCCGCATACTCGGCAGGGCGTTGTTCAGCGCACGCCAGGCCGCGTCGCGCCCGGCCCGGTCGCCATCGAAGCAGAACACCACTTCAGGTGTAATCCGGAACAGTCGGTTCAGGTGTTCCTCCGTGGTGGCGGTGCCGAGGGTGGCGACGGCGTAACGGAGTCCGAACTGGGCCAGCGATACCACATCCATGTAGCCCTCCACCACCAGGAGGTGCGGGATGTCTCGCAGGGCCTGGCGCGCTTCATACAGGCCGTAAAGTTCCTGGCCCTTGTGAAACAAGGGTGTTTCAGGTGAATTGAGGTATTTTGCCCCGCCAGGTTTGCCCGGCTCGGTTGCCCTGCTCATTGCCGTCGGGTCACCCGCATCAAGCGAAGCGCTCTCGTCGTCTGGCAGAATGCGTCCACCGAAGCCGATGGTGCGGCCGCGGCGGTCCCGGATCGGAAACATGATCCGGTCCCGGAATCGGTCGTAACACTTGCCGTCCTCCTTGCGGATCAGCATGCCGGTCGTCACCAGCTGATTTTGCCGTTCCGTGCTGGTGCCGAGGGCACGCAGCAGATTATCCCACCCCGGCGGCGCGAAGCCGAGTCCGTATTCGGCGGCGATCTCACCGCTGAGGCCGCGTTGCTTGAGGTAATCGATAGCCCGTTGCGCCTGGGGTTGCTGACGCAACCGGGCCCGGTAATACCGACTCGCTTCGCCCAGCAGATCGTACAGTTTGTCTGTGTCGCGGCGGGCGTCCGGCCGGGGGGCGGTGCCGCTTTCGTAGGGCACTTCAAGTCCCACCTGGCTGGCCAGCTCCTCGATCGCTTCGGGAAAGCTCAGATGATCGTATTCCATCAGAAAACCCACCGCCGTGCCGTGGGCTCCACAACCAAAACAGTGATAGAACTGTTTGGTCGGGCTGACGGTGAAAGAAGGGGTCTTCTCATTGTGGAACGGACAGCAGGCAGTGTATTCGCGGCCGGCCTTCTTCAGCGGCGCCCGCGCGTCGATGACCTCGACGATATCGACACGGTTCATCAATTCGTCAATGAAGGATTGGGGAATGCGACCGGACATGGGGGAATTCTATACGGCTTTGGCGAAAGTGGCTGGTTTTACTGTCTGGCGGGTTGTGCCGCGCTGGCCACGGAACGTGTTGCATGTAATAGGGAGCAAAACCGGGAGTGCTGTGCCTTGGTCGGCAGTCGAGCCGCGTTTGTTAGTCGGACAGGCGCTGCTTGATGGTCTGGCTGACCTGTCCCATATCGGCGCGGCCGGCCAGTTTCGGTTTGAGCATGCCCATCACCTTGCCCATATCCTTTATGCTTTGGGCCCCCGTGGCGCTGATAGCCTCATCCACGAGGGCGTCGATGTCGGCTTCGCTGAGTGGCTCGGGCAGGTAGTCCTGGATGATGCCGATTTCGAATATTTCCTGATCGGCCAGTTCGGTGCGGCCGGCCTTCTGGAACTGGCTGATGGAGTCCTTGCGCTGCTTGACCATCTTTTCCAGCACGCTGAGGATCTGGTCATCATCAAGGGTGATGCGCTCGTCGACTTCGCGTTGCTTGATCGCGGCAGCGATCAGGCGTAATACGCCAAGGCGCGGCTTGTCCTTGGCCTTCATCGCCGTTTTGATGTCGTGGGTGATGCGGTCGGAGAGATCGCTCATGGCAGAAACAATGAGCCCGCCGGTAGGCGGGATCGGAAGACTCAGTAGAGACGCCGTGTGCGAGCGCGTTCCCTGGAAACCTTCTTCTGGTGACGCTTGACGGCCGCGGCCATCTTGCGTTTACGGACGGTGGTCGGCTTTTCGTAAAACTCGCGGCGACGTACTTCGGACAGGACGCCGGCCTTTTCACAGGCGCGCTTGAAGCGGCGCAGGGCAATGTCAAAGGGTTCGTTTTCTCTTACACGTACTTCAGGCATATCGCCTTCACCTCAATAAAATGTTGAATTCAGCAAGGCGCGCAAGTTTAATACCGTCTTTTGCCAATTGCAAAACATTCTACGTCGAAATTTGAGGGAAATGCCCCGATCATGCGAGTTCTAGGTATCGAAACGTCCTGCGACGAGACCGGCGTGGCCATTTACGACAGCGGGCGGGGTCTGCTGGCCGACGCCCTTTACAGCCAGGTGGCCCTGCACGCGGAGTATGGCGGGGTTGTCCCGGAGCTGGCTTCCCGCGACCACGTGCGCAAAACCCTGCCGCTGGTCCTGCAGGTACTGGAGCAGGCCGGAATCACCGGCATGGAGATTGAGGGTGTCGCCTACACCGCCGGGCCGGGGCTGATCGGCGCGCTGCTGGTGGGCGCCGCGATTGGTCGCAGCCTGGCCCTGGGCTGGGGCGTGCCCGCGGTAGCGGTACATCATATGGAAGGCCACCTGCTGGCTCCGATGCTGGAGGCCACGCCACCTGCCTTTCCCTTCGTGGCCTTGCTGGTGTCCGGTGGACACACCATGCTGGTGCAGGTGGATGGAATCGGTCGCTACCGGCTGCTGGGCGAATCGCTGGATGATGCCGCGGGGGAGGCCTTCGACAAGACCGCCAAGATGCTGGAACTGGGCTACCCGGGCGGGCCGGCGCTCGCGAAACTGGCCGAGCAGGGCGATCCCGGGCGCTATCGTTTTCCTCGCCCGATGACGGACCGGCCGGGGCTGGACTTCAGCTTTAGTGGACTCAAAACCTTTACTCTCAATACCCTGCACGCCAGCGACGGTTCGCCACAGGACCGGGCGGATATTGCCCGTGCCTTCGAGGAGGCGGTGGTGGACACCCTGGCTATAAAATGCCGGCGCGCCTTGCAGGACACGGGCCTGGGTAGGCTGGTGGTGGCGGGCGGGGTTAGCGCTAACCACCGGTTGCGCGAGCGGTTGCGGCAGGTCGCGCACAAGCAGCAGGCCGAAGTCTATTATCCCAGATTTGATTTCTGCACCGACAACGGTGCGATGATTGCCTACGCGGGTTGTCAACGGTTGCTGGCGGGTCAGCAGGAAGGCCTTGCGTTCAGCGCCCGACCGCGCTGGCCGCTGGAGGAACTGGTGGCTGTCTGAATGGACGGTGTTCTTTACCGGGCCACGGACAGGTCAGTTTTTCTTTCCGATCAGGACCTCTTCTCCACTCAGCAGTCGCTGGATGTTACTGCGATGCCGCCAGAACAGCATCGCGGTCATAAACGCGGTGGCGACAATCAGTTCGGGTACCGGGCCGGCAATAAGCCAGACATAGATCGGGGCCAGCAAGGTTGCAATCAGCGCCGACAGGGAGGAAATGCGGAATACCTTGGCGATGACAATCCAGGTGGCCGCCGTAGCCAGCCCGGCAAAGAAGGAATAGGCGTACAACACCCCCATCATGGTGGCAACGCCCTTGCCGCCCTTGAAATGATAATAGAGCGGGAACAGGTGGCCCAGAAAAGCGGCCACCCCGGTCAGGGCGACGATGTTCACCGGCGCCTTTACGAGCCAGGCGACGACTACTGGAATACTACCCTTGAGCAAGTCCCCCGCCAGGGTGATAAGCGCGGCCCGTTTGCCGCCCACCCGCAGCACATTCGTGGTGCCGGGATTGCCCGAGCCCTCGCTACGCGGGTCCGGCAGCCGCATCAGCGTGCAGACGATAATGGCCGAATTGACCGAGCCAAGCAGGTAACCGAACAGGATCAGGCTGATATCGATGGGGTTCATGGAGAGGAAAGGTACAAGATAGAGGGTAGTCGGGACAAGAGGATTAGGTAGTGGTGCAATAAACGGGTCGCCGCAAAACTGTATTTGATGGATTCGACTTGTCCCCCGTCCAGTGTCCCGGGTACCTTATACGTATGGATATTATCTACCTTTCCGATCTGCGCATCGACACCATTATCGGCATCTACGACTGGGAGCGGCGTGTTAAACAGACTATCAGCCTGGACCTGGAAATGGCCAGCGACATTCGCAAGGCGGCCGCAAGTGACCAGATTGATGACACGCTCAATTACAAAGCGGTGGCCAAGCGTCTTATCAGCTTCGTGGAAAACAGCGAATACCAGCTGGTAGAGACACTCGCCGAACGGATTACTGACATCGTGCTGAGTGAGTTTAACGTGCCTTGGGTACGCCTGCGCGTCAACAAGCAGGGTGCGGTGCGCGGTGCGCGGGACGTCGGTGTCATCATTGAACGCGGCACCCGCGAATGAGCGGGTTGCTCCGTGTCGCGGCTAGCCGGTTACCGTGGTTTCCAATCCTGTCAGCATTCACCCCGTTAGTCTGATCGAGATGGCCCGTATATATATAAGTATTGGCAGCAACATCGACGCGGAGACCCACCTGCGTCAGGCTGTGGCGGCGCTGCGCGAGCACTATGGTCAGGTAACGCTTTCAACCGTGTATGAAAGCGAGGCAGTTGGTTTTGCGGGCGAAAATTTTCTCAATCTGGTGGCGGGTCTGGACACGGATGAGGACGTCCACACAGTCGTCGGTACTCTCCGGGCAATCGAGGATCGCTATGGGCGGGAGCGGAGTGGACCGCGCTTTTCGGCCCGGACGATTGATCTGGATCTATTGCTCTACGATTCCGTGGTGCAACACGAGCCTGGACTGGACCTGCCGCGCGACGAGATCACCCGCAACGCCTTTGTCCTCTGGCCGCTGGCTGAAATTGCGCCACAGCTGGTGCACCCGGAGCGGGGCGAGACTATGGCGCAGCTGTGGGCGGCCTACGACAAGGCCAGTCAGAAATTGTGGCCGGTGCCGTTCGCGTTTTCCTGATTCGCTGTTCAGGCCCTTACACTACAGGCCGTGCATTCGCCGCGCAGCCGGCCCTGGGTCAGCTGTTCAGTGAACGCCCACCGTCTACCGCCAGCACCTGGCCGGTCATGTACTGCGCGTCGTTAATCAGGTACAGAATGGCCCTGGCGATATCCTCCGGTTCGCCCTTGCGTTTCAGGAAAGTGCGCGAAATAATTTTTTCCTTGCCGGCCTCGTCCAGATGTTCCGGCCACAGGATTGCCCCGGGCGCGACCGCATTGACCCGAATCTCCGGTCCCAGCTCAGCGGCCAGTGACTGGGTCATCATCACCAGTCCCGCCTTGGAAATGCTGTAGACCGGGAAGTTACGCAGTGGGCGCTCGGCATGGATGTCCGCGATGTTCACAATGCAGCCTTCCTGCTCGCGCAGGTAGCGCGCAGCGGCACGCGACAGGAAGAACGGTGCTTTCAGGTTTGCACCCAGCAGTTCGTCCCACTGTGTCTCGGTAACCGTATCGACAGGTGTGGAATAAAATGCGGAGGCATTATTGATCAGCACATCAAGCCGGCCCCAGATTTCCTCGGCCTGCTCTGCCAGAATCGGCAGACGATTGATATGCAGCAAATCGGCATGCAGCAGTTCCACCGAGTCGGGCCGGTTGGCAAGCAGTTCCTGCTGTAACTGTTCCGCAGGCTGTCGGGAATTGCGATAGTGGAGGACGATATTCATGCCTGTGCCGTGCAGTACACGCGCCGTGGTGGCGCCCAGGCGGTGCGCCGCGCCGGTGATCAGCACAACCCGGTTGTCCGTCATGTCTGTGATATCCTCGAAACCTGATACGTGTTCTACCGTACACTTTAACGCATTTCCCCTGCCCAGGCATTGAATCCCACATGAGTACGGACCCGTCCTTTTCCCAACGTCTGCACCAGTCCCACGCCGCTCTGGCCGAAATGCCCGCGCCGGATGCGGTGGCCGCGGCGCACAGCGATCAACTGGCGACAGTGATCCGGGAAGAAATCGATCGCCAGGGCGGCGCCATCCCGTTCCGGCACTTCATGCAGCTGGCCCTGTATGCGCCGGGTCTCGGTTACTACAGCGCCGGGAGTCGCAAGCTCGGGCCAGAGGGTGATTTCATTACCGCGCCGGAAGTTGCCCCGCTGTTCTCGCGGACACTGGCACATGCTGTTGCGCCGGTTCTGAAAGCGTTGTCCAGGCCCGCGATTTTGGAAGTCGGCGCCGGTAGCGGGCGCATGGCTGCCGACCTGTTGGCCGAACTTGCCGCCCTTGGTAGTGAACCGGTGAGCTATTCCATTTTGGAAGTCAGCGCAGAGTTACAGACCCGACAGCAGGCCACCCTGCAGCAGCACAACCCCGCAGCACTTGCCTGTACGGACTGGCTGACGAGCTGGCCGGAAAATTTCACCGGCATTGTTTTGGCCAATGAACTGCTGGATGCCATGCCTGTGCACCGGCTTGTCCGGCAACAGGGAAGCTGGCAGGAAAGTTACGTGGGGCTGGAGCAGAACCAGTTTGTCTGGCGCAGCGGCCCGTTGAGCGTGCCGGAATTACAAACCCGGCTGGATGAGATCGACGCGCGTGTCGATTTGCCCGATGACTACGTCACTGAAATCAATCTTGCCGCAGAAGACTGGGTCCGGGCCTTGGCCGGGCACATGACGCAGGGCCTGGTGCTGTTGATCGACTACGGGTTTGCTCGCCACGAGTACTACCATCCGCAACGACAGCAGGGTACGTTGATGTGTCATTACCGGCATCGCGCTCATGACGACCCGTTTTATCGGGTCGG
>Ga0316578_10001009_pt1 | contig 10775 bp, 9 predicted proteins | sample J0NA_2_FD_203076 | JGI IMG/M metagenome (GOLD analysis project Ga0316578, IMG submission 203076) | Rhizosphere microbial communities from salt marsh grasses in Alabama, United States - J0-2_160517rDrC | ecosystem: Host-associated > Plants > Roots > Rhizosphere | place: USA: Alabama | collected...
GGGATCATCGGCATACAGAATTTCCTCCTGGAACAGCTGCAACAGCATTTCGTTGAGCCTGCTCAGTTCCATCACTGTCCGGTAGTACTGCTTCATGAACTGCTCCACCGCCAGCCGGCGCGGATTGTCCCGATAGCCGAATTGGCGAGCCAGTTCACGCTGGTAATCGAATAACAGGCGGTCCTCGCGTCGCCCGGCCAGAATATGCAAACCGAAACGGACTCGCCACAAAAAGGCCTGACCTTCGTGCAAAACCCGGTATTCGTCTTCGGTCAAGAAGCCGTGTACCACCAGTTCGTGCAATGTATTCACACCGTAGTGACGTTTGGCCACCCAACCAATGACCTGGATGTCCCGCAGGCCGCCCGGGCTTTCCTTGATATTGGGTTCCAGGTTATAGGCGGTCTCGTGATACCTGTGGTGGCGTTGCTCCTGTTCCTCAAGCTTGGCCCTGAAGAATGCCGGGCCTGGCCAGATTTTGTCTGCAGCGCAGAGGTGTCGCTGTTCCTCGAACAATTCGCTGTTGCCGATTAGCAGGCGCGATTCCTGGATATTGGTCGCAATCGTGATGTCGTCGCGTGCCTGTTCGACGCATTCCGCCACATTGCGAACACTCTGGCCGATTTCCAGACCCATGTCCCACAGGAAAGTCAGAAAGGCAGTGATTCCCTCGCGAAAGGGCGCATCATCGTCGCGCAGCAGAATCATGACATCAATGTCGGAGGCCGGATGCAGCTCACCCCGGCCATAGCCGCCTACCGCCACTAACGCAATGTCAGTGGCATCAGCCGGCAGGTACAGGGTCCAGGCACGGCAGAGCAGGGCGTCGATGAGCGCCGCGCGGGCATATACCAGCTCGGTGGCTGCGCGGCCTTCATGGAAACGATCGATGAGGATCTGGTTGGCGGTATTCAGGGTGTCCCGAAACAGCGCAAGCGGGGTTGAGTTGCCCTGGAGGCGGGTATCAAAGTGTGTCGCATTGAACAGCTCTGCGTCGAGCTGGTGGCGCATTAAAAGTCTTCCTCCTTGCGGCGGGTCAGGACCTCATGGCCCTCGGTGGTGACCAGAATCGTGTGTTCCCACTGGCTGGACAGGGAATGGTCTTTGGTGACCACTGTCCAGCCGTCCTTGAGCAACTTCGACTGGCGTTTGCCTGCATTGATCATCGGTTCAATGGTAAAGGTCATACCAGCTTCCAGCGCAAGGCCATTCCCCGGCGTGCCATAGTGGAGGACCTGCGGATCTTCGTGGAATTCCTTGCCGATGCCATGACCGCAGTATTCGCGCACCACGGAGAAATGATTGGACTCGGCATGATGCTGTATGGCGTGTCCAATATCGCCTAGCCGGATTCCGGGCCGGACCTGCTCGATGCCGATGCACAGGCATTCATAGGCGACACGGGTGATACGACGGGCCTGGATAGAGGGCTCGTCGACAAAGAACATCTTGCTGGTATCGCCGTGGTAACCGTCCTTGATGACGGTGATGTCGATATTGACGATATCCCCCTTCTTCAGGCGTTTCTCATTGGGGATACCGTGGCAGATGACGTGATTGACCGATGTGCAGATCGACTTGGGGAAACCGTGGTAGTTGAGCGGGGCGGGAATGGCGTGCTGTTCGTTGACGATATAGTCGTGGCAGATCCGGTCCAGCTCGTTAGTGGTAATGCCCGCCTGGACATGGGGTTCAATCATTTCCAGCACTTCGGCGGCCAGTCGGCCGGCAATGCGCATTTTTTCGATTTCGTCGGGTGTTTTGATGCTGACTGTCATGATAATGGTATCGTGATTTGATCCCGCAGCGAGCCAGGCAGGACAAATGCCCTATACAATATAAGGGATTAGGTCGCAGGGCGGGCTGTCCGTTGTTGTCCAAAGCCGATTATGGTATAAAGCGCGCGCGTTTTACGCAAACTTAAATGCCCGTAATTACGGGGAAACTTCGCACATATACCGGCACACCTGTCCGGGTGCCTGATTCGTCAGGTTGGTAGGTGGGGTATATGGAGGCTCAACCCATAGTGGAGACTATCTATGACTGACGTAAGCATGCGCCAGATGCTCGAGGCTGGCGTGCATTTTGGGCACCAGACCCGTTACTGGAACCCGAAAATGGCCCCCTTCATTTTCGGTGAACGCAACAAAATCCATATCATCAACCTGGAAAAATCACTGCCGCTTTACACCGAGGCATTGAATTTCATTGGCAATCTGGCCGCCAACCGGGGCACTGTCCTGTACGTGGGAACCAAGCGTGCTGCCCAGGACATTGTTCGGGAAGAAGCAGAGCGTTGTGGCATGCCCTATGTCAACCATCGTTGGCTGGGCGGAATGCTGACCAATTACAAAACCGTCAAGCAATCCATCAAACGACTGAAGGAACTGGAAGCCATGCAGGCCGAGAGTGGTTTTGAAGGCCTGAACAAGAAGGAAATCCTGAATCTGACCCGGGAGCGCGACAAGCTTGACCGCAGTCTGGGTGGTATCAAGGATATGAATGGTTTACCTGACGCCCTCTTTGTTATAGATGTCGGTCATGAAAAGATCGCCGTTAATGAAGCGGTCAAACTGGGTATTCCGGTGATTGGCGTGGTGGATACCAACAATGATCCGGACAAGGTCGATTATGTCGTGCCTGGAAATGACGACGCGATTCGTGCCATCAGTCTCTATGCAAAGGGTGTTGCCATGGCGATCATCGAAGGCCGTGCAGCCAGTGCTACGGCGGGCCCGGCGGATGAATTCATTGAAGTGGGTGGAGCTGATGACAAGCCGGTCGTACAAAGAGCGAAGAAAAAAGTCGCCAAGCAAAAAGTAGCGGTCAAAAAAGCCGAGCCTGAAACTGCAGAGACAGTGGCAGAGCCGGAGCCGGAAAAAGCAGAACCGGAAACGGCTGAAGCCCCTGATGTAGAGAAAGAAGCGAAACCGGCCGCGAAGAAGAAAACCGCCGCCAAAAAGAAACCGGCTGCAAAAAAGAAAACTGTGGCCAAAAAGAAGACCGTGGCTAAAAAGAAAACCGTTGCCAAAAAGAAGGCTGCAGCCGACGATGAGAGTGCAAGTGCCGAACCGGCCGCTGCAGAAAAAGAACCGGCCGCAGAGTAACTACTATCGCATGAGTTCAGGTAAAGGGGGGCTTGCCCCCCTTTTTCGAATACATGCTGACAGGATTACAACTTTAACGATTTAGCAAGAGGATACGATCATGGCAATCACAGCAGCAATGGTTAAGGAACTGCGTGAACGCACCGGTGCCGGCATGATGGAATGCAAGAAAGCTCTGGTGGAAACGGAAGGTGACATAAATGCCGCAATCGAGCTTATGCGCAAGAGCGGCATGGCCAAGGCCGACAAGAAGGCGGGACGAACTGCCGCCGAGGGTCTGGTCGCAATCAAGCTCAGTGATGACGGTAAAACGGCCGCCATCGTTGAGGTGAATTGTGAAACTGATTTTGTAACCAAGGGCGAGGATTTCAAGAATTTTGTCGACGCCGTCGCCCGGCAGGTGCTCGACAAACAGCCCTCAGATCTGGATACGCTGCTCGCCATGTCAATTAGCAATGATGATGACACCAGTGTTGAAGATACCCGCAAGACACTTATCGCCAAGATCGGTGAGAACATGAATGTGCGTCGGTTCGACCTGGTCAAGGCTAAGGGACAAATTGCCACTTACATGCATGGCAACCGGATTGGTGTGGTGGTTGATTTGGAAGGCGGTGAGGAATCTCTGGGCAAGGATCTGGCCATGCATATTGCCGCCAGCCACCCGGTATGTGTGTCTGAAGCGGAAGTTCCGGCTGATGTTATTAAAAAGGAAAAGGAAATCTTCTCGGCGCAGGCCGCCGAAAGTGGTAAACCGGCCGACATTATCGAGAAAATGGTGGATGGTCGCATCAAGAAATTCCTGAAAGAAGTGACGCTATTAGGTCAACCCTTTGTTAAGGATCCGGATCAGACGGTTGAGAAGCTGCTTAGCAAATCAGGCGCAAAAGTCAGCTGTTTCGTGCGCTATGAAGTGGGTGAGGGCATCGAAAAGAAACAGGAAAACTTTGCCGATGAAGTCATGGCGCAGATGAAAGGCTAACGGACTGAACTGAAAAATATGGCCAGCGAAAACGGTTACAGGAGAGTTCTGCTTAAACTCAGTGGTGAAGCCCTGATGGGCGAACAGCCGTTTGGGATCGATCCGGTAATCGTTAACCGGGTTGCCGAAGAAGTGAAGGAACTATGTGAACGTGAGGTGCAGGTCGCGCTGGTCATTGGTGGCGGGAACATATTTCGCGGTGTCAGTTTGTCTGCTGAAGGCATGGATCGGGTTACGGCTGATCACATGGGAATGTTGGCTACCGTAATCAATGCTCTAGCCCTGCAGGAAGCGATTGAGCGCCATGGTCTTTATGTTCGAGTGATGTCTGCTTTGCCCATGCAAAGCGTGTGCGAGGATTACATCCGTCGTCGTGCCGTGCGTCACCTGGAGAAGGGGCGCGTTGTTATTTTTGCGGCCGGAACCGGCAATCCATTTTTTACGACCGACACAGCGGCAAGTTTGCGTGGGATTGAAATCAATGCCGATGTCGTCATCAAGGGTACCAAGGTAGACGGAGTCTATTCATCAGATCCAGTAAAAGATCCAACTGCAAAGTTATATAGCAAGCTGGATTATGAACGTGTCATTGCAGAAAACCTTGCAGTTATGGATACCACGGCGATCGTTCTGTGCCGCGATAACCGGATCCCTATCCGCGTCTTCAACATGAATAAGCCGGGTGCATTACTCCGGGTGATTATGGGAGAAGACGAAGGGACACTTGTTGAGTAAGGGGAATATCGATGATTAACGAACTAAAAAAGGATGCGGAAGTCCGGATGGGTAAGAGCGTTGAATCACTCAAGAGTGAACTGATTAAATTGCGTACCGGCCGCGCTCATTCGAGTCTGTTGGAACATATTATGGTGGACTACTATGGTTCTGAGACGTCTCTGAACCAGGTTGCGAACATTTCCGTATCAGATGCGCGTACTCTGACTGTAATGCCATGGGAAAAGCAGATGGTAAAAGTAATTGAGAAGGCCATCATAAATTCCGGGATGGGTCTGAACCCGGCAACGGCCGGTGATGTCATCCGCGTACCGCTGCCTCCGCTAACTGAAGAGCGTCGCAAAGATATGATCAAGGTAGTGCGGCATGAAGGTGAAAATGCGAGGGTTGCGATCCGTAACATTCGTCGTGACGTGCTGGGTGATATCAAAACCCTGCTAAAAGAGAAAGAAATTACCGAAGACGACGAACGCAAGGCGCAAGAGGATATCCAGAAAATTACTGACAAATATATCGCCCAGGTCGATGCGCTAATTGTGGAAAAAGAAGAGGACCTGATGGAAATCTGACGAGGCGTCTAACTGATCTGCTGTTTCTGGTGTGCAACCGGAGGTGGAATGGCCGGTTATTTGTAACCACGATAACGAAGTGAGCGCGTGAGCAAGAAAGAACAAAGCGACAGGGTTCGGAATTGCCTGAAACTGCTGGGTAAGGAAGGTTTGCCCCGGCATATTGCGATCATCATGGATGGTAACGGCCGCTGGGCGCAACAACGGAAAAAGCCCCGGGTGTTCGGTCACCGTGCTGGAGTGGAAAGTGTTCGGGAACTGGTACGCGCCTCGGGTGAAATGGGGATTGAGGTGCTGACCCTGTTTGCATTTTCCAGCGAAAACTGGCGGCGCCCGGAAAAGGAAGTCAGCCTGTTGATGGAATTATTCCTGATGGCGCTGGAAAAAGAGGTACGCAAACTGGATACCAATAATGTTCAGTTGCGAATAATCGGTGATGTTGCTGACTTTCCTGAAAAAATCCGTATCCGAATTGCCGAAGCGGAATCCCTGACCCTGAACAACACCGGTTTGGTGCTGAACATCGCTGCCAATTATGGTGGCAAGTGGGATATCTGCCAGGCCGTCAGGCAACTTGCCACTCGGGTTAAGCAGGGTGAACTTGAGCCAGACGAAATCACTGAAGAAAAAATTGCCGAACGGCTAAAACTGCATGACCTGCCTGAGCCGGATTTGTTTATTCGTACCGGTGGCGAACAACGAATTAGTAATTTCCTTGTCTGGCAACTGGCCTACACCGAATTATTTTTTACGCCCGTCTTGTGGCCGGATTTTAACCGGGATGAATTTGAAAAAGCCTTGATCTCCTTTTCTCACCGACAACGCCGTTTCGGCCAGACCGGTAAACAGGTAGAGCAACGGCGTAATGCTTAAACAACGGGTGTTGACCGGACTGGTGCTGGGACCCCTGATTATCTGGGGTATTTTTGCTCTGCCTGAAACGGCGTTCAATCTGATCCTGGCCGCAGTGATCGGCCTGGCGGCCTGGGAATGGGCGCGTCTGGGCAACCTGCAAGATACGCTGCACCGTATAATGTACGCAGGGTTGATCCTGGCGGTGTTGTACGGCGTATCTATTCTGCCCCAACCGGAGCTGGTCATGCAGGGGGTGTTTGTAACAGTCCTGTTGTGGTGGCTGGTTGTGGTGTTCCGGTTGTTCAACCATTGGCAACGTGCCTTACCGACCGGGATCAGTGCCTTGCCAACCCTGCTGGCCGGCCTGCCGGTTTTGGCGGGTTTTTTTTTCGGGCTGGTGCAGTTACGCCTGCACTACGGTCCGGTCTGGATTCTCGCCCTGTTACTACTGATCTGGATCGCCGATTCCGCCGCCTATTTTGTTGGCCGGCGCTTTGGACGTCGTAAATTGCTGGTTTCGATCAGTCCGGGCAAGAGTTGGGAAGGCGTATATGCGGCGCTGCTATCGAGCCTTCTCGTGGCAGGGGCCATCGCCTACTATTTTCATCGTATCGATCACCTCGCCATGCTGGTCGGGATTTGTCTGTTAACGGTACTCATCTCCATCGTGGGTGATTTGAACGAAAGCTATTACAAGCGTCGTGCCGGTTTGAAAGACAGCAGCCAGCTTCTGCCGGGACATGGTGGCATCCTGGATCGAATCGATAGTTTGACCGCGGCTGTGCCTGTGTTTTATGTCAGTTTGATGGTGTTCGGATTGTGAGCCGGCAAGGAATCACGATTCTCGGTTCGACGGGATCCATTGGGCAAAGTACCCTGGATGTTATCGGGCGCCATCCCGACCGGTTTCGCGTCGTGGCGCTGAGCGGTTATCGCCAGGTTGAACAGATGTTCGCTCAGTGCCGCCAGTACCAGCCTGACTATGCAGTGATGGTCCACCAGCAGGCCGCGAATCAACTGGCCGAAATGATTCGCGCGGCCGGTATGGAAACCGCGGTTCTGGCAGGTGAGGAGGCCTTGATCACGATTTGTCAGTTGACAGAGGTTACGCAGGTGATGGCCGCCATCGTGGGAGCGGCCGGACTGTTGCCGACCCTGGCAGCAGCTCACGCCGGAAAACGCGTACTGCTGGCCAACAAGGAAGCGCTGGTGATGTCCGGCCCGTTGTTCATGCAGGCGGTGCATGAACATAAGGCCGAGTTGTTACCGATCGACAGCGAACACAACGCCATTTTCCAGTGTCTTCCACCAATTGCAGCAGGTGGATTGCCCCAGGCCGGTGTCAAACAAATCCTGCTCACCGGATCAGGCGGACCATTCCGCACGATCCCTTTGCAGGATCTGAAAACGGTAACACCGGACGAGGCCTGCGCCCATCCTAACTGGAGCATGGGACGAAAAATCTCCGTTGATTCGGCGACCATGATGAACAAGGGACTGGAACTGATCGAGGCTTGTTGGCTGTTCGACACTACGCCTGACATGATCCGCATCGTGATTCACCCGCAAAGCGTGATCCATTCCATGGTGGAATATGTCGATGGATCGGTGCTTGCCCAACTGGGTCAGGCGGACATGCGTACCCCGATCGCCCATGCCCTGGCCTGGCCGGAGCGCATGGATTCCGGGGTGGAACCCCTTGATTTTCTTGATGTCGCAAATCTTGAATTCGAGGCACCTGATCCGCAGCGCTTTCCCTGTCTACGCCTGGCCGAGCAGGCAGCCCGAACTGGCGGGACAGCGCCGGCGGTACTGAATGCGGCGAATGAAGTGGCGGTAGCGGCATTTTTGAGCGGGCGCATACCATTTACCCGGATTTCAGACCTGGTGGAAGAGGTTCTGATGGGCGTTTCCGCTCAGCCGGCGACCGACCTCGAGGTCATTCTGGAAGCTGACCGAACCGCCCGGGCTGCGGCAGATCAAATCGTGAAGCGTAACCCTACAGGTTGACTAATGTGGAAATTCTGACCAGCGCCATCGCCTTCCTCGTTGCTATCAGCGTGCTGATTGCCGTCCACGAATTCGGCCATTTCTGGGTGGCGCGGAAATTGGGTGTCAAGGTGCTGCGCTATTCCATTGGATTTGGCAAACCCCTGTGGAAAAAGACCCTGGGCAAGGACCGCACCGAAGTGGTTGTGGCGGCCTTGCCGCTGGGCGGCTATGTCAAGATGCTGGACGAACGGGAAGGGCCGGTACCTGATAATGAAACGGCGCGGGCCTTCAATCGCCAATCTGTGGCAACCCGCTTCGCGATTGTATTCGCCGGACCGGCATTTAACTTCTTGTTCGCCATTGTGGCCTACTGGATGATGTTTGTGGTGGGGATCAATGGCGTCAAACCAGTTGTCGGCGAGGTGATCGCGGAAACGCCGGCCGCCCGGGCGGGCCTGCAACGCGGCCAGGAGATTGTAGCTGTCGACGGCCAGGCCACACCGATCTGGGACGTGGCGATACAGAAGCTGGTGCCAGCCATGGTGGATCGGGGCCATGTCACACTGGAGGTACGCACAGGCCAGGAAGCGACCCGGACCGTGCAGCTGGATTTATCCGGCATCAAAGGTGATTTGGAACCAGGCGAACTGTTTAACACACTGGGGATGAAACCTGATCGGCCCCGGTTGTTACCTGTGGTCGGTGAAGTGGTGGCGGGCTCGGCCGCCGAACGGGCCGGGCTGGAGCGAGGCGACCGGATCCTGTCCATTGATGGGACAGGTATTGACGATTGGCCGGGGCTGGTCGAATACGTCTCGGCGCGACCCGATCAGGCGATGCAGCTCCTGATTCAGCGCGACGGGGCCGAGCAGTATGTGCCGCTTCATACTGACACCAAACAGGTGGATGACAAGATTATCGGCAGAATGGGCATTGGACCACTGATACCGGAACAGGAAACGGTACTATACCGTTACTCCCTGTTTGAATCGGTGGGCATGGCACTGGGGCAAACCTGGGACAGTACACTGCTGACACTAAAAATGTTTGGCAAAATCCTGACCGGTGATATCTCAATCAAGAACCTCAGTGGTCCGATACGAATTGCCGAATATGCAGGCTATTCCGCAACTGCGGGATTTGCCCGATTCATGGATTTTCTCGCTATTGTCAGCCTCAGTCTCGGCGTGCTCAATCTTCTGCCAATCCCGATTCTGGATGGTGGACACTTGATGTATTATATCGTGGAGATCGTTAAGGGTAGTCCCGTCTCGGATACAGCAATGGAGATTGGACAACGCATCGGTATTGTGCTGCTTCTCATGTTGATGAGTATCGCCTTTTACAATGACATCATAAATCTCCTTAATTAAATAAGAATAATAAAGAGTCAATCGTCCAAAAAATGAAGCGGTATCTTCTTATTCTTTTGCTTTATGGCCTGTTGCCGTTGTCGGCTTATGCCTTCGAGCCTTTTGTCGTCAAGGATATTCGTCTTGAAGGTTTGCAACGTATTTCGGCCGGGGCAGTATTCAATTATCTGCCTGTCAAGGTTGGTGATACCATCACTGAGTCACTCAGTATTCAGTCGGTCCGCGCTCTATATAAGACCGGCTTTTTCAAGGATGTGCGGCTGGAGCAAGAAGGTGACATTCTGGTTGTTTTTGTGGCCGAAAGGGCCGCCATTGCCGATGTAAAGATAGAAGGAAATGATGCAATTCCCGAAGATCAGCTGGAAGATGCGCTGAAGCAAATCGGGTTAAGCAAGGGGAAGGTGCTGGACCGAGCAACTCTGGACAAGGTGCAACAGGAGCTGCAACGTATTTATTACAGCCTTGGTAAGTATGGCGTAAAAATTGACACCCAGGTAACTCCCCTGGAAAGAAACCGGGTCAAGGTCACGATTGATATTTCAGAAGGTGAGGATGCGCGGGTCCATGCAATCAATATTGTGGGCAACAAGAAATTCTCCAACAAAACACTATTGAACAGGCTGCAACTCAATGAAGTCTCTTATCTGGGTAAAAATGCACAGTATTCAAAACAGTTACTCGCAGCCGATCTGGAAACACTAAAATCCTATTATCTGGATCGTGGTTATATTCATTTCAATATTGAATCTACCCAGGTGTCACTGACCCCGGATAAGGAAGATGTCTATATCACCATTAATGTAACTGAGGGCAAGCAATATACAGTTCGCGAAGTGAAACTGGCTGGCGATTTGATTATCCCGGAGAAGGAAGCAATGGAGTTTGTTAGCCTCAAGCCCGGAGATGTCTTTTCCCGAAAGGAAGCTGTTGGTAGCACCAAGCGTATCAGCGACAGGCTGGCTGAACTGGGTTATGCCTTTGCCAATGTCAATATCATTCCAGATGTTGATGAGGAGAAATTGAATATTGGTGTCACACTGTTTGTTGATCCGGGAAACAAGGTTTACGTTCGTCGACTTAATATAACAGGAAATACCAAGACCAAGGACGAAGTTATCCGGCGCGAACTACGTCAGTTCGAAGGAGATACACTTTCTACGGC
>Ga0316578_10001010_pt1 | contig 10773 bp, 10 predicted proteins | sample J0NA_2_FD_203076 | JGI IMG/M metagenome (GOLD analysis project Ga0316578, IMG submission 203076) | Rhizosphere microbial communities from salt marsh grasses in Alabama, United States - J0-2_160517rDrC | ecosystem: Host-associated > Plants > Roots > Rhizosphere | place: USA: Alabama | collected...
CAACAGTGCCGGATGGAACGCATCGGCGCCCAATATGTGACGGGAGTCTTGAGTGGACCCAGAAGGGACGGTGGCCTGTTAACAGGTGATCAAGCGTTCTCCGCGTCCTTGTTGACCGCCTTCTTCAGCTCCCTGATCTCCTTTTTGATGGCCTTGAGCTCCTCGCCCGTAACGACGTCCATTTTTTTCAGGATGTCTTTGACCGATTTCTCCACCCGCTCTTCCAGCTTGCCCTGTACATCTTCATATCTTTTTTGCAGCTCGTTCAGAAATTTCTTGCCGTCCTGCTCGGTCATTTTTCCTTTTTCGACGGCCTCGCGCGCCAGTTCTTCCATCTCATCTTTGGCCAGCAGGGCCATCCCGATGCCGGTCAACATGGCTTTTTTGACGATATCCAACATGGCGTTCCTCCTTTCGCTGAATGGCAAACCGCAGTGCCCTTTCGGGGGGTAATTGGTTTCTTGAAAATTGTCTGCGACAATTTTCAGTTACTTCAGTTTTCCCAACAGTGCACTCGCAATCGTGTTTTTCTGAATCTCCTTTGTGCCTTCGTAGATCTCGGTAATCTTGGCATCCCGATAGAACCGTTCGACTTCATATTCGGTTATGTAACCGTAACCGCCCAGCAGCTGGATGGCCTCGTCGGCCACCTCGACCGCCGTTCGGGCCGCATACATCTTCGCCATAGATGTCAATTTGGGATCGATGCGGCCCTGGTCAAAATTCCAAGCCGCCTTGTAGGTCATCAGCCGCGCCAGTTCGATTTTTGTGGCCATATCCGCCAATTTGTGCTGGGTCACCTGATACTGGGCTATTTTCTTCCCGAACTGCTCTCTTTTCTTTACATAATCGATTGCCCGGTCGAAGGCGCCTTGGGCGATACCCAGTGCTTGCGCCGCGACCTGTATCCGGCTTTCGTCGAAAAAATGCAGCACATGGTAAAAGCCCTTGTTTTCCTCGCCAATCAGGTTGGCCGCCGGTACCCGCACGTCTTTGAAGTTCACTTCGGTCGTCGCCATCATGTGAATGCCCATTTTTTTTCCAACGTCCGCGGTCGACACACCTTTGCGATCGGCCTCAACCAGTATCAAACTGATACCGCGATAGCTGGGTCGAGCTTCTGGGTCGCTCTGGCACATGACCGAATAAAATCCGGCCAATCCGCCGTTGGTGATGAAAGTCTTGGTACCGTTGATGACCCACTCGTCACCGTCTAAGACGGCGGTGGTGTCCATGCTGGTGATGTCGGAGCCGTGGTCCGGCTCGGTGAAAGCTCCGGCTGAGAGCATGCGGCCTTCGGCGACGGCGGGCAGATATGTCTGCTTCATTTCGGCGCTGCCCCAGTGCAAAACGATTTCCGAAGCAAAACTCGAAAGGGCAACAGCGCTGCCCATGGTTGAATCGCCGCGGCACAACTCCTCGACCACCAGAATGTCCTCGAGACATCCGAGCCCCTGCCCGGAATACTCCTCGGGAAAATGGACGCCGACTAGTCCGAGATCACAGGCCTTGCGCCAGATTTTTTCAGGGAATTCGTGATTTTTCTCCAGCTCCAACACCAGATCCCTGTCGAATTCTCCCCGGGTGAATTCCCTGACCGCTTTCTGGATATCCTTCTGCGTCTTGTTCAGCTCGAAGTTCATTGTGCCTCTCCTCTATCATTCAACTAGTGGACTAACCGCCAGCCTGCGGCGCATTGCCACCGCCGGTCTTCACGATCACCCCGGAACAACCGGATTGAGTTCCCTCCGCCGGTGTAATTTTATTAAGAATCCGTAATTATTGAAATTAAATTTTACACAATTAGCATATGATCTACGTCTTTTGCAAGGGATTTGAGAACCCTTTTCCAGCGTTCTTTTTACGGAACGTGACGCTTTCGGACGCACCGTCGGCGCGCTTTACAATCGCCTTCCGCGCGGTCTCCCCGACGATGCCCCTTGACTGTTTGAGCCAACTGGCCTAAACAATTTCAAAACCGCCAAAATCTGTGCTAATATCAAAATTTAAAGGAGAAGAAACCCAATGACGTATACGGTTGCTCTGGCCGGAAAGGGTGGTACAGGCAAAACGACCCTGGCCGGTCTGCTGATTAAATATTTGGTAAAAAGTGGCAAGACGCCTGTTTTGGCCGTGGACGCCGATTGCAATGCCAACTTAAACGAAGTGCTGGGATTGAGCATTGCATGCACCGTCGGAGGCGCCCGCGAAGACATGAAAAAGGGTAGCGTCCCCAGCGGGATGACCAAAGATATCTTCATGGAAATGAGGCTCGAAGAGGCCATCGTTGAAAGTGACGGGTTCGACCTGATCGTCATGGGCCAACCGGAGGGTGCCGGATGCTACTGCGCGGCCAACAGTCTTCTGACCAATTTTCTCGATCGGATCCAAAACAACTACCCCTACGTCGTGATGGACAACGAAGCCGGCATGGAACACATCAGTCGCCTGACCACAAAGAACGTGGACGTGCTCCTGATTGTTTCCGATACGTCGCGTCGCGGCATCCAGGCCGCCGTCCGAATCAACAAACTGGCCAGCGAACTCAACATCGTCGTCGGCAAGAGCTGCGCCGTTATCAACCAGGCCAAGGAACCGCCCTCCGCAACAGTTCTCGACATCTTAGAAAAAGGCGGTCTCGAACTGGCGGGAACCGTTCCCACCGACGATACGATTTATGAATTCGACCTTAACGGCCGTCCCACGATCGAGCTGCCGGAAGACAACCGTTCGGTTCAGGCCGCATTCCAGATCTTTCAAAAGATCGTCCAATAGGTTCATTATTTGACCCCGGATGGCGATATGAGAAAAACAGGCTTCCTGTATGACGAAAGATTTCTGCTTCACGAAACGGGCCCTTACCACCCTGAAGTACCGGAACGGCTTACAGCCATCTACCAAGGTATAGAAGAGGGCGGGCTTCTGCCGCAACTGGTTCGCATCAAAGCCAACCTCGCCCAACGGCAATGGATCGAGTCCGTCCACGACAGTGCCTACATTGACCGCTTCGGTGACACCTGTTTCTCCGGGAAAAGAGTCTTCGAACATCCTGACAATCAAATGTGCGCCAGCACCTATGATGCCGCATTTCTGGCCGTAGGTGGCATCCTGCAGATCATCGACATGGTGATGGAGGGCAAAATCGACAACGCGTTTTGTGCCGTGCGTCCGCCCGGCCATCATGCCGAGCGAGACCACGCCTTGGGCTTCTGCTACTTCAACAACGTGGCCATCGCCGCGCGTTACCTGCAGCAAAAATGGCAAATCGAAAAAATCGGTATCATCGACTTCGACGTCCACCACGGCAACGGCACCCAGAACATCTTCGAGCAGGATCCGAACGTGTTGTACTACTCCATCCATGAGCACCCCACCTTCGCCTTTCCCGGCACCGGAAGAGAGTTTGAAGTCGGCACCGGCCCGGGTTACGGGTACACCAAAAACATCCCGGTCCTGCCGGGCCAAGGTGACGCAGAGTACACGGCCGCGGTGGAGGAAAACCTGGCTAAAGACTTCGAGCGGTTTCAACCCGGTTTCGTGCTTGTTTCAGCCGGCTTTGACGGCCACAAGGACGACGATATGTCGGACATGAACCTGACCACGGAGTGGTATACTTGGATCATGAAGCGGATTATGGAAATTGCCGACCGCCATTGCAACGGACGGGTCGTCTCGGTGCTCGAAGGCGGCTACTGCCTGCGGCGTCTGCCGGAACTCGCCCGCAACCACGTCGCCGCCCTGTTGGAAGAATAAATGGCCGCACCGAAACCTTTTGATTTGTTTGTCGTCATTTCAGCTCGTTTTGAAAGACGCACACACTGGAGGTAGACAATGTTTGTCAGCCGATCGATGACCCAGAAGGTCATCACCACTGGTCCGGAGGCGAGTGTTTTTGACGCCTATGAGAAAATGTCGCATAACCGGATTCGCCATCTGCCGGTAATCGATGCCGACGGCCGGCTGATCGGTATCGTAACCGATCGTGATATCCGCAGCGCCCTGCCCTACAGCATGATAAAGCACCCGTCCCGCACAGCGGAAGCAGAAAAAGTAAAAGATCTCAAGGTCATGGATATCATGACGGCCGACCCGAAAACGATCGGGCCGCACCACACCATTCAAGATGCGCTGGTGCTGATCCAGGAGCTGAGGGTCGGCGCCCTGCCGGTCGTCGACAAGGAGGGCAAACTCAAAGGAATCCTCTCCGTGCGTGACCTGTTGCGCGCCTTTATCAACGTTCTGGGCTTCGGCCAGCCGGGCACTCTGTTGTGCATCCTGGTGGAAGAAAAGGTCGGCCAGATGAAAAAAATTGTCGATGCGATAACCGAGGAAGGCATTTCGTTCGGCAGCGTTCTGGTGGCACGTTACTTCGAAAAAGACAAGCGCGCGGTCTTCCCTTACCTACTGACCCAGAATGTGGCCCGTATCAAGCGCAAGCTCAAGGACCTGGGCTATACGCTGGTTGACCCGATGCAGTGGTACCTGGACGAGTTGCCGAAATATGAGAAAGAGTGACCGACCGGAGGCTTTTGTCGCCGGCCCCGATGAAGAGCTTTACATCTACTACCTCAAGGGCCGTGTGACACCGGGAATGGACCTTTCGTCCCCCGGCTTCATCGGTAATTGGGAAGAAGACGATTTTTCCTTTCTCTTTTATCGCCAAGCGTGCCGAAAGAGGATCGCCGCACTCCTTGCGGCCCAGCCCCAGCTGGAAATGATTGACACCTTCCAGATGCCGTATGCCGAGTGGCTCGGAGAACGCCCGGCCGCCTATCGTGTCGGCCGGTTCGATATCGTGCCGATCTGGGAAATGGAACGAAAAGAACGCGACGCCGGAGCGTGCCTTCACAGACTCATTTTGGATCCCGGTGTGGTTTTTGGAAGCGGTACGCATGCAACGACGCGCGACTGTCTGCACGCTCTGGAAATCGTTTATGCCGAGGAGGACCTCCAATCCGTCATCGACCTTGGTTCAGGAACAGGAGTTCTATCCCTTGCGGCTACTGCTCTGGGCAGCCGCTCGACCCTGGCTGTGGACAATAACCTGCTGGCCGTCCACACCGCCGCAAGAAACTTCCGGGTGAACGGCATGGCCGATCGCATTCTGGCGGTGCAGGGCCGGGCGGAAGTGTTTATCGAACATCCGGCAGACCTTCTGCTGGCCAACATCCACTTCGATGTCATGCGCCGGCTGGTGAAGTCGGCCGGGTTTCTGCAAAAAAAATGGTTTGTTCTGTCAGGGCTGATGCGCAGTCAGGCCGGTTCAATTGGAGAACAGCTGGTCCGGGTTGGGTCCATCGTCCGTCAGCAATGGATCGATGAAAACCTCTGGCACACCCTTTTGGGAATGAATCCGCAGTGAGGGTGTCCATTTTGAAAGTGACCTTTTTGATGTCTATTGAGGCGGAGCGATGATCATCAAATGCTGGGGGTCCCGCGGATCGATACCCGTTTCCGGGAAAACCTACCTTAAGTACGGCGGAGACACCACCTGCATCGAAATTCGAACCCAGAGCGGTGACATCATCATCATCGATGCCGGAACGGGCATCCGCCGTCTCGGCAACCAGCTCATCAAAGAAAAACGCCGCCAGTTCCACTTCATCTTCACCCATGCCCACTGGGATCACGTCATGGGATTTCCCTACTTCAAGCCCCTCTATTCAAAAGACTCCGAATTTCGGATGCACCGCTGCCCCTTTCACAGCAAATTTGTGGAAACAATTCTGTCCAAGGTTATGGCACCGCCTAATTTCCCCGTGAAATACTCGGATATCAAGGCGCGAATGCAGTACGAAGAGGCATGCCCGACCGATTTCGATATCGGATCGGTCAGGGTGATCCCTATTCCGCTCAGCCATCCCAACGGCGGCAGCGGATACAAGTTTATTGAAAAAGACAAGACCTTCGTCTTTTTGACCGACAATGAACTGGGATACATTCACCGTGGCGGTCGAGCATATAGGGACTACCTCGACTTTTCAAGGGAGGCCGACCTCTTGTTCCACGACGCCGAATACACCCCGGCGGAGTATACAACCTTCGTCGAGTGGGGCCACTCGGTCTACACCGACGTTCTTCGCCTGGCCGGTGAAGCCGGCGTCAAGCAGCTCGGTCTGTTCCACCTCAACCAGGACCGCACCGATCGCGAAATGGCAAAAATTGTCGCCGACTGCCGCAAGAGGATTGCGGCGGCCGGCCACCGTCTGAAGTGTTTCGGGGTGCGGTGTAACGCGAAATTCGAGCTCTGATCCAAGCGCAAGCATGCCCGAGGGCTCAGTCAAAATGTATCACATTGGATGACTTGATCAGCAAAGCGGCCGGCGACTTGATGACGGCAACTCATGTGATCGCCTTGACCGGGGCGGGAATTTCGGTGGAAAGCGGGATTCCCCCCTTCAGAGGCAAAGGCGGCATATGGGAAAAAATCGACCCGATGGAATATGCCCACATCGATGCCTTCATGAGCGACCCGGTCAAGGTCTGGGATGTTCTCATCCGAGGCATGAAAGAAGTGGTCGATCAGGCACTGCCAAACGATGCCCACAGGGGTATCGCGCGCCTGGAAGAACTGGGGATCATCAAGACGGTCATCACCCAGAATGTCGACGGCCTGCACCAAGCAGCCGGTAGCACCGACGTCATCGAGTTTCACGGCAATTTCGCCTGGCAGTCTTGCCTCGACTGCGGCCGGCGCCACCCGACCCGTAAGGTCGAGATGGACCGACTCCCCCCGCGGTGCACCTGCGGCGGCATCCTACGGCCCGAATGCGTCTTTTTCGGCGAGCAGATCCCGCCGCGGCATCTCAGCCGCTCGCAGCTCCTCGCAATGCAATGCGACATCATGTTGGTTATCGGCACATCGGCAACGGTGCAGCCGGCGGCAACCATACCGATCATCTCCAAGCAGTCCGGAGCCCGCGTGATCGAAATAAACACCGAACCGACACCGCTGACGCACAGCGTTAGCGATTATTTGATCGCAGGCAGAGCCGGAGAAATGATGCACCGTATCGTAACGGAAGTGGAGCGGAAAAAAAGACTGGGCTGATGGCCGCCGGCCGGAACGCGAACGGCGGTCCTTTCACCGGCACTGCCAGAGGACTTCTGCCCTCCTGATTGAACCGAAGCGCTTTGTCATTGCAAGAGAAAAAACAGATGCACCATCGCGAAGAAGGCTGGGTCAAGATTCTGACCATCCCCTCCCCGAGCCTGCAGAACAACACCGCCGATGCCGATCGTCTGATCGGAGCATTGAAAAACCGGTTGGCGACCCCGCGACTCGAAGTGGCGATCGACCTGGAACTGCTGCAACGGCTCCCTTTTATTTTACGCCAGGAAGACAGCGAGCTCTGCTGCACACTCTTCAAGGACCTCGGCCACTGGGTTCTGGTCGATTTGCAACCCTTGCACAGCGCGAAGCCACCGGCAGGTCTAGCCGTTGATTTGGGCACCAGCCGGGTGGTACTGCGGATGGTGGACCTTACCAGCAATGCGCTGTTGGGAGAATCGGCTTTCGACAACCCCCAAATCGACATCGGTCCCGACATTCTCACGCGCATCCACTATGCCGATCGGCCGGGCGGTCTGCACCACCTGCAGCAACTGATCTGCGAGGCACTCAACCGCCAGGTCATCGCGCTCTGCGACGCCTGCTCACGCCTGCCGGAAGAAGTCCTGCTGATCGCTGTGGCCGGCAACACGGCCATGACACACCTGCTCTTGGGATTGAACCCGCACTGGATGATCCGGGAACCTTATATTCCGGTCACCAATCGCCCTGGCCTGATCCCGGCCGCCTCTCTTGATATCCAGGTAAATCCGCAGGCCAGGATCTTCGTCTTTCCCAATATCGGCAGCTACTTCGGCGGTGATCTGATCGCCGGAATCCTCTACTCCGGTCTCCACCGGGCCGATGAACCGGCCTTGCTGGTCGATGTCGGCACCAATGCGGAGGTCGTGCTCGGCAACAGCCAGTGGTTGATTGCCTGCGCCGGTGCCGCCGGGCCGGCACTTGAAAGCGGGGTGACCCGCATGGGCACGCTGGCTGCACCAGGAGTGATCGACCGTGTGCGCTTCGATCGCACGACAAAGCGATTCGACATTCACACCATTGCGGATCGGCCGCCGCACGGCATTTGCGGATCGGGACTGATCGATCTTGCCGCTCAGCTCTTTCTCGGCGGTCTGATCGACTTTCGCGGCCGATTTCAAGCGCGGGCGTGCGGCAATCGACTGATTGACATCGACGGCACCGAGCATCTGGTCGTGGTATCACCCACAGACTCCGCCACCGGCAAAGCCCTGACCATCAGCCAGGCGGATCTCGACAGCCTCATCCGCTCCAAAGCCGCCATGTATACGATTCTCGAGACCATCACGGGCACGGTCGGCATCCAGTTGGAGGACATCGCGACGTTCTACGTCGCCGGCACTTTCGGCACCTTCATCCAAGCGGCCTCGGCCATCGGCATCGGCATGCTGCCGGACCTGCCGCTGACGGCTTTCAAAGCGCTGGGAAACAGTTCCCTCGGCGGCGCCACCATGCTGCTGGGCTCGGATTGTCGCATGGATGAAATAGACCGGATTCGGGAGCGCATCACCTATCTGGAGCTCAATGTCAACCAGGATTTCATGAACCGCTTTTCGGCGGCCAAGTTTTTGCCCCATACCGACCGAAGTCGTTTTCCATCCGTTAGCGTTCTATGAGGAAGAGGTGGATAAATCTGGGGTCGAGATCTGCTGTATCAACCTGGCCGTACTCCTCTTCGATTTCCAGAAACAAACTCTCCAGCACAGGCCCAAGCGTATCGGTGATCTCGTGGGAATGCATTCCGGACAACCTGCAGAGCCACAAAAGGAAGGACTGCTTCATGGACAGAGCGACACGGCGCGGCCGGTCATCGCTCTGCCAGAGCTTTTCGAAAAACAGCCTGAATTCGGCCCTGGTTAGATACCGATTCTTCTCGGTGCAGCCGAGCCAATCGAGCGCCCAAATTGTCAGAATGAGATTTTTAAAGATTAAAAAACGACGTGCAGACAGCAAGTCCGGCGATATGGCCAGTAGCGAGAGGAGGTGGTCGCAGGCAATGACGGCATCCAGCACGGCGGCTGTCTGTTGCAACTCGTCAACAGTGCTGAAATCCCGGTACATACTCCCGGACACATAATCGTCGAAATACATTGGTTTTTTGACCAGCAAACCACCCAGAACACCAAGCCACTCCTCACCCCAAAACGTCAGGGAAAGCCCCTGGGCGGCAAACCAGGATCGATCCAACCATCGCTGAGTGCGCCATTTTAATTCCAGCACCCGCCCATAACCGACCCTAAATATATCGGACAGCGGATGACGTTGGATCATGGCCGCCGGCAGATGGCTGACAGAATGGCCGTTCGCATCCGTTTCGGCCGCTAATGTTTCCAGGCCGATCGACAGAAAACCATTGGCCTTTTTTACCACCGCCCGCAGGTCGTCTTTGTTGTGAGCCGGGGCGAAATCGGCCGCAATGATCCGATTGCAAAGGCTGGCAAACTCGGTCTGCAGCTGCTCCAAAACAGCTTCTGTCTCGATGTTGGCCAGCGCACCGGAAAAGATGCTGCCGCTTTCAAGCACTCCCGACGGGTAAAGCGGAACCGGTACAGTGATCTCCGCCGCTGTTCGGGGCAGTATCTTATGGTTTCGACCGGCAAGTTGTCGCGCAGTAAGCGGTTGGTAGACACCCACGGCCTCTTCGAAAGGAAGGAAACCTTTTTCGGCCAATCGCACGTTACGAAGCCGGTAACCCTCTTCTTCGCTTTCAGCCGGTATGATTTGGGCCGCCTCAAGCAGCAGCGCCTGATAGGTAACGTGGTCAAAGGCCGCCACGCTTTGGATCAATTTCTTTAGGAAATCACGATAGTTTTCTTTCTCGATGTCGCCAAGTTCCGATGTGGCGGCAAACAGCGGACCGGTGATCCGCACATAGAAGACACTGTCGAGCGTAAAGAAGTCCTCTCCGAACCCTGATGGATCCTGATCGTGTTCGCAGACTCTCAGCTCGATGTTCTTGGAAAGATACACCGTGAGCAGTTCGGTTTGTTGTTCGATCAGCCATTTGACCGTTCGCCGAGCATCGGCCCGATAAAGCAGATCGAGCCACCGGGTCAGCGCCACCGGTTCGAAACGATCCCGGTGCCAGGTCTCGGTATCCAGCACGTATTCCCACTGCCGGTCGGAGGCCAGTGCCAGCAGTGGCAGGGCGTCTTCGGCGCCGATATCGTGAATCAGAAAATAGAGGTCCTGCTCCGGAAAAGAGTGAACCAGGGCCGCCGGTTGACCGGACTCGAGAATTCGTCGCATCGTTTGTTCCGGCGGCAGTGACAGCAGTTGTTTTCTCTGACGGTTCAGTTCTGCAATGCGGGCCGGGATTTTCTTTTCTGGGGTGTCGTTCATTTTTCTCGTCACTTCTCGTCGTGTTCGACGCCGCCGGGGGTGAATTTCAACAGCAGGAGCATGCCGGGAACTGCAATCAGCGCACAGAAAATAAAAAAAGACTCCCATCCGAAAATTTTGGCCAGAAAACCGGTAGGCGCGGCGGCCATGACGCGGGGGACGCCCATCAGACTCGACAGCAGAGCGTACTGGGTTGCGGTAAACTTCTTGTTGGTAATGCTGGCCATGAAGGCGACAAAGGCGGCCGTACCCATCCCGCTGCTGAGATTTTCAAAGGTTACCACCCCTGCCAGCCAAGGCAGACTGTGTCCAACGCGGGCCAGCACTGCAAAACAGCC
>Ga0316578_10001011_pt1 | contig 10772 bp, 7 predicted proteins | sample J0NA_2_FD_203076 | JGI IMG/M metagenome (GOLD analysis project Ga0316578, IMG submission 203076) | Rhizosphere microbial communities from salt marsh grasses in Alabama, United States - J0-2_160517rDrC | ecosystem: Host-associated > Plants > Roots > Rhizosphere | place: USA: Alabama | collected...
GCTCGGATCGCAGCTGCCGGTGCTCCCTGCGTTGCAGTCACTGGCGCTGTCGCACACGCAGTCCCCGTCGACGCAGCCGAAGCCGGCAGGGCACGCTCGACCGCAACCGCCACAGTTGGCCGGATCTGTCAGCACGGCCCTGCATCCGTCCGGAGAGTGGCAGCACACTTCGTCGGCGCCACAGGCCAGCGCGCCGTTGCACGAGCAGATCACGCTTGCCCCAGGTCTGTCACAAACCTCGCCCGGTCGGCATTCGGTTCCCCCACACTCGCAGAGCCCCGTGCCCACAGTGCAGGTTCCTTGGCCCGCGATCCTGCACTGGTTGCTGTTGGTGCACACGCACACGTACGGACTCACTGCGCCACACGCGAACGGGGACGCGGTGCCCTGCAGAGTGCAGTCGTTGCCACACCCGCCGCAGAGCTCGGTCTGGTTGGCCACTTGCTCGCAGCCGTCATCCGGGTTGGGTGCCTCCGGCTGACTGCAGTTGGCCCGCCCCAAGCTGCAGGTGCTGGTGCAGACTCCTTGCTCGCACTGCACCGAGGCGACTCCGACGCTGGCGCACGGGCGGCCGCACGCGCCGCAGTGGTCCACGTCCGTGCTCAGGTTAGTCTCGCACTCGGTTCCGAGATTGCCGTCGCACTCGCCGTATCCAGCCGGGCAACCCTGAGCGCTGCCCGCGCTCCCGGCCACGCCCGCGCTCCCGGCCACGCCTGCGCTCCCGGCCACGCCCCCGCTTCCGGCCACGCCTGCGCCTCCGCCTGGGTTCGTTCCGCTCGCACCGGCCGACCCTGCGGTGCCCGCGCCCCCGGCTCCGCCACCGCCCGCTGCCGCCGCTCCGCCGCTGCCCGGCATGCCTCCGCCACCCGCGACGGCGCCACCGGTGCCCGCGACGGCGCCACCGGTGCCCCCCGCTCCGGCGGAGGGGGCACCTCCGAGCGCTTCACCCCCTGCACCCGCGGAGGGCCCTCCGCCGGCCGGAACACCCCCACCGGCCGTACCACCGTTGAGGTCGCCAGCGCTGCCGCCCACGGGAAGTGCGCCACCCACGGTCGAGTCGGAGCCAGCCATCGCGGCTCCGGAGTCGCCCCCGGCTCCCGCGCTGTCCGAGCCGCCCGAGCCGGGCACCGTGCCCTCACGCACACACACGTTGCGCGCTTCGTCGCACTCCCAACCGCTCACGCAGTCTCCGCTCGCAGAGCACGCGCGGTTCTCCAAATCGAGGGGCTCGGCGGTGCAGGCCGCGGCTGCGGCAGCCAGGGGGGCGAGGCCCCTGACCAGGCGCAGCACAGACCGTCGTCGAATCGGTCGAAGCATCTCAGAACCTCCCCGAGGCGGTGACACTGCACGCACCCGGGCCACACCCGAAGCCCAGCCTCGCACTTTCCGGGCCTGAGGGCTCGGCCGTGAGGTCCAGGTAGAGAAGCACTCCGCCCACCACGGTCGCGGCGGCACCGGCTCCGGCGAGGATGCGCGCCACGAGCTGACGACTCTCCATGGTGTCGTAGTGCTCCTGGGCGTCGATCTGGGTGTCGGCGGTCCGCGCGTCGTCTTCGGCGCTGCTTCGCATGAGCTCGAACGCGAGGGAGCCTCCCAGGGCTCCGACGCCCACTCCGAGCGTCACCCAAGTCCAGGCAGATACCGCTCCCTGGGTGCCGGTGTCGCCGGCGGCCGGACGCTGGTCGGGGGTCGGTGTGGGTTGCACGGGCGTGGGGGCGGGAGCAGCCTCGGTGGCTTGGGGTTTCGGTTCTTCGGGGACTGGCTCCAGCGTCACCGACACGTCGCGAGCTCGATGTGCCGTCAGGGCGAAGACCTCTTCGGTGTCCTGGTATCCTGGCAACCTGAGCTGCAGCCGGTGCTGCCCGGGGTAGATCTCTCCGGTCCAGGGGGTCACTCCCACTGGCTTTCCGTCGACCACCACGGTTGCCCGGTCCGGCTCGGAAAGCACCGTGACCTGTTGAACCCCCTTCGCCCGCAAACGGCTTTCGAGCTCGGCGATGATCCTTTCGACTTCCGCGCGGTCTTCAGCCTCTGGCGCTCTGCGCAGGTAGTCGCGGTAGAACCCGAGAGCTCCCGCGTCGTCGCCGAGCTTCTCGTACGCGCGCGCGATGTTGAAGCTCAGCGCGGGACTGGGTGCGAGTCGGTTCGCTTCCAGAAAGTGATCGATGGCATCCCTGAATTGCCCGGCCTCGTAGCTCTCCACGCCGGCCGTGTAGTGCCGTCTTGCCTGTGCCTTACCGTCAGCTTCTGCGCTGGTGGCAGGTGACGGTGCGTCTGCCGCTTCTGACTCCGAGTCACCTTGCGGCTGGGCGTGAGCTCGAGCTCCGAGCAACGCCAGCGCGAGTCCCCATCCCCACAGTGGCCGGGCGGATCTGAACACGGGCGTCAGTATGGCGATTTCAGATCGCTTCGAGAACCTTTTCGCTGCGTCGGTGCAGGTGCCCGGGCTGGGCCACGGACTGGCAGCGGGGCCGACTGTCGAGGAACCGCAACCCTGGCACCGTCTACGGTCGCGGGGGCGGGCGCAGTCGCCCGGGATGGACTGGCGGCCGGCTCGGCCGTGGGCGTCGCCGGCTCTTTGGGCACCGGAGGCTGGGCCTCTTCGAGCTGCTTTGGGCCGCGGCCCGGCGCCGCGCCCGGCTGGTCCGCCGCCGGGGGCCACGAGCTTTGGCTCGCCCGCGCTGCCTCGACCAGGGTCGTGGTGGGCCCAGCGGAAGGCGATGCGGCCACCTGGCTCGATGGCGAGACGGTGGCCGGCACGCTTCGTGCGCCGCCCGTCGCCCAAAATGCGCCGGCCACGCCAGCGGCGCCCAGAAGGGTCACGCCGGCTGCAACCCACGTCGAGCGCGTGCCGGTGCGCGCGCTGAGTGTGGCCCGCAGGCTCACGGCTCCGTGACCGCCCGTGGAAAGCCGTCCGGAGCGGCGTCGCGTGCCGCTGGCGACTGCGCGACCGGTGACGGGAGCCGCCGTCACCGTGGGTTCGCTGGCAGGGCTGGATCGCAACGGCGGGCGAGGGCTCGAGCGCGGCAGCGTGACGGGCGGGAACGAGGAGACGGGATCCATGGATTCGGGGGAGAGCCACGTCGAGTGAAGCGCCGTCCGCGTGATGTCCTCCCCAATCCCCTGGTCCCAAAGCCAGCGAGCGAGCGCGGTGCCCAGCGCCTGCATCGACTGCCAGCGCTCTTCGGGGTGCTTCCGCAAACCGCGCTCGATGATGGTCCAGAGCTCAGGATCGCCCGCACACAGTCGTGTCGATGGTTCTGGCTGGTCCTCGATGATCGCCCGCATCACGGAGTTGTAGTTCTCGCCATCGAACGGAACCGTGCCGGTGACGCACTCATAGAGGGCAATGCAGAAGGCCCATACGTCGGTCCGCTGGTCCACGGCCGCTTGACCCCGCGCCTGCTCTGGGGACATGTACACGGGGCTGCCCATGAGCACGCCCTCGCGTGTGATCTTCGTGTCCTGCGCCTGGGCAACCTGGGCGATCCCGAAATCGAGGATCTTGGGTTGGATCCGTCCGGCCAACGTTCGGGACAGGAAGATGTTGGCCGGCTTCAGATCGCGGTGCACGATGCCGCGCTCGTGCGCCACGTAGAGTCCGTCGGCGACCGGGAGCATGAGCTGTACGGCCGTGTGCGCGTCGAACTTGACCTGCCGCTGTAGCGCATCGTCCAGGCATTCCCCATGCAAGAGCTCCGTGACGATGTACGGGTCGCCCTGCTCGCTCTTGCCAAAGTCGTAGACCTGCAGGATGGCCGGATGCCCGAGCTTGGCCAGTACACGGGCCTCGGTCGCCAGCCGCTGCGTGGTCTCCTCTGACTGGACTTCCGCTCGGATCAGCTTGATGGCGACCGGGGCATCCAGGTCTTGGTGGTGCGCGACCCAGACCGTCCCCATCCCACCCTGATCCAGCGGACGGATGAGCCGGTACTTGTGATTGATGTCCTGGCCCTCGAAGAACCGCTCGCTGGATGGAGCGGTCGAGGATGTTCCGCGATCACTGTTCACGCCTGCCCCTGGGTACGAACTTTGCGCGGGCTTATACTCGATCTGACCGGGCAATTCAGTGGTCGAGAGCAAGATTGAGCAAATGCCTCGGAACTCCAGGGAAATCCTCGTTCCGCACAGGCTGGAATCGCGCCAGCTGGTTCAAAGCGCGGTTGTCGGGGCGCGCCCGGACAGAGTCTGATACTTCGGGGAGCAGCCCCATGGGTCGGTCGAGAAACGTGGCGTTGGTCGGTGGCGCTCTCGCGGTGGGCGCGTTGTCGTTCATCGTCCTGCGCCCGACTCCACCTCTAGCACCTGCGCCGGCCGAGGCCGCGGCCCAGGCTGAAGTGGCTGTCGATTCGGTTCGAGAACCCGCGGTGGCCGGGTCGTTCTACCCGTCGGACGAGGCCGAGCTCGCCGAAACGGTGGATGGATACTTGGCTCAGGCCAAGGGTGAGAAGATTGTTGGCCTTCGGGCTCTGGTCTGCCCGCATGCCGGGTACGTCTATTCGGGCCCTACCGCGGGTCACTGCTACGCTCAGCTCGTCGGACGCGACTTTCAGACCGTGATCGTCCTTGCCCCCAGCCATCGACACGCGTTCGACGGAGTCAGCATCCCTCGGGTGGACGCTTACCGGACCCCCCTCGGCCTCGTTCGATTGTCCCCTGCGGTGAAGCGGTATGCGAACGAGCCGCCATTCGTGTCCGTGGCGGAGGCGCATGTTCGCGAGCACTCGCTGGAGGTGCAGCTGCCCTTCATCCAGCGTACTCTGCGCTCGGCCCGGCTCGTACCGATGGTGTTCGGGCGGGTTGCGCCCGAAGCTGTCGCGCACGCTCTTGCGGCTGGCATCGACGACGAGACGCTCATCGTGGCGAGCACGGATCTGAGCCACTACCATCCCTACGAGATCGCGCAACAGCTGGATCGACAGGCCATTGACGCCATGGTGAGCTTGAATCTCGACGCTATGCGTGGTCAGCACGCGTGTGGCAAGGGGCCGGTGCTCGCTCTGATGGCGTTGGCCAAGCAGCGGGGATGGAAGGCCAAGCTGCTAGACTACCGCAATAGTGGAGATACCGCGGGGACGAAGCGCTCCGTCGTGGGCTACAGCGCGATCGCATTCTACTCTTCAGCTCCTCCGCCCAAGAGTCAGGGCTGAACGCGCAGGCGACGCCGGGCCGATCGGGACAGCAGAGGAAGATGGACGCACCCAAATCGAGCAGCCCAATCCGAACCGGGGCCACTGTGCTGCTGGTGGTCGTGTTGGTCTTGGTCGTGGTCTGGATCATCCGCGGTGGCACAAACCGTCAGCGTTCCGCTACGCTCGCCGCACCGGAGCCTGACCCAGGAGGAGTCGTGAAGGACAACTCGGCGCACGCAGCGAGCGTCTCCCCGGAAGACAAGCGGGTCCTGCTGGGGCTGGCGCGTAGAACCCTGGAGGAGGTGGTCCGCCATGGACGCGAGCCCGTCGTGGACGCCGCCGAGGTGTCGGAACGCCTGCGTCAGCCGAGCGGAGCCTTCGTGACCCTGGAGAAGAACGGCCAGCTTCGGGGGTGCATTGGGCACATCCAACCGCGTGAGCCGCTCTACCGAGCGGTCATCGACAATGCGCACAGCGCCGCCATGCGCGACACGCGCTTTTCTCCGGTCGTCCCGGAAGAGCTCCCTTCGATCGAGGTCGAGGTGAGCGTGCTGACGGTTCCGCAGCCGCTCGAATTCAGCTCTCCGGAGGATCTGCTGAGCAAGCTCACGCCGCATCAGGACGGTTTGGTGCTGACCGTGGGGTTTCGCCGATCCACCTTCTTGCCGCAGGTCTGGGAGAAGCTACCGGACAAGGTGCAGTTCTTGGAGCACCTGAGCACCAAGGCGGGCTTGCCTCCGAACGGCTGGCGTGACCCCCAGGCAGAGGTGACGACGTACCGCGTGATCGCTTTCACGGAATCCGAGCTCGCCTCACCGGGTCGCGGCAAAGGAGAGGTGCAGGACGCACCGGAGAAGTGACCGGTGACGGTTCGCGCGCACGCCGACGAGGCGAGCGGGCAGGAGCCCGAGTGCGAGTCTGAGACGCAGGCTGCTCACGGGCGACCCTGGATCTTCCTGGCCGTGTGCGCGCTCGGGGTGTCCTCGATCGTCACGCAACTCGTGCTCATGCGCGAGCTGCTGTGCGTATTTGCCGGCAACGAGCTGGTGTTCGGGATCGTGCTGGGAAGCTGGCTGCTGACGACCGGCCTCGGCACGTTCCTGGGTCGTGGCGCGCCCCGGCTCACCCACCCCATTTCCGTGTTGGTGGCCGCGCAGCTGTTGGTGGCCACGCTGCCGCTCGTCGACGTGGTGCTGGTGCGGGTGCTCCCGGACGTGATCTTTGCGCCTGGGGCGCAGGTGGGTGTGGTCGGTACTGCGGTGAGCTCCGTCCTGCTGCTGCTGCCCTACTGCGTGGTCGCCGGGTACCTGCTGGCCCTGGCCTGCTGCGCGCTCGCGCGTGCAGGTGCTGCCAGCATTGGCCAAGTCTACTTTCTGGACAACCTGGGCGACATCGCCGGGGGCCTGTTCTTCACCGTCGCCATCGTGTTCGTGGCGAACCATTTTCATCTGCTCTACGTGCCCGCCGCGTTGAACCTGGCCACGGCACTGCTCCTGGCCTGGAAGCTGCGGCAGCGGGCAGCGCTTCTCGTTGCGACCGCCGTGACGATCGCGACGATCGGTGTGGTCGTCGGCGTCGACCTGGACGCAATGAGTACGGCACGACAGTACCCGGGGCAGAACGTGCTCTTGCACACGCAATCTCCGTTCGGAAACCTCGTCGTGACCGAGTCACAGGGGCAGCTGAACTTCATCGAGAGCGGGGTCCCGCTCTTCTCCACTCAGGAGGTGGAGGAGGTCGAAGAGACGGTGCACTACGCCATGGCGCAGCGTCCGCAGGCTCACCGCGTCCTGTTGATTTCAGGAGGTCTGACCGGAACCGCAGAGGAGGTCCTGAAGTACGGAGTGGAGGCGGTGGACTACGTCGAGCTCGATCCGGTCATTCTCCGCGCGGCACGTCGATTCGTGCCGGAGAACCTCGATGATCCGCGTATCGAGGCAGTGGTTGGAGATGGTCGCAGGTTCGTGCGGAGCACGGATCGACGGTACGGCGTGGTGATCGTGGATCTTCCGGATCCCTCCACGGCGCAGATCAATCGATTCTACACGGTCGAGTTCTTTCACGAGGTCAAACGCATTCTCGAACCCGGTGGCGTGGTGGCCATTTCGCTGGCGCACTACGAGAACGTCGTGTCCCCCGAGTTGGCGGGCCTGCTGAGCGTCGGGAAACAGACGCTGCGAAGCGCCTTCACAAACACCCTGATCATTCCTGGAGGCAGTGTGTACCTGCTCGCCTCGGACGGACCTCTGTCCAGGGATGTCTTTGCCCGGATCCGAGCGGCGCGGGTCCAGACGGAGCTCGTTCGTCCCGGATACCTGAGCGCGGTGCTCGCTGCCGACCGCGTCGGCGAGGTCGAGCGGGCGCTGTCCGCAGACGCGCCCTTGAACACCGACCTGCGGCCCGTGCTCTACTTCCGCCAGTTGATCTACTGGACCCGTCAACTGGGCGGAAATGTCGGCCTGTTGGCGTTGGGGGTGGGCGTGTTCATGGCAGCGTACCTGCTGCGGGTGGGGCCGGTGCCAATGGCACTGTTCACCACCGGCTGCGCGGCTTCGACCCTCGAGGTCGTGGTGCTGTTCGGGCTGCAGATGGTCCATGGGTTCGTGTACGCCCGGGTGGGTTTGGTGGTGACGCTGTCCCTCGTGGGCTTGGCCATCGGTTCGGCACTGGCCAATCGCGTGCTGGCCCGCCTCGGTCGGCAGCACCTGGTGGCCCTGGAGATCGGAATCGCCGTGTTCGCTGCGCTCGTCCCCGTGGCGTTGATCGCAGCCGGCGCCCTTGCCCGTGGGAGCGAGCTTGGAAACACGGCATCCGCCGACGTGGTTTTTCCGATCCTCGCTTTCGCTCCGGGAGTGCTGGTCGGGTTGGAATTCCCGCTGGCGGCCAGGGTCGAGTTCGATGGGGTCGGCCGCACGGCTTCACGCTTGTACACTGCGGATTTCATGGGAGCGTGCCTGGGTGCGGTGGTGGTTGGCGCAGTTCTGATCCCGGTGCTAGGGGTCGTGTGGGTTTGCGTGTTGACCGCGGCCTTGAATATCGCGAGCGGGCTCTGGGTTTGGTCCACGCGCCAGGGCTGAGTCGGAGTGAGGACGGATGGCAGGCAAAGGATATGTCTACTACCTCCACAAGACGGCGCGCATCAGCGGCTGGGCGCTGCTCGTCATCACGGCGGTCTTCATCGTGACCGGGTATTCCCTCTGCGGTGAGTTCGGGGTGGACGAGCTCATCGACTCGCGAACGGCTCTCAGCGTGCACCAGTTCCTCGACTTGCCGTTGGTTGCCCTCTTCGTCATCCATTCGGCGGCGACCATCTACTTGGCCTTCATGAGGTGGGGATGGGTCGGCAGGTAGAGCCCGGCAGCGGGTCGGATCGAGACGACGCGGCCAGCGCCGACGCGCGAGACGTCTCGGCTGTAGCGAGGAGGCGAATCAGCCGTCGAGATGCGGTGCGCTGGGGGGTCGTGGGGGCCACCACCACGGTTGGATTTGCGTCGCTCGCCTACCTTTCGGTGGACGACGCGACCGAAGTGGCTCCCGCAGAAGTCTTCAAGAACGACGCGCCGGACGAAACCACTTGGCGGAACTGGAAGGCGCGCGGTTGGGTGCACGAGGCGGCCCACTACCTCACGCTGGGTCGGAACGTGCAGTGCCGTATCTGTCCCAACGAATGCCTCCTGGAGCCGCGTGACCGGAGCCGGTGCCGCAACAAGGTGGCCATGGAGGGCAAGCTGTGGACCATGGCCTACGGCAACCCGTGCTCGCTGCACGTGGACCCGATTGAAAAGAAGCCACTATTTCACTTCCAGCCCGGATCCCGCGCCTTCTCACTCGCCACGTCCGGGTGCAGCTTGCGCTGCCTCAACTGTCAGAACTGGGAGATCTCCCAGAAGAAGCCGGAAGATCTCAAGGACGCAACCGGTGAAGAGCTGCGTCTCGGCAGTGGCGCCACGGGGCCACTTCGAGTTGGCGATCTCGAACGCGCCAGCGTCTTTCCGGACGACGTCGTGCGACTGGCGCAGCAGTCGGGGTCCCAGTCCATTGCGTACACCTACTCGGAGCCGACCAGCTACTACGAGTACATGCTCGAGACCGCGAAGCGGGCGCGCGCGGCGGGAATCAAGAACGTGTGGGTGACCAACGGGTACATCAATCCCGAGCCCCTGGAGGGCTTGGCCGAGTTCCTGGATGCTGCCAACGTCGACTTGAAGAGCTTCAGTGAGGAAATCTACGCGGAGCTCAATTCCGGCAAGCTCGCGCCCATCCTGGCGACCCTGAAGAGCCTCAAGCAGCGCGGGGTTTGGTTCGAAGTGACCAACCTGATCGTGCCCCGCTACAGCGACGACTTGGCGATGATCGGTCGCATGTGTGACTGGCTGGTGTCCAATCTGGGGCCCGACTACCCGTTGCACTTCTCTCGCTTCCACCCCAAGTACGAGCTGAAGCGACTGTCACCCACTCCGGTGCCCACGCTCGTGCGCGCGCGAGAGATCGCCCAGCAGGCAGGTCTGCACCACGTGTACCTCGGAAACGTCCGCGGCGTGAATGACGCGGAAACGACCTTCTGCCCGCGATGCGGCAAACGTGTGGTCGAGCGATCGATCTTCCGCGTGGAGACGGTGCAGGTTGGTCGCGACGGTGCTTGTGCACACTGCGGCGAGAGGATCGCCGGGGTCTGGTCAAGCAGCTGACAGGAACGCCTTGGCCACGTTGATCTTCGCCCGGGCCGGGTCGAGGATGCCGGCGATCCTCGGGTACTGGCGAGAATCGCCCGCCCCGAGGTCCAGCTCCTTTGGCCGCTCGAGCGCCCGACCCTTCCTGTCGGTCACCAAGCGGACCATGGGCAGGCCTACGGCCCGAGGGTTGGCAGACGGACCAATCACGACCGCCCACTCTCCGGTCTCGAACTCGATGATGCTTCCGGCAGGGATGACGCCCACGGTGCGGACGAGCAACCGCAGAATCACCCGGTCGATGTCTCGCTCGGACGCCAGCTTCTCGAGCGCCGCAGCCGGGGAGAGGGAGCGTGACGAGTCACGCGGGGCGACGTGGTCCAGCAGGCGTCGCACGGTGCGGATGACCTCGGATTGGGGGAGCGCGCTCTTGCCCACGTACAGTGGTGGCAGGAGTTGGGTGCGGTCCATCCAGTTCGCCTCGGTGGCCACCACCGTGCGCAGGGCGTTGGACGGGTTGAGCCCACCGGTAGCGAGACACACCGTGCTCGTGGCCGTGGGCACCAGCAGGTCGTCGGCGTCGGCCAGAGGGATGAACCGGTCTCGGCCTTCGGGACCGGCCACCCGCACTCGGCCCACGTCGGCCATCATGGCCGCCATCGCGAGGCGGGCCAAGGTTACCCGCTCATCGATGATTTGCCTGGCGACCAGGACCGTCAGCAGCGCCGTCTGCACGGCTCGGCCGGCGTCGTCACGGTGGGCGTTGGCCATCGAGGTCATGCCCAGGATGGCAGGGTCGCCCGTTTCGACCAGCGTAACGAAGCGCTGCGAGAGACGCTTCACCCGGTGCGGCAGAACCGTCTTGCCGGCCGCGATGTCGTCGAAGAACTGACGCATCACCAAGAGCGCGGTGGCGTACATCCGAACGATGCGCTCGGCCGGGGGCAGGTTTTCGTCCTCGGTGCGCTTG
>Ga0316578_10001013_pt1 | contig 10764 bp, 11 predicted proteins | sample J0NA_2_FD_203076 | JGI IMG/M metagenome (GOLD analysis project Ga0316578, IMG submission 203076) | Rhizosphere microbial communities from salt marsh grasses in Alabama, United States - J0-2_160517rDrC | ecosystem: Host-associated > Plants > Roots > Rhizosphere | place: USA: Alabama | collected...
TCCCCGGTTCGCCCGGATGGCTCGGGGTCGGAAAGGTCGTACCCAGCAGCAGGTAGTCTGCTCCGCCCGCCGCCGCGGCCCGCGCGTCGACGGTGCCGTGCGCCGAGACCCCGATGCGGACGTGCGGAGGGACGAGCCGACGCACGACGGACACCGGAAGCGCGCCCCGGCCGAGCTGCAGCCCGTGCGCGTCTCCGACCAGGGCCAGGTCCACCCGTCCGTTCACGACCAGCCAGCCGTCGCCCCGTTCGGCCGCGTCGAGCAGCTCCGGCATTCGGGCGAGGCAAGCGCGCGCCGGGATCGAGCGAGGCCGGAGGTGCAGGGCGACATCGCCATCGCCGTCCGCCAGCAGCTCCGCGGCCAGGTGCGGAAATGCCGAACGCGCGAGGACGTCGTCGGGACAGATGACGTGGAGCCGGGGCACCGTCACGCGAACCGGTCGCCCTCCGAGACCCCGCGGCCCGCGATCCACGCCGTCGCGGGCATGCGGCTCCGGCTCGCCGGCTTGACGTCGCCGACCCGCAGGACGCCGCGGCCGGTGGCGACCCGCAGGCCGCTCTTCGGATCGGCCGCGACCACCGTGCCGGGCCGGTCCGCGGTCCCGATCTCCTCGACGCCCGTCCGGAACATCTGCACGGCTCCACCATCCAGGGTCGTCCAGGCAGCCGGCCAGGGGTCGCAGCCGCGGACCCAGCGGTCGAGGTCGGTCGCCGGCAGGGACCAGTCGAGCCGCGCCACCTCCCGGTCGAGCTTCGGCGCGAACGTCGCCCGCTCGTGCTCCTGGGGCGTCTCCTCGATCGCGCCCGCCTCGAGCTGCGCGAGCGCCTCCACGAGGGCGATCGCGCCCATCTCGGCGAGCATCTCGTAGAGCTCCCCCGCGGAGATGTCGTCCGCCAGCGGCGTCGCGACGCGGTACAGGATCGGGCCCGCGTCGAGCTCCTCGACCATCCGCATGATCGTGACGCCCGAGTGGCTGTGGCCCCGGATGATCGCCCAGTTCACGGGGGCGGCGCCACGCAGCTCCGGGAGCAGCGACGCGTGGACGTTGAGCGAGCCCCGCGCGGGCAGGTCGAGGACCTCGCGCCGCAGAATGTGCCCGTACGCGGCGACCACCGAGAGCTCCGGCTCCAGCGCCCGGATCTTCGCGAGAAACTCCTCCCCCCGCGGCCGCTCGGGCTGTAGGACGGGGATGCCCTCCTGTTCCGCCTCCCGTTTCGCCGCACTCGGCCGGGACGGTCGCCCGCGGCCGGCAGGCCGGTCCGGCTGGGTGACGACGGCGACGACGACGTGGCCCTCCTCCTGGAGCGCCCGCAGGGAGGGCACGGCGAAGTCGGGGGTTCCCCAGAACAGGATTCTCACCGGGTCCTCCGTGGTGCGGGACCTCACGCCCCGGCGCGGATCGCGGCGCGGCTCAGAAGGTGCCGGCGGGCTTCTTCTCGGAGTCGTCCAGCTTCGCCCACTTGCTCAGCAGCATCCGGCGCTTGAGCGGGCTCAGGCGGTCGATGAACAGTACGCCATCCAGGTGGTCGGCCTCGTGCTGCAGGCAGCGCGACAGGAGGTCCCGCGCCTCGATCCGGACGGGCCGTCCCTCCCGGTCCAGCCCCTCGTACACCACCTGCGCCCGGCGCTCGACCGTCTCCTCCAGCGTCGGGATGCTGAGGCAGCCCTCCGACTCGCGGACGGTTCCGCCCGCCTCCACCAGCCGGGGGTTGATCAGCACGCCGGGCGCCAGATCCGGGTCCCGGACGTCGTAGACGAACACCCGGAGAGGAACTCCGATCTGCGGCGCCGCGAGCCCGATCCCGTCGGCGGCGTACATCGTGTCGTACAGGTCGTCGACCAGGGCCCGGACCTCCTCGTCCACGGCCTCCACCTCGTCGCAGCGGACCCGCAGGACCGGGTCGCCGAGCAGCCGGACGTCGCGCACGGACATGATCAGGCGCCCGACCCGGGGGAGAGCTTCCGGCCGACCTTCGACCGTTCGACCTCGATCCGCGTGTCCCCTGCCGTCCGGAGCGTGACCCGGTCGTCCGTGAGGTGGACGATCTTTCCGACGATGCCGCCGATGGTCGTGACGTCGTCGCCCTTCGCGAGCTGCGCGACCATCTCCTCGTGCGCCTTCTGCTGCTGCCGCTGGGGCCGGATCAGAAGGAAGTAGAAGATCGCGAAGATCGCGGCGAACATGAACAGCATGCCGAACGGGCTCCCCCCCTGAGGAGAGCCCTGGGCTTGCAGGATCAGCATCGGATACGGTGTCACGCTTCCTCCGTGTTCGGACCGGTTCTCCGGTCCAATCTAGTCGCCCGGGACCGGGAGCGCTCCCGCCGGCCGTCGGCCCACGTCTCGAATTCCCCGGCGAGGATGGCCGCTCGCGCCTCCTGCGTCAAACGCACCAGAAACGCGACGTTGTGGAGCGAGAGCAGCCGGAGGCCGAGGAGCTCGTCGGCGACGAACAGGTGCCGCAGGTACGCCCGCGAGTAGTTCCGGCAGCACTCGCACTCGCATTCCGGATCGAGCGGTCCGAAGTCCCTCGCCAGGTCCGCGCGCTTCACGTTCAGGCGCCCCTCGGACGTGAACGCCGTGCCGTTCCTGCCGTTCCGCGTCGGGGCCACGCAGTCGAACATGTCGACGCCTCGCCGGATCGCCTCGACGACATCGCCGGGGTATCCGACGCCCATCAGGTACCGAGGCCGGTCGCGGGGGAGATCGGGCTCGCAGGCGTCGAGGATCTCGAGCGTGACATCCTTCGGCTCGCCGACCGAGAGCCCGCCGATCGCGATCCCGGACCAGTCCCCCAGGGCGAGGGTACGCGCCAGCGACTCCCTCCGGAGGTCCGGGAAGGAGGCGCCCTGGAAGATCGGGAACAGCAGGCCGGCCCGGGACACCGGGTCCGCGCGCAGCTCCGCGTGACGCCGACGGCAGCGCTCCAGCCACTGCAGCGTCCTCTCGAGGGCCGAGCGGGCGGTGGCCCGGTCGGCGCCCCCGGGCGGACACTCGTCGAGCGCCATCATGATGTCGGAGCCCAGCACCGCCTGGATCTCCACCGCCCGCTCGGGCGTGAGCAGGTGCCGCGAGCCGTCGATGTGGCTCTGAAAGGTCGCGCCCTCGTCGTCGACCCGGTTGATCCGGGCGAGGGAGAACACCTGGAAGCCTCCGGAGTCCGTCAGGATCGGTCCGTCCCAGTGCATGAAGGGGCCCAGACCTCCCGCCGCATCGATCACCTCTTCGCCCGGCCGCAGGTAGAGGTGGTAGGTGTTTCCCAGCAGGATGCGAGCCCCCGCGCCGCGGAGGTCCTCGGGCGTGAGCGACTTCACCGTCCCCTGGGTGCCCACCGGCATGAAGCACGGCGTGGGCACGTCCCCGTTTCTCAGCGTCAGGGTCCCCGCACGGGCGCGCCCGTCCGTTGCCTCGACCCGGAACCGGCCCTCGGGGACGCTCACGGGATCAGCATCGCGTCGCCGTAGGAGTAGAAGCGGTAGCCCTCCCGCACGGCGTGGCGATAGGCGGCGAGGACCCGCTCACGGCCCGCGAGGGCGGAAACGAGCATCAGGAGGCTGGAGCGCGGCAGGTGGAAGTTCGTGAGCAGGGCGTCGACCCCCCGGAAGCGGTACGGCGGGTGGATGAACAGGTCCGTCCAGCCGGAGCCCGGGATGAACCTCCCGTTGTCGTCCGCCGCGGTCTCCAGCGTGCGCGCCGACGTGGTGCCGACCGCCCACACCCGCCCGCCGTTCGCGCGGGCGCGGTTGAGACGCGTGGCCTCCGCCGGACGCAGCTCCCACCGCTCGGAGTGGAGCACGTGCTCCGACGGCCGCTCCGCCTCGACCGGACGGAACGTGCCGACGCCGACGTGCAGGGTGAGCCGCACGATCTCCACCCCCGCCTCCGCCGCGCGCTCGAGGAGCTCGGGCGTGAAGTGCAGGCCCGCGGTCGGCGCGGCGACGCTGCCCGTGCGTTCGGCGTAGACGGTCTGGTATCGGACCCTGTCCTGCTCGTCGTCCTCGCGGCCGATGTAGGGGGGGAGAGGGACCCGGCCGTGGCGTTCGACGAGCGCGAGCGGGTCGCCGTCGCCCTCGAGCCTGACGATCCGCCCCCCCTCCGGTGTCGAGTCCTCGATCCGGACGGCGAGCTCCTCCGCGACCTCCACCACCCGTCCCGGCTTCAGCTTGCCTCCCGGGCGCACCAGCGCCTCCCAGGTGCGGCCCGACGGGTCCGACGCGAGAACGCGGAGCAGCAGGATCTCCGCCGCGGCGCCCGTCGGTTTTCGTCCCACGAGGCGGGCCGGAAAGACCCTCGTGTCGTTGAGCACGAGCGCGTCGCCCGGAGCGAGAAAGCCGAGGAGGTCGGGAAACTCGCGATCGACGACGGATCCGCTGCGCCGGTCGAGCACGAGGAGGCGGCTCGCATCGCGCCGGTCGGATGGCCGGGTCGCGATCAGGGAGGCGGGGAGATCGTACTCGAAGTCGGCCGTCCGAAGCTCGGCCCGGGCGTCGGCCGCCGCGCCGGCGGCCTGGCCGGGCGGCGCGCTCTCAGTCCGCATCCCCGAACAGGGTCGACTGCGGCGCGGAGGCGTCCGGCAGGGCATACCCGAACCGGCGGAAGGCCCGGGTCGTCGCCGTTCGTCCCCGGGCCGTGCGCTGCAGGTAGCCGTTCTGGATCAGGTACGGCTCGTAGACCTCTTCCAGCGTCGACGCGTCCTCGCCGACGGCCACGGCGAGCGAGTTGAGCCCCACCGGCCCGCCGTCGAAGTTCTCGATCACCGCCTTCAGGATTCGCGCGTCCATCTCGTCCAGGCCGTACTCGTCCACGTTGAGCATCTCGAGGGCGGAGGCGGCCGTCGTGGCGTCGATCGTCCCGTCTCCCTTCACCTCCGCGAAGTCCCGGACCCGTCGCAGGAGACGGTTCGCGATCCGCGGCGTGCCGCGCGAGCGCCGCGCGATCTCCTCCGCGCCCTCGGGCACGACGGGCACGCCGAGGATCGAGGCGGAGCGCTCGACGATCCGCTGGAGGTCCTCCGGCGGATAGTATCCGAGACGCTCGATCACGCCGAAGCGCGCCCGCATCGGCGCCGTGAGCAGGCCGAACCGTGTGGTCGCGCCGATCAGGGTGAACCGCTCGATCCGCATCGAGACCGTCTGCGCGCGGGCGCCCTCGCTGAGACGGATCTCGATCCGGTAGTCCTCCATCGCGGGATAGAGGTACTCCTCGATCACGGGCCGGAGCCGGTGGATCTCGTCGATGAAGAGGATGTCCCGGGGCTCGAGATTCGTGAGCAGGGCCGCGAGGTCGCCCGGCTTCTCGAGCACGGGGCCCGACGTGATCTTGATGTTCACGCCGAGCTCCTGGGCCATGAGCATCGCCAGAGTCGTCTTCCCGAGGCCGGGGGGGCCGAAGAACAGGGTGTGGTCGAGCGCCTCGTCCCGTCCGAGCGTGGCCCGGATGTACACGTCGAGCGCCTGTTTCACCTTCCGCTGCCCCACGAACTCGGAGAGACGCGACGGCCGCAGCGACTGCTCGAGCGTGGACTCCCCTTCCAGAGGCTCGGGCGTCGTGACCTCGATCCTGTCTCCGCGATCCGCCATGCGTCCTCCCGCCCGCCGCTAGAGGTGCCGGAGCGCCGCGCGCACCAGGGCCTCGGTGCCCGCGTCTTCGCCGCCGGTCTCGCGACGCGCCGTCGCGAGCGCGGACTCCGCCTCCGACGCCGAGTACCCGAGCGCGCGAAGGGCGTCCAGCGCCGCGCCGATCCCCCCTGCGGCCGTGACCGGCTCGGCCGTGCCCAGGTCATCCAGCTTGTCGGCGAGCTCGAGCACGAGACGCTCCGCCGTCTTTCGGCCGACTCCGCTCACGCTCTGCAGCACCGCCGCCTCCCGCGCCCGGATCGCCCCGATCACGCGCCGCGCCGGAAGCGCGCCGAGGATCGAGAGGGCGAGCCGCGGCCCGACGCCCGAGGCGCTCTGCAAGCGAAGGAACAGCGCGCGGTCGCGCTCCGAGGCGAACCCGAACAGCAGCAGGGCATCGTCGCGGACGACGAGTGCCGTGTGGAGGTCGATGGCGTCGCCGACGTCGCCGGCCGTCTCGAACACGCCCGTGGGCACGAGCACCTCGTAGCCGACGCCGCCGGGCGTCATCACGGTCACGCGATCCGTCCCGACCGCGGCCAGCGTGCCGCGCACCCGTCCGATCACGCGCCTCTCCCCGCCCGTCGCGCCGCCAGCGGGCCGGTCCCGATCAGGATGTGGCAGAGCGCCGCCGCGCACCCGTCCGCCGCGTCCGCCGGGTGCGGCGGCTCGGAAAGGCCGAGCAGCTTCTGCACCATCCACCCCACCTGGTCCTTCGTGGCCCGGCCGGTCCCGACGACCGCCTTCTTGATCTCGGCCGGCGGGTACTCGACCACGAGCAGCCCCCGCCTCGCGCCCGCCAGCAGGGCCACCCCTCGCGCGTGCGCGAGCAGCACCGCGGTCCGGGGGTTCTCCCGGTAGAATACCCCCTCTACGGCGAGGCAATCGGGCGCGACGCGGTCGATCACCTCCAGCAGGCCCTCGTGGATCTCGAGCAGGCGCTCGGCGAGCGATGCGTCCCGGCGCGGCCTGACGATCCCGCACTCCAGGAGTCGGGACGAGCCGGGCCGTCCCTGGACCACGCCGAACCCCGTGGCGGCCAGCCCCGGGTCGACCCCGAGAACTCTCACCGAAAGCGCGACGGGACGGGGAGTGCCCCCGTCCCGCGACCCCTCGGAATCCGGAGCGGAGGCGTCCGGATCAATCCGCCCCCAGGGCGACGAGCGCATCCTCGTCGATCTCGAAGTTCGCCCAGAGCTTCATCACGTCGTCGTGCTCCTCCAGCTCCTCGACGAGCCGCATCAGCCGCTCCGCCTCGCGGCCCTCGACCCGCACCGTGGTCTTGGGAAGCATCGCGAGCTCGGCCTCCTCGATCTCGATGCCCCGCTCTCGGAGCCCCTCCTGGACGGCGTGGAAGTCCGCCACGGCCGTCGTCAGCACGTGGAGGCCGTCCTCCGTCTCCAGGTTCTCGGCTCCGGCCGCGAGGGCGCTCTCGAGCACCGTCTCCTCCGGGTACCGCGCCGCGTCGACGTAGACCTGGCCCTTTCGCTCGAACATCCAGGCCACGGACCCGCTCTGCCCGAGGTTGCCGCCCCCACGCTCGATCCGGTGTCGCAGCTCCGCCACGGTGCGGTTCGTGTTGTCGGTCACGCACTCCAGGAAGAGCGCCACGCCGCCGGGACCGTACCCCTCGTACGTGGTCTCCTCGAAACTCATTCCGGGCAGCTCGCCCGTGCCGCGCAGGATCGCCCGCTCGATGTTCGCGGCGGGCATGTTCTCCGCCTTCGCGGTCGCGACCGCGGTGCGGAGGCGCGCGTTGAAGTTCGGGTCGCCTCCGCCCAGACGGGCCGCGACCGCGATCTCGCGCCCGAGCTTCGCGAACATCCGCCCCCGGGCGGCGTCCGTCACCGCCTTCTGGCGCTTGATCTGCGCCCACTTGCTGTGTCCGGCCAAGGTCCGTCCTCTCCCTCGATTCCGCGTCTCGCCACTCCGGCCGCGCCTCAGTGGCCGTTGTCCTCCGCCTTTCTCGCCTCGGCGTCGGCGATGATCTTCTGCGCCACGTCTCCGGGCACCGGCTCGTACCCCGAAAACTCGCGCGAGTGCATTCCCTTCCCCTGTGTCAACGAACGCAGGGCCGTCGAGTACTTGTAGAGCTCGGCGAGCGGCACCTGCGCCTTCACCTCCTGCCAGTGCCCGTCAGCGTCCATCCCGAGAATCCGGCCGCGGCGCTGGTTGAGGTCTCCCATCACCTCGCCCATGAAGTCCTCCGGCACCCGGACGGTCACGGTCATGATCGGCTCGAGCAGGATCGGATTCGCCTCCCGGACGACCTTCTGGAAAGCCATCGATCCGGCGACCTTGAACGCCATCTCCGAGCTGTCCACGGAGTGGTAGGATCCGTCGTAGCACTCGATCGTGAGATCCACCACCGGATAGCCGGCGATGACGCCCCGCGCCGCCGCTTCCTGGACGCCCTTGTCGACGGCCGGGATGAACTTGTTGGGGATCGCGCCGCCCGTGATCGAGTCGACGAACTCGTACCCCTCGCCCCGGGCCCTCGGCCGGATCCGGAGCCAGCAGTCGCCGAACTGGCCGCGCCCGCCCGTCTGCTTCTTGTAGCGTCCCTGCCCCTCTGCCTGCCTCGTGACGGTCTCCCGGTACGGGATCCGGGGCTGCTCCGTCTCCACGCTCACTCCGTACTTCCGGGCCAGCCGCTCGAGCGCCACGTTCAGGTGGAGCTCCCCGAGACCCCGGGCGATCGTCTGCGACAGCTCGGGGTCGTAGGCGGCCGAGAACGTCGGGTCCTCCTCGTGGAGCCGCGTGAGCCCGTTCGAGAGCTTGTCTTCCTCGCCGCGCGACGCCGGGCGCAGCGCGATCGCGATGTCCGCGCTCGGCCAGTCGATCCCGTCCAGCACGAGACCCCTTCCCGCGGCGCAGAGCGTGTCACCGGTATGGGTGTCCTTCAGCTTCGCGACCACGCCGATGTCGCCCGCGTGGAGCCGCTCGGCCTCCTCCCGCTCCGCTCCGTCCGGGGTCCCGATGTGCGACAGGCGCTCGCTCGAGCCCCGTCCCGGGTTGTCGACCGTGGCTCCGCTCTCGGCGACGCCCGTGAACACCCGGAAGAAGCTGAGCTCACCGATCCGCGGCTCCTGGGTCGTCTTGAACACGAGGGCGGTGAACGGGGCCCCGTCCTCCGGCGTCAGCTCGATCGCGTCGTCCCCGCCTTTCGTGGCCGGGACCGGTCCGATCTCGAGCGGCGTCGGCATCAGCTCGACGAGTTTCTTCATCACGGCCCGTACGCCCCGGCCGCTGGCCCCCGAGCCACAGAACACCGGGAACAGCTCTCCCCGGCGCATGGCGGATTTCATCGCGGCGAGGACCTTCTCGCGGTCCAGCTGCTCGCCCTCCAGGTACGCCTCCAGCAGCTCGTCGTCCGTGGCCGCGATCGACTCGATGAGCTGCTCGCGGTACGTCGCCACCGCCTCCGCCACCTCCGCCGGGATCTCGACGTGGTCGTACTCCCCCTTGTCCGAGGCGGCCCGGTAGCTGTGCGCGTGTCCGGAGAACAGGTTCACGATCCCGTGGAAGTCGTCCCCGGAGCCCATCGGAACCTCGACCGGGATCGCGCCGGGACCGAACGCCTCGCGGATCTGGCCGAACGCCTTCTCGAAGTTCGCGTTCTCCCGGTCCATCATGCTCACGAAGATCATGCGCGGGAGGTTCCGGCTCTCGGCGAGCCGCCAGACGCGCTCCGTCCCCACCTCGACGCCCGTCGTCGCTCCCACCACGACGAGCGCGCCGTCCGCGACCCGGGCGCCGGCCGCGACGTCCCCGAAGAAGTCCATGTATCCGGGGGTGTCGATGAGGTTCAGCTTCGTGTCCATCCACTCCGCGCGGGCCACGGCGAGGTTGATCGAGATCTTGTGGTCGATCTCTTCCTGCGTGAAGTCCGTGTGGGCCGTGCCCGCCTCGACCGAACCGCGACGCGTCGTGGAGCCGGCGATATAGCAGATGGCATCGACGAGCGTCGTCTTCCCGCTCCCGCCGTGCCCGACGAGGACCACGTTTCTGATGTCGGAGGAACCGTACTCGGCACCCATCGCGCCTCACCTCCCATCCGGGGAAACCTGATTCAGAGGGACAGACCTGCCATTCTATTTGCGACGTCGGTCGATCGAAAGGTGGCGATCCCCGTTCAGTGCGTGCGGTCGGGCCCGTCGCGGTACCGGCGGCTCATGTCGTCGAGGAACTCCCGCTCGCCCTCGGTCAGGGCGTCGATGCCCTGTTCGCGGATCTTGTCCAGGATCCGGTCCACCTCGTCCAGGGTGTCTCCGTCCGCCGGTGGGCGGCGCCGGCGCGTCGGGACGTCCCGCACCTTCGATTCGAGGCGGTCCCGCTCGACGGCCTTCAGCCCCCGGCCGGCGCGCCGGGCACGGCCCCGGAACCGTCCCACGGCCCGCTCCGCCCGGTCGCCCCACCGCAGCCACGCCCAGCCCGCCACCAGACCCCCGAGGTGCGCCCAGTGCGCCGTGGACCCCCCGGCCCGTGACGCGTTCACCGTGAACCAGAAGGTGAGGAGCGCCAGGAAGCCGACGAAGTACTTCGCCTTCACCGGGAACAGGAACCAGATGTAGATCGGAGCGTCCGGCCAGCGGAGCGCGAAGGCCAGCAGCAGCCCGAACACGGCGCCCGAGGCGCCCACCAGCGGCGAGGCGCCGACGACACGCACGAGCAGCAGCGACGCCACGGCGCCGCCGATCCCGCACACGAGATAGTAGACGAGGAACTCCCGCCCCCCCCACGTCCGCTCGAGCGGGGGCCCGAAGAAGAAGAGGGCGAGCATGTTGAAGAACACGTGGCCGAAGCCCGCGTGGACGAACATGTAGGTGACGGGCGTCCACGGCCGGACGAGCAGGCGGTCGGGCCGGAAGGCGAGCAGATCGAGCGCCGCGCTCCACGGGATGAGCCCGATCGCCATCAGGGCCCAGATCCCGAAGTTGACCGCGAGGAGCCGCTTCACCCACGGCGTCAGGGAGGCGAACGGATCGGACGGACGCATGCCCACCGTCCCGCCTCCCCACCCGCCGCCGCCGGCCGCGCGACGGTCGCCTCCCCCGGTGTACGACCGGTCCCAGAGTCCCATCTCAGCCCTCCCCCGCGACGGCCGCGGCCCGCACGATCCGCTCGCACAGCTCCGGGAACGGGATCC
>Ga0316578_10001017_pt1 | contig 10753 bp, 9 predicted proteins | sample J0NA_2_FD_203076 | JGI IMG/M metagenome (GOLD analysis project Ga0316578, IMG submission 203076) | Rhizosphere microbial communities from salt marsh grasses in Alabama, United States - J0-2_160517rDrC | ecosystem: Host-associated > Plants > Roots > Rhizosphere | place: USA: Alabama | collected...
CTTTTTTGTTATTATGCTTTCCCAGATTTAAAACATCTGGTTATTTTTTTTAAACTAAGCAACTGGCTCCCATCAATTCCCAAACCATATATTATCAATCAACCAAAACTTAACGAGGACTGATTTGATTGACCAAAAGAATCATTTTCACGGAAAAGGCTCCCAAACCTGTAGGTCCCTACCAGCAGGCAGTAATCAGTGACACCTTAGTCTTCATCTCTGGACAAATTCCCCTTGACCCAAAATTCCAAAAGATTATCAAGGGGGAGAATTGAGGCACAGACCGGTCAGGTGCTAGAGAACCTGAAGAATATCCTCAAAAGCATTAACCTAACTTTGGCTGATGTTATAAAAACTTCAGTGTTTCTCAGCGACCTCAACGACTTCCAAAACTTCAACAAGGTCTACAGCAGATATTTTGACAAAAATCCACCCGCACGAACCACAGTACAGGCAGGTCTCATGGCTGGAGTGCTACTGGAAATCGACGCGATAGCCAAAAAAAATAAAAAATAGAGAAGAAAAAAGGGATGTTGTTCCCTTTATTCTACGTGGACCCTGAAGAGATCTATGTCTTCCGCCATCTCACGTGTGCTCTTCAGAAATTCTCTGGTTGCCCGCTCCACATCCTTAGATTGTGTTATATATCGTCCGACAATGATGATGTTTGCTCCGTTTGTCAACGCTTCAGGCGCAGTATCAGGAGTTATTCCGCCAGCAACTGCTATCAAAAACTTCTGATTCGGGAATGTTTGCCGCATCTCCTTGATTAGTTCCCATCGGGTTTTGCCAGTCTTCTCTGCATCTATGGCTCTGTGTAGAATAGCAACGTCAGGCAATCTCTGAAGTGACTTCAGCTTCGCAACAGGATCGTCAACGTTCATCAGATCCATTACTGCATAGATGCCCAGCCTTTTTGCCTCTTTGATGAATTTGTCGATGGTTTCGGAGGTTGCTAAACCTGCAACTACTACGGCGTCAGCTGTTTCCTCATAGGCCATGTCAACCTCGACTTTTCCGACATCCAGCGTCTTTAGGTCTGCTACGATGAACATGTCTTTCGATATTTTTCGTATATCACGAATGACGTTCACGCCATACTTCTTCAGCAAGGGTGTGCCGACTTCAAGTATGATTCTGTCGCTTTCTGGCAGTTCACTTATTATTTTCTTGACACCTTCCAAGTTAGGATTGTCTAGAGCTATCTGCAGGTAGGGTGGTCTCCATAGTCTAGGCACTTTGAAGCCCATTATCGGATGCTTTGCCCTGTCCTTGTCATACATGATCTTCTTCAGCGACGGATAATTGTCTAAGGCTCTCTGCAATGCCAGTTTGGTAGCGCCATAATTGTAGTGGTAGATGCTACGGTAATCCTTAGCCTGAGGATGAATGAAAACGCTGCATATGATCACCCAATCGTCAACCTTATCCTCGGGAATAATTCCCTCTTCTACAGCATCGGCAACTGCCTTTGCCACTGCCGCCTGAGCAGGACCAAAAATTTTACCTGTCTGTTCCATATTCTTCACAGTGACCTTCGGCACCAGAAGCGTATGAGGTTTTGGTGGCAGATTCGGTCGGATAACTGCAAGAAGGGGCGTGTGCCCGGCAGATAAGTTTGATAAGCCGTTAGCGAAGGCTTGTCCGATGGGCCCTGTTTTGTCTCCAATCAGCAAATCAATGTGAGCAACTTCGGTTCCTTCACCCATCAGCGCCTCACCAATCAGATATGTGTGCTCTTTGGGTTTGATGGCTTCTTCAAAAACTAGTTTTCTCTCATTAACTTCTGAAAAGTCAACATCAAACTCTCTCATCCACTGATACAAGGTATCACGGTGAATTCCTAAAATCTCGGCAGTGCCCTTAATTGTCGGTTTTGCTGACCTGCTCCCTTGAGTCCTTCTTACTTTCCTTTCCTCTTTCTTGGCTGTCGCCAACAACTTGATGAATTCTTCTTTTGTTTCTGGTTTTTTGCCGTCATATTCCGACACGTTATCACTCTCGATGAGAGCATTTCACAGACCATATATAAAAATGTGTCGGACTAAAAAACATCATTCTTTAATGAATCCGACACTTTCTTGAGGAAAAAGTTTTTCAAAAAGAATTTTTCCGACATAAATTTTTTGACTTTTACTACCTATTTATTCTCAGGAGTTTGATTGCGGCGGGTGAGAACAAAGATTCCTCTGTTTATTCAATAAAATGTTAAGCTCCTGTTCTGAAAAACGAAATTGTTTTGTCAGCTTCAAGGGTTGGTGTAGGGGATTATACGGTTGCTGATTCTATTTTGTTTTTTTTGGTTGCTTATTTTGACCTGCGATTTATTTCTTCACGTCTTTTCTTTTCGTCTACTGCTTGCCGTATCCACTCGGAAGGTTTGCCCACAGTTCTTAGGTATTTTAGTTGGTCAGTGGTTAGGCGTACTCCGTAATGTAGTTTCCTTTTGCTCATTGTTTTCACTACTTAAATTGATATTGAAAATAAAAAAAAGCTTTATGAAATCAAAATATTGACTGCCGATAATGTCACAGGTTTCATGGCTACCATCAAAAAGAAAGCCTCTAAGTAGCAAACAGGTTACATCCTTGTGAAGAAAATATAAATGTGACGTAATGCTCAAAACCAACAAGATGCCCATAAGTTTCTGAGAGGAAGACCAATGGTGGAAAAAGAATTCTTTAAGTCAGCTCTTGGCTTGATTGACGCCAGCGAAGCCCATGAACTATACCGAGGAAAAGAATGCATAAACCTGATTGCAAGCGAGGGAATCAAATCTCCGGCAGTAGAGGAGATACTAAGCCAAACACATGACTTGGAGTCCAGATACGCTGAAGGAGAAAACGACCTTAAGGGACACGTTAAAGCAAGGCACTATCAAGGACAAAAATACATGACCAAAATCGAAAACTATGCAGCAGACTTGATGAAAGAACTGTTCGGTTGCAGCTGGACTGACGTTAGGCTTGTTTCAGGAACCCACGCCAACCTTGCCACATTCAAGGGCATCTCGTCGGCAACAAAAAACAATCGAATGGTGGTTTTGCCTCTTAGTGCTGGAGCTCACATCACCCATGACTACTCTGGCTTAGCAGGTAAAGTCTTGGGGTTAGAAACAGTTAATCATGCTTACAACGTGGACGAACTGAACATTGACGCAGAAAAGTCTGCAACCATAATTGAGGGAACTAGACCAGGTATAGTAACTTTCGGAGGCAGTGTCTTCCAGTTTCCTCATCCCGTTAAAGAGTTGGCAAATGTTGCTAAAGAGACAGGAGCATACGTTGTTTATGATGCGGCTCATGTGCTGGGTTTGATTGCAGGCGGAGAATTTCAGGACCCGTTTGGGGATGGAGTGGACTTCATAACTGCGTCGACACACAAAACTTTTCCAGGGCCTCAAGGCGGCGTTATTCTCGCTAACTGTGAGGATGAACGGATGAAGAAGGCAATCAAGAAGGTACAGAAGGCAGTTTTTCCCATGACTACATCTAATTCTCATCTTGGAAGGCTTCCTGCTTTGGGTTTAGCTGCTTTGGAACTGAAACTATATGGTAAGGATTTAGCTAAGCAGACGATTAAGAATGCACAGACTGCAGGCAAGTGCCTGTTTGAGAATAACGTTAAGGTGTTAGGCAAAAAGAATGGGTTTACGAAGTCTCATCAAATTGTTGTTGATGTCAGAGATTACGGTGGAGGACAAAAAATTGCTTCCGACCTTGAGGACGCCAACATAATTTTGAACAAGAACCTTCTGCCCTACGATAATCAGCACAACCGTGGCAACCCATCAGGTCTAAGAATCGGTTTTCAAGATGTGACCCGCAGAGGCTTCAAACATAATGACATAGAAAACTTGTGTTCTCTCATCTTAGAAGTTGTAAAAGGCAAACGAACGCCTGCTGAAGTGAAGAAAGACATCATCAAACTGAGGCAAAGTTTCTCCGAAATAAAATACGGATTCCAAAACGTCAACGAAGCAAAAGACCAACTAAAAAAATATGTCTAAACATTAAACATCAAAAGCAAAGGCGTACTTTGAAGTAGTCTTGCTGTTCCGTTGTTTATATACGATATTTTTTTATATAAGAAGCTGATTCCCTTCTTTTTGTTGAAGGAAACTGGGTCCATGAATAGCCAATCAATGACTACAAGGAACACTTTTTGGCAGTTCTATAGCTTTGGCTATTTTTATTATAAGTAAGCCCAGTTAGTTGAACTTTAAAGTCTTTAGCTTTCTGGGCTTCTTGGAGGGTTTAGTTGATAATGAAACAAAATGTTGAAAAAAATCGCAGACTTGTGGTCAAATTTGGGGGCTCCAGCCTCGCAGACCACGAACGAATACTGAGGGCAGTTACGGCAGTTGCTGAAGAAGCAAAGAAGGGAACCCAAATAGCTGTCATCGTTTCGGCTATGGGAAAAACAACAGACACTCTCTTTCACGCTGCAAAGAACAGCTCCAACGGCAAGTTACACAAGAAAGACTTAGATGAGATTCTGGCAATGGGCGAAAGAACCAGCATCAGAATAATCGCCGCGGCATTAAAGGCACAGGGAGTGGATTCCCGTTACGTGGACCCTCATGATGCGGAATGGCCAATCATAACTGACAACTCGTTTTCGGATGCCAACCCAATCTTGGATGTCTGCTACGAACGGGCTGAACGAAATGTACTTCCTCTCGTGGAAAAGGGTATTGTCCCTGTGATTGCTGGTTTCGTGGGCAGAACAAAAGACAACCGAGTAACAACTTTGGGAAGAGGAGGAAGCGATACAACTGCCTTCATATTAGCGAAGGCTCTAGACGTTGATGAGCTTATTCTTGTTACTGACGCTGAAGGAATCATGTCAGCAGACCCAAAGGTGATAGTCGCTCCTGAACGTCTTCCAATGATTGATGTGAACACTTTGGTTGGATTAGCTGATTCGGGAACAAAATTCATTCATAGGAAGGCACTGCGATACAAGGATGCCTCAGTGAAAGTTAGAGTAATCAGACACAGTCATGGCAATCTGAATGCGGAAGGGACGTTGATTACGGGTGCACTCTTAGCAGACTTGGATGTGGAGCTAGCATATCCGTCTTCTGGAATGTCCATCACTGTCGTAGGTGTAGGAGTGTCAGAGAATCCTGAAGTCATAAAAGAGCTTGCTGAAACAGTGCAGAAGCATGCAAAGCTGCTGGGCTTGTCCCTGAATTATGACTCGTTGATTCTTTATGCTTCAGAGAACCCTAATTCCAAGGTGCTTCTAGAGGAAGTGCATAATGTGATACTCAGTCATGAAGAAACTTTGGCTATGTCTATCCGAAAACATTTAGCCTTCCTCAAAATCAAAGGTGTCGGATTAGAAAAGACGCCAGGTCTCACAGGAAGAATCTCCGAGGCACTGCGAGTGAACTCTATAAACATTTTTGGACTTGTCACAATTACTTCCAGTATTCTTTTATTTGTTGACTGGGAAGAAAAAAAGAAAGCTCTAAAATTAGTTAAAGAAGCATTAAATGGTGACTAAAAATGTTGAAAGCAGCTGTATTAGGAGCAACAGGCAATGTCGGACAAATCTTCGTCCAACTACTTGAGGGGCACCCTTGGTTTGAAGTAACAACTGTTGCAGCTTCAGAAAGAAGCAAAGGAAGAACATACGGTGAAGCATCTAGATGGCGACAAACAACACCCGTTCCAGAAGCTATCTCCCAAATGGATGTTGTAGACATATCACCAAAAGCAGTCAAAGACGTCGACATAGTATTCTCGGCACTGCCATCTGATGTTGCTGGAAAGGTGGAAGAGGATTTCGCTGCCGCAGGATACGTGATAGTCAGTAATGCGTCAGCCCACAGGATGGACCCTGACGTTCCCATGCTAAACCCTGAAATAAACTGCAGCCACATCAGCCTTATTGAAGAGCAGCGCAGAAACAGAAAGTGGGATGGCGCCATCGTCACAAACCCTAACTGCAGCACAACAGTTCTAACGTTACCGCTGAAGCCAATCTACGATGTGTTCGGCATCAAAAGCGTTGTAGTGTCTACGATGCAGGCGATATCGGGTGCTGGATACCCTGGAGTAGCTTCCCTGGACATCGTTGACAACGTTGTTCCTTACATTGGAGGAGAAGAGCCCAAGATGGAATCTGAAACACAGAAGATTCTGGGCACAGCATCCAAGCCAGCGGACTTCAAGGTCTCCTCAAGCTGCCACAGAGTTCCAACAATTGATGGGCACCTGGAAGCTGTCTTCGTTGAGACAAAGAAGTATGCAGAGCCCGCTGCTGTAGCTGAAGCTATGGAAAATTGGGTCGGTGAACCTCAAGAGCTGAAGCTTCCGTCTGCCCCAGAAAAGCCAGTTGTTGTTACATGGGAAAAGGATCGTCCACAAACAAGACTGGACAGGATGGAAGGCAAAGGCATGAGCACCGTGGTCGGCAGAATCCGAAGAGACTCTGTGTTCGATGGAGTCAAATTTATTGCCTTGGGGCACAATACTATACGTGGAGCTGCTGGATGCGGCGTCCTTAACGCGGAATACTTGAAGGTAAAGAAATTCATCTAACGGAGAATGAAACCTTTGGAATCAGGTAAAAAAAGGCGACTGAGACGAATCTTCCGAAGCGACAACAAAACAGTGATTGTTCCCATGGACCACGGCGTAACCATTGGACCAGTCAAGGGACTAGAAAACATGCAAGACATAATCAACAAGCTGCTAGACGGTGACGCTGACGCAGTTGTCATCAACAGAGGCATCACAAAAACCGTTGACACTGGAAACGCTGGATTAATAGTTCACTTGTCTGGAATCACCTTACGTTGTCCTCATCCAAACCATAAAGTGCAAATTGGTTCTGTAGCTGATGCCGTCCGTTTGGGTGCTGATGCTGTTTCTGTTCACGTTAATGTTGGTGCTGAACATGAAACTGAGATGCTGTCAACCCTGGGAAAAATAGCCTGCGAATGTGATGACTTGGGAATGCCCTTGCTGGCTATGATGTATCCTCGAGGACCAAACATAAAAGACACTCATGCTGTGGATGTGGTGGCTCATGCAGCCCGCTTAGGCGCAGAGCTGGGAGCCGACATAATCAAAACAAATTACACTGGCGACGCTGAATCCTTCAAACAGGTTATCGACAGTTGCCCTGTTCCAGTAATTATCGCGGGCGGACCAAAAACTGAGACTCCACGAGATGTTCTGCACATGGTAAAAGATTCCATAACTGCCGGAGGCGCAGGACTTTCCATCGGACGGAACGTGTTCCAGCACAATGACCCCACAAAGATGGTTAAAGCCTTATCAGCCATTGTCCATGACAATGCGTCAGTTTTTGAAGCCATGAAGATTCTTGGTGAATCCCAATGAAGGAACTCTGGCTTGAAATAGAAGCTTCTGTTCCCGAAACCCAGAAAACCATGTTGCTCAAGTCTGCGACTAAGACCTGCCATGCTGTGCTGGTTGACGCTGAAGATGTAGAGAAGGCCAAGAATGCTGGAGTAAAGGCTGCCTCAAAGTCAGAAGAATCAGACATTGTTGTTCTTTCAGCCCTTGACCCAGAGAAACTTAAGATGTTAAAGGCTAAGGGCAAAACCGCGGCTGTAAAAATTATTATCACAGGAAAAAAGGATGAGGAAACAGCCATACATGCGGCTGAACTCAACTCCGACTACGTTATTGTCGGCACTCCAGACTGGAAAATCATTCCCCTAGAGAACCTCATCGCCAAAACCAGAGGACAAACCAAACTACTTGCAGAAGTCTCCAGCACAAAAGAGGCAAAAGTTGCCCTAGAAACGTTGGAACTTGGCTCAGACGGAGTAGTACTGAAAACAGCAGACCCAGAAGAACTAAAGGCGACAGCAGAGTTTGCCAAGAAAAGCTCTCTTGCCCTTGAGTTGGTTGCTGTTGAAGTTACCTGCGTGAAGGAGATTGGTACAGGCGCTCGTGCCTGCATCGACACGTGCGAGCTTATGAAGCCAGGAGAAGGTATGCTTTTGGGTTGTCAGTCATCTGGTCTGTTTCTGGTTCAGGCCGAAGTCCATGAAAGCCCATATGTGGAGACTCGTCCCTTCAGAGTGAATGCTGGACCCCTTTCATTGTATGCATTGACTTCTCCAACAAGAACTAGATACTTGTCAGAGTTGAAGGCTGGAGAAGAAGTTCTCTTAGTTGACCGCGAAGGAAAGGTCAGGCTGACGAATGTTGCACGGTCAAAGATTGAGTGGAGACCCATGATGCTTATCGAAGCTGATTGTGGTGGCATGACTTTGAAGCTGATTGTCCAGAACGCCGAAACCATACGCGTTGTGACTCCTGAAGGTTCCAAAGCAGTTACTGACCTGCAGAAGGGAGACAAAATATTGGCGCGTGTGGAAGAAGGTGGCAGGCACTTTGGAACATTGGTGAAAGAAGAAGCCGTGATAGAACGTTGACAATCAGAGTCTGCGTCGCAGTACCTCCAAAAACAGTCGAAGAAGCATTCTCTTTGATAAAACAAGCTGAAGCTCAAAATGCAGACCTCATTGAAATAAGATTAGACAGCCTCACAAACCATGACCGCATCGCAGAAATTCCACGCTGCACCAAGACGCCCCTCATAGCAACAAACAAATCACAGAAATACCACGGCAATTTCTCTGGAAACGAAACTGAGCGCCAAAAAATCTTGTTGACTGCCGCAAAAAACGGCTTCTCCTATGTAGACGTAGATTTGGGTACACCCAATCAGAAAGAATTAATCAGTAGTCTGCGTGAGGCTGGAACAAAAATCATAGTTTCATTTCATGATTTCGAGCAAACTCCTTCCCTCTCAAAACTGGAAAAGATTTTCGATGAAGAGGTTGCCTTGCGCGGTGACGTTTGCAAAATCATAACTACAGCTAATTCCGTTGAAGATAACTCAACAGCCATAGATTTAGTTTCCAAGGCTTCCAAGAAATGTAAGATCGTGTGTTTTGCTATGGGAGACCTCGGCGTTCCCTCCCGTTTCTTGTCTCCTGTCTTTGGAGCCTTCTTTACCTTTGCTTCTATTGACGAAAAAAGAAAAACGGCAGAAGGACAATTAACTATTCAGGAAATGAGAAGAGCATACCAGCTGCTGGGGCAGAACTAAATGAAAATCAACGGAAAAACCAAGGTTTGTGCCATCATCGGCGACCCAGTAGGGCACTCTCTAAGTCCTGTAATGCATAACGCAGCCTTCAAAGAGCTGGGACTAAACATTGTTTACGTGGCCTTCCCAGTAAAAACCAATATGTTAGAAGATGCAATTTTGGGCGCAAGAAGTTTGGGTCTCTTAGGATTAAATGTGACTATGCCCCACAAACATGCTGTTATACAATATTTGAACGAAACTGATGCTACAGCGAAGGCTATGGGCGTAGTTAATACAATCCTGAATGAGCGGGGAAAACTGTTCGGATACAACACAGACGGTAAAGGCGCCATGATTGCCCTCCAAGAAAACCGCGTAGACCCAGAAGAAAAGAAGATACTTCTCCTAGGAGCAGGCGGCGCAGCAAAAGCAATAGCCTTTCAGGCAGCCCAAGAAACAGACGAACTTGGTATCCTCAACAGAACAGAAAATAAGGCAAAACAGCTAGCTGAACTGATAAACAAAACATTCGGCACCAAAGTAACTGGTAGAACCCTTTCAGCTGAGGTCCTGAAGGAAGAACTGGAAACCACAGACATTCTTGTTAACGCCACATCTGTTGGCATGAGTCCAGACGTAAACGCGAGCCCCGTTCCCGCAGATTTGTTGCATTCTGGCTTGTGCGTGATGGATATCGTCTATAATCCATTGGAAACCAAGCTCCTGAAAGATGCAAAGATTGTGGGCGCAAAGGTGGTTTCTGGTCTTGAGATGCTACTTTATCAGGGGGCTGTTGCCTTCGAAATCTGGACTAACTGTCCGGCTCCAGTTGATGTCATGAAGAAGGTTGCCTTGAGTAAATTGGCTGAACAGGGTGGCCGCCATTGAGGGGAAAAGCTGAGGCAATAACTCATGGCGCAGCCACAATAATCAATGCCATAGCCACAGGCAAAGGAGCAGCCATAGGAGTAGACCTATGGACAAAAGCTACCGTCACCATCACCGAAGACCCAGAAATAATGCAAGTTAAGATTCTTTCCGACTCCTCAGAGAACCCTCTTCTGGCACAAAAGACTGTCATGAATGTTCTCAAACGTTTCGGGCTAGAAAAAAAGTTTGGCGCCAAAGTTGAAACCCAATCAAATATTCCTGTGGCAAGGGGAATGAAAAGCAGTAGCGCAGCAGCTAATGCCATAGCCTTGGCAACTACTGCAGCACTGGAACGCAATTTGGATGATGTTGATGTGGTGAAGCTTGGTGTTGACGGAGCATTGGATGCAAAAGTTACTATAACTGGAGCCTTTGATGATGCCTGTGCCTCATATTTTGGCGGAGTCGTAATCACGGATAACTTGGAGAGGAGAATCGTCAAACGTTTCGAGTTGCATGAAGTCCCTGCTGTCCTGTTTTATGTTCCACCAAAAAAAACCTACACTGCAGAAACCGACGTGCAGCGGATGAAGGACATGGCTCCAGTCGTCAAGATAGCCTACAACGAAGCATTAAACGGCAACTACTGGGCAGCCCTAACCATGAACGGCCTAATCTACTCCTTAGCCCTAGGATACGATTTATCCCCCGCAGTAGACGCCATCACCGCAGGAGCATATGCTTCTGGCTTGTCCGGAACTGGACCCGCAGTCACAGCCATCATTCCAGAAGA
>Ga0316578_10001019_pt1 | contig 10745 bp, 6 predicted proteins | sample J0NA_2_FD_203076 | JGI IMG/M metagenome (GOLD analysis project Ga0316578, IMG submission 203076) | Rhizosphere microbial communities from salt marsh grasses in Alabama, United States - J0-2_160517rDrC | ecosystem: Host-associated > Plants > Roots > Rhizosphere | place: USA: Alabama | collected...
TTTGTACAGCCGTCTGAAGTATAGGCCAATCTTTTGTGGAAGTCAAAGACCACATTTCCTCAAAGCGCCGTACCGCGCTCAGCACGGATTGTTTCACCTAGCTGCCTGTAGTATAATTTGGTACGCCTAGCTAATAATCGTGGGGAGAACAGTTTCGGGGGATACGGGCAGGCGCGCTTTTTCCAAAGTGCTTGAGCGCGTCGACGGGCGAAGCCGAAGGATCGCATCCGTTCCCTCGCCCCCACAGGGTTCAGCCATACTCCGATCTAGCCGACAGGTGGTCGATCGAGACCGATTGGGAGGTCCACGATGTTTGCAGAATTGGAAGAACTAGGGAAACGGGCACGACAGGCGGCCCGGATGTTGCGGACGCTTGACACAAATGTCAAAGATGATGCACTGCGGGCTATCGCCGAAACGATTGAGGAGAAAGAGTTCGATATTCTAAGCGCCAACAGCGAGGATATCGATGCCGGACGGGCGGCTGGGCTGGATGAGCACATACTCGAGCGTCTGCTGCTGACCGAATCGCGCTTGGCGTCCATAGCCGACGATGTTCGGTCGGTCGCCGCGCTGCCCGATCCCGTGGGCGAGTCTTTCGACGCCCGCACGCTGCCCAACGGTCTGCGCATCAGCAAGCGGCGCGTACCCATCGGCGTCGTCGGCGTCATCTACGAATCACGTCCCAACGTCACCATCGATATCGCCGCCCTGTGTCTCAAATCGGGCAATGCCGCTATCCTGCGCGGGGGCAAGGAGGCCGTCAATTCCAACCGCGCTCTGGCCGATGCCATCTCCACGGGCTGTGAGAAGGTGGGTGTCCCTGGGGAGGCCGTGCAACTGATCGCGTCCCAGGATCGCGCGTTGGTGAAGGATATGCTGACCGCGAATGCCTACATCGACATGATCATCCCGCGCGGAGGGCCGAGCCTGCACAAGTTCGCGCTGGAAAACGCGACGATTCCCGTCATCACCGGAGGCATCGGCATCTGTCACGTCTATGTGGATGCCAGCGCCGATGCGCAGAAGGTGCTGCCCATCGTTTACAACGCCAAGGTGCAGCGGCCTACCGTCTGTAACGCGCTCGATGTGCTGCTCATCCACAGCAGTATTGCGGGTGATCTGCTGCCCAAGATTGCCGACGACCTGGCTCGGGCGGAGGTCGCGCTGCGCTGCGACCCCCGCGCGCTAGAGATCCTGCGCGACCACCCACTGGTCAGCGCTGCCGCCCCCGTTGACTTTGATACCGAGTTTCTGTCGCTCGTGTTGGCGGTGCACGTAGTCGATGATCTCGGTGAGGCCATCGACCACATCTACCGCCACTCCACGCAGCACTCCGATGCCATCATCACCGAGGACTATTCCAACGCCATGCGCTTTGTGGACGAGGTCGACTCGGCGGCGGTGTACGTCAACGCCAGCACGCGCTTCACCGATGGCGGTCAGTTTGGCCTGGGGGCCGAGGTGGCCATCAGCACGCAGCGATTGCATGCCCGTGGCCCGATGGCACTGCGCGAGCTGACGACGTACAAGTGGGTCGTCCTGGGAGATGGGCAGGTGCGGGCGTGAGTGGCCGCACGGTTTACTTTGGTTTACTTGTGGTTTGCCTCTTGCTCGCCGCGCTTGCGTGTCAAGCGGCCGGGGGCGTCATCACGCCTGATGGTCTCACCCCTACGATTGTCCTCTCGCCTACTTTTGCGTCTACTCTCACGTCTGTAGCGACTCTGTCACCCTCTCCTTCCGCAGAGACACTGCCGCCGGTCACGCCGCCCACTGTTATTCACACCGTCCAATCTGGCGATACGCTTCTGGGCCTGGCGACGTACTATGGCGTGCCCATGGCGGCGATCCAGCTTGAGAACGAGCTGGGCGAGTCCACCGTCATCTACGTGGGACAGACACTCGTCATCCCGGCGGTATCGGACTGGGAAGGTGCCTCTCGTTTCTGGGTCGTGTACGAGGTGAAGGAGGGAGAGGCTCTGACCGAGATTGCCCAGACCTACGATCTAGAGCCTGCGTTGCTTATGGAGGTCAATGGCCTGACCGACTCCGAGCTGCAGCCCGGCGATTTGTTGGTGTTGCCACTGGCCGCGCCTGCCGTGGCATATCTGCCGACGTCTACGCCTGTGCCCACGTTCACGCCCGAGCCCACGCCGGTCCTGCCCACGCTCTCGTCGCCGATTTCGCCCATCGAGTCTCCCGTGCCGACGCTCGTGCCCGCCACCTTGTCGCCCGATATCGCCGATTGGCCCCGCGAGCTGGTGCGCATCATCAACGACGTGCGTGCTATACACGGCCTGCCGCCCTTTGCCTACAACGAGGCGTTAGCACAGGCGGCCCAGGCACACGCGAACGACTGCGTCAGCCGTGGTTGGTGCAGCCACACCGGTTCCGATGGTTCTGACGTCAAGACGCGCATCGTTCGCGCGGGTTACGAGCCCTCCGGGTGGGCCGAGTGCTGGGCGCAGGCCCGCGACCCCGGTCACGCCGTCGAGATGTGGATGGACGAGACGCCTCCTGACGATCCGCATCGGCGCACGCTGTTGAGCACGTGGGTCACAGAGATCGGCGCGGGCGTGGCGGAGACGACCTGGGGTTATTACTTTATCACCGATTTTGGCCGGCCATAGGAGCCTGGCTTGTGGTCGGCGATTCATCGCCGTGTAGAGTGCGCGGTTCGACAATTCGCGCTGTTCGTGATAAAGTATCGGTGTCGCGAAAAACCCTGAAGGAGCCAACGTGTCACAGAAACGCCTTCCACATTTGGCCGCTGTGCTACAGGCCCTGTTCGTGACGTTTCTCTGGTCCACGTCCTTTGTGCTCATCAAGGTCGGTCTGAAGGACATTCCCCCTTTCACCTTCGCTGGTCTGCGCTATACGCTGGCCTTTTTGTGTCTGTTGCCCTTTGTCCTTCGGCCCGCAAATCGCCAGCTTGTCCGCGATCTATCAACGCACGACTGGCGGCGCTTGGTCGTTCTCGGCCTTCTTTATTATGCTATCACGCAGGGTTCGATGATCTTTGGACTGAATTACCTGCCATCCGCGACGGTCAGTATGCTGCTTAACTTTACGACCATCATCGTCGCGATGATGGGGACTTTGTGGCTGGCAGAACGGCCTACGGGGTTGCAGTGGATTGGGGTTTTCGTCAACATCGCTGGCATCATCGCCTATTTCTACGCCGAGCCGCTCTCCGCCGACCAAGTCGTGGGTTTGATCATCGTGGCCGTTGGCGTACTTGCCAATGCAGGTTCCTCGATCCTCGGGCGGCGCATCAACCGCGAGGACGATATTCCGCCCCTCGTCGTGACCACCATCAGTATGGGCGCTGGGGCTATCGTGCTGCTAGTGACTGGACTCTCGACCGAGAGCTTTCCGCGCCTTGCCCTCGCTCATTGGGGCATCATCGGCTGGCTGGCGGTGGTGAACACGGCCATTGCGTTTACGCTGTGGAACCACACGCTGCGCGTGCTTCCGGCCTTCGAGTCAAGCATCATCAACAACACGATGCTCATACAGGTCACCGTGCTATCGTGGTTGTTCCTGGGCGAGTCGCGCTATTGGTGGCAGATCGCCGGGCTTGTTCTGGCCGGTCTGGGGACGCTGATCGTTCAGCTTTGCCGTCAGGATCAGCGCGAAGCAGTGGGTGAGCGGCCATAGTTTAATGGCAGTGTCATTTTTCGGTGCCCTGTTTGACATTCCTTGGAAGTAGCATATACTTTTCACGCTGCTCGTTTATTCCGAGTTACTACTCAAGTATATGCCTGACTTTCTCTTTTCCCAAGGGGCTGAGTAGTAACTAACCTGATCTCTCAAAGGGCGGACTACTGCTTTGGACACTCTCATCGGCCGCACGATCGGTCAATACAAAATCCTCGCAAAGATCGGCCAGGGTGGTATGGCCGAGGTCTACAAGGGTTTCCAATCTAACCTTAATCGCTACGTAGCCATCAAGGTGCTGGGGCGGACGCTGCGCGACGACCCCGTCTTTACCAAGCGCTTCCAACGTGAGGCTCAAGCCTCTGCCTCGCTAAGCCACGCTAATGTCATTCGCGTTTTTGATTACGGTGCTTTCGAGGGCGGCCACTACATCGTGATGGAGTACATCGAGGGCACCGACCTGCGGGCCGAGATGGATCGCCGCAAACGCGAAGGGCGGGGGTTTACCCCTGGCGAGACGCTCCACATCCTGAGCCAGGTGGCCGAGGCGCTGGACTATGCACACAAACAAGGCGTCATCCATCGGGATATCAAACCCGCCAACATTCTGCTCTCCTCCGAGGGCCAGGTCATCCTGAGCGATTTCGGCCTGGCGATGCTGCGCAACCGGGTCAGCCAGATGACGATGGGACATTCCTTCGGCACACCGGAGTACATCGCTCCAGAGCAGGCCATCGATTCCCGCGCCGCAGTTCCGCAATCCGATATCTATGCCCTGGGGGCGATTCTTTACGAAATCGTCGCCAATCGGCCGCCTTTTTACGCCGAGTCGCCGCTCAGCTTGGCGCTGATGCACGTCAACGAGGATCCCATACCGCCGCGCCACTATGCGCCCAGCCTTCCCGCGACGGTCGAGGCCGTCATCCTGCGGGCACTGGCCAAGGACCCTGCAGATCGTTTTCCCACGGCCCAGGCGATGGTCGATGCGCTTCGAAAAGCCTGGGCAGGGCGGGGTGTATCGGAGGAGGACAAGATCACCCAGCCGGCGATGCCCGCGGGCCGCCAGCTTCCGCCTACGCCGCCGCCCCCACCTGGACCGCCTTCTCCTCCAACTCAGATCAGCTTGGAAAAGGAGGAAGCCCCTGTTCCCTGGTGGCGGCAGTGGCCCGTGATCGTCGGCGTCGTTGGGGCGCTGCTTCTGATACCGGTGATCATCGTGGGCCTCTCGGCGCTTTTGCCTAGCATGGGGCCTGTGGCCATCCCGCCCATTGAGACAGTCGCTTTCACCCGCACGCCACCGGTCGCTGTGGTCCCGACCGATACATCCCTCCCTACGGCTGCGCCGACGCACACGGCTCTTCCAACCTTCACTTTCACGCCGCCGCCGACGGAAACGCCTGTGCCGACAGGCACACCTACCTTCACGCTGGAGCCTTCCCCCATCATCCAGCCTACGGCGACGACTACCCTCGCGCCTACCGCGACGTCGACAGTCACTCCTATGCCGATAGGCACGCCGACAGGTACGCCGACCTTGGCTCCGACCGATACGCCTACTCCCGTTCTCTTCCCGGGCCAGACTGCCATCCGTCCCGCTGATGGTATGATCATGCATTTTGTCCCTGAGGGGCCTTTCTTGATGGGTACGGATGACGATCCCGAGGCCTTTCCTCACGAGCGTCCGCAGCACACGGTCATCCTCAGTTCTTATTGGGTTGACGAGACCGAGGTGGCCAACGCCCAGTACAGATTGTGCGTGGAGGCCGAGGCCTGCGATCCGCCTTCGATCGTCACCGCTTACGACGATCCGACGCTGGCAAATCATCCCGTCGTCTACGTCAACTGGGAAAAGGCCAGTGCCTACTGCGCCTGGCTGGCCGACGAAACGGGATGGGACGTGCGCCTGCCCAGCGAGGCGCAGTGGGAAAAGGCCGCTTCTTGGGACCCGGTCGCCGAGATCAAGTACCGCTACCCCTGGGGCGACGAGGATCCCACGCCGACGTTGCTCAATTATCAGGGCACCGGCCTGGGACGTACGACCCCCGCAGGCAGCTATCCCCTGGGGGCCAGCCCTTACGGCGCACTCGATATGGCGGGCAACGTGTGGGAGTGGGTGGCCGACTGGTACGATCAAGACTACTACGACGTCACCGACGGGGCGACCGACCCCACGGGACCGGCCACTGGCACGCACCGCGTCATGCGCGGCGGTTCCTACGGCTACAGCGCGCACAAGGCCCGCACGACGCATCGGGATGCAGGTACCGTGAAGGCCAGCGGGGCGGGCCTGGGCTTTCGCTGCATCGTCGTCGGCGAGGAGCTGGCGGAGTAGCGTGGAACGATGGCAGAGACTCAACCAGCTCAAGCACAGCGCAAAAAGCTGACCGAGCCACAGCAGGCCACCCTGGCCGCACTCCTCAAGGTCGACGATACCACCATCCTCGAGCTTTCCCGGCTGACCCTGCCCGAGATCCAGGAGATCAAGGAGGAGATCGCGCGCGTCTTTCCCGCCGGCAACCTGCCCGCCTTTGTGTTGAGCGGGTTGATCAAGCTCAAGGGGCGGCGGGTCGCCTCCGAGCAGGTGACCGGCGATCTGACGGCTTTGCTGCGGGGTGTCGATTTGATCCCTCAAGGGCTCTTCGGCGCGCTCATCGCCGGCCCTGCCGCCGCCATCCACGCCTACCAAAAAGTCCTCGAGCTGGCGGGCAAGGATGTGGAAAGCGCCTTCCCAGAGGGCACCTGGCAGTTCTATCTCCAGTTTGGCCTGCGAGAGGATGCCGCCCGCCACGCTAACGAGACGGTGGGTTTCCACCAAGCGCTGGCCGCTCAACACAGCCCTCCGATCCAGGCGGCCGCTGCGTGGGTCTGTGCTGCGTTGGAGCTGCTCTATCGCTGCGACGATCTCTTGCTCACCGATTGGTCGGAACGGGTGATGCTGCGGCTGCTGATCGAGGAGGCGCTGGCGGCGAATCTCAGCGACCAACCGCCCTTTGCCACCCTGGAGCGCGATTGGCAGCGCCAGTGTCCCTACCGCCGCCCGGAAGGCGGCTCGGACTATGCCTCTCACCGCCAGGCCGTCTTTCACCGCTTTCTGGAAGGCGTCCTTCCTGCGCTTCCGCCGCAGGCCCAGGGCCGTTTCCAGCAGCGCTATCAGGCTCGCCTGACCGAGGAGCTGCCCGCCTACCAGCAGCAGATGACGCTCCTGGCCGCGCTGAAGCCGGAACGGTATCAGGAGAGCAAAGAGTTCGTGCCATTGTGGCGGGCCGCCGTGGCCTTTGTATGGCAGGATCGCACCTACCTGCTGCCCGCCTGCCAGCAGGATGACCAGGGCAGTCCGCTGTGCTACCCCCCTCGCCTGGAGAACGCGACGCCCGTCCCCCTTTACCTGCATCCAAAGAAGGGGTTGTGCGATGCTTCTACGCAGCAACTGTACACGGACCGCAGCGGGCGGGTGTACTATCGCGATGGCAGGCTTCTGGGCATCCTGCGCCCGCCCGCGCCCGAGACGGTATTGGGTTGGGTGTCATCTATCCTGGCTGCACAATACCCTGGCGCGCCACCGACGCTCGATCTGCTGCTGGCCGATACGCCGCGTCATCTACAGCCCCAGTTGCGTGAAAAGCTGCCCGCCGCTACCCAGGTGGAGCTGGCCGCCCTGCGCCGCGCGCCTATCCTCATCAATTGGGATCGCCGCTCCCACGAGTTGCCCTTGGCATACATTCGGCGCGGCCGCCGGGGGATCGGCGATCACGCGCTGACCATCTTCCGCACCGATCGGAGTTTCGTCTTTGACCAGTCGCACATCTTTTTCGACGGGATGTGGGGTATGGCCGTGGCGGAAGTTATGACCGATAGTGCGATTCACTGGTATCGCAAATCGGCCGGGCTGCCCTTTATTCCTGAATCGCCACCTCCGCAGCCGCTGGCGCTGAAGGGCAGTCCCAAAGCGGAGGCCGCACTGCAGTCCCATCGCAAGCCCGGCGAGGTGACCGCCGAATCGAGCGAGGTGGATATGCACGCACTCCTGCGCCTGCGCAAGTGGCTCCAGCAGCGGGGCGTACCCCTCACGGTCAACGACCTGCTGCTCCTGTATCGCCCATTCCACGCCGCGGGCTACGAGCCCTCGCCGCTCCTGCGCCAGGCGCTCAAGGCATTCGCTGAGGGGGCTACCTTTTCCCAGGCCCAGGCGGCACTGGAGGCCATCCGGGCGACGCTGACCCGTCTGCGCGAGACAAACCCCGCGCTCCTGATACCGATGAGCGCCAGCAACGTCTCACCCAAGGAACGCATCTTTCCCACCACCTTTCGCAATCCACTGGTCGATATCCGGGAAAAGTTCGCCGCCGCTCGCGCGAGCCTGCAGGCTTGCCGCGGCCATACCGACCTGGGGCGGCCCGATCCGAACCTGTGGGCTGTCTTCGATCGTGCCCGGCGGGAGCTGCTGGCCTACCTGCAGGCTTTTGGCGGCGTGCTGGATGCGCTCAAGGCTGTGACGATGCGCGGGGAGAGCTTTAACACGGCCACGATCCGCATGCTGGCTCACCTGCCTTCTTCGATGCAGCACCTGATGGATGGCATCCCCCAGCGCGTCGGCGCGCTCAACGAGATCATCAAGGGGAACGAGGTTTTCTCCAACGTGGGCCGGGTCGCGCCGGGTAGCACCATCACGCGCTTTATCAGCGCCAAGGACGATGGCGAGACCAAGGAGCTGATCTGGGGCATCATCACCGACGACGAGGGATGTATGCGCGTCAGCCTGCGCGATTTTCGTCCCTTCGTGCCCCAGCTTCTGGCCCTGGGGGAGGATGGGCTGGCCAACCTGCTGGCGCAGGATTACCTGGCGGCTTACGTGCAGGGGTTCAACCGCTTCGTCCTTGAACTGGGAGAAATTATTGCCGCACGAGAGGCCTGAACGTGATCGTCATCATCAACGGCCCGTGCGGGATCGGCAAGACCTCGGTGGCGTGGGAGTTGGTCTCGCGCTTTGAGCGCGCGGTGATGCTGGACGGCGATTACATCGGCGCGGTGCACCCCTTTGAGATTTACGATGAGGCGCGCGTCGCTTACCTCTACCGGACGATCCACAACCTGGTTTCTTACCACATCGCGCAGGGCGGCTACCACAACTTTGTGATCAACTATGTATTCGAGACGCCCGAATCGCTGGCAGACTTGCGGCGATTGCTTTCGGAACTGGACGACGTGACTCACACCTACCGCTTGGTCGCCTCCGATGACGCGATCGAGACGCGCATCCGCCAGCGCGAGCAGGAGTCGGATGCCGACCTGCGCTGGCACCTGAAGCGCTACAAGGAACTGGTCGCCATCCAGAATGCCGCCGCCAAGCGCGGCGACGTGGGGTTCGCCCTCGATACCACCGACCGCACGGCGGCTGAGGTTGCCGATGCCATTTGGGAGGATATCCACGAGGCGGTCGAGATCGCGGACTATGACCCGGACTGGCCGGCTCAGTTCGAGGCCGAGCGGGCCAGGATCGCCGCGGCGCTGGGCGACCTGGCGCCAGAGATCCACCACATCGGCAGCACCGCCATCCCCGGCATAGACGCCAAGCCCATCATCGATACGATGGTCGTCGTGCGCCGCCTGGACGACGCCGTCGCCTGCATCGCGCCGCTGCAGGAATTGGACTACGCCTTCATCGATTACCCGGAGAACACCGACCGGCGCTTTTTTCGCAAGGGCAAGCCGCGCACGCACCACCTGCACATCGTCGAAGAGGGCAGTCGGTCGTTGATCGAGCACCTGGCCTTCCGCGACGCGCTGCGCGCCGATGCCGGCCTGCGGCGTGAGTACCAGGCGCTCAAGCACGCGCTGCGGGCCAAGTACAAGCACGACCGCGCCACGTACAGCGAGAGCAAGAGTGTTTTTGTGCAAAAGGTGTTGGCGCAGTGGCGATCGCGGAGGGAAATTGGACACTGATAAACACGGATTTGCACTGATTTTTTTCTAGTCCGTCGGTCGGGTCGCGGCCAGGGCTTTATCATTTTCCAAGATCAGGTAGACTTGTCTGATCATAAAGGACAAGAGGTGAGAGAAATGATCTTGGTGAATGAAGCTACTTTGAAAAAGAACAAGCTGCCTGAGATACACGATTTATTGTCTCAACACATGGTTCGTATCCCTTCCCTGGTCGATGTATTCGCCCAGATCCCGGACCCTCGTAAAGCAAGAGGGAAAAGGCATCCTTTACAAGCCATGTTGGCCTTAGCCTGCGTCGCACTTTTGTGCGGCTATCGGAGCTTGCTGGCCATCTCCGAATGGGCACATAACTATGGTCTAGCATATCTGTCTTGTCTTGGGTTCAAACGGCACTACCCACCAAGTCAGGCGACTTGGTATCGCGTGTTGAGCAAGATCGATTGGCAAGCGTTGGAAGAGCAGTTGGCCGATTGGGTTGAACGTGTCTTGGCTGTACTGGACAGCGGCAATGAGTGGGAAGGAGTGGCTTTGGATGGCAAGACCCTACGCGGCAGCAAGAAGCAGGGAGCTGCCAATACCCATCTCTTGTCTGCTTTGAGCCATCGTCTGGCGATCACCTTAACACAAATCGCAGTCTCTGATAAAACCAACGAAATCGGCGCGGTTGGTGATTTACTGGTCGGTTTGGTGATGAAAGGGCGTGTTTTCACGGCTGACGCTCTCCTGACACAACGCAATGTCGCTCAATCCATCCTCGATGGCAAGGCCGACTACGTATTCATCGTCAAGAAAAACCAACCCACTCTGTACGAAGATATCGCATATCTGTTCGGTGATCTTCTGAACCCAGAGTTTGTCACCGATATGTGTGACGTGATCAACGAAGGCCATGGCCGGGTTGAGCGACGCCGATTAACGACCAGCACTGCTCTCATCGATTACGTCAACTGGCCTGGTATCCAGCAAGTCTTTTGTTTGGAGCGTGTCTTTACCCGCAAGAAGACAGGTGAAGTTTCATTAGAGGTTGTCTATGGCATTACCAGCCTGGGCGCAGATGAAGCAACAGCCAGGCAATTGCTCGCATTCACTCGTCAACACTGGCACATTGAAAACAAGTCGCACTGGGTAAGGGATGTCACGTTTGA